>Ga0208927_1000035_pt1 | contig 40734 bp, 37 predicted proteins | sample Colrivmet1546C02_FD_187640 | JGI IMG/M metagenome (GOLD analysis project Ga0208927, IMG submission 187640) | Estuarine microbial communities from the Columbia River estuary - metaG 1546C-02 (SPAdes) (version 2) | ecosystem: Environmental > Aquatic > Marine > Intertidal zone > Estuary | place...
CGTTGAGCACTGGTGCCACCACAGTCAAACTTGTTAACTCAGATGATCCAACAAAGATCTATCAGTTAGAGATAACTGTTAACCCTTAGGGTGTGCTAACAACCAATCCATAACCTGTAAGGCGAAAGATGAATCAAGTGATGGCCCGTGAGAGCTGCCTTCTATGGTCCAAAGTTCAGCCGATGCGCTGGGACAACTGTAAATAGTTGGAATAGTTTCTTTTCCATCAAGGCTTGCAATTAAATCAAAGGCAGTACCCACGCTTGGATTGAGTGAACACTGATTAACACTTGCCCAGCGTTTGGCACTCTCTTGTGCTGAAGTAAATATATTTCCCAAAATCTGACCACCATCGTAATTAATGACATCATCATTGGTGCCATGAATGTGTAAGACATTTACTGGTGATGTAGCTCCACAGTTACTTGGCGCACTATCCATAGCCCCAGCTAATCCTGCAATAGCTGCAACTGTTTCTGGATAGGTGCACGCAAATTTGTAACTCATAAAATGTCCATTGGAATGGCCAAAAAGATAGATGCGCTTAGGGTCAACTGAGACCTTCTTAGATATTTCATCTATGAGGCCCTGAATGTATGCGGCATCATCGACTGGATTAGCATTGAAATTACAACATGCAACTGAAGCATTCCAAAATTGATTGCCCTGACTATCTATAAGACCATCGAGGCCGGCATAGATTACGCCTCGCTTATTTGCCGCTACGTCCATCTTCGCAAAGCGTTGCTGGTCCACACTCGTGCCCGAATATCCATGTAGATCAATGATCAATGGCGCAGGAACGCTTTGTGAATACCCGGTGGGCAACGTGACAAATGCAGGACGATCCCCCCCAACGCTAAATGATGAGGAGTTTGTAATCTCTTGGGATTCTTTTGAAGTGAAATCTTTGCTCACTGGGCTCTGTGTGAAGATAAAACCAACAGCAACGGCGAGAGTGATTGCTATAGCAAGTGAAATCTTCTTTCCTAAGCGTTGCGGCAGGCCCCCAATTTCACTACTTCTATCTTGATCTAAATCTTTAATCACATTAAGAAAATGAAAGGCAACGCCCAGGAGCGAACCAGCTGCCAAAACCCATAAGGGTGGTGTGCGATCAACTGCGTAGAAAATTGAACCTGGCAGAGCAGCGCAGGCTATTGCATACGGCAGTGGTGAGAGCCAAGAGAACTTGAAGTAGAAGTTATAGGCAATTCCACAACCCACTCCTAGTAAATAAACACTTCCCCCTTTAAGTCCCAGTGGACCAATCAGGTTTGCAACCACTGCGATAGGAATGAAAACAAAGGTTGTTTTGCGTAAGCGTTCTGGTGTGATTGCACCTGCTACTAAAGGTTTATTGGTTCTGTTGTGCTTAAGGTCATCGGCGTAGTCATAGAGATCATTACTCCAGCCAATGATTAACTGACCAAGAAATACTGTGAAGGCAATGACATATGCCGGGCCTTCCCACCACAGTGTTGTGGCAAGAACAAAGGAAATAGCGGTGATAAGGAGCGTTGGCCCAAAGTGAGCCGCTTTCAAATAGGCGCGAAGTTTTAGCAATCGCATGCAGTATCAGCGGCCTGCGATGGCGAAACATCCATTGCAGGACTTCTCCTAAAGAAACCAGTTGGCTTTAAATGAAAACCTGTTCGCTCGACTGGCATAACTGGCCAATCCTCTGTGCGAGGGATGTGGTTAGTTCCAAATACATGCCAAAGAACGACGTCAGTGTTTTCAATGGAGCGATCATTTTTAGTCCACTCAGGAAGACCTGCACCCCCCTCATGTTGGAATGGATAATCTCCTGCTGGATAGCGCTCTGATTCAACATTGGGTGTTACCCACAAGTGGCTATACATAAAGCCCGCGCGCTTACCTAATACAGATTCTTTGTGAGCAAGTGGATAGGTGGTGTGACCAGGGATGAGCTTGTAGCCAATTGAATGCCCAACATGATTCTTTTTGTTGGGGTTAATGACTTTCCAAAAACGAGACTTAATCGGATCAACTAGTCGCTGAGCAGCACTCTCGCTCTTAAGTACTGTCTCACTAGTTTCATATGCCCCGCCATAAGGATTCTTCTCCCCTACTGGGTGGGCAAATGATTCAATTTCAACAACAGAGTTATTCACTCCATCGATTTCTAGATCCATACGAGCACACAAAATATGTTGGTGATACGGCGCCCATAATCCTGGTTCTAACTCTGTAGCAGATGGGTGATGCGCACCTGGCTTATCGGCCAAAGTTAAAACTATTCCAGTCAGCTTTGCTTCAAACTCAATTGATCCATCTTGATAGAAATACCAGAAGTATCCATATTCATAGTTATTGACAGTAACAATGGAGGATGCAACAAAGCGGCGACCACGGCGCACTTCTGTATGGCCATCAACATCCACGTGCTTCCATAGGATTCCAAAGTCTTCTTCATGCATACAGATAGCGTTCTTTATCGTGCGAACGGTGCCATCACCCTCAGTAACAGCTGCATCCAAATAGACAATCTCGCCTAAGCAATCACAGCCCAAAGTTAGTGAGTTAGTGAAGTTTCCTAAACCAAACTCTCCTGTGTCAAAGGCGTTTTTACGATAGGCACCTTGTGCTGGATCACCGTATGGGATTACGAGTTCTGCAATAGATAGTCGGTGTGCAATCTTTCGTGGTGTGCCCTCATCTGTGAAATTCACATCGTGAATTACTAAGCCTTCTCGCTGATCAAAACCAATGCGAAATGACCAACGCTCCCATTTGATATTCCATCCCTCAACATCAAATGAAGCACCATCTGGTTGCTCAATCTTGAGCTCTTTTAGTTTTACGCTGCCCCCGGTTTGAGATTCACGGTAAGGCCCTGGTGTCTGTGGAATAGGAACATCAGCGTTATCTTCAAGGCCAACAACTTCTTCAGCATCGATATCAACGATTGCATGCAAACCATGAATGGGGTGAGCATAAAAGTTGGCGTCCGGTGTTGGCTGGTGCCACATCGGCGTCCAAATAAGTCTGCGACCATCATCTAAGTGAGCTGGGATTTGTGCACCGATTGGCCATGTCTCCATGTGAACTGTTGTGATGTCATTAATTCCACGGCGAGCAAGGGCCTCAATAACTGATTTGTCTTTGCGCACAACATCTAGTGCAACTGCAGATTCAACAACACTCACCGGTGATTTAGCTCCAGGAATTTCCACAAACTCTTTAGCAACGCCATCGGTTGTAATAAGTCCTTCACTTACAACAGCCTTTTTGCGATCCCAGATTGTTACACGGGCCGTGCGATCAAGTTTCTTACCTGATGCAAGCTCTGCCTTTGTTGGCTCATGTAGTTGCAACATTGCAAAGAGATGGTGGTCTTGAAGATTCCAAGCTTTTCTAGAGTGAGCAACGATTAACTCTTGCTCGCCATGGCTAAGTGGATCTAGTGGATGCTGGAATGACATTGGGTGAGTATACGTGGGCTTAACTAACTTGGCAGATATTGCTTTGCATGACCGCCACGGGCAAAGGCAAGAAGAGTTAAGTTAAATTCTGACGCTAAATCAACTGCCAAAGATGTTGGAGCACTGACCCCTACTAATGCAGAAATGCCCGCACAGACCGCCTTTTGTACTAACTCATAACCAACTCGGCCAGAGACAACTAAAGTCCAATCAGCCAATGGCAGCTTTTTATCCATCAGCGCTGCCCCAATTACTTTATCAACTGCGTTATGGCGTCCAACATCTTCTCGAACCCACACTGCAACACCTTCTGGATTAACTAATGCCGCAGCATGAAGCCCGCCTGTCTTTTCAAAGATCTTCTGGCGGCCATCTAGCAATTCCACCATCTGGGCTAACTCTTGAATGCTGTGTCTAGCACTCTCTACTTTCTGCACGCCGCGCTTGTGTAGATCGCTGATGTTTGTTGATCCACACACCCCACACGCTGATGTAATAGTAAATCGTCGCTCAAGAATTCGAACTGCCTCCTCGGCATTCTCTGCTACTTCTGCAATTACAACATTGGCACGTTGGCGAAGAGATAAAGATTTATCTGCGCATACCTTTACTGAAATTAACTCATCAGGAGATTTCAGAAAACCTTCTCCCCACAAAAAACCTGCAGCTAGTTCTAAGTCAGCACCTGGCGTGCGCATGGTGATGCCCAATTGATCTTCACTCTTACCCCGCTTGATTCGAATTTCAAGAGGTTCTTCAACAACTACTGAATCTGAAGAAGTAACATCACTATCGGTTTTTTGAACTTTAACTCGTGCAACAGATGACGGCGCAAGCTCATCACTTGGCATGGCGATAGAACTCGATGTTTTCAGCAGGCAGTGGTGTTTTACCTAAAATCAAATCAGCTGCCTTTTCAGCAACCATCATTACCGGTGCATAGATATTTCCATTTGTGACATATGGGAATACTGATGCATCACAGACGCGAAGTCCTTCAACGCCATGGACTTTCATAGTCTCTGGATCGACCACTGACATTGCATCTGTACCCATCTTGGCTGTGCAAGATGGGTGAAGAGCAGTCTCGGCATCTTTTCTAACCCACTCTAAAATCTCTTCATCAGTTGAAACTGATGCTCCAGGAGATGATTCACCTGCATTGAAATCATTCATTGCTGGCTGGGTCAAAATGTTACGCGCAACCTTTACGGCCTCCACCCATTCACGACGATCTTGGTCGGTGGATAGATAGTTAAATTGAATTGCAGGCTTCTCAAATGGGTTAGTGCTCTTGATTTTTAGCCAACCGCGAGCATCTGAATACATAGGCCCCACGTGGACTTGATAGCCATGACCACGAGTATCTCCGGTGCCGTCATAGCGAATGGCAAGTGGCAGGAAGTGGAACATTAAGTTGGGATATGCAACATCGTTATTGCTTCGCGTAAAGCCACCTGCTTCAAATTGATTTGTGGCTCCTGGACCTTTTCTAAAGAACAACCATGCTGCGCCAATAAATGGGCGACGCCAGAACTGCGTAATAGGTTGTTGTGTTACAGGAAGCTTGCACTTGTATTGAACATAGACCTCTAGGTGATCTTGCAGATTCGCACCCACACCAGGCAGGTCCTTAACAACTTTAATGCCAAGCTTTTCTAAATCTTCCTTCTTACCAACACCTGAGAGCTGCAGAATTTGTGGAGTATTAATTGAGCCGCCAGATAAAACAACTTCGCGTGAAGTGAAAACGTGTTTCTTGCCACGGATAACAACTTCAACACCCGTAGCTGTTGTCCCATCAAATAAAACCTTGGTGACATGTGCGCGGGTTTTAACGCTTAAGTTTTTGCGCTTCATGACTGGATATAGATATGCACGAGATGCACTCAAACGTCTTCCGCGATAAACGTTGCGATCAAAGGCAGCAAAACCTTCTTGGCGATAGCCGTTAACGTCATCAGTGCGTGGGTAACCTGCTTCTTCAGTTGCTTTAAAGAATGCGGCAAAGAGTGGACCCTTGCTTGGTCCGCGCTCTAACTTGAGTGGACCGTTATCTCCACGAAAAGGAGATTTAGGATCTGCTAAACAATTCTCCATCTTTTTAAAATATGGCAAACAGTGGGCGTAATCCCAGTTAGCCATTCCTTGATCTTTAGACCAACGCTCATAATCCATTGCATTACCGCGCTGCCAGATCTGACCATTGATCGATGAAGATCCACCTAATACTTTTCCGCGTGCGTGATAAATGCGGCGATTGTTCATATGTGGCTCTGGCTCTGATTCATACATCCAGTCGTAGTACTTGCTACCGATTGGAAAAGCTAATGCTGCTGGCATATGGATAAAAACATCCCATAACCAGTCACGACGTCCAGCTTCAAGAACTAGAACTTTGTGGTTGGGATTCTCACTCAATCGATTTGCTAACGCGCAGCCCGCAGAGCCACCACCAACGATGATGTAGTCATATTGCGCGCTCATAGGAGAGAGTCTACTAATAAAACAAGGCCCTTACTCGGTGAACTCCACCAAGTAAGGGCCTTGCTTCTTAGGATTTTTTGTTCTTACTTACCAAGCCATGAAGCAACAGTTGCTGCGTTAGCAGCAATCCACTTCTTAGCTGCCTCTTCTGCTGTCATTCCGCCTTCAAGATCGGCTGCAACACTGTTCTGATCAGCATTAGTCCACTTGAAGTTCTTAACAAGTGAAGTAAATGAATCATTAGCATCATTGAGCTTCTTTGAAATCAACTTCTTGAGTGGTGTAGATGGGTAGTCGGTTAGTCCACTTGCCGCTGCTGGATCGCTCCAGTCATTAGCAGGGAACTTAACGCGAGCTGCCTCAAGTGTTGGAAGCTTGGAATGAAGTGTCCAAGGCTGCCATGCATAACCAATGAATGGTGTCTTGTTCTCTTCTGCCTTCAAGAAGCCGTCAACTAGAGCAGCCTCTGAACCGGAGAAGATAACTTTGAAGTTCAACTTGTTAGCAGAAACCATCTTCTCACCGATGGTTGTGTAACCAGTTGGGCCTTCAAACCATGCACCCTTGCCACCTGAATCAGCAGTCTTAAACAAAGCTGCGTACTTGTTCAAGTTCTTTGAATCAACGATATCTGGATACTTTTCAACCATCCATGGAGCAACATACATTCCGATAATTCCGATGTTTCCGTTATCGCCAACTTCAACTACAGCTCCGCGATCACTCCAATCCTTCCAGCGTCCACCGCCCCAATCTTCGATTAATACGTCGATTGTTCCAGCTTCCATTGCGTCATAAGTGACAGGACCTTCTTCTAGAGTTGTCTGAGTAATTGTGCAACCCAATTCTTGCTTTGCTACTTCTGCAAGTACCTGTGCTGAAGCTGTGTAACCGCCCCATGCGTGCATTGCAATTGCATAAGAACCGCAGTCTCCTGAGGCTTCGCCAGCTGAATCGTTAACGCTGCTGCTGCAACCTGAAAGTACAAGTGCTGTAGCAAGTGCCGCTGTAACGATTGCGGAACGACGACCGAATAGTGATTTCATTAACCCTCCTAAAGAGTTTTATGTTTTGCTCATAGCCTAGGCCTGGGAAGGTGCCAGCACTAGTACTTTTAGGGGCTATTTCGCCAGATTTATGAGGATCGACGGGCGCCGGCTTGCATAATCCGGTCGAAAATTACGCCCAGGAGCAAGATGGCAGCACCGGCAATAAGGCCCTTGCCCTGCAGCTCTGGTTTGGAGTTACCAGCGATTACTAAATAACCGAGTCCGCCCGCGCCAACAAAGCCACCAATAACCACAACAGCCAATACATAGATCAGACCTTGGTTAGTTGCAAGCAAAATAGTTTTCTTTGCCGCAGGTAATTGCACCTTGGTAATGATCTGGCGGGTTGTAGAGCCTGCAGCAGTAGCTGCCTCAACGAGTGCATGTGGAACTGCGCGTATTCCTTCACTGACAATCTTCACAACAACAGGAATGGCATAAACAATTCCTGTGGCGATCGCGGTGAATCGAGTAGGGCCAAATAAGCCCAGCATCGGAACTAAATAGACAAATGCTGGAAGTGTTTGTCCGGCATCAAGAAATGGTCGTAAGACTCTTTCCACTCGATCATTTCGTCCCGTCCAAATACCAAGTGCCAGACCAACGATCATTGTTAGCAAACATCCAACAATTGTCTGAGTAAGAGTGAGCATCGCTTCATACCAAAGTCCAGATAACACGATGGCCATAGCTAGAACAAAAGCCAATATCGCAGTTTTTGTTCCAGCAATAATGAGTGCAAGAGCCACAATCATTCCAACTGTCACATACCAAGGAGATGCCGCTAGTTGAGTCTCAAGTGGATTAAGCACTCCGTATGAAATGAAATCTTTAAAGCCAACTGTAAATATGGTGAGGTTATCTAATATCCAAGCCGTTATGTTGTTAGTAATCTTTGCTACCTGCGGAGCAATAGTGACTTCTTTTGGCCAAACTGCAGCCCACAACATTGTGCGAGACATAAAGACAGATACAACTGCAAGAATTCCACCAACAATAAGTGTGATCCGCTTTGTTTTTATCTGCTTTGGCGTAGGTGGGACAAAAGTACTCTGGCGCTTAGCTGCAGCACTTGTGCTGCGATCAAGCAAAATAGCGAGGAAAACCACGGCAAAACCAGCAACAAAGCCCTGTCCAACGTTTCGAATGATCAAAGCTTCGATAACTGGCTTACCAAGTCCAGGTGCACCAATAAGAGCGGCGATCACAACGAATGAAACCGCGGCCATCACTGTTTGATTAATACCAAGAACAATCATCTGCTTAGCCATTGGAATCTGGACCTTTGACAACTTCTGCTTTTGCGTGGAACCCATTGATTCTGCAGCTTCAACTGGAGATTGATTTAAATTTCTAATCGCATGGCTTGTAATGCGTATTGCGATAGGAATGGAATAAATCATGGTTGCAATAGTTGCTGAGGCCGCACCAATCATAAAGACAAGTGCAATTGGTGCCATATAAACAAGAGTAGGCAAAATCTGAGCTAAATCTAAAAAGGGCGTGAATATCTTTAAGACCCGATCAGATAAGCCAGCCCATATACCTAATGGAATTCCAATTGCTAATGAAAGCAGGACAGCCGCCAAGGTCATGGCAATGGAGTCCATAGTGAACTGCCACATTCCCAAAGCGCCACATGCTAACAAAAGTGAAACTGAGAGGAGGGCAGTTTTCCACTGACTTGTTGCATAGACCGCAAAAGCAACAATTCCAACTACACCTAACCAACCAATAATTGGAATAACAGAGTCGGGCGCGGGAACGGAGATGAGATTTCTAATTCCTTGGACAAAGCCATCAATGACTCCGCGTATCGGATTAAAGAAATAAATGAAGGCAGGGCTCTCAGTTCGGTTTCCGCGAAGATCTAAGGCTTTTTCACCAACGTAACTAGTAAATGCTGTGTTCTCATAAGTGGCTATCTGCAATGTGTGCGTGCCATTGAGCAAACGACCCAGCAATATCCATACTGTGACTGAGGCTAGGAGAAGATAGGACTTACGAACCTTCATTAAGCGCCACCAGAAATTAACCGCAAAACATCCTCGCTAGAGACAATTCCTAACGCCTTGCCATTGTCATTGACCCTTACTGGTTTATGGGCTTGCAAAATCACTTGGGCGGCATCGCGAATGATGGTGTTAGCGGCAAGCTCTGGCCCATCAGTATCTTCTCCAGGCTTTGCTTTTCTAGCTAAGTGCTTCAATGTCAGAACATGTGACTTAGCGATATCTCGCACGAAGTTTGCAACGTATTCATCTGCAGGATTAGCTACAAGATCCTCTGGGGTTCCGATCTGGACAATTGCGCCATCTCGCATGATTGCAATGCGATCGCCTACTTTTACTGCCTCAGATAGATCGTGAGTAATAAAGACCATAGTTTTGCCGAGCTCATGGTGCAGGCGAATAACTTCTTGCTGCATATCGCGGCGAATGAGTGGGTCAAGTGCTGAGAAGGGTTCATCTAAGAAAAGAACTTGTGGATCAACAGCAAGTGCACGTGCTAAACCAACACGTTGTTGCATACCGCCAGAGAGTTGTTCTGGGTAGGCATGTGAATAGCCTTGCAAGCCAACGAGTTCAATAACTTCGTTAGCACGCTTATGGCGATCAGCTTTGTTAACGCCATTGATTTCAAGTGAGTAAGCAATGTTGTCAATGACATTGCGGTGAGGCAATAAACCAAAGTGTTGAAAGACCATAGAGAAACGAGTCTTGCGAAGTTCGCGAAGGCGGGCATTATCAACTTTTAAAATATCTTCGCCTTCAAAAGTCATTGAGCCTTGTGTTGGTTCAATCAAACGGGTCATGCAACGGACAAGAGTTGATTTACCTGATCCTGAAAGACCCATCACTACGAATACTTCACCTGGAGCAACATCGAAAGAAACATCGCGGACCGCAATAGTGTTACCGGTCTTTTCGCGTAACTCAGGTCGAGTCAGATCAACTAATGGTGAGCCGACTACCTTGTCAGCATTGGCGCCGAATACCTTCCAGAGATTCTTTACAGAAATCATCGGTGCGCCAGAAGCCATTTATCCTTCTCCCCCATCTGAAAACCAGCCAGATTTACTAGGAGCATTGTTAGTCCAAATGTGTTTGATTTCAAGGTATTCGCTCAAACCATGCTCACCTAATTCACGGCCGATGCCAGATTGCTTGTATCCGCCCCATTCAGCCGCTGGCTTATATGGCCCAAAGTCATTAACCCAGATCGTTCCGTGACGAAGTGCGCTAGCAACACGAGCAGCCTTGGCGGAATCCTTTGACCACAAACCACCTGAGAGACCAAATGGTGTGTCATTTGCGATTGCAATTGCTTGGGCTTCTGTATCAAAAACTTCTACTGTCATGACAGGACCAAAAGATTCATCTTGCACGCAAAACATCTTTGTATTGCAGTTATCTAGAACTGTTGGCAGGTAATACCAGCCATTTGCATGCTCACTCTTTTCGCTGCGCTTTCCGCCGACTAATAATGTGGCACCTTCAGCAATTCCTTTTTCAACATACTTAGTAACACTTTCTAGGTGTGACTTACTAATAAGTGGTCCGGTCTCTGCGCTTAAATCATCTGGCCCACCTAGACGTATCTGACCAGCCCTGCGCACAATCTCTTTAACTACACGATCATGAATAGAGCGCTCAACAATTAAACGTGTTCCAGCAGAACAGACTTGGCCAGAGTGCAAAAAAGCCGCAGTAACTGCGTTATCAATTGCTGCATCAATATCTGAATCAGCAAAAATAATATGTGGATTCTTTCCACCTAGCTCTAGGGCTAGGCGCTTCACTGTTGAAACAGCCGCTTTCATAATTGTTTGGCCAGTGTTTAACCCGCCAGTGAAGGAAACCATGTCAACGCGTGGATCATTAATTAAATGGTGGCCAACTACAGAGCCTGGACCTAGAACTAAGTTTGCAACACCTTTAGGTGTGCCGGCCTCTTCTATGGCATGCATGAGTGCAATTGCACTTTGTGGAGATAGTTCAGATGGCTTAACAATAAAAGAACAACCAGCAACAAGGGCTGGTGCAACTTTCCAAGCAATTTGTAGAAGTGGATAGTTCCAGGGACCAATGAGTGAACACACACCCAGAGGTTCATGAACGATGCGACTGTTTACGTGGGAAATACCCACATCTACAACACGATCGTGTTGCTTTAAACCAAGGGCAGCAAAGTGGCGAAAAGTAGCGATGACATCTGCAATGTCATATTCAGCTTCAACGATGCGCTTTCCTGTGTCATCGCTTTCCTTTTTTGCAATTGCTTTTAAGTCACGCTCTAATAAATCTGCAATTTTTGAAACTAATGCGCTGCGTTGTTCAAAGCTCCAGGAAGTAAAGATGCCTGAATCAAAAGAAGTGCGGGCAGCAGTGATTGCATCTAAAACATCTTCCGGTGTGGCCTGAGAAACGGTTGCAACAACACTTTGGTCATGCGGGCTATGCACATCATGTGCCCCACCATCAGATGCCTGCTTCCAAGCACCATCGATATAGAGCGTTGCGACCATTTACTTAATCTAGTTGGCTTTTGCGCTTTGCCACAAACTCATCGAGTTCTTGCTTCATACGTGGATCCATCTCTGGTTGCACATACTCTTCAAGCTTCTTGATATAAATCTCTGAGGCGCGTGCCTTTGTATCTTTTGCCCCAAGTCGCATCCAGCGCTCGTAGTTATCGCTATTTGTTAAAAATGGACGGTAGAAACAGTCACGGAATCGCTCCATGGTGTGTGCAGCGCCCAAGAAGTGACCGCCATGGCCAACTTCAACGTGAGCATCAAAGGCCAGGGATTCAACGTTGAATTCAAGCGGAGTGAACTCAGTCATCAGAGATTGAAGGATTTCAATATCTACAACGAACTTCTCATAGCAAGAGACAAGTCCGCCCTCTAACCAGCCAGCTGTGTGCATGACCCAGTTAGTTCCAGATAAGAATGTAGGCATCATCGTCATCATTGTTTGATAGGCGGATTGAGCATCAACTGTTTGTGATGAGTTCAAGCCACCGCCTCCACGGAAAGGAAGGTTAAAGCTACGTGCGATTTGGCCAGTACAAAGCAGGCCAATACCTGACTCAGGGGTACCGAATTGAGGTGAACCTGATTGCATATCAATATTTGAAAGGAATGAACCAAAGACAATTGGGCATCCTGGGTTAAGAGTTTGAGCAAGTGCAATACCAGTGAGCGCTTCAGCGATTTGCTGAGCAAGTGTTGCTGGAATTGTTACTGGGCTCATGGCACCCATCAAAAGGAATGGTGTGACTACAACTGGCTGTCCTGCAAGAACGTATTCGCGCAAAGAGTCCAGCATGCGATCATCCCAGCGAAGAGGTGAGTTGCAGTTAATCAATGAAATTAACGCTGGGGTATCTTCGATTGATTTGCGACCGCCAAAGATAATTTCAGACATTGCAATAACATCTTTTGCATTCTCAGCAGTTACAACGTTACCCATAAAGAACTTATCGGTCAGAGTTGCTGCCGCGTATGCCATATCTAAGTGGCGTGAATCTAGTGATAAATCATTAGGCTCACACACAACACCGCCGACGCTATCTAGGGCGTCATAGCTTTGAGCTAACTTACAAAAATTCTCATAATCCTTAAAGGTCGCATCGCGGCGAACATCGCCTTCGCGAACAAATGGTGGGCCATACACACCACCGAAGACCATTGAGTCTCCACCGATTTGAACATTGTTCTTTGGATTACGTGCCTGCAAGTTGAACTGGCTTGGAGCCTTAGCAACTTGCTTCAAGATCCATTCAGGATCGAACTTAACGTTATCGCCTTCTACAGTCTGACCGTTTTCGCGCAATAGATCGATTGCCCAAGGACTCATGAACTCGATACCGATTTCGGAAACGATGCGCTTCCAACCAAGGGTCAGCGTTGCCATCGATTCTTCGCTCAGGATTTCATAGCGGGGCATCTTGTTTATAAAGCTCACGGTTAATTCCTTACCTGTAGTAGTAGTTCGATATTAATAGCACCGTGGCGCTATTGACCTCGAACACGCACGAGAATACTCTTAAGTTATGGAACTATGGTTCCATATAGTGGAACCTTCTAAGGAGGTGTGAGATGGCCGAACTTCATAGCGGCACGCAAGCAATTGATCGCGCATCTTCACTTTTAATTCATGTTTTGGAATCAGAAACTCCACCACTACTTACTGAACTTGCTCGCATTTATGGTTTACCAAAGAGCACAACATCTCGAATCTTGAGCGCACTTGAGCGCCAAGGATTATTGCTTCGCGATCGCAACGGTGCCTATATCGCAGGTTCTGTTCTGACACAGTTTGCGCGTGGACAAAACCACGACTCCATCCTTGTCACGCGCATGCACTCAATTTTAGAAGTACTAGCCAATAGAACTGGCGAAACTGCAAACTTGGCAGTTCCAGGTAATGGTGACCTTAAGTTAATCGACCAAGTAGATGGTCAATACCTCTTATCTGCAACCAACTGGGTTGGAAAGTCAGTCCCCTATCACGCATCAGCACTTGGAAAAGTTCTACTTGCATATGCAACGGTGACTATTCCAGCTGGGCGTCTGGAAAAGCGCACAGCAAAGACCATTACTTCTCGCACAAAGCTTCTTGAGGAGCTAGAGACAGTTCGTAAAAAAGGTTACGCCCTCATCATTGATGAGTTAGAAGAAGGTTTAGTAGCAGTAGCAGCACCTATCCGCGAGCACGATGGCCGCGTTGTTGGTGCAATTTCAGTTTCTGGTCCATCAACGCGATTGACTCAGAAAGATCTCATCAAGATCGGTGACATGATCATTGATGAAATCGCAACACTTCAAGCAAACCACGATGGAAAGATAGGTGCGGCATGACACATGACGAGATTATCAAAGCACTCTTTGACGAAACCCTTGTCGGAAATGCTCCAGCAGTTCTCGAACTGACCAACCAAGGTATCGCTGATGGAATGACGCCTGGCGCCATCCTCTTTGATGCGCTGATTCCAGCATTGGAAGAAGTTGGTGCACGTTTTGAGCGCGGAGATTTCTTCGTTCCAGAGATGCTTATTTCAGGTAAGGCAATGTCAGGAGCACTCAATGTTTTGCGCCCATTGCTAGCTGAGACTGGTGCTGAAACTGTTGGAACCTTCTTAATGGGCACAGTTAAAGGCGATGTGCACGATATCGGCAAGAACCTTGTAAATATCATGCTCGAAGGCGCTGGATTTGAAGTTATTGATCTAGGCGTTCAGGTACCACCTGAGAAGTTTGTAGCAGCAATTATTGAGCACAAGCCAGACATCGTTGGTATGTCAGCGTTCTTAACAACGACAATGCCAATGTTTAAGGTCAACATCCATGAAATTACTAAAGCTGGTCTGCGTGACCAAGTAATCATCATGGTTGGCGGCGCACCGGTTACTCAGGAATACGCCGATGTTGTTGGAGCTGATGGTTTTGCAGCAGATGCATCTACAGCGGTGCGTATTGCTAAGGATCTCATTGCAAAAAAACGCGCTTCGGTTTCTGCATAAGATTCTAATATGTTAAAAAAACTTCTACCTTTTGTTGAGCATGTCATCAAGAAACCCGTGTGGGATTGCCGCATGTGTGGACAGTGCGTGCTGCACTCAACAGGTATGACATGTCCAATGACATGTCCAAAGACACTTCGCAACGGACCATGTGGTGGCGTTCGCGAAAATGGTAATTGTGAAGTAATTCCAGATATGCCATGTGTGTGGCTTAAGGCGTATGACCGAAAAGTCTTCTTGCCTTTGCCAACAGTATGGAAAGATCACTTCAACGAACTACGTCCTCCAGTAGATATGCGCCTTCAAGGATCTTCATCGTGGATTAACTTGGTTACAAAGCGCGATCAGCAAACACCTGCTGGTTGGTCAACAACAGATGGCGCGCACTAATGTCACAGATGCGTGAAAAGTTAGAAAACACTAACGAAGTTGTCTTCACTGCCGAATTTCCATCACTTGATGGTGGCGGAATGGCCAAAGTTGAAAAGAACGCTGCGCGTTTAGCACCATGGTTTGTTGGCGTAAATGCAACAGATAATCCTGCAGCACATGCCCACGCTTCCAATACCGCCTCTGCAATTGCTATGAAAATGCATGGAATTGAACCCATAATGCAGATTGTTTGCCGCGATAAGAACCGTCTAGCTATTCAAGCTGACATGATGGGCGCGGCCCTGCATGGCATTGACAACATTTCTCTTCTAACAGGTGATGATGTGACTGCAGGAGATGAGCCTGAGAGCCGTAGAGTCTTTGATATCGATAGCACCCAAGCAATCAATATCGCGCGAATTATCACTACAGGTAAATACCTTTCAGGGCGCAAGATCGAGCCTGCCCCAGATTTCTATATCAGCGCAGTTGAAAACCCAGCTGCTCCCCCATTTGATTATCGAATTGAGCGCGCACTTAAGAAGTATCGCGCTGGTGCAAAATATCTTCAACTGCAGATTTGTTATCACCCAGATCGCCTTGAAAAATTCTGTGCTGGAGTTGCCAAGATAGCCCCAGACTTAAAATTGATTCCAACAATTGTTCTCGTCAAAAGTTCAAAGCCAATGTCATTTATGAATGACAAGGTTCCTGGAATTGATATCCCACAGGACACAATCAACCGTGTCTCATCTGCCGCTGATCAAACTGAAGAGGCATACAAATTGACTGTGGAGCTAGCCAAGCATGCAATGACATTGCCTTCTGTGCGCGGTTTACACGTGACAGATTTTAGACACGATGATTCATTAGAGCGCTTTATGTACGACCTCGGACAGAAACCAAGAAACTAACTAGGAGCCCCTATGCACACGACCCTTACTTCCCCTGGCAAAACCGTAACGATTGGCCATGATCAGCCATTTTGTATTATTGGTGAGCGCATCAACCCAACAGGTCGCAAGAAGTTTCAAGAACAACTTCGTGCGGGAGATCTTTCTGCCATTGAAAAAGATGTGGCAGCTCAAGTTGCAGGTGGGGCTGATGCACTAGATGTGAATATGGGTGTTCCACTCACAGATGAACCAGAGCTACTGAGAAAAGCAATCAAATTAGTTCAGTCACTTACAGATCTACCTATCTGTATCGACTCATCTGTTATTGAAGCGCTGCAGGCAGGTCTTGAGACCTACCAAGGTAAGGCACTTGTTAACAGTGTTACAGGTGAAGATGATCGTATGGAGCTTGTGCTTCCTTTAATCAAAAAGCATGGCGCAGCCATTATTGCTCTTCCTAATGATGAAACTGGTATTCCACAAACAGCCGCAGAGCGCATGATTATTGTTGAAAAGATTGTTCGCACTGTTGAAAAGCATGGCATTCCTCTTGAAGATCTCATCATTGACCCACTTGCCATGACTGTGGGCGCTGATCCTGATGCAGTGAAAAACACATTAGAAACTATCTATTTAATCCGTGAAAAATACGGTCTAAACATGACTCTTGGTGCATCGAACATCTCATTTGGACTCCCACATCGTCATGCACTCAATGCAGCTTTTCTACCTGCTGCAATGGCTATGGGATTGACATGCGCGGTCATGGATTCACGCACGCCTGCCATCGTTGAGTCAGTTCGTGCTGCAGACTTGCTCCTTGGTCTTGATCCATGGGGAACAAATTGGATTATGCGCTATCGCGCAATGGAGGCAGCAAAAGCTGCCGCTGAAGGGAATTAATTATTAGTAAAAAAGAGTTAGACCCATCCCTGATACCAACGCATGACGGTACAGGGCGAGTCAAGCTTGCCTTCACATCCCTTGAAAAAGATGGTTCTATCGGTTCTCAAAAGACAATTACTGTTCCAACAGGTGTGAGCGCATTTGATGCTGCATCGTGGAATGGAATTGGTATTGATTCAACTTGTGGCGGATATGGCACATGCAAGAAGTGTCGGATCAAAGTTACTGAGGGCGATGTTGAACCATCAAAGTTAGATTTTCGTGCCTTTACTGCAACTGAAATCAAAGAGGGCTGGCGCCTTGCCTGTTTAGTGCGCACGGCTAAAGATATTTCTGTTGATGTTCCTGCACTTACTACCCGTCCAAAAGCTGCCACTGTAGGTGTTGGCCGACAGGTTATTTTGCGTCCAGCAGTTCAAAAGCGTTACATCGAATTAGAAGAGCCTTCTCTTTCTGATCAACGCACTGACATTGTGCGCATCTTTGACGCCGTTGATGACATTGAGGCTAATGCAAGCCTTGCATCGATGCGAGAGCTCCCCCGCATCTTGCGAGCATCCAATTACAAAGTAACTGCCGTCTTTGTTGATCAAGAGTTTTTAGGTATTGAAGCTGGCGACACAACACACCTTCGCTATGGCATTGCTTATGACTTAGGCACAACAACAGTTGTGGCAACTCTGCTTGATCTCAACACTGGAACTCCAGTGGCCGTTAAATCAATGCTCAATAAGCAGCAACCATTTGGCGCAGATGTCATCACACGCATTAGTGCAACGATGCTTGATCCTGATGCGCTGGCAAAACTGAGTGGATTAGCTCAAGAAACCCTTAATCAGCTGACTCAAGAGGTCTGTGTTGAGGCAGATGTTAATCCTCACAATGTTTATGAATTAGCAATCGCTGGCAATGCCACCATGACTCAGCTTCTCCTTGGCATTGACCCAGAACCACTTGGTGTTGCTCCATTTATTATGGCAAGTGCTGACTATCCAAATATTGATGTGAAAGAGATTGGCATTGCAGTTCATCCACTTGCCAAGGCTGTCATCTTGCCTTCACTGGGTGCATACGTTGGTGGCGACATTATCGCTGGCGCTCTTGCCTCTGGAATGGATCGCGATAAGCGCTTGCGATTATTTATCGATGTTGGCACAAACTGTGAAATTGTTTTAGGTGATGGTGACAAGATTCTTGCAACGGCTGCACCTGCTGGTCCTGCCTTTGAAGCTGCCAGTATTAAGTGCGGTGTGAGAGCAGCATCTGGTGCGATTGAAACTATCAAAGTTGTTGATGGTGAACTTGAAATTGGAACTATTGATGACACCCCTGCAGTTGGTATCTGTGGTTCAGGATTAGTTGATGCTTGTGCATCTTTGGTTCAAGTGGGCTTACTTGATCACTCAGGCAAGTTTGTTTCAGATGAAGCTGCCCTGACAATTTCGCCAAAGCTAGCAAGTCGACTCGTTACACGTGAAGGTGAGCGCGTCTTTGTTCTTACGTGGAGTAAAGAAGTGGGCGATTTATCTGATTGCGTCTTTTTAACTCAGCGCGATGTTCGCGAACTTCAATTTGCTAAGGCAGCTATTGCCACAGGTTGGGCGCTACTGCTTGAAGAGTTTGGTGTGCAGGAATCTGAAATCCAACAAGTTTTACTTGCTGGCTCCTTCGGTTCTTATCTCTCTCCTTCATCTGCAGTAAAGATTGGTTTAGTTCCAAAGCTCTCAGTGATGCGCATTATGTCTGCAGGTAACGTTGCAGGCGAAGGCGCGAAGATGGTGTTGCTATCTGCCCAAGAGCGAAATGGCGCACAATCTTTACTCGAAGCCATTGACTACATCGAATTATCTGATCGCGAAGATTTCAACGATAAGTTCGTTGAACGTCTCGCTTTTCCTGCATGAACGTTGGCGTAGTTGCCTGCGGGGCACTTGCTACCCATATTGCCGATATTGCAGGCGCAGAATCACTCGATATCACTATCTATCCCCTACCTCCGCTTCTCCACAATCGTCCAGAAAAGATTGCCGGTGAAGTTGATTCGCTGCTCACTGAAATCAAAGACAAGCATTCAAAGTGCGCAGTTGCATACGCTGACTGCGGAACATATGGAGCACTCGATACGGTCATTGCAACCCATGGCGTGAAGCGTCTAGGTGGAAACCATTGCTATGACATTTTTGCAGGTTCCAAAAAAATCGAAGAGATCATGGAATCAGATGCTGGCACATACTTTTTGACAGACTTTCTTGTTAAGTCATTTCATCGAAGTGTCATGGTTGAACTGGGTTTAGATAAGCGGCCTGAGCTTCGCGATGATTACTTTAAGAACTACTCACGAGTGATCTGGTTGGCCCAGCAACCAAGTAAAGAATTAGAAGAACTAGCCTCACAAGCAGCAGCAAATATTGGTTTGCCCCTTGAGATTCAAAACGTTGGTTACGGTCAGCTAGCTCAGCAAGTCAGAGAATTACTTAGCAACTAACATAACTTCAAGAGCCTTTAGGGCAATTGGTGAGAGTAACGATTTATCAACATCTTTGTGTAAACGCTCAATCATCACTGGGGTCCAGAACTGAACTATGTGGTGAGCCATTTTAACTTCAGGGGCATCTGTTGCCGGAAAGTTTGCGGCAATCTGATTAGCCATGCGAATAATTGATGCTAGTTGAACATCTCCATCAATATGAGTCTCAACCATGGCACCTGGGCCTTGGGCACTAGGAGTAATTTCAACAGCAGTTACTTTGTATTCAGGACAGTTTGTTGCCCAGTCAGAGAAATCAGTTGTAATGACGTTTGCGCCGCTTTCTGGGAAGTGGAAAGTTGTGTAAACAACTCCAGCAGGGACTTCATCTGTAATTCGCGCACGCATGATGGTTTCGCCCACACGGCTAGAGAGTTTGACCCAAGAACCATCGGTAACACCGCGTAGCTGGGCATCTGATTCGTGTAGATCCAAAATATCTTCGGTGTGCCAGATGTTGTTGGCCGTGCGACGTGTCTGCGCTCCAACGTTGTATTGGCTCAAAACTCGCCCAGTGGTGAGCAACAGTGGGAATTTACGTGTTGCCTTTTCATCTGTTGCAACATAGGGAGTGCGCATGAACTGACCTAAGCCACGCATGAAAGTCTCCAAGTGCATAGTTGGAGTTCCATCAGGATTTGCCTCATTACATGGCCACTGCAAACTTCCCACTTCATCAAGTTTTTTGAAGGAAACTCCAGCAAATGTCGGTGTTGTTGCTGCAATCTCATCCATGATTTCTGCCCCACTGCCATAAGACATTGGATATCCCATGGCAGTAGAAAGATCACAAGTGACTTCGTATTCACTTTTTCCCGTTGCCGATTTCATTACTGGTCTAACACGGTTAATACGGCGTTCTGCGTTGGTGAAAGTTCCGTCTTTTTCCAAAAATGATGTACCTGGCAAGAAGACATGTGCAAACTTAGAAGTCTCATTTAAGAATAGATCTTGAACAATGACCATATCCATAGCGCGAAGTGCTGCGTGAACGTGAGAGGTATTTGGATCAGACTGGGCGATATCTTCACCGTGAACATAGAGTCCTCGGTAGTTACCAGCAAGTGCTGCATCAAACATATTTGGAATTCGCATTCCAGGCTCTGAATCTAATGTGACGCCCCACTTGTCATTAAAAATCTTGCGGGTATCTGCATTTGAAATATGACGGTAGCCAGGTAGCTCATGTGGGAATGAACCCATATCGCATGAGCCTTGAACGTTGTTTTGTCCGCGCAGTGGATTGACTCCCACACCTTTACGGCCAATGTTTCCTGTAACCATTGCAAGGTTTGCAATACCCATCACCATTGTTGAACCTTGACTGTGCTCTGTTACACCAAGACCGTAGTAAATAGAGCCATTAGGAGCTGATGCAAATAAGCGTGCAGCTTTGCGAATCTCTTCTGCTGGTACACGTGAAGATGCTTCTAGTACTTCTGGTGAGTTCTCGGGAAGTGAAATGAATGCTTCCCACTCCTTAAATGACTTCTCTTCACAACGAGCATCAATAAAGTCACGCTTTGCCAAACCTTCAGTAACAATGACGTGAGCAAGTGCATTGATAACTGCAACGTTTGTTCCTGGCATTAACTGCAAGTGATGAGCTGCAACCACACCTGGTGTGCGAACGAGTGCAATAACGCGTGGATCGACGACAATGAGTTGAGCGCCTTTACGAAGAGCCTTCTTCATGCGTGATGCAAAGACTGGGTGAGCAGATGTTGGGTTAGCACCAATCAACAAAATCACATCACTGTGCTCAACCGACTCAAAATCCTGTGTTCCAGCTGATGTTCCAAATGCTTGGCCAAGTCCATAACCTGTTGGTGAGTGGCACACACGAGCGCAGGTATCAACATTGTTATTAGCAAAAGCTGCACGGACCATCTTCTGGACTACGAATACTTCTTCGTTTGTGCAACGAGATGAGGTAATTCCGCCAATTGCATTTCGGCCTGATTCAGCCTGAATCTTCTTTAAGCCAGTTGCAGCAAAAGAAATCGCTTCTTCCCATGAAACTTCTTTCCATGGATCAGTGATTGCATTTCGAATCATTGGCTTTGTAATGCGATCTGAGTGAGTGGCATAGCCATAAGCAAAACGACCCTTGACGCAAGAGTGGCCTTCGTTAGCTCCACCATCTTTGAGCGGCACCATGCGCACGAGTTTGTCTCCGCGCATCTCAGCTTTGAATGAACAGCCAACCCCACAGTAAGCACATGTTGTAATAACAGATGATGTTGGTGCACCAATAGTCAGCAAAGTCTTTTCAGTTAAGGCACCTGTTGGACATGCTTGCACACAAGCACCACAAGATACGCATTCACTTTCCATAAATGATGTTCCAGAAGATGACACGCGTGCCTCAAAGCCACGGTTTTCAATTGTTAGGGCAAAAGTTCCTTGCACTTCATCACAGGCGCGAACACATCGATTACAAACAATGCACTCAGTTGAATCAAAGGTGAAGTAAGGGTTTGACTCATCTTTTGCTATATCTAGGTGAGTAGAAGTTGCTGCATAGCGGCTCTCTGTAATTCCGATCTTCTTAGCAACGCCATGGACTTCGCACTCATCCCCGGTTGCACACTCTGCTGGGTGATCAGAGAGATAGAGCTCCATGACACCTTTGCGAAGTCGATCTAGCTTTTCGGATTGGGTAACAACTTTCATTCCATCTGCCACAGGAGTCGTGCAAGAAGAAGGTGTTCCATTACGTCCATCTACTTGGATGACACACAAGCGACATGAACCAAAGGCTTTTAGACGATCAGTTGAACAGAGCTTTGGAATATCGATGCCAGCCATTGACGCTGCGCGCATGATGGACGTATCTGCTGGAACGGTTACTGATTTACCATCAATTTCAAGGCTTACTTGCTCACTCTTTTTGCTAGCAGGTGTGCCGAAGTCATGTTCATGAATCATTGTCATCGGCGGCTCACCTCCCCAGTGAAGTCCTCAGGGAAGTTAATCATGGCACTTTTTACCGGCATTGGTGTTAATCCGCCCATGGCACACAGAGATCCATCGGTCATAACCTCACAAAGATCTAGTAGCAGCTTCTTATTCTCATCCACCTTCACGCCTTGAATGATTAAATCGATTGTCTCAACTCCGCGCGTGGAACCGATTCGACATGGTGTGCATTTGCCACAGGACTCTAGGGCGCAAAATGACATTGCAAATCGGGCTTGTTGAGCTAAATCAACTGAATCATCAAATACAACTAATCCACCATGTCCAAGCATTCCACCAGCTGCCAACATAGATTCGTAATCTAATGATGTTTCAAATTTATCTATTCCAAAGTAGGCACCTAACGGTCCGCCTACCTGCACCGCACGTATTGGTGCACCGCTTAATGTTCCCCCGCCATAACCATTGACTACTTCTTCAATAGAGATACCGAAAGGCTTTTCAACAATTCCACCCCGTTTGGTGTTGCCAGCTAATTGGAAAACCTGTGTGCCAAGAGATCTGCCAACACCGCGTGCTTTATATGCAGCCGCACCATCTGCCATCACTGCAGGAATCGTTGAAAGCGTTAATACGTTATTGATAACAGTTGGTTTACCAAACAAACCCTCTAGCGCTGGAAGTGGTGGCTTGGCACGTACAACTCCACGCTTTCCTTCAATGCTCTCCAGCATCGCAGTTTCTTCACCGCAGACATATGAACCAGCACCCACACGAATCTTTAATTCAAAAGCGTGCTTACTTCCAAGAACTGAACTTCCGAGCCAACCAAATGCGTGGGCAATATCGATAGCCTTTTGTAAGATTTTGATTGCATATGGATATTCAGAGCGAAGATAAACAATTCCTTCTGTGGCACCAACGGCAATAGCTGCAATAGTCATACCTTCAATGAGTGTGTATGGATCTCCTTCAATAAGCATGCGATCAGCAAAAGTTCCACTATCGCCTTCATCTGCGTTGCAGCAAATATATTTCTGATCACTGACTGCATCAGCAACGGTCTTCCACTTAATGCCAGCTGGAAATCCTGCCCCACCACGCCCACGCACACCTGATTCTTTAACTTCTTCCACAATTGCTTCGGTGCTCATCGAAATAGCACGGCGTAAGCCCACTAATCCCCCATGTGCTTCATAGTCTGCAAGTGAGAGCGGATCAATGATTCCAACACGTTTAAATGTCACACGATCTTGGCTAGCTAACCATTCAATCTTTTCACTCTCACCTAGGGATAATTTATGAGCACCCCCGTGCATGAAATCTGCAGTAATGAGTGAATCAATATCTTCAACACTCACCGGACCATAGGCAACACGGCCCTTATCGGTTTCAACTTCCACCATCGGCTCTAACCAGAGTGCACCGCGAGAGCCATTGCGAATAATCGTTGAACCAGCAACTTTGCTTGCAATGGCAGCAGCTACTGCATCTGCGCCAACAGAGATTGCTGCGCTATCTCCTGGGACATAGATTTTCATACGCGCACCTTTTCAATCTTTTCTACGCTTGCTCGGCCAATAATTGCGCCGTTCACCATGGCACATGGTCCCAGTGCACAGTTACCAAAGCAATAACCATCATGAACTTCTTTGCCAAACTTGGCTTTCACATCTTTTTCTAGCTGACGAGATCCCACTGCTTGGCACGCCTCTGCCACACAGACAGAGATGTGATTATCGCCAGGTGGTTCAGTAAGTAGATCATGATAAAAAGTTAAGACTCCATGAACATCAGCCCGTGAGTTGTTGAAGAAATTAGCAACTAACGCCACATCTTCTTTGTGAACATAACCAAACTCTTTTTGCAGAGCCTGTAAGGCCATAAGGACTGCGCCTTTTTCTTCGCGCAAGGTCGCAAGCACAGCTAACGCTGCCTCTTGTGACCATGTCGAATACTTCATTAGAACAGACCCACTACCTTTCCATCAATGTAATCAATGCGCTCAGCTGATGGCACCTTAGGCAGACCTGGCATTGTCATGATTTCTCCGCAGATCATTACGATAAATTCAGCACCTGCTGAGAGCTTTACTTCGCGAACATTGATGGAATGTCCGCTGGGTGCACCGCGCAATGCTGCATCGGTACTAAAGGAATACTGCGTTTTGGCCACACAGATGGGGAAGTGCCCATAGCCAGATGCTTCAAGTTCTTTGAGCTTGAGGCGCACCTTGGCATCAGCTGTTACTTCTTTAGCCCCGTAAATCTTGGTAGCTACCTTGGTGACTTTCTCCCACAGTGGATCACTATCTTCATAGACAAAAGTCATAGCCTGTGGCTGCTCGCATAGTTCGACAACGGCATGTGCTAAATCAGCTGCACCCTTACCCCCATCAGCCCAGTGAGTTGCAAGCACAATCTTCACGCCAAGCTTTTCTACTCTCGAACGAAGTAGGTCAACTTCAGCCTTGGTATCACTGGTGAAGTTGTTAATTGAAACAACTAGAGGAAGGTTATAAACCTTTGTGATGTTGTTGATATGACGCTCAAGGTTTACTAGGCCAGCCTCAAGTGCCGGCAAGTTCTCCTCTGTGATTGTCTTTAGGTCTGCGCCACCGTGGTATTTAATTGCGCGAATCGTTGCAACCAATACGCAAGCAGAAGGACGTAAGCCTGATTTGCGGCATTTAATGTCGATGAACTTTTCAGCGCCAAGGTCGGCACCAAAGCCAGCTTCAGTAACAACATAGTCAGCTAGCTTCATGGCAGAAGTTGTAGCAACAACAGAGTTGCAACCGTGTGCGATGTTGGCAAATGGTCCACCATGAATAAAGGCTGGTGTGTTCTCAAGTGTTTGAACCAAGTTTGGCTGGAAAGCATCCTTTAAAATAACTGTCATTGCACCTTGTGCATTGAGCTCAGAGGCAAGTACCGGCGTCTTATCGCGCTTATAGCCAACGACAATCTTGCCAATCTTCTCTTTTAGATCTTCAATCGAAGTTGCAAGACAGAAGATTGCCATAATTTCAGAGGCCACAACAATGTCAAAGCCATCACTACGTGGGTATCCATTGCCAACGCCTCCAATGGATTGAATGATTTCGCGCAAAGCACGATCATTCATATCTATTACTCGCTTCCATGTGACACGGCGAATATCAATGGCTAGCTCGTTGCCATGGTGGATGTGATTATCAATAAGGGCTGCAAGTAAGTTGTTTGCAAGGGCTATAGCGTTGAAATCTCCAGTGAAGTGCAGATTGATATCTTCCATTGGAACTACCTGGGCGTAACCGCCACCAGCTGCTCCACCCTTCATTCCAAAGACTGGGCCAAGGGATGGTTCACGAAGTGCAATCATTGCATTTTTGCCAATATGGCGAAGAGCATCACCTAAACCAACAGTGGTTGTGGTCTTTCCTTCACCTGCAGGTGTCGGACTAATGGCAGTTACCAAAATCAACTTTGAGTTATCGCGCTTTGGAAGAGCAGTTAAATACTTAAGGTTAACTTTCGCCTTGTATTTTCCATAAGCCTCTAAGTTATCTGCATCAATGCCTAAGCTGGCACCTATTTCGGTGACCGGCTTCATATTTGCAGCTTGTGCAATTTCAATATCTGACATTTTTTATCCTTTGGCTTGGCGAATTGCGCTAGTTAGTGCCGGTATGACTTGGTGCAAATCACCGATAATTGCGTAATCTGCATAACTAAGAATTGGAGCCTCTGGATCTGTGTTAATTACTACGATGGTCTTACTGTTCTTCATTCCTGCAATGTGCTGCATCGCACCTGAAATACCGGCTGCGATGTAGAGATCAGGTGCCACTTTTGTTCCTGTCTGTCCCACTTGTTCTGCGTGTGGACGCCAACCAGAACTTGTTACAACACGTGAACAACCAACGGTTCCGCCCAATAAATTTGCAAGTTCTTCAATCTGACCGAAACCATCTGGACCACCAACACCACGTCCGCCAGAGACAATAACTTTGGCATCATTGAGAGTTACGCCGCCCTTTGATTCACCAGCATCACGACTCAATACCTTCACCGCGTAATCCTGCGGTTCTAGCGCTGGTTCAAACTCAGTAACAGTCGCTGCGCTGCCATTGGCTGATTCAGGTTCTGTTGAAAATGCTAAAACACTTGCAATCAACAAATCTGCGTGAACATTTGCAGATTCAATAAGATTTCCCGCCCAACGTGCACGAAGCACATGGTGAGGTGAACCTAAAGTGATCTCTGAACACTCAGCTGCCATTGGAAGATCAAGAAAAGCAGCTAAATGCGCTAACTGTTCATTTCCACGTGGGCTTCCAGCGGCCAATACAGCTGCCGGCTTTAGTTTTTCAACTAAGTCTTTAAGAGCGCGGCCTGATGCCATTGGTGTGTAATCAGTTAGGTTGGTATGAGATGCAACATGTAAAACCTTTGCACCATACTCACCGACGATGCCAGCAAGTGCTGTGCCTTCTTTACCGATAACAATTGCTTCAACATCTTGGCCTAACTTACGGGCTGCAGTGAGTGCGCGTAGTGAGAGTTGATCTAGTTCACCACGGTCATGATCTACGAGTACAAGAATCATTAGAAGGCTCCAATCTTCTTGAGAACTTCGACTAATGCAGGAACTGCATCTGCCCCATTACCTAAAACTTCAGCACCTTTTGCCTTAGATGGTGCAAGTGCCAAAGTAACTTTTTCTAACTTAGGAACTCTAGCTTCAGCCTTTTTCATATCAACTGGCTTCTTGCGCGCTTGCATGCGACCTGGCACTGATGGATAACGTGGAATGTTTAGACCATCGCGCACGGTGACAATTGCTGGCAGAGCAACTTCATAATGCTCACGTCCGGCAGCAACCACGCGATCACACACAGCAACGCCATTTTCAACCTTCATTGATTTAACGTTGGTGATAATCGGGCGATTGAGTGCATGGGCCACACGAATATGGATTTGATATCCAGCACTATCAGCAGATTCTGCGCCAAAAATGATTAAGTCAAACTTGGTCTCTTCTGCATTGATTGCATCAACAAGTGCGGCAGCCGTTCCCTGTGGGTCCCACTCTTGTCCATCGGTTTCAATCAATACGGCGCGAGTTGCACCAATTGCTAACTGTGAACGAAGTTGTTCTTCAGCATCACTAGGTCCAAGAGTAAGCAGAGTCAGTGTTCCACCCATTTGTTCAACGAGTTGAACACCGGCTTCAACTGCATTTTCCTCATGTGGGCTAATACCAAAACCTAAATGCTTAGTTTCTATATCGCGTGAATCTGGAGTCAGAATCAATGTTCCACCAGCTAGTGGAACGCGCTTTAAGCAGACAAGTACGTCCATTATGCAAGGATCCGTTCATTTGATGGGTCAAATACTGATGTTGGGCCAACTTCAGCTACTGAACATGGATAGTGCTCACCAAGATATTCAACGATGAACTTGTTTCCAGCAACAGCTAACTCAGTTGGAAGGTAAGACATGAGGATGTGCTTACCGAGTGATGGTGCAGAACCAGCACTAGTTACATATGAACGTCGTCCATGTGCATCTGTAATTGGCTTCTTATCCAATGTAAGGATTGGCTCATTACCCATCATGTAGCGCTTGACACCAGTAGATGACGTGTGATCATCAACAAAGAGTGTGCACAGCATTGCAACTGGCTTTTCAGCGCGGTGCTTTACGTGCGCTTCTTTACCAATGAAATCTGCCTCTTTGAGCTTTGGAGATTGCATACCTGCTTCAACTACTGTGTATTCAGTTTCAAGCTCTGGGCCGTATGCGCGGTAGCACTTCTCTAGACGACCAGTAGTTCCATACACACCAATTCCAACAGGAATTAATCCATGGTTCTTTCCAGCTTCCCAGAGTGCATCCCAAAGAGCAGGACCATCAGCCATAGGAACATAGAACTCCCAGCCAAGATCGCCAACGTAGGAAATACGTGATGCAAGAACTTTCACGCCCTTGATATCAATCTCTCGACAAGTACTGAACTTGAATGATTCATGGCTCATATCTTCAGATGTCACTTCTTGAACAATCTTTCTAGCATTTGGACCCCACACACCAAGGGTGGTGTAGTCAGAAGTAATGTCATTGATCTTTGCAGAGCCATCGGCTGGCAATAGATCAGCAAACCACTTCTTATCTGCCATACCGTGTGCACCGCCAGTAACAACGCGGAAGTGATCGGTATCAAGGCGCATGATTGTTAAATCAGATTTGAATCCGCCATTTGGACCAAGTACAGGTGTGTAAACAACGCGGCCAATAGCAACATCCATCTGGCGCAGAGCTGCCTTTTGCACAACTGCCAAAGCTGATGGGCCAGTGATATCAAAGTATGCAAAGGCAGTTAAATCCACGATTCCTGCAGTCTCGCGCATTTGTAGGTGCTCTGCATTGATAATTGGAGACCACCAGCGTGATTCCCATTCAGCAGCACGTGGCATTACCTTGTCGCCAAACTTTGCAACTAAATCCTTATTTGATTCATACCAGAACGGACGTTCCCATCCAGCAGTCTCATAGAAGACTGCGCCAAGGGCTGCTTCGCGCTCATAGTAAGGAGACAGGCGAACCTTACGATTTGATTCATACTGCTCAAGTGGGTGAACGATTCCATAGGTCTTGTTGAAGGATTCAGCCACACGAGACTTAATGTGCTTCTCTTCTTTGTGGTGCTCATGGAAGCGAGCAATATTTGATGCATGAAGATCAATATGTGAATCTCCTAGAACCATCCATTCAGCTACAGACTTTGCAGTTCCTGGACCTTCTTTAATCCACACTGCAGCTACTGACCATAGATTCTTAACTTCTGGAGTTTCGCCAAGAATAGGCATTCCATCTGGTGTGTAGGAAAGAATTCCGTTACATGCATACTTCTCACGCACTGATTCATCTCCAACAATTGATGGCATCAATTCATAGGCATGCTCATCTTGGATATCAAAATCTGCTTGAGTAAATGCAAACTCTGTTGGAGAAAGAGCTGCAGTTGCATTTGAAGGAATGTCATCTGGTGTGTAAAGAATTGGACGGTGAGCATAGGAACCAATTTCAAGTCCCGTTCCATGTTGGCGCTCATACATGAACACATCCATGTCACGAACAATTGGCCATTCAATATCACCCTTGGTGTCTTTAAAGAATGGAACTGGTCCAATGTCCTTCATCTGGTGAACGGCAGGTGTTAACGGAATGTGTGCTCCGGCCATTGCAGCTAGCTTTGGTGACCAGCAACCTGTAGCAATAACTACGTAGTCGGCTTCAATTGTTCCTTGATCAGTAACAACTGCCTTTACAACTCCGTTTTCAACCTTTATGTCTTGTACTTCAACGTTTGCAAATGATTGCGCTGCACCCATCTCTTGTGCTTTCTCGCGCATAATTGTTCCTGTGCGAAGTGAGTCAACGACGCCCACAGTTGGCTGGTAATACCCGCCTAAAATGATGCTTTCATCGATGTATGGCACTAACTCTTTTACCTCTGCAGGAGTGAGGATTCGACCACCTTCGATTCCCCAAGACTTTGCAGATGTAATGCGGCGTGCCAGCTCTTGCATACGCTCTTCTGAACGTGCAACTTCAATTCCACCAGTTTCAGTGAAGGTTCCAAACTCTTTGTATTGGCGCATACTTTCAGCCGTAATTGCTGTCATCTCTTTGGAGTGATCCACAGGGAAGATGAAGTTAGATGCGTGGCCAGTTGAGCCGCCAGGGTTAGGAAGAGGTCCTTTATCTATCTGGACTATGTCTTTCCAGCCGAGCTTTGCAAGGTGATAGACCATACCGTTGCCGACGATTCCAGCGCCGATAACAACGCACTTAGCCTTTGCAGGTAACTTACTCATAGCTTCATTTCCTTTTTCTGTTGGTGGTGGTTATAAAGACTTACGGATTTCTGATTCAAAACCTTCAACGTGCTCTTTCATTGCCTTTGATGCTGCTTTTGGATCATTACTTGCGATTGCTTCTAATAAAGCTCGGTGTTCGATAATTGCATCAGCTAAATGCTCAACGCGATCCAGTGCTAAGAACCAGATGCGAAGAGCGTGGGCGTAGTAGTTATCAAGGGCTGATGCTAGAAATTCATTGTGGGTGCATTGATAGATGTGATGGTGAATTCGCTGGTCTAACCCAATCAAAGTTGGCATATCTAAATCACCTTTGATTGCCCTAATCTCATTTATTAATGCTTTTGTAATCTCTTGGTCAGCAGGAGTTGAACGTGTGGCAGCAAGTTCTGCAGCCTTAATCTCAAGAACTGCACGGGTTTCAGAGAGTTGGGAAAGATTTGCAACATCAACACGGGAAACAAACATGCCACGACGTGGATAAACCTCGACGAGTTTTTCATTTGCTAGCGAGCGCAGAGCTTCACGAATGGGTGTGCGACCCATCTTTAATGTGCTCATCAATGCACTCTCACTAATGAGTGATCCTGGTTCAAGTTCTAACGTAATAATCATTGAGCGAATACGGCTATAGGCTGCCTCAGATAGCGAGGAGCTCTCTCTGGAGAGAATATGGATAGCTTGGCTCACATTGGCGATGATATATCAGTGATATACCAATGAAAAGAGGCACGAGGAGGTGGTTTTAGCCTTAGTAGTACTTGGTAAAGAGCCAGGCTGAGGCGCCAAAGCCCACGGTGAGAATGAGCGCTCGATAGACGGCCACCGGCATTCTCGCCGCATAGCGTCCCCCATAGGTTCCGCCAATGCTGGCACCTATTAATAGAGCAATAACTGCTCCCCAATGGGCCAACCCGCTAAAGATATAGATGATGTTGGAGATCAATGAGGTCCAGCCAACAATTAAATTCTTAGCAGTATTAAGAGTCTTAGGGTCGCGCCTGATGTCGCGGGCAAGGACAGCAATCACCATCACGCCTTGGCCTGGACCGAAGTAGCCGCAGTACAAACCGCTTCCTGCAATTCCAATCTTTTCAACCAGGCCATGCCTGGCACCGCGATCAGGCTTAGCTTTAATCAAAAATGACAAGCTGGCAAAGAGAAGAAGAAAAGGAACCATCTTTTCAAATACACCTGGTGGCACATTGAGCAGTAAGAATGCACCAATCGTAGAACCAACAATGGATATATAAATGAGCGTCTTGTATTCCTGAAAGTAGGCACGCATTTGATCGCGCACAGCGATGAGTGCAAAGAAGTTTGCTGGTGTGACACCTAGGGCATTTGAAATGGCCGCACTTACCGGCGACATTCCTGTTGCGAGTAGGACTGGGTAAGAGATAACCGAGGCTCCCCCAGCCATTCCATTAATTCCACCGACAAGAATGCCGACTAGGAAGATAATGATGTACTCGAGCATTGGGTAACCATACAATGTCACTATGGCTATGGATATAGAGATTCGCTACTTTGCTGCTGCGCGAGCCGCAGCTGGAGTAAGCGTTGAGCGTGTGAATCCAGCATCTCTCTCAACCATCCTCACACAAGTTACGGCCAATAACCCCGCACTAGCTCATGTTATTGATCAATGCTCATTCTTGGTTGATTCAGTAGCGGTGAACGATATGGATATGCCTATTCATGCAGGCAGTTTTGTTGATGTATTGCCACGTTTTGCTGGTGGCTAACCACCAATTGCAGACATTGGTCTAAGAGGTGCAATAAAAGAAGGGTCATTAATTCCGTGACCAGGCAGCTTGCTTATTACAGTTTTCTGGAAGCGGGCCGCTATTTCCACTCGCTTTGCAACATCATCTTTGCTCTCATCACGCAATACTTTTCTCACATCAACTTCTTCATTTGAAAACAAACACGAGCGCAATTGGCCATCAGATGTTAAGCGCAAGCGATCACATGCTCCGCAAAACGGTCTTGTCACACTGCCAATAATTCCAACTGTTGCTTGTGTGCCATTGATATAGAACTCCTCAGCAGGTGCTGAACCACGGCCATCAACAGGAGTTAACTCATAGCGCGTGGATAGATCTGCATAAATCTGATCAGCAGTCACCATTGTTGCTCTATCCCAAATCCCACCGGCATCTAGCGGCATCTGCTCAATGAAGCGCAATGAGTATTCATTTTCTATTGCCCACGCCAATAACGCTGGTGCTTCATCATCATTGATCCCTTGAAGCAAAACAGTATTAACTTTTATAGGAAACAGACCTGCAGCTTTAGCAGCATGTAATCCTTCGATGACATCATCAAAGCGATCTCTATATGTCAGTTTCTTGAAACGCTCACGGCTCAAAGTATCCAAACTGATATTGATTCGATTCAAACCAGCTTTTGCTAATGGAAGTGCCAATTCTTTTAGTTTTAAACCATTGGTAGTTAAAGTCAAACGCGGGGCATTAGCAAGACCGGCAATACGGTCAACTATTTCTACAATATCTGGGCGAAGCAATGGCTCGCCTCCTGTTAAGCGCACTTCATTGATTCCTTGTTCAACTGCTACTTCAATAACCGTGAGAAGCTCATTAGTTGTTAATAAGTCATCATTGGGAATCCATGCTGCAAAGTCATTGGGCATGCAATAGGTGCAACGAAGTGAACAACGATCAGTCAGTGAAACGCGAAGATTGCGGTGCTCGCGGCCATACGTATCAATGAGTTTGCTCATGCGCAGTTCACCCATTGATCTGTGCCATCAGTAAATTTCTGATGCTTCCAAATAGGCAGGTTTGCCTTTACTTCATCCACTATTGCAGAACAGGCATCAAAGGCGGCTTGGCGATGAGCAGCAGAGACTGCCACTGCAAAGGCTGTTTCACCGATAGCAATATTCCCATAACGATGGGCCACAGCTACTTTTTCAATATCAAATCGATCAATTATGGATTCTGCGATCAGTTTGATTTGCTCTGGAGCACTTGGATGAATCTCATAAAGAAGTGATGCGACTTCTTTGCCACCGTCATGATTTCGAACATCTCCGCAAAATGTGACAACAGCGCCGCTTTGTGGGTTTGTAACCAACTTAGAAAGTTCTGCAATATTCACAGGTGCATCAGTAACAACTGCATAGACCAGCTCTGGCATCAGTGATCCTTGCCATCGAGCTGATCAAGAATATGGCCTGCTAAACGTTCGATAATTACTAGGCCATCAGCAATTGCACCTTGTGATCCAGGCAGATTAATTATCAGAGACGTTCCATGTGTTCCAACTAAACCTCTTGTTAGATCAGATGTTGGGACTTTATCTCGTGAATAGGCGCGTAGAGCTTCAGAAAAACCCGGAATAACCTTTTCAATAAAAGGCGCAGTTGCCTCAGGTGTTACATCTGTCGGAGAAACACCTGTGCCACCAGTTGTGACAATAAGACGAGTTTTATTCGCTAGCGCCACAGTAAGTTGCTCTGAAATTAAATCAATCGAATCTGCAACTACATGTGGTCCAGATACTTCATAGCCAAGTGCGTTAAGCCCCTTTGCAAGTGATGCACCGCTTAAGTCTGCATACTCACCACGTGAGGCTCGATTACTTGCAGTTATAACAACTGCGGTGCGCATACTCACTTGCGCTTCCAATCGCCATTCTTTCCACCAGATTTTGAATCAACGTGAATTGCACTAATTTCAGCCGCTGGATCTAAAGCTTTAATCATGTCAATAATCGTTAGTCCAGCAACGCTAACGGCAGTTAACGCCTCCATCTCAACACCAGTGCGATCTGAAGTAATCACATGCGAGGAGATATCTACACCTGCATCAGTAATGGCTAGTTCAATAGAAATCTTATTTATTGCTATGGGATGACATAGTGGAATCAACTCACTTGTCTTTTTGGCTGCCATGATGCCCGCAATTCTTGCGGTAGATAGAACATCACCCTTAGGTGTTGATCCATCACGAAGCAGTGCAACAACTTCACTGGAGAGTTTTACCTTTCCAGATGCAATCGCTTCGCGCACAGTTACATCACGGCCAGTCACATCAACCATGTTGGCTTCACCTGAACTATTTAGGTGGGTTAATCCATCGCTCATGCCGGTAAGTCTAACCAGCGCACTTGCTCGCCAACACCGGTCAAAGCCTTCGTAACAATGGCAAAGCCATCAGAGTGCGCTAATCCACGCAGCATTGCAGAGCCTAAATATGGCGCAACATGGAACTGACCATCAATGAGATTGCCGATGATTAAACGGGTGAAGTCTTGCGGTGCGCTTAATTCACTCGCTGTAATGACTTTTGCTAACTTCTTATGTGTCTGACCTAGCTGAGAAGCAATAACTGGTTGGCCAAGGGATGCAAGTGCAACGATTGCAGATTGTGGATTCCCAGGAAGACCAAGAATGGCTACATCACCTTTGCGCGCTAACAACATGGGGTGACCTGGTCGCACTTTGACTGTGTCAACCAAAATATCTGCACCGATTGCATCGAGTGCTCCGTGTAGGTAATCGCGTGGGCCTTGAGCTGTGCCACCTGTGGTGATGACGATATCTGCCTTTTCACAGGCATTTTTTAGCGCAGTAACCACTAGATCTAATTGATCAGAAATGTATTGAGTACTAATTATTTGTGCACCCATAGCGTTTAACCAACCAGGTAGCTGTGGTCCAAGTGCATCTCGCACCAATCCATCACGGGGAATGCCGCTGAGTTGAATCTCATCACCCAACAAGACAAGTGCAACTCTAGGTTGTAAAACAACATCTATTTCATCAAAGCCTGCAGCGGCAAGTAAACCAATCATCGCTGGGTTTAGCACTGTACCTTTATTTACAATCACATCGCCGGCTTTGCATTCATGGGCTGGTGGTCGAATATCTTGATCTTTAACTACTGCCCCGTTTAACTCTGTTCCATCTACCTTTGCTGATTCCCAACGAATGATTCCAAATGTTCCCTCGGGAATCACCGCACCAGTCGCAATTCCAACAGCTGCACCTGATTCAAGTACACCTTTCATCGGCAATCCAGCTTTTACTTCACCCACTATTTTCCACGGACCTGAACCACTGACTGCATAACCATCCATGGCAGAGGTTGCATAGGTTGGAAGATCAACGAGTGATTTGGCATCTACGGCCAAGGTTCTATTAATGCATTTCGCAACTGGCAATGATTCTGACTTCAACTGTTTGAATGCGGACTGGGCTATCCCACGAGCATCATCCCAACTTCCTTCAATGAGTGCGCTCATAGTTTTGCCAGGTATTCCATAGCAACAACTAAATCATGGGGTGTATCAACATCAATCATGGCTTTTTCAATCTCTGGACTCATAGGGATCTCGTGAATATTCAAATGCGAAATCAAAGTACGCATAGAAGCACCGTGAGGATTACCGATCTTAGACAGTGCTGTCTCTAGCCCTTCGCGTCGGTAGAGCGCAGCTAGAGGTTGCTTAAAGCCCTCTGAATCAACAAAAATAATCGCATCATCGTGTGAAGTCATTGCACTTAAAAGATGAATCATATGAGCGCCTGCAAATGGCATATCGGTAGCTAGAACTCCAACAATCTCACTCTCACAAAGTTCTAACGCTGCTGCAATTCCCGCTACCGGTCCACCGCCAACTGGGTTTTCTTGAACACAGCGATAGGAAGCTAGCGTGAACAATGGATCTGCTCCCACAATAATGATTTCAAATTCTTTGGGAATGCCCGTAAGAATGTGATGTATTAACTGTTGATGGCCCAACATGGCCTGGGATTTATCAGCGCCAAAGCGAGAACTGGTGCCGCCGCTTAAGACGATGATGCTTCCAGCCTTGCTTTCCATTTGAGTAGGATACTGACTATGGCATTTGCTCGTGGAGAAGCTAACTCATTGGGCTGGCGCAACCTTGTAAATGTGCCTGCTGAACCACATTGTGGGCATGAATTCCCCGCATCCAGTACTCCCCTTTTATTGCTTCACCACCTTTCTGATCTTCATGTTTGTGATGCGCAATCTCCCACTCGACCTGAATATTTAGATAGAAATGCAGATCCTGATAGTCCAATCCGTGAACAGGTTGGAACTATTGGCACATACCGTGCGCACTCAATGCTCTCGCCTCATGTTGTTGAATCTATGGTGCAATCACTAAACACAATTACTAGAGGCCCTCTATCTGGCCATGAAATTGCTGGTGCAATCATTACAGGTGACACCACAGATAACGCGCAGAAAAATGAAGTTGATTGGTATTTAGCGCTTTTAGATGGTCTTGAGATTCGTCCTGACTCAGGTGATTTTTCAAAATACGAAGGTGTCATTGATGATGGCGCTGAACATTACGATGTTCGCTATTGGCACCCACATGGAACTCCCACAGGAAAAGAAGATGATCTCCCTCGCGCGAAATATGGATTCCCAGTTGTTCCTAATCTTTTAAACTCATGCCGTGCACCCTTTAAAGCAACTGGGTTGAGTTTTCCTTGGTTTGCAGTCCACGGTAACCATGATGCACTCTTGCAAGGAACTGTTGCACCTACACCTGAAGTAAATAAAGAGATGGTTGATGGCAAGCGATACACGGGGCTGCCATCAACTACAAATCTTTTTGAAGTTTTAATGCAGTTTAAGGAAGTTGGTCCAGCTGGCTACCCGGCAGCAGATGATGCGCCTTATATTGACGTTGCTGCCGATCTTGAGCGGCGAGCTATAGAGCGTGGGGAATATGCCAAGCTCCACTTAGCTTCTCCAGGTTCTCCACGTGGTCATGGCTTTACTGAAGAAAATGCACGCAATAAAACAATGTATTACTCCACTGATATTCAAGGCGTGAAGTTAATAGTTATAGATAGCGTCAATCACTACGGTGGCTGGCAAGGGTCGATGGATGAAGAACAGTTTGCTTGGCTAGAAAAGGAAGTTGCTGCATCACAAAAGCCAGTAGTTCTAGCTTCTCATCATCCGTTAAGTAAAATGTTTAATGATTACTCACCTACTGGTCGACGAGTTTGCTTGGATGAAATTCGAGACATGTTGCTCAAATATCCAAAAGTTATTGCCTGGCTTGCCGGACATGAGCATCGACACCATATTGAATGGATTGGCGATATCGAAGAAGTGAATGGCTTCTGGCAGATTGAAACTGCATCCCACGCTGATTGGCCACAGCAATCCCGCACAGTGGAAATCGTTACAGATGCAACTGGCGATATCTACTTTGGATTAACTGTTATTGATCACGCAGCTGGCATTGATTATGCAGGGGCAACTACTCCACTAGAAATTGCGGCACTATCTCGAACCATTAGCGCAAATGTTTGGCAAAAGCGACCAGAGCTTGGCGCAAAGCATGGAATTGATTGGTGGTTAGGCAGAGTTACTGATCGAAATGTTGTATTAAAAATTAATAAGCGTTAGTCATGGCGATTAGTAGTTGCCTCGATTACTTGCGTTGATCGCAAGATAACCAAGATAACTAGTGTTAAACCAGCCGCTGCTACTTGAAAGCCCAAACCGACACCGACACCGACAGTTGCAGTTGTGAATACAGTTGCTGCCGTTGTGACGCCACCAATTCCTGATGAGCCCGCACGTGTGTTTGTGAAGATAAGTCCAGCACCAAGGAAACCAATGCCTGTTACAACTGCGTGCAGGGCACGAGTTGGATCACCAAATTGAGCTTCAGCGCCAACGGCTGCGCCAATTGCAACAATGACAGCAGAGGATGCACACACCAGGGCCATAGTTCTAGGCCCTGCAGATTTACCAGCCCGGTCTCGTTCCCAGCCAATGAGTGAGCCAAGGACTGCTGCTATCACGGCGTTGATAACTACCGCCGCTTGTTGCCATAAATCAACTGAATGTAGATGAACCATGGTTAAAGGATACTTGCTCACGTGTGAAAGGTTGGGAAGTTGGCCTATAGAATTGCCGAATGAGCGAATATCAAATTATGCGCTGGCGTGAGATTCCATCAATGGTTGTCGCACGCTCGGGTGAAACAACTATCAAAATCATGTTGGCTTCTCGCTTTCAAGAGGCTATCGATGAAGCAGCGATGCGCCTAGGTGAAATTGATGCTGATGCATACACCTCTGGTTGGAACCGTGATCCATGGGTCGAAGCAGAAGGCGCACCAGATGTTGTTGGAGCGCGAATTGTAGATGAGCTTGAAAAAGAATTGAGTGAAGAAAAACTTTCTGCACTGTTAGATGCCCTGGGAGAAAAGTAATGTCTGCAATTTATGAAGCGTTAGAGAAAGCAACTCTTGTCTCTGATGGCGCCATGGGCACGATGTTGCAAGATCGCGGACTCACCGATGGCGGTGCACCTGAGCTTTGGAATGTTGAAAAGCCAGAGGAGATTGAGGCAGTTCTAGAGGCATATGCAGCAGCTGGCGCAAATTTCATTACGACAAATACTTTTGGTGGAACCGCTGGCCGTCTTGCCATGCACGGACTTGAAGATCGCCTTGCAGAATTAAATAAGGCTGGCGCAGCAATTGCACGCAAAGTTGCTGATCGTCACGCTGGATGTTTTGTAATGGGAGATATCGGGCCATCTGGTGAATTAATGGAACCTATGGGAACTCTTACACCCGAAACCGGTAAGGCTTTATTTGCCGCCCAAATCAGCGCACTTGTTGCTGGTGGTGTGGATGCGATTCTTATTGAAACCATGTCAGATCTTGGTGAAGTTGAAGCCGCCGTTACAGCAGCTCAAGAAGTTGCACCTGGAATGCCAATTATTGTGACGATGAGCTTTGATACAAATCTGCGCACCATGATGGGTGTTAAGCCTGCAATGGCCATTAAGCATTTAGCAGCGCTGGGTGTGCGCATCATCGGTGCAAACTGTGGCCGGGGAACAGATGAGATGTCACAGATTGCTAAAGAGTTAGTAGAAGCTCGCCCAGAAGGCGTCTTTATTATTACTCAATCAAATGCTGGACTTCCAAAACTCCAAGGCGATGTCTTTATTTATGATGGCACACCAGAGGAAATGGCACGTTATGCCAAGGAGATGAAAGATCTAGGCGTCAACATTGTTGGCTCTTGCTGTGGTTCATCACCGGCACACACCAAGTTAATTTCAGCAGCAATTGCGTAGATGAAAAGTAAAATCCTTTTAATTGGTATCGATGGACTTAATCTAGATACCGCTCTTGAGAACGCTCCGACTTTGGTGGCGTTAAAAGAAAAAGGATTTTTCACACCGATAACAATTGAGCCCCCAACTTGGTCAGGTCCAAGTTGGTCTACTCTGCTTACAGGAACAAAGCATTCACAGCATGGAGTAATTGATAACTCCTTTACTGGACACAAACTTCTCCATCATCCTGATCTTTTGTCTCAAGCTTTTTATCAAGATCAAAGCACAACAACATTTGCAGCAGCAGGATGGCCACCATTAGTTGATCCCATTGGCCACGGACCTGTTATTCATGAACGTCGCGAACAAGCAAAAGCTCTGCGCCATCGTGTATTAGTTCGAGATGGTGAAACCTATGGTTACACCCAAGTCGATGCAGAAATCGCGGCAGCTGCGCACTATGCAATCTCTCAACATGGCCCTGATGTCTCCTTTGTTTACTTCTGTGGAGCAGATGAGGCTGGTCATGCTTTTGGCTCAATTGGTGATGAATACAAGGGGGCAATTGCGCGAATCGATGCTTACTTGGATAATTTACTTCAAGCAGTTCATGCCCGTGCTAGTCAAGAGCCATGGTTAGTTGTTGTGACAACAGATCATGGACATATTGATGAAGGCGGACATGGCGGAGATAGCGCGAGAGAGCGTGCCTCATTTGTTGTTGCCCATGGTGTTGGTCGTGAAAACCCACAATGGCCACAATCATTTGAGCCACATGAATTAGTTTCTTTACTTTTAGCAGAGAGGGCGTAGTGAGATGAATTTCAACAAAGTCATTCTCTACTATGGCTTTGCGCCCATCTCTGATCCTGAGGCGGTAAAGCTGTGGCAAAAGACTTTGTGTGAATCCCTCAACATCAAGGGACGTATCTTGATTTCTCCCCATGGAATTAACGGCACTTTAGGTGGCCATATGGATGATGTGAAGAAATACATTAAGAACACCCGCCAATATCCAGGGTTTAAGAAGATTGATTTCAAATGGTCTGAGGGAACTGGTAACGATTTCCCAAAGTTAAAGATTAAGGTCAAGGATGAGCTTGTCGCTTTTGGCAATCCCGGTGAGATACAAGTGGATCAAAATGGTGTTATCGGCGGCGGAATTCACTTGCGTCCGGAAGAAGTAAACAAGCTGGTAGAAGAGCGCGGCGATGAAGTGGTCTTCTTTGATGGTCGTAATGCTTTTGAAGCCAAAGTTGGTAAGTTCAAAGATGCAGTCGTTCCAGATATAACGACATCTCATGATTTTGTTAAAGAGATTGAAAGCGGCAAGTACGACCACATGAAAGATAAGCCAGTAGTTACTTACTGCACAGGCGGAATTCGCTGTGAAATCCTTTCAGTTGTGATGAAGAATCGTGGTTTTAAAGAGGTTTATCAGGTCAAGGGCGGAATCGTTCGCTACGGAAACGCCTTCGGTGATGATGGTCTATGGGAAGGCTCCCTTTATACATTCGATGATCGCCTCACTATTGATTTCAGCGACCACACCAAGTTAATTGGCACATGTGCCCACTGTGATGGCCCAACTAAAGAGTTTAGAAACTGCCAAAAGCCTGCGTGCC
>Ga0208927_1000047_pt1 | contig 36599 bp, 44 predicted proteins | sample Colrivmet1546C02_FD_187640 | JGI IMG/M metagenome (GOLD analysis project Ga0208927, IMG submission 187640) | Estuarine microbial communities from the Columbia River estuary - metaG 1546C-02 (SPAdes) (version 2) | ecosystem: Environmental > Aquatic > Marine > Intertidal zone > Estuary | place...
TTTCATCTACAGTACCCAAACTTCCAGACACGACACCATCATCTCCAACTTCTCTAATGTAGCGAACTCGGTCGCCTTTCTTAAATTTTGCCATTTTGTTTTTCATTTCTCTTTGGTGTTAAAGGTTATCATTTTACACTTTGTGGCTCATTTACTTTACACTTTGAGCCGTATTCGTTTCTTTATTGACCCAGTTGCTTGTAATAATAGTCTGAAAATGATGATTTAATTTCCCATTCTTTTATTTCCTCTGGCTTGTAAACATTGGTAACAAACTCATCCTTCCCCGTGAAAACAACAAAAACTACCAAGTCGGAATCCTCAGAGTCTATTGCCTGTTTGTTTGCTTTCATTGAGTTCTCACAGCCCTTTACCGATATTTTTCGTTGATTGCCGTTACAAGATAGTTCAATATCGCAATCGTTTGAAACATACTCAGTCTTTTTTATAAATGTAGACACCTTATACCATTGGCATCGCTCATCAACATCCATACGATAGCGCATAATCAATTCAGCAAGTATGCCTATATATTCGGTGTAATACTCACGAGATACATAGCCAAGTAACTTGGAATCAATGTATCCTGTTCTTTGCTTGTGCGTACCATCATAACGATTCTTGTTGATGTCTATACGCCTTTGAGTAATGTCTTTGGCGTAATCAAGTAAGTGATTAGGTATCTTCATTTTGCTTTACACTTTGCGTAGTACTTAGCATCCCATTCCTTTTCTCTACGATATATAGAATAGCAAATGGAACACTTGCCACGATAAGTTAATTTTCCAGAGCGAGTTGTTTGCTTGTGGAACAATCTAATGCTGAGTTCCTTTTTGCAACAAATACATTGCTTTGTTACTTCTTGCGATTCAACCATCTACGATACATTTGCGCTGCGATAGCGATTCTTTGTGGATAGTATGGATAGTACTTGCGGATTCTTGCAAGCGCAATCCTTATGAATTGTTCCTGTTCCATTAGAATTGTAAGTCTTTTTGTTCAACTACGAGTGGCTCTTGATTGCGTGGGTGTGAGTAATTCCGCTTACCATTCTCACCCATAGTATAGTAGCGGTTGGATAGTTTATCGTAGTACATATAGATGTAGCCAACACTACCTACTGCTTTAGGCTTTGCCTTGACGATAGATATCTTAACTTGGTTTGGCTCGTATGGTACACCACGCTCGTCCTCAAGTCCATATGGGCAACGCCATACATTGATAATCATCATACCCTTGCGTGACCATTGCATACCGCCTGCGATATCGTTCATGGTAGGCACGTCAACATATGGGATGCCGTTCTTATACTTGGCTTGCTGATGCTTGGTGTGGACAGTAACAATTGTGTGGTAGTCCTTGTCGTTAGAGTGCTTACGCACCTTGGTCAGAACATTGCCAATAGCAATGTCATCACGAAGACCTTGAGCGACATCTGTCTTAATCTCTGTGAACGGGTCAACGAGGCAGCCATCAATCTTAATGCCACGCTTCTCAATCTCTTCTACGGCAGTATAGAATCCCTCAATCGTTAGGTCACGTAGTCCGGGGTCAATCACATAGAAGTGTTTGTTAAGGAACTCAAGTGCTTTCTCTGCATCAACATCGGTTGCATTAATGCGGTCATTCAGAAGGAACGGCTTACGCAAATAGCACCATGCAAGTTCTGCATAGACCTCTGCGGGACTACCTGTCTCTGGGGTATATACGGCCCACTTCCAACCGGAGAACTCAGAAAGGTTCATCATAATCTCAAACGCAAACTGCGACTTGCCTTGGTGCGCACCTGCATAGACATATGTGGTAGAGCCACGCTTAAGAGAGTACTTATCAAATAAGGAGTCAAAGCCTACCCATTCGCCTTTCTTTACGCCATTCATGCGCATCTTTGCGAGTTGGTCTTTGAGTGTGTCAAGTGTGTAGATGTGGTCATTCATTTTTGTGTCCAACGATTTTAGAGTCGTAAATCTTCATGACTCTGAAGTTAATAAATTTCTTCCCTAACAAGCCTAATCGCTTTACAGCGATTGCATAGTTAACATTGTCCAGAGTGACTTCGTCCGGAGTATTGTACTCAGATATGGCGTAGTCATCCTTGTAGTGGTGCATAGTAGCGTTGCCCTTTTTGAAAGACCAACGATACTGAACGTGCATATGGTAGATTGGATTCATGACTTTTGGAGATAAAAAGAGGGGCATAAGCCCCTCTTAAATATCAACAAATGATTTGTTAGAACAAATCGTCATTAACGGGTGCAGCCTTGGGCTGTCCGTAAGTAGCCTTTGGCTCATAGGATGCAATCTCAGCATAGTAGCCACCGCCTTGCTTGGCCTTGATGTCAATGGTTACCCAACCCTTTGCACTCTTTGATGAGTTAAGGATTTCAAAGTCATTCGGGCCGATGCCGACTTTGATGATGTCACCATACTGAGTTGCTTTGGTCTCAACACGACCTACGTACTTACGCTTATTTTCCATGTTACGCTGTTAAAAGATGAGTTAAATGATTTACCCGGTTCTCAATTTTCTCCAACCGGACAAGGAGATTTGTAACTACTAAATGTAAGTCATCGCCCATTTCCTGTACGCCACTCATGCTGCGGTTTACATTCTTGAACAATAAACTATACCCTTTGTCGGCCATCCGGTTATCGTGTCCCATCACATAGGAGTACGATACCTTAACGTCAACATTGAGCGTGTCTGCAATGCTTTGGTATGTACTACCATTCTCCCGGAGGAGAACGGCAATAATACTGCGGGCATTTACTACCTCTTTCTTTTTTGAAGAGAAGAGTTCAGATGGGTGTATTGCTGCGTGAGAACACGTTACGTCAATGACGTTCCGTGTATACTCATCAAAGGACACCGATTTCTGCTGCATCATATGGATTGAATTGCTTGTTCATAAACAACCTTCGGTACTTATCAATTGCCTCCTGGGCCTTGATTGCTCCCTGCTGAATGAACTGAGGTGAACACTTGTAGATACCAACCTCGTAAGGGTAGGTTTTTGTAATTGCAACGAAGTAGAACGTATCCACGTCAAACAACTTACAATAGATTGCTGCCTGTTGGTCGTAGTGCATATACTTTGCGCTCCTACGGAACTCTTCAAGCGTTCCACCTGTGGTCTTTAGGTCAACGAGATAGGCGGGTTCAAAGTTTTTCTCCACCACCATGTCTGCCTTGCCCTTGATTGGGATACCATCCCATTCTGATATCGCAGGTAGTTCCGTGAGTTGTTCATCATCCTTGTTATACATCAGTTCTACGACTTGGGGGGTTTTCATAAGAACATTCTGCATAGCGTAAATCATGTCCGCATCCTTCTTGGACAGCACGATTTTCCCATCGTTCTGCTCACAAAACTGTAGGTATTCCTTACCTCTGCGAGTACCATCGTATCCGACAAAGTTTACTACGTCCTCTAAGCAGAGAGCGTGAAACGCCTTACCGACCTCAAGAGCAGTTGTGCTTTGGTTGCCTCCCGTGTTTGTGAGCCATTGATAGAACTGCACCGGGGATTTGTGCAACAACTTCAGAGATGAGTTCGTGAGGAACTCACGGTCTGCGTAGTATTCTTCGTCAGAGTAAAACATTACAATCCGATATAGGTTAGTTGCTCCTTGGTAGCGGTGTAGTTCGCTAACGCCTTGCGCACACGGTCAACATCACCGCTTTCAAACGCTGACTTCATCTTGTCAGCAACCTCTTGAGTTAATTCCTTTTTCTCCGGGAGTGCTTGCTTTGACACAGCCATAGAAACCTCTTGTGCTGATGCGATAGATGTCTCAATGCCGATGCCGAGGTTGGCTAATGCACGACCCCATGCTGATGTCTCTGCGTTCTCAACAAACGATGTCTTGTTGATGTATGAACTGCTGCGGTCTTCTTGAGCGAGACCTTGTGCGACAATCTTGCCGGACACATCTCTGATGCTCGCACGGATGACACACGATTCATTGTCAAGGTGTAGAACCTCGCTCTCTAAGCCCCAGCCCTCAAAGCGTGGCTCGTTTCGGAAGAAGAGAATGCGGTCATTAACCTGCACATACTCCTTGCCCTTGATGTTGGTAGTCTTGAACTGATAGTTTGACATTTGATTTTGAGTTTAGTTGTTAATTAAGTCAAAGATAAAACAAAATGCTGAATAAAACAATACCTATTCTATTGAACTTGAGATTACTGAGCCAACAGATGATGTTCCCCTGTAATACTTCTTTACTTCGTGCTGCTCAATACCGCTTTCTCTGTCGTTCCAATAGTTGAATCCAAAATGCATTAGGAACGGATTGCACTTATCGTCCTTGGCTTCGCCACGCTCTACCGCATTGTAGTATTCACGGATGCTCGTGTACTCTACACCGAACCTTACGATTTTATTCTTCTTAGGCATAGTTATTTGGTTTAAGGGAATAAGATACTTTGCTTAGGATTTGCTTTAGGCGAACGCCATCAAGTTGATGCTGCTCAATGTAGCCACGAATAATATCGTTGATGTTCATCGTGTGGCCGTAGGTGTCAATGTACTGCTCGTCTGAGAACCTCACATACCTGTAGGCATCCAATGCCTTCTCATAGAAGTCAAGGAACAACTCGTCATTTACCTCAAGCAACATCTTTGCTTTCTTTGAGCAATGCACAACCGTTGAGTGGTCACGATTGATTATGTCAGCGATATCACCAACCCGCATCTTGAGTTTGGTTATGCAGATGTAAACAAAGGCGTGACGAAACATGACCTCTTGCTGAAACCGGGACTTGGCTGTGATGTTTACTCCGGTGTTCTTTTGCAATCGCTCCATAAAGGTCTGGGCGATGATGAAATCTTCTACTTGTTTTTTCATGTGCTTGTAGTTACTATTATAGTTCCGTAAGGAACTATAGTAACTATTATAGTATAGTTACTATAATAGTTAGTTACTATTATAGTATATTAACTATAATAGTAGTTGGGTTAATTAAATTAAACGTAAAACTCTGACTTGCTCTTTGATTTTTTCAACATTGCCTCTCAGTTCCTCGTTGACTGATGTCAACGATAGAACCTCCTCACGAAGTCGTGTCTCTGACTCCGTCAGTTCAACAATTCGTTCTTCGGCATCATGAAGTTTGGCTAAGACAGTCCGGTGCTTTGACCTTGCCTGCTCAATCAACTCCTTGATTGCCGAAATATCATCCATCCGGTGCTTGTATTTATCTGCGAAATCATACAGACCGATGTACGGTGACTCTAATTCCTCCGCACGAGCATCAAAATCGTCCCGTAGAGAGGTCATCACCTTGTAGATGGTACTCAGATATGCGTGAGCGACTTGGAGGTCGTTAAACGCAAGAATTTCATACTCGTCTTTTATCATAGTCCGCAGTAACCGCTATCGCATTCGTTAAAGTCATCATCAAATAAATCAAACTGCATACGATGTCCTTGAATCGCTGCGTAAGATGTCTCCTTTTTGAACTGGGCTTTCCCGTCCTCCTGTCGGACAAACCAATCAAACTTGTTTGCATCACGAACGGACATATGCTTAAGCAGTAGTTCATTCCGGTGAAAGCATCCAACACAATTATTCATGTAGGCAAATCGCACAGGCTTGTCCTTCCAAAACTCCTCAATAGTGTCCTTGAATATACCTGCCTCAATCAGAGGGAAGGTGACCTTGCGGTACTTCAACTCCTTCCACTTGTTACGGCCCGACTTTGAATGCCCAACAACAAACCTATCGTATTGGAATCCATCCTCCTTCTCACGCTTTATCATATTGTCAGCCCTACGAATCTCGTTTGCCCGAAACCCGATACGCATCTCAACAGGCAGTTCCGTGTTCTTGTAGCACCAATCCTTGATTGGCGTTACCTTCATGTCCGTTGTGCAGAAACGCTGCATAACATTAGGCAGGTACTTTGCTTGGAGGGTGCTGTGGTTTTTGATGACCTCGTCAAACGTAGGCCCCGTAATCCATGTTATCTCTCTGCCGATGTACTGCTCAAGGTCAAGCATCGTGTAGATTATTTCGTCTTGCTCAAGCGTTCCAATGAACTCTTGACCAATCTTATCCGAAACAATTTGACGAATCTTTGCATCTGGAAAAATGCACAACTTGTCAGATGTGCGGACGAGGGAGAAAATCTCCACATCTGCCGGATGGTGGACAGCAATGTAACTTGATGTCTTACCACCCGACAGGGAGTTGATTGTTGTCATAACGATTGGTTTGTACCGCTAAACGAAACGGAAATGATGGAGTCAACACGGACTGACCTGTATCCATCCTTCATATCAAAGAAGTTCCAATTGTTGTCATTGAGGCAACTAACGCCACCCTTTACGTGTTTGTGTACACCGAACCGCCCAACGAGTAGGCGTTCAGTTCCGTCCAACTTTGTGAACTTGATGCTGAAGAACTCACCTGTTTTCATCAGGTGTGACTTCAATTCAGGGAGAGATAATGTGTGTTTCATGTTGCTAAACTATGAATAAAAAATGAATTATCAAATCGTGTATGCAATAGTTTCAAAATTCTGATTCATATTCAAAATCATCGCAGCACCACCATCGTTCCCTTCGTCATCGCTCTGGAAAATTATATGCGTTGCATCATCTAATATTAGAACGAGTGGGTTGCTGTACCAACCGAATGAGTTCATCTCATCCGTTGACAGGTAACGACATGCTACGATTTTACGACCCACGAGAAGGTGGGAGAACTTTTGGGAGTGTGTGTTTTTTGTAGTCATTTTGATTAGATTTGTGGCCATACTTCCATTTCAACAATGGTTTTTGATTCTTCTATTAATTTGTCAAACCCCTCATTGTAGCAAAGTTGCTTAAGATGAGGTAGCATCTTTAGGTATGTCTCTTGACACTCAAAGGTGGCTATTAGGGCTTTTTTCTCAGCGAACTTGTACTTGAAGTACACCTTGGTTTCAGTATATGAGATTGTCATTTTAGTCAAGATAAGAGATTAAAGATTCCTCAATTTTGTCAATCAGTTCTTTTGGTAGTTGGACTTGGTGTCCGTTCACAAACATTGCGAAGGGTTCAAGCATCTCAACATACGAGTACTCTCGTGTCATGTAGTCAGCACCCTCCGTTGCTGTTCTGAGTTGGTAACTCCCGGTCATTGAAACTTCAATACCGAATCGCATAGGGTCTTCACCCTCAAGGTCAATGTAGTTCATTTTTGTTGTGGTATTTGTGCGTAGCACGCATTTAGTTCTTGCTTGAGTGAGTAAACCTCACCTTGGAGTTTCTTAATCATTTCGGCCTGGAAACGAACCAATTGATTTGCCGATTCTTGTGAATAATTAGTTGTCATTTGTTGTGCGGATTACTTCCCAAATAATTGCTTGATACTCATAGCCCCGAAGGCCAACTTTCTTCGCTTCTTGGATTGTTATTTCCTCCAATCGCTTGTACCGGGATGGCGTTAAGCCTCCCTCAATCGTCTTACCAAAGCAGGCACGAAGATGCCATACATCAATGGTAACCCGCTGCGAATCCAAGGCCGATATGTTTCGGACAAAGGAATATGTTTTTGGTGCTGACTTGCTAATGATTGCGCCATTAATCGCAATGTCAAACGCCTTGTACTTGTTTGTATTAAATGTGCAAACTTTCACATCTTCGGGGTTGTGGCCACGCCTTACCGCAGTAAGTACACGGTGACAATCTTGAATGTTTCTTTCCCACTTATTTCTTGGGGACAGCGCACTAATGATGTTGGCTACTATTTCGGTGGTAGTTCCGAACTCTTTAGCGTAATCAAGGCAGATGTCATGCGCTCGTTTGTACCAAGTACTCCCGGACTTTAGTTGTTCGTTCGTGGCTTGGTCAAAGAGGGTACGCAAATTCTTGCGTACCTTCTTTTCAATGCTTGGGGTTAGGGCTGTTAGTTTCATTCTTCGCTGTAGTTTGAGAAGATTGATTTAGTTACATCGCAGTAGAAATCAAAGTTGTAATGATATTGAGACAAGAGGTGGTTGAACATCGTGTTGATACTTTTCCAATAGTAAAACTCGCCCCGGTCTGTCTTCACTCCGCTACCTCCCCAATCAAACAGGCCACTGATTAGGTCGGTATGGACTGCTCGTTGGGTATTTAAGTTTGGCCATTCGTCACGCTTTTTCTGCTTGAGGCGGTAATACATAGACATTAGGATTGCTTTGCGGGCAGATGCACCCATTTCGCAAGCCAATACCGTGTCAATCTTTTGGATTAAGTCGGTTCCCATGAAGTCGGCAAATTGCATTTTCTTTTTCATCTTGGTTTTTGTTTTTGTGATTGGTTGGGGGTTGATTAATAAAAAAATCCTTGAAAATCGCATGACTCTGGGCCACCGAAATAATGTTTCCACCGGGGAATTTTTCCATCCTTGACTTGATAGAGGCAAGGGTAGATGTATTTGTCTTTGTCTTCACAGAAGGCAATGTCAATCCCCTGCTCTCTCGTCTTGAGTCCGTTCATTTGAGCGAGGAGTTCGTAGAAATCCTTTCCACCAAACTCACCATACCCTTCGTAATTTGGCTCAATCCAAATGTTGTTTTTATCGTCCACCATAGCAACGGTGAATGTGCGCTTCTTGCTGTAAGAATTAGCAATGCTTTTGCCTGTGTTAGAGGCGTTCCAAGAAAAGAATCCCATTTTGTTTTGTTTTAGATTTATTTTTCGTTTGCAGCCCATGCAGCGTGGGCCATGTGTTCGTATTCTGCATCAGTCATTTTAGCCAATTTCTCGCTGGAAAGGTGCGATAAGATTGTGTCAATTTTAGTTTGAACGCTGTATCCAACATATTCAAACATGAGGTAATTGTTGATGGATTTATTCCGCACCGGCTTGAGTCCGAATTGCTTCATGTCCGCTTTCAATTTATCTCCTCCCGGAAATATCGGGTAAAAGTCAAGGGCGAATATGTAGTATCGTGGGTTTCCGTAGGTGTCGTTTTCGCATCTCCAATGGCGGACACTTCGGTAATCTGAGGGGATGATGTCTATGTACATGGTCTTAGTAATTTGCTTTGATGTAATCGTGTAAGGCTTCAAGTTTGCGCAGGATTGTTTCAGCGTTTCCGGTCATACCGAGGTAGTCCTTTACCTGCGTGATTTTCCAATGTCTGTTTGGCTTTATCCCTTTGCTGTACAGGCGAACCTCGCCCTTCAAAAGAATCAAGTTCCACATTCCTCGTGTGCTTCGGTTGCCGTTTATGTTCAATGGCTTTTCAAAGTCATCGGCAAAGCGTGAGTTGGCCAAGGTTTCTACATCCTTGCCCAATACTTTATTTAGGTCTTCTCGTGTCATGGTTTTATTTGTTTTTGGAAAAGTGAGTAATAAGCGTTTGAAGGGTGAATGGCTTCGTCTCCATAGATGATAATCTCCTTCTCATCTTTGGGCATTGGTGCTGTGGTGTCGTGCAGCATTTGGCGGATTTGCGCATGTGTCATTTCTCTGGAAAATTTTCAAAACATTAATTTGTCAAGATTCTCAGCCGTCTTCACGATTACTGAGGCGATAGCCATGAAGGCCACCAATCCGATGCAGATAGTAAATGCACCGATGGCGAGAACTGCAAAGTCCTCAAGGGTTTGTACTTTTTTCATGATTGAAAAGATTAAATAGGTTTTTGTTCAACGGCCTAAAGTCACCCAATTTTAGACAATAGGCAATGCGTTGAGCATCGTCCCCATTGAATGAGCGCACATAGTATGCGCCCTTGGGTGCTTTAGTCCGTTGTAAGGTGTGGTCTCCACCATCTACAGCCTTGCCGTAGTGTCCCGCCCTGCGGATGTTATGCGCTCTTAACGCTTGGCCCTTCGGGCTGACCTTTGGGCATCGGCCCTTTCAATTCTCATTGAGATAAGTGAAATTTGCGCATCCAATTTCGCCTGTGTCCGGGCCATTTTCCCGCCCTTGGCTTTGCCTTGGGCCGTCTTGTTGGCTTCCCGAGTATTACGGCCCCGGGTTGCTTCTTTGGCTACATGAAAAATACGCATGGCTCAGATGTTTTAGGCTGTTAATTATTTAGAGGGCTTTGGCGGTAAGTTCCTCAATGACGGCCTCAAGTACAGCGGGCGAATAGTCAATAAATTGGCCGAGGCGTACCGCCCGTGAGGATAGGAAAATATTTTTGTCCATGGTGGGGAAGGTAATTTCTTGAGCCTTGGACAAGTTCAATTTGCGCAAATAGTGGTTACCTGCTTTAGTTCCCATGGCTACGGCCTTTCGGACGATACGCAGGGCATAGAGTGCAGCCTCTATTTCATTGGCTGCCCCGCCAATTTTAGCGACCTTTTCGCCTTTAGTGTTTACTTGGTACATGGTTACGCTTGTGGTGTTCATTTGGTTTTTCATGGTTTTTTTGAATTGTGGCTCTCGCCCGGTTAAGTGGTTTTTTTTAAGTTTTTGTTTTTGTTTCGTTTTCCGATGGACAAAGTTAGCGGCAAAACTTTCTAATTTTTTCTATTGCATAAGAACTATTTTTGTCGTATAACGGGCGCACGGAAAGGGCTTTTTTTTCATGACCGGAAAAATTTTTTCTGCTGGGTATGGTTGACTACTCTGACCGGGGGGAGGGGATGACGGGGGGGTGGCCATCTTGTACGTACAAAACCGCATATGTTGTACGTACTGACCCAGATGATGAATTATTTTTTAACAATAAGGGATAATGTGGCGAACTATTTTGTATATAGTAACTATTATAGTATAGTAACTATAAGATACCCTATAAGGGTATCTATAGTATAGTTACTATTATAGTGTAACTATTATAGTTACTATGGGGGATATGAATTATTTTAATGAATGGTCATTCGTTTGTATATTTGAGTATGGATATGGAGCAGTTGCTACTTGAGTTGTTGCGTGTGTCGTTCCCAAAGGGTGAACTGAAGGCGGAAATGTTCCGTGTTCACAACGCACTTGTTGGTAAGAGCAGGTTCATCACGAAGGCTGAGAACGTAAACACGATGTGTGGTAGTTGTGTGATGAGGGTTAAGAGTAACCTCTTCAAATACTATCACCACGAACACACACCGAAGTATGAGTCATTGGTTTTCCAAGATAAGTTTGTTTTAGATAATCGTCCGGTATATGGGGTCAATAAGAAACAGAGAGGGTGAAGTGGTTATAGGTCGTGGTGCTGAACTGACTCCCTTGCAGGATAAGTTCCTTGAGCGTGTGCGTGAGGAGGGAATCACCAACCAAGGCAAGATTGCCAAGGAATTAAACTACACGAGTTACTATCGTGACAAGAACAACCAAGGCACGGCATTCTATCTGGCCCTACGAGACGCTGTAAGGCTCTCTGAGGAACGAATAGAGGTAGCGAAGGGGAGTAACCTTGACATACTCGTAAAGATGCGTGACGAGGCATTTATCAATGGAGACACGAAGGTTGCATTGGAGACGATTAAAATCATCAATGATATGCAGGGATACAAAGCCCCTGTGAAGGTTCAGCAGACCAAGATTGATGTGAAGGCTACCATTGACCTTACAAAGCCTATTGACGAGGATGCGATGTATCTTGACGTAGATTATGAAGATTAATCTATACAACCCAAGTCAGCCACAGAAGGACTTCCTAAAGGTCATACACAACGACAAGCCATTTGTTACGCTTATTGTTGCGGGCCGTCAGACAGGCAAGACCTTTATGATGATGAACGATGCCGTGATGCGAGGTCTGAATAACCCACGTACACGAATGTTCTGGGTGAGTCCTATCCAAGACCAAGCCAATAAGGTGATGAAGGACATAGAGGCTGCATTTATCAATCACCAAGACCTATTCCAACAGATAGTAAAGCGGTTTGACAGGAAGAACAATGAGATGTTCTTTCACAATGGTAGTTTCATTAAGTTCCGTTCTGCTGACTCCGGGGACAACCTGCGTGGTGCTACGCTTGACTTCATCTACATTGACGAGGCTGCGTTTATGCGTGTTGACTTCATTAACGAGGTTTTGCTGCCTATGGTAACAAGAACAAGTGGTCGTGTGGTAATGAGCAGCACATTTAACGGAAAGAATTGGTATTGGGATTGGTATCAGCGTGGGCTTGACAAAAGCAATGTGGATGACATCGTTTCGGTTCGTAGAACATACCTTGACTTGAAAGACCCAGATGTAGAGAAGACCGTGCTTGGTATCAAGAGGAATATGACCAAGGCGCAGTTTGACCAAGAGTTCCTTTGTAAGCCCGTTAGTTCAGATGCCTTATTCTCTAACATAGAGGAGTCACTTCTCAAACACCAACCATCAGAGTACGAAAGGATATATATCGGTATGGATATCGGTGTTGCACAAGACTACAGCGTTCTTACTGCAATGAACGAAAGGTACGAGGTTATTGACATTGACAGATTCCACTACAAGGAGGACAGGTTAGATACTGAATCATTCAAGCAACGAATCAAGGACTTCTACTTAAAGCACGATGAGAAGTTGGCTGCGTGCTACTTTGAGGTAAACAACAACGACCTGCTGTTTGATGAGATTACGGACGATGACAAGATGTACAAGATGATTCCTTTTCACACGACAAGCGCATCAAAGCCGGAGATTATAAAAAACCTAATCAAGTTGTTTGAGGATAAGGTAATCAAAATTCCGGACTACAATGAGTTGGTGAAGGAATTGTACGACTTCAAATCCAAACGAAACCCAATCACAGGCAACCTTCAGTTCAGTAACACGGAGGGCAAGCATGACGATATGGTTATGAGTTTGGCCATTTGTGCATATTGCGCAAAGGAGGAGCAGGATGGTGGCGTAACATACTTCCTATGAAATTCATAAAGGCTTTAGAGGTTCTACAAGCAATAAACGATGGGAAACTTGAAGAGTTCGCCTCATCCGTCCCATTCTCTGAGAGAATTGAGTTCATTGAATACATGGACGATGTTCTTAATGAGAAGCACGCATCTTGCGATAAGTCAGACATAAAATCAAGGTACAAGGTCTACATGAACATATTGGACATGACCTTGACTCAGTTCATATATCTTGAGCATGAGATAAAGCACGGCATGACACAAAGACTGCTTTCTCTTATAGTCAGACCAATTGACGAGGAATCATTTGATGACACCACAGAAAACGAGGAGGCTCACATAAATGCAATAAGCGATGAGGATGCTACCACGATGATGGGCATCATACATGAGATGAAGAAGAATCGTGAATACAACCTCTTCACCAAGTTTAGTGGGGTAATATATGTTGTACATGATGAAACGGATGAAGAAGAAGATGAAGAGCCTATACAGGAGGATACCTTCTCATCACGTTGGTTCTGGTACGCAATAGTGAAGAGGCTCGCTAACAATGACATCACTAAGTTTAGCGAGATATATTCATTGAGGATGGGAGAGGTTCTTGTTGACCTTGCCTACGAAACGCAACTAAATGAAATGGAAGAGAATCAACGCAGGGCTGAGGAGGCACGGAACTCTGCACGATACCGATAATTTGTAGATTACACTATGAGAACTTTGTTAGAGTTTTACGACATCACCAAGGCGTTCGCTGACGGCCACTTGATGATTAATGAGTTTGGGTTGCTTGGGAGCGAAGAAGAACTTCAGGGTCTTGACTTCAAGCACCGTTCTATGCAGTTGATAGTGGCCAACTCAAACATCTCACGTGAGTTGAATGCCCCAACGTATAGCATTGAGTTTTCTGTCGTTATGCTTGATAAGACAATCAGCGGTGACGATAGAGCAGAGTTGCAGGCCATTGAAGAGAATCTATTCGTTATCTCTCAATTCCAAGACTACCTCCTACAACAAGACATTTCAGTTGACTTTGACGAGGTTGACTTTGTTAATGTGGATGGGGAGGATTATAATATTGTCGTTGCTTACACAAACTTTAACGTAACATTTGAGCGTTCAAATCACAATGGTGGCGTGGCAATTATGGACTATGAAGTCCCGAACAACGGAGGCGGAGGAGGAGGAACACCACCACCCCCGACAGGTCTTTCTTTTGTAAACGTAGGTCAGTATGTAGCAGGATATGATTTTAACATTATAAAAGAAAGATTCCCGATATATATTGAAAATATAACATCAGATTACCTGAATAAGGTTATGTTTATTGATATTGTCGGAATTGACTCAACGACATATCAACTTCAACACACAGTCTCAAGCAGCAACGTATATTACTCAAGCATAGCGAGGGACTTTGTATTCACTCAAGGCGTTCCTCCTTCTGGCGAGTGTAGCGTTAGTATTTACTTTAAGGATGGAGCCGGAGCGTTGTATGGTGATTCATACTCAAGACCAACTGGATGTGTGTTCATACCGAACATTTCATTAGCAATTGCAGAAACACAGCAGTCTGCTGAATTGTTTTTTGGTGGCACGGCCATACCTTCAATTGACTTGAAATCAAATACGTTAAACTATAGTGTTTACGCTAAGTCAAGTTCGGATGTTAATGTTGTATTGAAGCCATTATCTGAATATTACGATGGATTACATACTTCCCTTGATTTACTTGCTGTTGCCTCTAACTATTCCTTTCTTGGCGGAACAACTTCCACAGTAGAGGTGGGGCTGCCTTCCGCTTCTGTTGGCGAAGGCAAGGATAGATTAAAAGTTTCTTATTTGGTTTATGAGGTAGTTGCTCCTTTGTTCTCCGGAGGCACTTTGTCAATTTCTTCAGCATATGTTGATGTTGATAGAAATACAATGTACTTCTTGACGAACCCGTCAAGAGTTGTGTCGGTAGACGGAACAGATTACACCATAGAGGGATATTGGCCACTTGACTTTCATTCCGCTTTAGTAAATACGCAAGCAAATGGTGCGTCAATAAACGTGAAAGATATTGATACCGGCTACTCTCTATTGTTCTCCGGCTCGTCAACAATTGAGTTACTTCTTGTTGAGGATTATGGTTCTGGAACAATCATTGAGTCGGTTATGCAATCATCAAACAATATAAACACAGGATTCTTGCTGATTGGCGCATCAATCAATGACCCATACGAAGCAAGTATTTCGTTTTTGTTGAATAATGCATCAACCATTGTTAGTTTCAAACTTTACATAGGTATAAACGGAAAGTATTACGATATACCAAACGATTGGCCAAACAGCCAAGAATTTAATTACATAGTATAATTATGGCAAAGAGAAAAACAACCCCAAAGGCTGAACAGCCAATCGTAGAGGCTCAAGTAGTTGTAAAGACACATAAGTGCCGTGAGTGCGGTAATGTAAGCGAGTCAAAGCAATGCAAGCGTTGCGGTAGCCACCTCACGGTAGAGCAATGATTTCACGCCAAAAGCAAATTGGTGTACTGCGTTCAATCCTAATAAAGAAACTAAAATCTTATAGGATTAGGGAAGCCATTTTGAGTGAGGCTGAACGAAAGGGGCAAAAAGCCTCTGGACAAATGGAGAAGGTCATCACGAGGATTTCCTACAATAACTCATTGAAGGTTAGGGGTACGCAGTTTTCGGAAACGAATATGCTTGTCAATTTTAATGTTGTTGTTGACCTTAGACTTCTTGGTGCGCCATACATTAAGTTCCTTGATGAGGAATTTAGAAATGATGGAACAACGACAGCATTCTTGAGCAGACCTGCTAATTACGGAATTTTTGATAGCATCCGTTCTTGGGCTATTCGGAAGCCTGCATCCACATTTGTAAAAGATGTTGACCTATCAACACGAACTAAGTTAAAGTCGTTTGTTTGGTTCGTTGGAAAGAAACTAATTGCAAACGGGAACAACGTAGAAAATACGAGTAGGTTGCTTTCTATTGCAAGGGATAAAGCATCAGATGCTATTGATGAAGGCATAGATGAATTTGTAAATTATTTAGAAATTCAGTTGCTTGAAGAGGCAATTGCAAACATTAAAGCGACACTTTTCTAATATGGCTTCAAGAGACCAATCCGCTATTTTAAAGCAGACATTGATTGACATCACGAATGAGTACAAAAGACTCACGACTGAAGCCAAAATGTTTGCTACGCAAGTAGGTGCAACGTCAGGAGAAATCCAAAAACTTCAGGGTAGTGCGCTTGCTGCGCTAAATAAACGGGCGCAAGAATACATTAACAAGGTATCAGAGTACAATAGTAAAAATTCTGAATTAGCGAAGACCAATGAAGATGTAGCAAAAACAGTTGGGGTTCTTGGAGGAAAGATAGTTCTGTTAGAGAAAAGCCAATTGGCGTATGCTGATGCGGTAGGTAGTGTTGTAAAGAAGGAGAACGATTTAAGAGAATTACAAAGAAAGCAAGCAGAGGCTGATGACAAAAAGTTAGCCAGAGAGCAAGAGTTAGCAAGGGTTGCACGCAGACGGCAAGAGGATGAGGCGAAAGCCCAAGCCACCGCCAATGCAAAGACATCCAGAGAACAGCAATATGTTGACCAAGCAAACAACTTAAACACGCTCAACGCAAAAATGCGTGAGTATGCTGCCAACATTGACGCACTTGTAAAAAAGGGAAAGACCAACTCTGAGATTGCAAAACTCACAGAGACGGAGTACAGAAAGTTAGAGCAGCAGTACGTAAAGAATATTCAGAAGACTAAGAATCAAATTCAGAATCTTACATCTTCAAATAAAAATACACAAGAGAATGCCGAGTTAGTAAAAAAACTAACGACAAACCTTGACAAACTCCGCCAATCAATGTCGGTGCTGCAAAGCACCTATGGAAAGGCTACGGCAGAAAAAGGATTTGTATCGGGTCTAAAGAGTGTATTGAATGCTGACCAGATTGGTAAGGCTGCGGGTCGCTTACTTACTTATGCAGGAGTGCTTGGCGGTGTAGGCGCAGCGTTTCAGTTTGTAAAGAAGGTACTTGTTGATTCTGTAAAATCTTTTATTGATTTTGAGGATAAGATTGGCAGACTATCTGCAATCACCGGGGCTACCGGAGAATCCTTAAAATCAATGGAAAATGAGATTCGTAGGGTTGCTGTTACGACACGCTTTACAGCGGGAGAAACTGCTGACCTTGCCGTGTCTCTTGCTAAACTTGGTGCAACATCTTCAGAGGTTAAATCATTACTTGAGCCTGTCGCTATTGCAGCGCAAGCAATGGGAACGGGATTGTCCGAAACAGGAGAGGCCATACTTAAGGTAAATAATCAGTTTGGTTTTGGCGCATCAGAGTCAGCAAAAACGGCAAGGATTCTTACGGATGCCGTTAATAGTTCTGCGTTATCATTGCAGTCGTTTTCAACAGCGATTCAATATGTTGGGCCTGTGGCTCGTTCAGCGGGAGCATCATTTGAATCAACCGCTGCATCTATGCGATTGCTTGCTGATAACGGAATCACAGCATCGAGAATAGGTACGGGTCTTCGTAAGGTTTTCCTTGAGTTGGCTGCAAATGGAGAGAATTATATTGACGTACTAAAGCAATTAAACTCTCAAAACATAAGTCTCGCAAAGGCGGAGGAACTTGTTGGAAAAACAGCAGCGGGACAATTGCTTATACTTGCACAGAACGTAGATGCTATTGAGATACTTAGCGATAAGACATATAGTTACTACAGTACGCTTGTTGCAACATCTGCACAGATGTCAACATCTGCTGCACAGATTGACATATTAAAAAGTGCATTTGATGAATTTAAGTTATCAATTGGTGCTGTAATACAGGACTCTGAAACATTCTTAAGCATCATAGGCTTCTTTAGTCAGTCAACAAAAGAATTGGCTCGCTCTTACAAGATTATCAATCAAGCACAAGCGAATAACAATGTTGAGTTAAGAAAGTCAATAGACACGGTTGTAGATGGTACTGTTTCGCAGGCCCAAACGGCATTTAAGATTCTTGAGTTATCGGGAAGCACGGTTGCAAAAGCGAACAGCGATGCGTTCAAAAGGGTGTCTGAGGCAGCAAAAATCTCAGAGCAAGACTTGCTATCATTAATAGGATACGCTAATGAATTTGATGTTGCTTTAGGTTCTTTTGATTTTCAAAGAATGCTTGCAGGCAGCGCAGGAGTTGGTGCTGACTTGGATAGAGCAAACTATTGGATGAAAGAATTGTCAAAAACAACAAATGATGAATTTATTGAGGGATTGATTGGTGTCAACTCCCAAATGACAAAAATAGTATACCAAGAGAAAGAACTGCGCAAAGCACAGGCAATAAGAACGTCAGTTCAATCAAAGTATAGTGGGGAACTCAATGAGATTCTCAAGAAGGAAAAAACCAATAGTGATGCTATCGCTCGTGCGGGGAAACTTTCAGTCAAAATACAGAAAGAACTAAGCGGTTACTATGAAGCCAACCTAAAGATGCAAGCGGGCCTTGTAGCAATGGACGAAGAGGCTTATGCTCAAAACGAACTACGTGTTTCAGCACTTCAGAATCAATTAAACCTTCTCGCTCCATACGTTAGTCAAATAGAAGAAGACGAGGAAAAGCGCAGACGTGAACTTGAGAAAGCAATTAATACAGCGTTTAATAAAGAAAAGAAGCGCATACAGGAAGATATTGAAGCAAGAAAGCAGCAAATCGCACAACAAAAGGAACTGTATGAATTGCGCATAGCAAATGCAGCACAGGACGGAAATGCAGAAGAGGCGTTGCGATTGAGCATTGAGTTGACTAAACTTGAGACAGATGCAAACGAAGAGTTCTCAGCATCAATATCAGAGTTTGAGAACCGTTGGAAGCAGGCATATGTTACGATTGATGGTAAGCGTTTAAAGAACGTACTTGATACGGACACTCTAATAAACGGAGTTGACCAATTAACTGACAGCATAGCCCAACTCGCACTTACCCCAGATGACTTAAAAGATTGGATGAAGTCAGTTCAATCTTCAATAACGTCTGTACTTCAAGATAGCGGTACAGAGGCAGCAAAAGAGGCTGCTGATGCTATATTGAGCGAGTACCTTAAAAGATTAAAAGAGTCCGGAGTATCTCAAGAAATTATTGATTTGTTTCAATCAATATTTACCTTGACTATATATCCAAGGATTGATGATGCAGCAGTAAAGGAAGCAGAGAAAATTCAAAAAGACCTTCAAGATAGAAGTGATGCAGACTCAAAGGCTATTGATGCACAGCGCATAAAGAACTTAGAGGCTTTTGCAAAAGAACTTAAGAAGTTCCTTACTGATGCTGCTGAACTAACGTCCGAGATATATAACCAACAACAGGATGCTGCTCTTGAGGCACTAAAGGCCCGACTTGAGCAAGAGAAGGCATTGATTTCAGAGCGTGCTGAATACGAGGAAAAGTTACTTGATGCTCAAATTGAGAATCAGTTAATCAGCCAAGAGGAATACGCAGCACGTCTTGCTGCTATAAAGCGCAAAGAGATTCAAGGCCAAAACCAAATTGACAAGAAGATTTTTGAGTCCGAGAAGAAGCGTGATGCAGAAAAGGCTCGTATTGACTTCCTTGAGGCTCTTGCATCTATCATCCCGAACCTTATCATTAAGGAAGGGCGTGCCGACCCGGCAACACTTGCATTGATGACCGTTGCAACAACATTGTTAGCATCAGCATCATATGCATCTGAAATGCGTGCATTGAACCAGAGAAAATTCTATCCAAAGAAATTTGCAGAGGGTGGTTTGGTTTACGGGCCGAGTCATGCCAACGGAGGAGTACCTTTTACGGTCAATGGCCGTGGTGGATATGAAATGGAGGGCGGTGAGTACATTGTAAATAAGTATTCAACCAAGCGTTACAAGAGCGTGCTTGACAAAATCAATGGGACACAAACATCATCCTATAGTTTTGCAAAAGGTGGAATTGTTACAGGGCAAGAGGCAACACAAAAGCAACTTGAGTACCTTGAGGCAATTGCAGAGGCAACGGTTAATACTGCAATTAATGTATCTAAACCTGTCCGTGCTTTTGTATCTTCGGATGACATTTCTCGTGATGAAACGGCTCGTAGAATTAAAGAAAGAAATAGAAACCTATAATGTCAAACTATCATTTAGTATTTAAAGGTACTCCGTTTGGGTCACCAGGCTCCGGGGTTGCGAGTGGTGTCATAAGTAGCGTAACAGTTATTGGTGCCGGAAAGGCTTTAGTTAACTTTATTTTAGACGTTGGAGACACGACAAGCAATGATGCCATATATGGTGATGTTGTTGTGCTTACGCATGGTACTGACTTTATATATGGTATTTTCAATGGATGGTCTCCGTCCGAACCGGGTCAAGGTTCATTCATAGTAACATATGATAATGAAATGTACTCACTAAACATTCAGACAATGAATGGTTTTAGTATATTCATTAGTGGTTATGGTTTATATCAGTCGCTTGAAGAAGTAAATTCATACAGGATTCAATACGCCATTGAGAAGGCGCACTACTCAAATAGAATGACTGTGTACAACACGAAGTTGGAATACTCTCTTACAATTGACGATAAGCGTAGATTCCTCGTCAACAATATGCTACCCGCATTGTTAAGCACGGAACTATATCTTGTAGATTCTTGTAAGGCACAGGGAAGTGTTGCGTATAAAATTGTTATGAATAGTTCATCATTTGACACATTGAATAACAAGTTTAAAAAGGCAATTGAGTTCAAAATAGCAGTTCCGTGAGTTATAAATTATTAATTAACGGGGCAACCGCTGACCTATTTCCGGGGCAAGAAGTTGCGCTTTCGTTTGACTACTACAACAGTCAATCACCCGAGTCAGTAAGGATACCATTTTCCTTTGAACAGAAACTGCCATACACCACAGTAAATAAGGCTATATTTCAATATAACGATTCTGTTAGCCTTGGAAATGTCACGGCATTAGAGAGGGAATACTCATTGTACATAAACGACCTACTCGTCTCATCTGGCGTGTGTAGGTTTGTTAGCGTTACAATAAATAGCACAGAGCCTTTCTTTAATATTGAGTTCAATGACAATGTTTCAGACTTCTCAAAGAAGTTAAAGGACTTAAAGTTTTCTGATATATATTCGGATGCGTTTTCTACAACAGAGAGAACGCTCTCAACATACCTTAATCTTAATCAAGATTATCAAAACCGGGACATTGAGATTCCGTTTATTGATGTTGATGACATTCAGAAAAGGGATGGATTCCCATCACGTCAATTCACAACGTGGGGCATTCACAACTACAATGTTGGATTGTTTCCTGCATTAAGTGTTCAGAGTTTTTTCAGCCGTGTATTCGGAACATTAGGATTTGACGTTTATTCAAAGTTCATTGATGGAATATCATCTTGGACTTCAAATGACTTATACGTACTATACCCAACCGCCCTGTCAGGCACAAGGGAAGATACTCGCCTTGGCTACATCTTCCCTTTCCCATATAACGTAACAAACAACGTAGACCAAACTACGCTTGACCCAATAGAGGTTGACTTGAATGGTACGCTGACTTATTTTAATGCTGAAAACATTACCAATTACAAAATCCTTTTAAGGGACACATACGAGGCTCATGGCCCAACAAACTATGACCCTTCAGCGGAGAATGATATTGACAGAGTCTACGCCTATCAACACAGGACATCATCTGGGGTTACTGACTACGGTGACGAAAACATTGGATACATTGCCTATAGCAACGAGTTTGATGCGAAGTTTTCATTTGCAAGCGGTAGTAACTCTTTGCTTGTTAGTGGATTAAACTACACAATCCTTTCATCAGAGATTGAGTATTACGATTCAATAATTCCGACCGCTATTCAGATATATGGAAGTTCGTTGGCAAATGCTGAATTTACCCCATACCTTGACATATATGCAGGGTACGTAACATCCGCATCCCCAACATATCGCATTCCACTTGTTGATGAGCAGGGTCTGCCATTGAAGTTAACAGCGGTATCCGTTTCAAACGGAACAGGTATGGATTTTCCAGATGCGTTTAGCGGTAGCGAATTTCAGTTTTTGAATTTTGCAAACACATTAAACTTTGATGACTTTACGGCATACATTGATGACTCAATTTCGTATTCTATATTGGGAGGAACACGATATAGTTATGGAATATCTGTTGCGATGACAAGCGGTTCACTTACGGTGAACCATTTGACAACGAAGATTGAAGACAATGTAGTTACTGCATCCGGACTTGCGGTTGGTGTTGAACTTCGCCAATCTGACGTAATGAAGTCAAGGGTTCATGGATATAGTTGGCCATCATTTGGTTTGAAAATAACAAACCACTCAAGAGTGATTGTCTCTTCTCCGGGTGACGTGTTTACCTTTGCCGACTCATTTGAAAACAATACATCAGTATCAGTATACGACTTGTTTGTTGACTTGATGAAGCGTTTTAATTTGAGCATAATCTATGACTATAGGCCATCTAAACTTGGTTTTATACTTGACAATGTGAACGACATACGGGATGCCGTAGTACCCATTGACCAATACATAGACGATGCTAAAGAATACGAAGTATCTCTAAGCACAAATTCTCCAAAGAATCTAAAACTTTTAAATAAAGACAATGAAGGGCTATATGATTCTTTTGAAAACGGACTTTCGGTTGGCAGTTATGATGGCCAATACGACATTAATGGAAACGGTGATTATTCCATTGAGTTCATTACAGGTCTAATAAATCCTATTGACAAGTCTGTTTGTGGAAAGGATGATGTGTTTAATGATGACCTATTGATGCGTGATGGATTAATTTCAGTACAGGAGGTTGGCCAAATCAAGGGGCAGATTCGTAAATACAATGAAATTGGTCTACGTATATTCTACTTGTCTGAAATGGCCAATGAAGTTACATTGCGTTATCCACGTTGGGTTAGAAGAAACTCATTCGGTCAATTGATAGACCAAAACCAATATAAGGTTCTTGGAAACATAAAACTGCAAGGGTATCCAAGCAACGTGATTGAAGCCAGACTTGACCTTCGTTTCGCAACAAGAAATGGCGTTACACTTGATGGATACGACTATATAACCAACTCCGAGAAGTTTAAGGCAGCATATGAATCAAAGATTTCGTTCTATGCTGCGTTCCCTGTATTCTATTTTAATAATGGGTATTTCTTTAATAAGAAATTAGAAATTAGCGAGACCGGAGAAACTGTTGTAATCTCATCATTCACAGATGCTCGTCTTTATGATGACTATGTTTACGGAAAGGTTGAAGCAATTTTTGTAGATTGATATAATGGGTAAAACTTATAATGACTATCCTATCTCTGCTACCAACAATGCAAAGCGTGCATTGCGTTGGAAGAAAGAGTATGGTAATGAGGTTAAGGGTGGAACTATCGTAGGGTGGACAAGAGCAAACCAACTCGCATCAAGAGAAAGTTTGTCAACATCTACGATTGCCCGCATGGCTTCATTTGCACGTCATCGTAAGAATGCTGCTGTTGACCCAAAGTACGCATCTACACCTTGGAAAGACCGTGGCTATGTTGCTTGGTTGATTTGGGGAGGAACTTCCGGTGTGAATTGGGCCATCAGAAAGATGGAACAAATCAGAAACCAAAAGATGTCAGCGCACCAACGCCCAGAAGACAAGGAGATGCTTGAAGGCATCATTGATATGTTATTAATGGTTAATGATGTGAATAACCGCCTTCAGATTGCATTGGAACAACTAAAGCAATTTGAAAAAGATGGAATTCCCGTTAACGAAGACGAATTTTTAAAGGCCCTAAACCTTAAAGTAGACAATAATGAATAACCTACCACTTTACAAGGTTGTACTTGGCGAAGCCGAGGACAGCGGTATGTTTAGAATTTCATTGGTTAATCGTCCCGCCATTGAGGAGGGATTTATTACATTGTCTTCAGAAGAAGAACACTCGTTTAAATTTGCAAACGAGGAGAAGAAACAAGTTGTCGGCCCAATCATGATTCCAGATATGCCCATCTACCGCAGAAGTGCAGTAATGGGAGAATACAACATTGTATTCCCAAAGGACACGATTGAGAAGATAATGTATAAATATAGCAAGAGTGGTTTGTTTAACTCTTTCAACATTGAACACGCTATTGAAACGACTGACGTTACAATGCTTGAGGTTTGGATGAAAGATTCAGAACAGGACAAAAGCAACGCATACGGCTACAATCTTCCGATTGGAACTGTATTTGTTAAGGCTCAGATTGAGTCTGAACAACTTTGGGAGGAGATTAAATCTAACCAACTCAATGGTTTTTCCATTGAAATTAAAACAGATATCGTTGAACAAAACTTAAATAGTGAAATGGATTTCAAATTCGCTGTAGAGTTGGGTGAGCGTATTTCTAAAATTGAGGCAACCTTAGCAAAAATTTCTGATGACCACTCTGCGGTTATGGAACTTTGGGCTGAGACTCAAGAGAAATTTGCTCAAACTGAAGAAGTTACTTCAGAGCCAACACAAGAAGTAGTAGAAATGTCCGCTGAAGAACCCGCTGCCGAAGAGGTTGTTGAGGCTGTTAACGAGGTAGAGGAGATTGTCCTTTCCGAGGAAGCACCCCAGGCCGAAGAGGTTGTGGTTGAAGAGGCTCTTTCTGCTGAAAATCAAGAGTCCGAAGTGAACTCTGTCTTAGAGGCTGAATTGGCTTTGTCTGCCGAACAAGAGGGTATTGAGCCTTCTAATGAGGTAGTTGAAGACAAGACACGCTCCTTTGAGCGAATCACTTCAGAGAAAGTAAATATGATTGACAAGTTCTTTGGCAAGCGTTTTTATTAAAATTGTAAATTAAACTAAATAAACTATAGTAAAATGGCGATTTCAGTTGCTACTTTGGATTGGGGAAATCGCACCCCCGGCCTCTTTATTGATTCAATGGTAAAGAGTGCTAAAGTGCTTGACCGCTTCCGTCTTATTGACGGAGTAAAGTCAAAGGTTCAAGTTCCCATCTTTGATGCTTCCTTGACCTTTGGTTCTGACCTGTGTGCTTTTGACCCACAATCTTCTGCCTCTATTGACGAGAAAGAGATGACGGTTAGCACCTACAAGTGGGCTTTCTTGAACTGCAAGAATGTTCTTGAGACCACCTACCGTTCTGTATTGCTCAAGCAAGGACAGCACAACGAAGAGACTATGGATGCTCAGTTCAAGGATTGGGTTTTTGATTACTTCGCTAAATTGTCTGCTCAGAAGGCTTTGGAATTGGCTGCTACGGCTATCACTACTGAACTCGCTGCTGACGCTGCTGTTCTTGATTACGATACCAATGCTGCTTTGACTTCTGCTAACATCTTGGCTAAGATGCAAGGTGCTTACGAGACTATGAGTGCTGTTATGTTGGCTGCCGTTTACGGTGATGCTGACCGTCAGTTGAAGCCCGCTTTCTTCATGGGTACTGCTGCTGTACAGGCTTATCAAATCGCTATCGCAGGCTTGTACACTACGACTGCTCAAGGTGTTGTTGAGGGTAACATTCCCGCATACTACGGTATGGAAGTTATTCACTTCCCTTCTTTGGCTGCCGGTGAGTTCATCATTTCTGCTCCAGAAAACATCGTTATGTTGACTGACGAGTACAATGACGTTCGTGCCATTGACATGAAGTGGGAGGCTGAATTGTCTTCTGACAAGATTTGGGGTCAATTCAAGTTGGGCTTCTCCTACTTGAAGGGTTCTGAGATTGTTTACGCCAAGAATTTCGCCTAATAATAATCGGTAAGGGGGAGTAGAAATACTCCCCTAAACCAACCTAATCTATATCATTAAAATGGGATGTCCTGTTGATTTTACTGGCCTTTCAGTTTCTTACGCTTGTGGTGAATTAGCCTCTGGCGGTTTGAAATCTGTTTACCTTGTTGACCGTGCCGACTTGCTTGAGAACGGTGGTGTGACGGTAAGCGCAGGTGCTTTGAGCATCGCTGCTAACCTTTCTACTACTCCTACCGTTGTATTGGAGTTGGGCTTCAACAATAAAGATGGTTTCTCTAACTTTACAGACGTTAAGACTGTAAACGCTGATGGAACTTCTTCTTGTGTTCCTACCATTCAGATGGAGTTCTTGCGCATGAACTCTGACAAGCGTAACTCTTTGGAGGCTATTGCTGTTCCCGGTGCTGAATTGGTTGCTTTTGTTGAGACTGCTGCCGGAACTTACCACGCTGTTGGTTATGAGTTCGGTCTGTATGCTTCTTCTGTTGATGGTGCTTCTGGTGCTTCTCGTACCGACAAGAACCGTTATCAGTTGACCTTGGTTGGTGACGAGAACTCTCTCGCATTGACTATGGATGCTGCTGCCTTCGCTAAGGTAGGTGCTTAATAAGCATTTCTCTAAATAGATTGGGGAGGGGGATTCCCCTCCCCTTTTTTATTTTTAAAATATGAAATCAGTCAAGAACGGCCTTATTAACTATCTTTCATTCATCCGTACATACGAGATGAATCAAAACAGTTTCAATATGAAACTATCTAAAGTTGTTGGGACAAAGGAGTATAATTTTTACGGACTTCAAGACCTTGGTCTTCTGAATGACTGCAATGAATTTATCGTCCTTCCAATAGACTTGGCTACAACAAGCATTGAAGGAGGAGAATATTACATAACCATTTCTGGCGAAAATGGGGAGTACGGTCGTTATATTTGTAATGTAATTGACCACGAGTACATTACATCAACAAATCAAAACTCACTGTTTTCTGATACAGTAAAAATCAGTAACTTGTAAATTAGTACAGAATGGGACTTTGGGACAACATAGTTGATTACTTCGCAGCGAATACTTACGTTGTAGCAACGGAAAGCAATGTAGCAAGCAACCCCCTTGAGAAATCTATTGAGAGCCTCAATGGTCGTTACAATGTAGGAAATACGCCTGTTGGAGATTACATTAAATTCGGATTAAATGACGATTTTTCTGTTGTTCTTGAAAAGATGTTCAAGCAATCTCCCGTTCATTCCGGCATTGTGACCAAGAAAGCAAAGATGGTCTCCGGGCGTGATATTGAATATAACTTGGATGCGTATAAGACACCTGCAAAGCAAGCGGAGATTAAGGCTTTTTTAGCCAACTGCGCAGGAAAGTCAGAGGGCCTGTACTCCCAGATTGTACACGCAGCCTTTCAATATGAATTGCACGGAGCATTTGCTTTCTACATCAAGTGGAATCAAGACCACACCAAGTTGATTGAGTTTCGCTCACTTGACGTAAAAGGAGTTCGGGCAGCAGAACCGATTGATGGAAAGGTCACGCACTATATCGTCCGTAGACGATTTGGCAACATGGCTGTATCTATGCAGCATAATACGCCAACAAAGATTAAGGCATTTGATAAGTACGACAAGGTTCGTGAGCAAGTCCTGTACGTAAAGAACCCATATAGCGGTAACTCTTACTACGGAATCCCTAACTATATTTCTGCCTTTCACTTCATCAATGCTGATTACGAGTTTGGTAAACACATCCGTAACTCCGCAGCGAATTCATTCACACCAAAGGTTCTTGCTACGTTCATTGGACGTAACATGAGCAACGAACAAAAGCGTGAAGAGTACGAGAAATTCAAGGCATCATTTGTTGGCTCAGAGGCTGAACCCGTAATCGTATCTTGGGTCAAGAACAAGGACGAAGCCCCAGAGTTTAAAACTCTTGACGTAAATAACCTTGACAAGACTGTAGATATCCTTGCTCGTCTTAACGACTCAAAGATTCTTACTGCACATAACGTGACATCTCCAACATTGTTTGGTGTCATGGTTGCAGGTAAACTTGGCGGTACCGGAAACGAACTTGTTACAGCATATCAAATCTTCCGTGCTACAGAGACATTGCCTAATCGTCAATTGCTAATGGATGCGATTGGACGTGTTTTGGCTACAGTTAATTATGAGAAAATTAACCTTTCAGTAGTTGAAGAGCAGATTAATCTTGAGGCATTGAAGGGTGCTAACACTACAGACATCACTCAAAATAATCCGGCACAAAATGGTTAAGGTACTTTTCATTGACGATAACTACATTTATCAAAACTACCCACTACCAAGTCGGTTTGATAAATCTGCACTCCTCTCAATAATTGTAATGGAACAAGCAACATCTATTCAAGATTTGCTTGGGACTACATTATACGAGGAACTTGAGCAGGGAGTTTACGATGAGGTCTTAACAGAGTCTCAATTGGGATTATTTAAATTGGTTAAGTATAGCCTTTGCTTATACTCAGTCAAGTCTTCTGCCATGCTTTTGCGCACGGCAATTGCAAAAACAAAATCAGAGGAAAAATCTCTTGATAGTATGTCTATTGATTCAATCGTTTCTACTATTGATTCAAAAATAGAATACATCAATAAACGAATAGTTAACTACATTAAGGCAGATGCTTTGCTTTTAGCAAAGGCTCAAGAGAGCAGCAATGACCTATTTGTAGAGGATGACACATACAATTCATCAGTATATTATCCATCAATTCGTTTAGACGGAACTTGTGAGTAACATTGAAAACATCAATACATTTGTAAGAACCCTTGGCAATCAATTTATCAAGGGTAAAAAACATTTCATTGACGATGTATTTGTGTCCCCAGACAATACTGCGGATGCAGCAGAGGTATATCTTACCATTGATGAAAACGGAAGGCTTGTAACTCGTCTGACATCTGACGTTGCTGCCGACCTTGGTATCAGTGGAGGTTCGGGCAATTTTATGCTTCGTGCTACATACGACACAGATAACGATGGCGTGGTAGATAAGGCAGAACGCATTGATATTGCCGTAAGAAATAATAGCGGTTCTCTTATCCCAAACGGGAGCGTTATTTATTTAAATGGTTCTACCGGGAACAGACCGACTATAGCCCTTGCATCTGCGACATCAGAGGTTACGTCATCAAAGACGTTTGGCATTGTAAATGGCAATATTGGTCACGAATCAGATGGTTATGTAACAGTTCTTGGTACAATCCACACGCTTGACACATCGGAGATTGTAGCGGGAACCAATATGTGGCTTGACACGGTTGCGGGTCAAATGACATCAGTTCCACCGCAAACACCAAACCATTCGGTTTTCTTGGGCGTTGTTACACGCTCACACCCAACGGCAGGGTCAATGGTTGTTCGTGTTCAGAATGGATTTGAAGTAGGCGAATTACACGATGTGTCAATCACTTCTCCATCAAATCGCAACGCATTGTTGTACAACTCCGGTAATAGCATTTGGGAAAACAAAGCCATTGAGTACGTACACACACAAGGAACTGCATCAAACTCTTGGACTATTAACCACAACCTTGGTAAATATCCATCAGCGACTGTTGTTGATTCAGCAGGTAGTGTTGTTGTTGGTGATGTTAACTACATCACACTTAATCAAATTATTGTAAATTTCAGTAGTAGTTTCTCCGGAAAAGCATATATAAATTAATTATGGCAGTCAAGTTTTTAAATCACATTGACCTAAACAAGAATGAACTGCAAAACGCAGTAATTCAACCATTAGGTACAGCACCATCAAACCCTGTTGAGGGACAAATCTATTACAATGGTGGTATCATTTACCTATGTACCGTTGGTGGTGCTACGCCTACTTGGAAGGCCGTAAGTGGAGATATTGAGGCAGTAAATACAAACGGTGGTCTTGATGGCGGTGGTGCATCTGGAAGCCTTACTCTTTCATTGAAAGGAAGTGGCTCACTCACGGCAAACAAAGTATTAAAGTGGGATGGCACGAATGGTCAGTTAGTTAATTCTTCAATTACTGACGATGGCACTACTGTTACAATCGCAGGAAACCTTACCGTTAGTGGAACTACTACCCAAGTAAATACCGAGACCGTAACTATTCAAGACAATATCCTTGAACTTAATAGTAACGCTGCTGCAACCCCAACGGAGAATGCAGGTATTACGGTAAATCGTGGGTCTTCATCAAAGGTTGACGTTCTTTGGAACGAGACAACAGACAGATGGACATTCACCAATAACGGAACTACATATTACAATATTCCGCTTTCTACGGAATATAATAACTACTCTCACCCAACGGGTGATGGAAACCTTCACGTACCCGCAACCGGAACTACCAATAGCGGAAATTCGCTTATCGCAGGTGCTACGGCAGGTTCTTTGTCTTGGGGAATCCCTGGACGTGCTGCTACAGCAGATAAGTGGGGTACTGCACGAGTGCTGACTCTTGGTGGAGACCTTACGGGTAACGTAACCATTGATGGTACAGCAAATATGACCCTTAATGCTGCCATCGCTGCGAACTCCGTTGCTCTTGGAACAGACACTACGGGTAACTACGTTGCAAGTGTAACAGGAAACAATGGTATTGTTGTTACAGGAACTGCAGGAGAGGGTTGGACTCCAAACGTAGCACTTGCTGCTCAAGACCTTACCTTGTTCCCTACTTCAAACTATAAGAAGTCAGTACGTGTAGCCACTACGGCAAACATCACATTAAGTAATGTTCAAACGATTGATGGCGTTGCCGTTGTAGCAGGTAACCGTGTTCTTGTAAAGAATCAGACAACTGCTGCGCAGAATGGTATCTATGTTGTTTCAACGGGTGCTTGGACACGTTCAACTGCTGCCGATGGCTCTACCGAAATTGATAGCGCAATCGTTGCGGTTGATGAAGGTACTACTAATGGTGGATACTACTTCACCAACGTATTCAAGTCTTCCGATGTTGTTGGAACTACTGCGATGCCTTGGTATCGTGCTGTCCACGAAAACGGAACGTGGGGTATTAGCGTAAGCGGTAGTGCTGCTACGCTTACTACTGGTCGTACCATCAACGGAACGAGTTTTAATGGTAGCGCAAACATCACTACTGCTTCTTGGGGAACAGCCAGAGCGATTAGCATTGGTGGAACTTCAAAGAACGTAGATGGTTCTGCTGCCGTTACTTGGACAGAGGCAGAAATTGCTGCAAACACAGCCGTAACCCTTAAAACAGCACGTACAATTACCGTTGGCGGAGTTGTAAGTGGTTCAGCAAGTTTCAATGGTGGTGCAAACATTACAATCACCACTACACTTCCTGTTGCCGACCTTACCCTATTCCCAACTTCTAACTTTAAGAAGTCGGTAAAGGCTGCTACAACGGGAAATATTGCACTTACCGGGGCGCAAACAATTGATGGAATCTCTTGTGTGGCGGGTGACCGTGTATTGGTTAAGAGCCAAACTGCGCAACGTGAAAACGGAATCTACATTGTAAACGCTGGTGCGTGGACTCGCTCTACGGCTGCTGACGGTTCTTCTGAAATTGACAATGCTATTGTTGCTGTAGACCAGGGTACTGCTAACGGAGGCTACTACTTTACAAATACCTTCAAAACAACGGATGTAGTTGGTACAACTAATATGCCTTGGTATCGTGTTGTTCACGAATCTGGCACTTGGGGAATCTCCATAACGGGTAACGCAGGAACTGCAACTACTCTTGCAACCGCAAGAACCATTAACGGAACAAGTTTCAATGGCTCTGCCAACATTACGACTGCTTCTTGGGGTACGTCTCGCAACGTAACCATTGGTTCAAGCACTAAAGCGGTTGATGGTTCTGCAAACGTAAGTTTCAGTTTGACTGAAATTGGCGTAACGGCTGAATTAACCAAGCGCAGATATGTTGCTACGATTGGCACGGGTGCAACCACAATTCCCATCACACACAACCTTGCTACTCGTGATGTAATTGTTCAATTGTATGACACTACAACATACGATACAATCTATACGGATGTTGTACGTACAGACACGAATACGGTAACATTGAACTTTGCTACAGCACCTGCTGACAATTCAATTCGGGTAGTTATTTTTGCAGCAATCTAATCGTAACTTTAGGTTATGATTAAGTTCCTATCGGATGTAAATATTAATGGGCTGCTTGAGGCTATTGAGAAATCATTTAGCATTAAGCACCCATTAAAGCCCGGCTTTAGACTTGTGTATGGTGTGGTGGAAGGCCCAGAGCATTCCGTATACATTCGTGGAAATTCAACCGGAGTAATCCATCTTCCAGAAGATTGGAAGTGGCTCGTTGATTGTGACACGATAACAGTTCAACTTACGCCAACGGGCAAAGCGCAGTCTTTATATGTAGATTCTATATGTGATGATAGAATCATCGTTAAGTCACGTGCAAAGAATATCTCATTTTATTACTACGTTCAAGCAACACGTAAGGATATTCCAAAAATCCAAACATTAAAAGAAGAGTAATGTCAAACATTTCAGAGAGCATAAAACTCCTTGGTCTCGCAATAAAAACCTTACCATTTGAATTTGATGGTGAGGTTGCTACTGCAACCATTTCAAGCAACGTAGACCTTGAGCAACTTGAATCCATTCGTGAGCAGTTGCAAAAGAATTTTGATGAAATGGATAAAGACACAACGGACGATTATGTTCTTCGTGAATTGAGCGATGACATTTACTTTATCTCTTCTGTAATTGATGCGTTAAACAACAAGTTAGATGGCAACAATCTACAGTAATCGCAACGATGGTGTTGGGTATGAAGTAAACGCAAATCCAAACGCTACGTCTACTTGGGCGGGAGGCGTTGTGCCAAATGCCGCTGACCAAGTTTATGTTGTTGGCCGTAGAACAACGTGGAACTCCGGTAACGTATACAAGTGGACAGGTACACGAACTTGTACGGTTGCATCTACAACCGGGTTTGCGACAAATGGATATTTTTATACTGTAACAACGGATGGTCAAATCTTAAAGATTAACTATACCGGGATTACATCAACAACCTTTACGAACTGTATTGTTGACGATACGTTTGACTTGTTGTATGACAATGGTTGGGAAACGACTCGCAACAACGGATACATTGCAAACGGCTATTACGTTTTAAACCCATCGCTAATTCTTGAAATCAAGGCAGGTCAAAACTTTACCTGCAATGAAATGATTATTCAAGAGGGTGGATATGTTTTGGTTCATCAAGGAGGAACACTCACGGTCAACCAAGGGCTTCTTGTTCGGGATGGTTGGCTGCTTGGACGTGGCGAAGGAAATATTGTGATTCAACGCCCCGCAGGCTCGCTTACAACAATTGGATACTTTACCGGTGAGAACTACTATATGTCAGTTATTGACATTGAGGGTGGTGAGAACCGAGTATATGCAACAACCACACAAAACGTAAACATTGGTGATGTATCAATAGACATTGATACTCCTCAAAATGGAGAGTTTGTCTGGGGAGACGATGTTGCGCTTTACAATCACAGAGAGCGCAGATTCCGAAATAAAGAATATGTCGGATACCGAGATGCTACAGCAAACTTTGGCGAAGACTCTGACGAAGGTCTTGACGTTGTTGGTGTAGATGGAAATAGTGTTTTTGTAGCATTGCGCAATGGCGCAAGGGGAGATATTAAGGCTTCTTCAAATGCAAATGGCCAAGCCATTCTTGATGTCTATATGGACAATGTCTACTTTAATAAGGGGGACATTGTTGTCATAAACAACAAGAAGTACATCATTGATAAAGTTGAAGATTCCGAATTTGAAATTAAGAATTATGACTTTACCAATCCAAGCCAAGACCTTTCTGATTTCTGGGTTAACGACACAACGAATCACCTATATAGCGGAGGTTGGTCTATTGATGCTTACGGCCTAACAAATAGCGGTGGCTATAGCGAACTCGTCAACAAGTATATCTGGGAGCGTGACGTAATCGTTGAGGCTGAACTGTCTCCACTAAACAATTGGGACACAGGAACAAGAGGAACACAAGATTTCGGACTCCTGACGAGTTACGACCCGGCATATCGCAAGGGACACCGAGGATATGATGGTTTTAAGACCGACTACTTCCGTATTGACGATGCTGCGGACGCTATTGACTTTATGCAGCGTTGGGTGACTACTTATCAGAACAACCGATTAAGTCGTGACACAAACCTTCGGACTATCACTCGTGGCCCTGCAACGTATCGTGTAGATTGCCGTAAGGCAATGTCTACCGTTTATATTAACGGAAAGCAATTTAGCAAAGAGTATTATCGCAACGGAAATCCCAAGGGGCTTGTTGGTATATACAACGATGGTAACGTATCAATGCATTGCCGTAGGCTTACAATCAGTTTGCCTTGTCAGCGTGTGTATATTACAACCACAGACGCAATTGCACCAAATCAACGCATTTGGCGTAGTGGTATTGAGCGTGTTAAAACAGCAGGCGCACGTCTTGTAAAGATTGCATCTATCAATACCGGAGAGGGAAACCACACCGACTTAAACTTTGCATATCGTGGTCAATATGGCAACGGCCAATGGCCTATGCTTATGGGTTACAACTCAAATAGCAATACTTGGAGTAGCGCACCAACCATACATAACCACGACACAAACGCAGACTATTATCTTGACCTTGGCGCAGGAAATGGTAAGTACGTTGTATTTGACTTGAGTCAAAACCAAACATTTACTCACATATCTTTTCAGCCCAGAAACGCAGATACAAGCACCGGAACCTTTTACGGATATAAGGGTGTTCAGATTTGGGGTTCAAATGATGGAACAACGTGGACTTCTTTGTATGGCCCGGTAGACGATACCAAAAAGTGGTACTATGCCTCATACAACCGTATGGCGTTCTATCCTGTTGGGACTGCGAACTATCGTTACGTTAAGTTTGGAACAAACGGCTCTCAAGCCTCAACCAACTACAACCGATACGTTGGTATTGGCGTACACGACTTTAGCGATGGATATAAACTTGCAGTAAATAACGCATCTGACTTTAATATTGGTGACCAAATCACCGTTATGTCGGATAGTGGTTACTCCTGGTCTTCTCGTGAGTATGATGGATACTTTGCGCTTATAAGCGGTGGTGGAGCAGACCCGGAGACATATCTACACGGAGGGTGGACACTCAAGTGTACCGTTATAAACAAAGACCAAAACACTCTTTTTCTTGATAGACCAATCTATTGGGGCTATATAGAGGGACGTGACTCCGTGACTGTTGTCAAGGTTAACAAGCCATTCTCTGTTCGTGGTAGCATAAACATCGGCTCAACGGCTCAAAACGATTGGCGGTGGCCTGACATTACGTTGAATAGCGGTAGTAACGTAGGAAGGAAATACTACTTTGGTGGTGTTCATTTTCAATACGTTGGTAGTTATAGGTATTCTGGTTCAACATCTTACAACCGAGGATTCAGAAACTACTCATATGACTATTGGAATGCAGCCATTATCAGCGGCTGCACATACGAGTTTGGGCCGGATGGTACCACGTGGGTTGGCGTAGGTAACTATGGCGGTCACGCAGTATTCCGCAACAACCTTGTTATGGGTATGTATACGGGATTTTGGCAGCAGTCTGCATCATCGTATACGGGAGCAGCGTATTGGAATAACAAAATTCTTGGAACTATATACGGATACTATTCTGACGGTTCAAAGGCATTTGACTTTAGTTACAATGAGATTGCAACGTGTGATACTGGTATGTACTTCGGGACAATGCGTGTGAATAGAATGGTGGTTCCACGATTTGCTGCGGTAAAAAGAAACGTAGTAAAGGGAACAGCAAACACGGGATTCCGTCTTTACCCAGACCAACCTGCATCAGTAAGTTACTCTTACATTGATATGGAGTCTAACCGTGTTCGTGCTACCGATGACTACTCATCTCAAGGGTGGTTTGTTTCATCCCCTATGAAGGACTTTGATGCATTGGCCGAACACACGGGTTCTCGTATGTCACGATATAGGAATGAGGGACATTTTCAAAATGGCGACACGGCTACGGATTTGCAAACACAAATGTTGTTTAAGAACTATGGTCGTTATGGGATTGATATTGCATCAAGCCTTTATCACGTTCTCGCTCGTGACTACAATGTGCCGAATGTTGTAACGCTTTACGATAGCAACTCTGATGCAAACTTTGCTAAACTTGGTATTGAGATTGACTGCCTTGAGGCAGTTGCATTCTCTATTGAGGTCAAGTTTGACTACCTATACGAATGGAAGGCTCGCATTGCTGACGATGGAACGGACGATGGTCGTTTGCGCTTGTTGCAGTTGCAACGTGGAACCCAAGTAGGAATCCAATACGGGGCCGTTCCGTCCACTTTAACGGACAATTGGGCTACGTTTAACTCTACGTTCACGTTCCCTGTAGATAGAGGCCCTGCTGCCATTTATTTATGTCGTTCGGCAATTGGCTCTGCCGTACACTTTACTAACTCATACGCTATCATTAGATGCGATGAGCCAGAAAAGTTAATTGTGCGAATCAATACGTTTAACCACGACAGAATTTGGAATCCGTATCGTGAGAATGTTGGAGATATTCGCCCATTGACCGGAGCAAGAACAATTAAAGCAACAAGAGTTAAGTTTTAAAAATGGCTAAAGACGTAAGGATTATTCCCGCAAGCGGGGAAATCAACTTCAATGAGAATGGATTAGAGAAGGCAACTGTGTATCAGTTGGGCAATGATATTCACATTGCTCCAATTGGTACAATCTATCTTGGCGATGGCACGGCAGCCAATCTTCAACTGGGAGATGAGGCCACGTCAGTAGACATTCAGTTTCTTGGTGGTGGAACAATTACGTCAACAGGTGGTACTCTTTCTATTGGCTCAATTGGCGATGTCGTAAACCTAAACGCAGCTGGAGTCACTTACAACTTGCCACAGATCAATGCTCAATCCCTGCAAGGATATGTTCCGAGC
>Ga0208927_1000053_pt1 | contig 35016 bp, 29 predicted proteins | sample Colrivmet1546C02_FD_187640 | JGI IMG/M metagenome (GOLD analysis project Ga0208927, IMG submission 187640) | Estuarine microbial communities from the Columbia River estuary - metaG 1546C-02 (SPAdes) (version 2) | ecosystem: Environmental > Aquatic > Marine > Intertidal zone > Estuary | place...
ATTACTTATCGATGGGCACTCCATGGCATATCGCGCTTTTTACGCCCTTCCGGCTGAGAACTTCACAACCGCATCAGGCCAGCACACCAATGCCATCTATGGCTTTGCCACGATGTTGCTATCGCTATTGAGCAGTGAGAAGCCCACTCACGTTGCCGTGGCCTTTGATGTTTCACGCAAGACTTTTCGTTCTGAAATCTTTCCAGAATACAAGGCTAATCGCGCAAAAACCCCTGACGAGTTTCGCTCCCAGATGTCTTATCTGCATGAGCTTGTCAGTGCTTTTGGCATCACGCAGTTTGAGGTTGAGGGCTATGAGGCCGATGACGTCATTGCCACAATAACAAAGCGGGCTGAAAAAGAAGGCGCAGAGGTTTTCATTTGCACGGGAGATCGCGATTCATTCCAGTTAGTAAATGATAAAACCACAGTGCTCTATCCCAAGCGCGGCGTGAGTGATTTGGCGCGCATGACACCAGCTGCTGTGCAAGAAAAATATGGAATGTCACCTACACAGTATCCAGACTTTGCCGCACTTCGCGGAGACCCCAGTGATAACTTGCCTTCGATTCCAGGTGTTGGCGAAAAGACTGCAGCTAAGTGGGTTGTTGAATATGGATCACTTCAAGAGCTTTTATCAAATGTGGATAAAGTTGGTGGCAAGGTAGGGCAATCACTACGAGATTCGATTGATAATGTCGTTCGAAATAGAGAACTTACACAACTAGTTGCAGAAGTGCCTTTAAATTTGAGTATTGATGCACTTGCTTGGTCCGGAGTGGATGAGAATTTAACCAATCCGCTATTTGATCGGCTTGAGTTTAAAACTCTCAAAGATCGCATGAAACCAATTCTTCTCAAGGGTGCATCCAAAGTAGCAGAGCCCGAGTTTCAACTCTTTGCCGAAGAGATCAGTGAAGGTGTTTTAACTCCAGCAGAGTTGAATGCAAAGATTGCTAAGCACAAGGGTGCTATTGCAATTACCTTTTCTATGGTTGAAGAAAAACTGCATCGATACGCCGTTGCTTTTTCTCAAGAAGACATCTTCCTAGTTCACTCATCAACAATGGGGGATTGGGCTCTCGATGCTTCAATTCCAAAGATTGCCCATGATGCTAAGTCTTTAGCTCGCAGCAGTGGCCTAGTTGGTATTGAGTTTGATACTTCTCTTGCTGCTTACTTAGTTAATCCAGGTGTTCGAGCTCAAGAGCTCAAAGATCTGCAAGAGCGTTGGGGAGATGGCAGTGCAATTAACTTTTCCTCCCCAGAGCAAGAGCTCTTAACCTCGGCTCGTGCATTATTCACATTGCGTGATTCCTTGACGCGAGAGCTCAAAGAGCGCGGTTTATGGGATCTCTTTATTGAGATGGAATTACCTATCGCAGCTCTTTTAGCCAAGATGGAAGCTTTGGGAATTGCTGTTGATAAGAAGGAGTTAGACAAGCTTGCCGCCTACTTTGAAGGTGAAGTTAGCCGGGAAACAAAGGCGGCCCATGATGCCGTTGGGCATGAATTTAATGTGGCATCACCTAAGCAGCTCCAAGTTGTTCTCTTTGATGAACTTAAGCTTCCAAAGACAAAGAAGATTAAAACTGGATACACAACAGATGCTGAGAGTTTGGATTGGCTGCACCAAAAGAGTGGGCATCCGGTTCTGACTTCATTGCTGCGCATTCGTGAGACCAAGAAGCTAGGAACAACAGTTGAAGGACTAATTGCAGAGATTGCTAAAGATGGCCGTATTCACACGCACTTTCAACAGACTGTCGCAGCCACTGGGCGCTTATCTTCAACTGGACCGAATCTGCAAAACATTCCGGTTCGCACAGAAGAAGGTCGCACGATTCGTAACTGCTTCATCGCAGGTAAGGGTTACGTCGGTCTCTTAACTGCTGACTACAGCCAGATTGAAATGCGCATCATGGCCCACTTATCCCATGATGAAAAACTGTTAAAAGCTTTTGAATCAGGTGAAGATCTGCATGCAAGGATTGCGGGAGAGATATTTGGCGTTAAAGCCCATGATGTTGACCCTGAAATGCGCAGGCAGATTAAGGCGATGTCATACGGCTTGGCCTATGGACTTTCCTCTTATGGTCTATCTGCTCAGTTGGATATTTCTCCACCTGCTGCCCAAGATTTGATGGATAAGTATTTTGAGCGCTTTGGTGGAATTCGAGACTATTTGAAGGTCGTTGTTGAAGATGCACGAAAGGTCGGTTACACCGAGACAATCATGGGACGCCGTAGATATCTGCCTGATTTAATGCACGATAATCGCCAGCGCCGGGAAGTGGCAGAGCGCATGGCACTTAATGCACCTATTCAGGGATCGGCCGCTGACATCATTAAATTAGCGATGCTCAAAGTGCAGGCAGCAATTGAAAAAGAGAAACTCGCATCTAGATTGCTGTTGCAGATTCACGATGAGTTAATTGTTGAAGTAGTGAAAGGTGAAGAAGAGCAGATAACTGCACTCGTTAAGCGGGAGATGGGAGCGGCATATCCTTTGCGTGCACCTCTTGATGTGAGTGCTGGATTAGGCCTTACCTGGCACGAAGCTGCCCACTAACTACTTAACTTCGTTTGAAATATCTTTTATTGCCTGCAAATCTTCTTCTTCAGTTGGAATATCATTAGCTGCGCTTAATCGCCCACGACCGATAGACAAGATAATTAATCCGATACAGATCATAATTGGCAACATCGCTAAGCCGACACGTGGTGAGAATGTTTCTGAAACAACACCACCGACTGCAGCACCCACAGCCATGAAAGAACCTTCAACGCTCCAGATCCAACCAAGCGATGCGGTTTGTGAACCTTTAGGTCTGACCGCTTCAAGAACTTCAAAGTAGAAAACTTGCACTGCGCCACCCAGAAAACCGATCGATGCACCAACAAGTGCCATCGTCCAATCTGGATATGTAAAGGCAACAGGAATACATGCAATTAACCACAATGCATATGCGCGTCGTAGCGCTAAGAGAGGAGGCAACTTCTTTGAAACCAATCCACCCAACAAACCACCCACAACAGTTGCGGCACCAAAGGCTGCAAAGATCCAGGCAACGCGGTGTTGAACACCTTCTTGAGTAGCAAATGCTGGAACTGCAACATCAAATACTCCCCATCCAAAACCAATAAAACAGCCTTCAAACATCAGAAGCTGAATCGCTCGATCCCGCCATAATCTTTGTTGACCTTTACTCTTTTTTTCCGGTACCCAATCTCGCGATGCAGGTGTTAGCGATAAAGCAATTCCACCTGCAAACATCAAGGCAGCGATGGTTCCTAAACCCAATCCAGGGCGAGAAGATAGCGAGAGCGCAGTAATAACGACGGGCCCAATGACACTTGTAGAGCTCATCATTGAAGAATCAAATGCATAGGCAGATCTTAAATAAGAATCTGGAACAATGTCTTTCCACAATGGCCGAACAGATAAATTGATTGGGGGAGCAGTAATACCCAAGACAAATGCTGTGATCAAAATGGATGTTCGAGTTTCCATTGTGTTGAGTAACAAAATAAGAGCTGAGTACATGGGAACCAAAATACGAATCGGCCACTTTTGGCCGAACTTATCCATGACCGAACCTCGAAGGCCAGCAGTTAAAGAGCCAGCCAAGGAGTTCAAACCAATGGCAAATCCGGCAATAGCTATTGAGCCCGTCTCTTGCTCTGCCTTGAAAAAGATTCCCAGGCCGATCATGCCGTAGGCCAATCGCGCCGGAAATGCGCTGATGCCGAGTCGAATGACCTGAGGGAAAGCCATCAGTTCCCTATATCTATTCATAACGTGCAACAGTCTATCTTTCATGCTCAAGAAAGTAAGTGGATTTGCCCATATGAGCGCGCAAACCGTACCCTTACCCTCCAGCCGCGAAAGCGGGAACTACTACTCATCTATCCCTACGGAGCAACTTGACTACAGCACCTGTAATTGCAGTAAATGACATTGGATCAGCTGCCGACTTTCTAGCAGCAATCGAAGGCACAATCAGAAATTTTAATGACGGAGATCTAGTAACAGGAACAATCGTCCAGGTAGGACGCGAAGAAGTTCTTGTAGACATCGGATACAAAACTGAAGGTGTTATTCCTTCACGCGAGCTTTCAATTCGCCACGATGTAGATCCAAACTCACTCGTCAAGGTTGGCGAGACTATTGAAGCTCTTGTTCTTCAAAAAGAAGATAAAGAAGGTCGTTTGATTCTTTCTAAGAAGCGCGCACAGTACGAGCGTGCCTGGGGAGACATCGAAGGCAAGAAAGAGCGCGACGAAGTTGTTATTGGAACTGTTATTGAAGTTGTTAAGGGCGGACTTATCGTCGACATCGGACTACGTGGCTTCTTGCCAGCATCACTCGTTGAAATGCGCCGTGTCCGTGATCTAACTCCTTACATTGGTAAGCAGGTTGAAGCTCGAATCATCGAACTTGATAAGAACCGAAACAACGTTGTTCTTTCACGCCGTGCATTCCTAGAGCAGACACAATCTGAATCACGCACAACATTCCTTAACCAGCTACAAAAGGGTCAAGTTCGCACAGGTGTTGTTTCATCAATCGTTAACTTCGGTGCATTCGTTGACCTTGGTGGCGTAGATGGACTTGTTCACGTTTCAGAGCTTTCTTGGAAGCACATCGATCACCCAGGTGAAGTTGTTGAAGTTGGCGACGAAGTAACTGTTGAAGTTCTTGAAGTTGATTTCGAGCGTGAGCGCGTGTCACTTTCACTGAAGGCAACACAAGAAGATCCATGGCAGGCATTTGCTCGCACCCACACAATCAATCAGGTTGTTCCAGGCGTGGTCACAAAGCTTGTTCCATTCGGAGCATTCATTCGTGTTCACGAAGGCATTGAAGGCCTAGTTCACATTTCAGAGTTGGCAGAACGCCACGTTGAAATTCCAGAGCAGGTTGTTCAAGTTGATGATGAACTATTCGTAAAGATCATCGACATTGACCTTGAGCGTCGTCGTATTTCACTATCTTTGAAGCAAGCCAATGAAGGACATGAGATTGAGATCGAAGCATTTGATCCAACCCAATACGGAATGGCTGCTCGTTACGATGCTGCAGGAAACTTCATCTATCCAGAGGGTTTCGATTCAGATTCACAAGAGTGGAAGCCAGGATATGAAACACAGCGCGAAGAGTGGGAAAAGCAATACGCCCAAGCGCAAGAGCGTTTCATGGCACACAAGAAGCAGAAGGCAGAAGCTAAAGCTGCTGACGCTGCTGCAACTCCAGAGGAAGAAACTCCTGCTGCTGAGTAGTAATAATTAAGATAAAAGGACTCGACTTAACCGTCGGGTCCTTTTTCTTTTCTAATCGGGTTATCCTTCATCCATGCGCGTAATCGCTTTAACTGGTGGCATTGGCTGCGGTAAGTCACTTGCAGCTGAATATTTTGCTGACCTTGGCGCAATCGTTATTGATGCAGACCAGCTAGCGCGCGCAGCTATAGAGCGCGGTTCAGCCGGCTTTGATGAAGTGGTTAGCATCTTTGGTGATTCAATTCTAAAAAATGGGGATATAGATAGACGTGCTTTGGGGGAGTTAATATTTAAAGAGCCCTCTCTAAAAGTGAAGCTAGAAAACATCATTCATCCCTGGATACGCCAAGAGTTTGAAGAGGCTGTTGCCTCTCTAAAAGCCGATGAAACTCTTGTGTATGAAATCCCACTTTTATTTGAAACCGGCGGTCAAGATCGATTCGATATTGTTATAACTGTTGAATCATCAATGGAGAGTAGAGTTTCAAGGTTGCGTGCTAGAGGCTTACACATCTCTGAAATAGAAGCGCGCATCGCTGCCCAGGCAACGAGAGAACAACGGGAATCAATAGCCGATTTCCTGATTGAAAATGATGGCAGTGAAGATGATTTACTGCGTAAAGTAGAAAATATCTGGGATGAACTCGCGAATAAGGATGTAAAAAAGTAGGCTTGGCAAATGCGCCCGGTCTCTGAACTCCAACGACGAGTCGAGCCTTTTCAGGTAATAAGTGATTATGTTCCAGCCGGAGATCAGCCTGAGGCTATCGAAGAGATTGCCCGCAGAATCAATGCCGGCGAACAGGATGTAGTTCTACTTGGTGCCACTGGAACAGGAAAGTCAGCTACAACTGCCTGGCTCATTGAAAAGCTCCAACGCCCAACTTTGGTCTTGGCTCCTAATAAGACGTTGGCTGCACAGTTAGCAAATGAATTTCGTGAACTGCTTCCAAATAATGCCGTTGAGTACTTTGTTTCCTATTACGACTACTACCAGCCAGAGGCATATGTTCCACAGACCGATACATTCATCGAAAAGGATTCAAGTGTTAATGATGAGGTGGAGCGCCTGCGCCACTCAGCTACTAACTCACTTTTAACTCGTCGCGATGTGATTGTGGTTGCAACCGTGTCCTGTATCTATGGGTTGGGTACACCACAGGAGTATGTGGACCGCATGATCAAACTGCGTGTGGGGGATGAGATTGAACGTAATGCCCTTTTGCGAAAATTCGTTGATGTTCAATATAAGCGCAACGATGTTGCTTTCGAGCGTGGCACATTCCGCGTCCGTGGAGACACAATCGAAATCATCCCTATGTATGAAGAGTTAGCTATTCGTATTGAGATGTTTGGTGATGAGATTGAAAAGATAACTACTTTGCATCCACTTACCGGGGAAATCATGCGTGATGAAACTGAGATGTATATCTTCCCGGCCACTCACTATGCCGCAGGGCCAGAAACTATGAAGCGAGCAATTGGTGACATTCAGGATGAACTCCAAGTACAACTCAACTTGTTTGAAAAGCAAGGAAAGCTACTAGAGGCGCAGCGTCTTCGAATGAGAACGACCTTTGATATTGAGATGATGGAGCAAATTGGCTTTTGTAGTGGTATTGAAAACTACTCTCGACATTTAGATGATCGCGCGGCTGGCTCTGCTCCTAACTGTCTGTTGGATTATTTTCCAGAGGATTTTCTTGTAGTTATCGATGAAAGCCATGTGACAGTGCCACAGTTGGGTGCAATGTTTGAAGGTGATGCCTCACGAAAGCGCACATTGGTTGAGCATGGCTTTAGATTGCCTAGCGCACTTGATAATCGCCCTTTGAAGTTCCCTGAATTCATCGAACGAACTGGTCAAAAACTCTATCTCTCTGCAACGCCCGGTAAGTATGAGATGGCAAAGGTTGATGGTGATGTTGTTGAGCAAGTGATTCGACCAACAGGGTTAGTTGATCCACAGATTGTTATTAAACCTATTAAGGGCCAGATTGATGATTTGCTCAATGAAATTACGATTCGCGCCGAGAAGAACGAGCGTGTTCTAGTTACGACATTGACTAAAAAGATGAGTGAAGATTTAACGGACTACTTACAGGAAAAGGGAGTGCGTGTTCGCTATCTGCACTCTGAAGTAGACACTCTGCGCCGTGTTGAACTCTTGCGCGAACTTCGCACCGGCGAGTATGACGTGCTCATTGGAATCAACTTGCTCCGTGAAGGTTTGGATCTACCTGAGGTTTCACTTGTGGCAATTCTGGATGCAGACAAAGAGGGCTTCCTTCGCTCAGCAACATCGTTGATTCAAACAATTGGCCGCGCTGCCCGAAATGTTTCGGGTGAAGTGCATATGTATGCCGACAACATTACGGCCTCCATGGAGAAGGCAATTGATGAGACTAATCGGCGTCGAGCTAAACAAGTTGCATACAATCTAGAGAGAGGCGTGGACCCACAGCCTTTGCGCAAAAAGATTGCAGATATCACTGATCTAATTAACCGCGAATCTGAGGACACCGATGAGCTTATGGCATCAAATAAGCGGGCGAATCAAAAGAGTGCAGCAACGGCTGGACTCTATGTGAAGTCACTGGCTTCGTTGCCGCGTCAAGATTTAATGGCGTTGATAGGCTCGCTCACTGATCAGATGCGCGCTGCGGCCGGAGACCTTCAATTTGAAGTCGCTGCGCGTTTGCGTGATGAGATAAAGATTTTGAAGAAGGAACTACGTTCAATGGAAGAGGCTGGGGTTTAGTGACTATCGACAAACTTGTTGTTCGCGGTGCTCGTGAACACAACCTCAAAAATGTCTCCATTGAGCTGCCAAGAAATGCACTCATTGTTTTTACGGGGCTATCTGGTTCCGGTAAGTCCTCTCTAGCTTTCGACACCATTTTTGCTGAAGGACAGCGTCGATATGTTGAATCGCTATCTGCCTACGCCCGTCAGTTCTTAGGCCAGATGGATAAGCCCGATGTTGATTTCATTGAAGGATTATCGCCAGCGGTTTCGATTGACCAGAAATCTACAAACCGAAATCCGCGCTCTACTGTTGGAACAATTACCGAGGTCTATGACTACCTGCGTCTGCTCTTTGCGCGCGCTGGTCGCCCGCACTGCCCAACTTGTGGCAAGGCTGTTACTCGACAATCACCACAACAGATTGTTGATCAGATTCTGACAATGCCGGCAACAACGAAGTTTCAAGTTTTGGCTCCAATAGTTCGTTCACGCAAAGGTGAGTTCGTCGAGCTTTTTGCCGACTTGATTACTCAAGGTTTTTCACGTGCTCGCGTTGATGGTGAAGTTATTCAGCTCACCGAAGTTCCTAAGCTAAAGAAACAGGAAAAGCACACGATTGAGGTTGTGGTTGATCGTTTGACCGCAAAAGAGGAGTCAAAGACTCGACTCACAGATTCAATTGAGACTGCACTTCGTCTTGCATCTGGCATTGTTCTTCTTGATTTTGTGGATGCAAAAGGTGCCGAAAAAGAGCGCACCTACAGCGAGCACTTGGCTTGTCATGATTGCAACCTGTCATTTGAGGAGCTAGAGCCACGTTCTTTCTCATTTAACTCACCATTTGGTGCATGCCCTGAATGTTCTGGAATTGGAACCAAATTAGAAGTTGATAATGATTTGATCATTCCTGATGACTCAATCTCCATTAATGAAGGTGCGATTGCGCCTTGGTCGGGTGGGCAGTCATCCGACTACTTCCTGCGATTACTAGAGGCGTTAGCTAAAGATGTTTCGTTTTCATTAGATACACCGTGGAAGAAGATCTCTGTAAAAGCGCGCGATGCCATCATTAATGGCTATGAGTATGAAATTAAGATGAAATACAAGGGCCGATACGGTACTAAGAACTACACAACAGGTTTTGAAGGTGTTGTTCCATTCATTCACCGTCGCCATAGCGAGACTGATAGTGATTACAGCCGCGATAAATACGAGGCATATATGCGTGAGACGCCTTGTGATGTGTGTAAAGGTGCACGCCTTAAGCCTGAAGTTTTAGCTGTGACCCTAGGCGATAAGAACATAAGTGAAATTACTGAGCTTTCCATTATGGAGTGTGCGGAGTTTCTCAAGGCAATTAAACTCAATAAGCGTGAGGCACAAATCGCTGAACGTGTAATGAAGGAAGTACATGCCCGCCTTGGATTCTTACTCGATGTTGGCTTGGACTATCTATCACTTGCTCGTCCGGCCGGAACGCTCTCTGGTGGTGAAGCACAGCGCATTCGTCTTGCAACACAGATTGGTAGCGGGTTAGTAGGTGTGCTCTATGTTTTGGATGAGCCAAGTATTGGTTTGCACCAAAGAGATAACCGCCGCTTAATTGATACTCTGACGCGTCTTCGCAATTTGGGAAACACACTCATTGTTGTTGAGCATGATGAGGAAACTATTAGAACCGCTGACTGGGTTGTAGACATCGGGCCAGGTGCTGGTGAGCATGGTGGCAATGTTGTTGTTTCAGGTAGTTACGAAGACTTGATCGCCTCTAAAGAATCTATTACTGGCGCATATCTTTCTGGCCGTAAATCAATTGCGATTCCTACTAAGCGCCGCAAGGTTGACCCTAAGCGCCAACTGGTTGTGAAGGGTGCGAAAGAGAACAACCTTCAAAACATTGATGTTGAAGTACCACTGGGAGTATTTGTCTCGGTTACCGGTGTGAGTGGTTCAGGTAAATCAACTCTAGTAAACGATATTTTGTATACAACCCTTGCCAATAAACTCAATGGAGCACGACTAGTTCCTGGGCGACATCGCACAGTTTCAGGGATCGATTTACTCGACAAGGTTGTTCACGTTGATCAATCACCTATTGGTCGCACGCCTCGTTCTAACCCCGCTACATATACAGGTGTATTCGACAAGGTACGTGCGCTGTTTGCCGAAACTTCTGAGGCCAAAATCCGTGGCTATCAACAAGGACGTTTCTCCTTTAACGTCAAAGGTGGACGCTGTGAGAACTGTTCTGGCGATGGAACCATCACCATTGAGATGAACTTCTTACCTGATGTTTACGTTCCTTGCGAAGTCTGTCATGGTGCGCGTTATAACCGTGAAACCCTTGAAGTGCACTACAAGGGCAAAACTATTGCCGATGTTTTGGACATGCCTATAGAGCTAGCTGCTGGCTTCTTTGAATCCGTTCCAGCGATTGCTCGTTACCTCAAAACCCTCAACGATGTTGGTTTGGGATATGTGCGCTTAGGACAGTCAGCACCAACACTTTCTGGCGGTGAAGCACAGCGCGTGAAGTTAGCTACCGAGTTGCAACGCCGTTCAACTGGACGAACCATCTATGTTCTAGATGAGCCAACAACCGGTCTGCACTTTGAAGATGTAAGCAAGCTACTTGGAGTTCTTAATCGCCTAGTCGATACCGGTAACACTGTTGTCGTTATCGAACACAATTTGGATGTTATTAAATCCTCTGACTGGGTTATCGATATGGGACCAGAAGGTGGTTTCCGTGGGGGACTAGTAGTTGCACAAGGAACTCCGGAAGATGTGGCCAAGGTGAAGGCAAGTTACACCGGACAGTTCTTGGGTGAAATTTTGGCTAGTAATCGCAAAGTAGCGACTAAGAAGTAATTGATATGGCAGATCCCCAAAGCTATCGGCCGACAGATATTCCTAAACTTCCTGGGGTCTATCGATTTTATGATGCTACCGACACAGTCATCTATGTAGGCAAAGCAATCAACTTAAAGAATCGATTGAGCAATTACTTCCAGGGTAACTTAGCTGAAAAGACTTATCGCATGGTGCATCAGGCCGTGCGAGTGGACTGGACGATAGTTGATACTGAGGTTGAAGCTCTGCAGTTAGAGTTTTCTTGGATAAAGCAATATGCCCCGCAGTACAACGTGCAGTTTAGAGATGACAAGTCTTATCCATATCTAGCAATTACGAACAAGGAAGAGTTCCCACGGGTCTTCATTACTCGTAAATCTAAGCGTCCGGGAATTTCATACTTTGGACCCTTTACTCATACCTGGGCACTTCGAAGCACTTTTGATGTTGTCTTAAAGACTTTCCCGATTCGCTCCTGCACCACAAGTAACTTTGAGCGAGCAAAGCGAACTAAACGTCAATGCTTGCTGGGTGATATTGGAAAATGTGCTGCTCCGTGCGTTGAGTGGATTAGCAAAGAGGATCACAAAGCACTCTCTGATCGCTTAGTGAAATTCATGTCTAATGGAAATACAGACATAGTTCCAACTTTGCGAGCAGAGATGGAACTTGCCTCTAGCCGCGAAGAGTTTGAACGAGCCAGCAAGATTCGAGATTCTATTGATGCAATAGAGCGCGCACAGGAGTCTGCTGAAGCAGCACTTCCTGAGAATCTGACCGCTGACATTGTTGCAATACATCACGATGGTGCGCATGCTGCAGGATCAATATTTATCGTGCGCGGCGGTGCAATAAAGGGTTCACGTTCATGGATTGTGGATCAAAGTAAATCCCTAGAAGGTGATGATGAGATGGGAGCACTTTTCTATTCCATCTATAGTCAAAGCGCACCAACAGATATACCTGCTGAGATTCTTATTAATGAACTTCCATTAGATGCCACGGCGTTAGAGAGTTGGCTCAGTGGTTTGCGTGGTGCTCCCGTAACACTGAAGGTGCCTCAGCGTGGTGAGAAAGTTGAGATTCTGGCAACGGTGAAGCGCAATGCCCAGTATTCACTTATTCAGTTCTTAAGTAAGCGTGCCAATGATGCTGCAGTAAGTGGCAAGGCGTTATTAGAAATAGAAGAAGCATTGGATCTCAGCCGCACGCCACTTCGCATTGAGTGTTTTGATATCTCAAATATTTCTGGCACATCCGTTGTCGCATCCATGGTGGTCTTTGAAGATGGATTAGCTAAGAAGAGTGAATATCGACGCTTCATTATCAATACCGAAGAAGGCTTTGATGACACAAGAGCCATGCATCAAGTGATTACTCGCAGGCTCAAGAGATTGCTCGATGATAGATCTGTTGATGAAGCAGAGGTTGCAGAGCTTGGTGGAAAGTTAAGTAAGTTCTCATATCCACCACAACTCATTGTTGTTGATGGTGGTCAGCCCCAGGTCAATGCAGCAGCACGTGCGTTAGCAGAACTCGGAATAACGGACATTGCACTGTGCGGTCTTGCAAAGCGATTAGAAGAAGTGTGGGTGCCAGGTTCATCTGACCCACTCATCCTTCCTCGCTCCAGTGAAGGTCTCTATCTCTTACAACGTATTCGCGATGAGGCACATAGATTTGCCATCACATTCCACCGCTCTAGACGTTCAAAGGTAATGCTGGAATCGATTCTTGATGAGATACCGCAGTTGGGACAAGCGCGCAGAAAAGCATTACTGGAACGATTTGGTTCAGTAGCAGCTATTCGCAAGGCAACCGTGGAAGATATCGCTGCAACGCCGGGTATAGGAAGCAAGATTGCTGCGGTTATTGGTGAGCAACTTGCGGCTATGAGTTCACAACAAGTAAACACAGCAACAGGTGAGATAGTGGAGAGTAAGTAGTGAGTGCAGATTTCTTTAATTCTACAACCGAGCAACAAATAGAGTCTTTCACTAAGACGGCACGAGAGATGCTCGCGGGCTATGGTCTAAGTGAGGTTGAGGTTAAGTGCATTAACTATGAATTCAATGCCACTTTTTCAGTAGTTACCGGCGCGGGAGATCAATACGCTTTACGCATCAACGTGAATTCGACTCGAACGCTGGAGAACATGCATGGTGAAATTGAGTTTGTTAACTTCATAGCAAGGGTCCCAGGGCTGAAAGTTCCAAGACCTGTTGCAAATAGTAAAGACAGTTATATCTCTTCGATTCTGCACGCCGAATCAGGAGAAGAAGTCTCTGGCATTCTCTACACATGGCTTGAAGGTGAAGAGATTGGTGATGAACCAACACATGAGCAATTAGTGGCACTAGGTGCTGCAATGGCACGGATGCATCAAAGTTCACGTGAGTTTATGCTTTCAGAAGAAGCCGTACTTCCAACCTTTAGTGATTGGTTGTGGGGGACTGAGGACTTTTTGCTCAGTTCTAAGAGCTTGCTAACAAAGGAACAGTTCACTGCAATAAAATCTGCGGTCGATATTATTGAGGCTGATACAAGAGATCTTTTTTCAGCAAATCCAATTCAGGTGATTCATGGCGATCTTCATGGCTGGAATCTGATGTGGCATGAAGGTGAACTCTTCATCTTTGACTTTGATGATTGTGGCTATGGAATCCCGCATCAAGATTTAGCAATCACCTTGTATTACTTAGATACTCCCGAGCAGGATGCGGCAGTGTTGGAGGGGTATAGAACGGTCTGCGAACTACCCACCTACACCAAGGCTCAAATGGACTCCCTACTGCTGCAGCGACGACTGGTTCTACTGAACTATCTTTATGAGACTAAAAACCCTGAACACAAGGAGATGCTGCCTGCCTATTTAGAGAAGAGCATGGAGCGTGTGAGTGGGTTCTTGACAGGTGTAAGAGGATAAAGCCATGACGAGCAATGAGACCTTGGTCCTAACCGGAATGTCTGGTGCTGGGCGATCAACGGTGGCTCATGCTCTGGAAGATCTGGGTTGGTATGTCGTTGATAACTTACCTCCTGCCTTACTACCTGCTCTAGTTGGCAAAGGCACGGGAACACAAGGAAAAGAGTATGCAGTTGTAGTTGATGTTCGTGGTGGACATTTCTTTGATGAGTTAACTGCTGCATTAGCAGAGCTAAAGAAGAATGGTTCTACATACCGTCTTGTATTCCTAGATGCCACAGATCAAGCGCTAGTGCAGCGCTTTGAATCAACTCGCAGACCACATCCTCTGCAAGGCGGAGATCGCATAGTTGATGGAATTGCTCGCGAGAGAGCAAAGCTTGAAGAAGTACGAGCTGAGTGCGATATTGCTATTGATACAACGAATTTGAATGTGCACCAGTTGGAAAAGAGAATTGGTGAGATTTTTGGTGGGGGAAAGATTCAGGGAATCCGCATTAACGTCCTCTCATTTGGCTACAAGTATGGAATTCCAGTTGATTCAGATTTAGTTTTGGATTGCCGCTTTATTCCAAATCCACATTGGATTCCTGAACTGCGACCTCTTACCGGCTTAACGACGCAAGTGAGTGAGAAGGTATTGGGTAGTGAAGGTGTGAGTGAGTTTGTGAAGGACTATGTCGCACTCATCAATTCGATGATTCCTGGATACATGAACGAGGGTAAAAAGTACGTAACGATTTCAGTGGGTTGCACAGGTGGAAAGCATCGCAGCGTTGCCGTAGCCGAAGAGATTGCCCTTCAACTAAGTTCTAATGATCGCTCTGCGTATGCAACGCATCGAGATGTTGGGCGAGAATAGATAGTGCAAAAAGTAGTTGCACTTGGGGGAGGCCATGGCCTTGCCGCAACTTTATCGGCGCTTCGCCAACTCACCAATGACATAACTGCAGTTGTCACCGTTGCTGATAACGGTGGTTCTAGTGGTCGTTTGCGCGAAGAGTTTCCCATCTTGCCCCCTGGTGATCTGCGTATGGCGTTAGCTGCTTTGTGTGCAGATGATGAATGGGGTCGCACATGGGCCAACATCATGCAACACCGCTTTGAAAGTGATGGACCGCTTAATGGCCATGCTATGGGCAATCTCTTACTTGCATCACTCTGGAATGAAAACGAAGACCCTGTCATTGGTTTAGATCGCGTCGGTCAGTTGTTAAAAGTTATTGGCCGAGTGCTACCTATGGCTGAAACTGCCTTAGATATTGAAGGAACTTTTAATACTTCAACTGGTCGAATAGTTGTTAGAGGACAAAAGGAAGTTGCTACAGCAAAGGGCCGTATTGAATCCCTTCGCGTGATTCCTGAAAATCCGCAGGCTCGCTTAGAAGCACTCACTGCAATCCGAGTAGCTGACTGGATCACTATGGGGCCAGGCTCTTGGTTTTCATCGGTCATGCCACATCTCATGGTTCCAATGCAACAGGATGCACTTCTTCGCACAAAAGCTAAAAAGATTTTAATTCTTAACCTCGATGCTACGAGTGCAACGAGTGGCGAAGAGTTTGCTGGATCCACACCAGAGGAACACCTTGAGTTTTTCCATTCATATGCTCCGCAATTAAAGATTGATTACTGTCTTGTTGATTCATCTGTGGTCCGAAATTCTGCTGCCCTTGATGAAGCTGCAGCAAAAATGGGCGGAAGAGTGATTGCAGCCGATATTCGCAAGGCACCAGGCAGTGTTCATCACGATGTCACAAAATTAACTCTCCATTTGGGCCACATCATGGGTCCAAAACTGGTTGGATAACCCCATGGCAATGACAGCATCAGTTAAGGACGAACTCAGTCGCATCTCTGTGACTAAACCATGCTGTCGCAAAGCCGAGGTTTCCTCACTTCTTCGTTTTGCTGGGGGTTTACATATTGCCGCGGGCAAGATTTTGATTGAAGTCGAATTAGATACTTCCCAAAGTGCGCGCAGACTTCGTAAAGATATTGCAGATATTTATGGCCATGGCTCTGATTTGGCCGTGCTCTCATCGAGTGGGCTCCGTAAAGGTTCACGTTATGTTGTTCGTGTTATCGAAGCAGGAGATGCCCTTGCAAGACAAACAGGTTTGGTAGATGCAAATGGTCGCCCCGTAAGAGGATTACCTCCACAAGTAGTCTCTGCTGCAATTTGTGATTCAGAGGCAGCTTGGCGTGGTGCTTTTATTGCACATGGTTCATTAACTGAACCTGGTCGCTCTTCTTCACTTGAGATTACATGTCCTGGACCAGAAGCAGCGTTGGCATTAGTAGGAGCTGCGCGTCGTATGGGGATTGTTGCAAAGGCTAGAGAAGTGCGCGGTGTTGATCGTGTTGTCATTCGCGATGGTGATGCAATCGGAGTTCTACTCACACGCCTTGGTGCACATGAATCTGTGCTTGCTTGGGAAGAGCGTCGTATGCGCCGTGAAGTCCGCGCAACGGCAAATCGCTTAGCTAATTTTGATGATGCAAATCTACGTCGCTCTGCCCGAGCAGCAGTTGCTGCAGCAGCGCGCGTACAGAGAGCAATGGAGATTCTTGGCCCAACCATTCCAGATCATTTGAAAGAAGCGGGTGAGCTTCGCATTAATCACGGTCAAGCATCGTTAGAAGAGCTGGGCTCACTTGCCACACCTCCAATGACTAAAGATGCCATTGCTGGTCGCATTCGCCGCCTATTGGCGATGGCTGATAAGCGAGCGGGAGAACTCGGAATTCCTGATACTGAGAGCGGGCTTTCCCCTGATTTGTTGAATTAAGGCCTTTATTACTGAAGAGTTCACGCAATAGTCACTGATACAATTAGCACCAAGACCCCAACGTTGTGGCAGATTAAATGCATATTTCAACGTTTGGGCTTTTTCATTTAAAGCCCCATGAGTAGCAAGGAAACAGACTGTGATAAATGTCGGAATTAATGGTTTTGGACGCATCGGACGCAACTTCTTTCGCGCATCTTTAACAAACCCAAACATCAATATCGTCGGAATCAACGACCTCACACCTAATGAGACTTTGGCACATTTGCTCAAGTACGACTCAATCTTGGGTCGCTTGGGTCTTGAAGTTACATTCACCGATGATTCAATCACTGTTGGTGGAAAGACAATCAAAGTTTTCTCAGAGCGCGATCCAGCTAACTTACCTTGGGCCTCAGTTAAGGCTGATGTAGTTGTTGAATCAACAGGTATTTTCACCAAGGCTGCCGATGCTCAAAAGCACATCAGCGCTGGCGCTAAGAAGGTCATCATCTCTGCACCTGCAACTGATGAAGACATCACCATCGTTATGGGTGTTAATCATGAAAAATATGATGGTTCAAAGCACAACATCATCTCTAACGCTTCTTGCACAACCAACTGCCTTGCTCCCATGGCCAAGGTTCTCAACGATAACTGGGGCATTGTTAAGGGCTTGATGACAACTATCCATGCCTATACAAATGACCAGGTAATCCTAGATTTCCCACATAAGGATCTACGTCGCTCTCGCGCAGCTGCAACTAACATGATTCCAACATCAACAGGTGCTGCAAAGGCAATCTCTTTGGTTCTTCCAGAGCTCAAGGGCAAGCTAGATGGTTATGCAATGCGCGTGCCAGTTCCAACAGGTTCCGCAACAGATTTAACTGTGGAACTCGCAAAGGAGGCTACAGCTGCAGAGATTAACGCTGCGATGAAGGCTGCTTCACAGGGTGGACTCAAGGGATACCTTTCATATACAGAAGATCCAATCGTTTCTTCAGATATCGTGACTGATCCATCATCTTGTATCTTCGATTCAGGTTTAACTAAGGTAATTGGTAACCAGGTCAAGATTGTTGGTTGGTATGACAATGAGTGGGGCTATTCAAACCGTCTTGTGGACTTGATTTCATACGTTGGCAAAACTCTTTAATGTCAGATCTTGCACACTTTGATGTAGCGGGAAAGCGGGTTTTCCTACGCTGTGATCTAAATGTCCCATTAAAGGATGGTGTCATTAAAGATGATGGGCGTATTAAAGCCTCGCTTCCTACTATTCAAGCTCTGCTTGCAAAGGGTGCATCGATTGTTATAGCCGCACACCTGGGTCGACCAAAGGGTGAAGCAAAACCAGAGCTATCGCTAGCTCCAGTTGCTAAGCGTTTGGGTGAATTATTGGGGCAAGAGATTATTTTTCCTAAGCAAGTAGTGGGAGATGTTGTCACAGCAGCAGCTCAAGGACTTAAGCCTGGTCAAATTCTTCTTCTGGAAAACATTCGCTTTAGTGCCGCTGAAACAAGTAAAGAAGAATCAGAGCGAGCAGAGTTGGCAGGCCAGCTAGCTAAGTTAGCTGATGCATACGTAGGTGATGGTTTTGGCGCAGTTCACCGCAAGCATGCCTCGGTCTTTGATCTCCCAAAGCTTCTTCCTCATGTCGCCGGAACATTAGTTGCAGCTGAAGTTGAAGTATTAAAGAAACTTACACACAATCCAGAGCGTCCTTATGGTGTGGTTCTAGGTGGAGCAAAGGTTTCAGACAAGCTTGGTGTGATTGAGAATTTATTGGGCAAAGTCGATGTGTTGGCAATAGGTGGGGGAATGGTTTTCACTTTCCTTAAAGCCCAAGGCAAAGAGATAGGCACATCTCTAGTTGAGATTGAAATGCTCGAAGTTGTTAAGGGATTAATCCAAACCGCAAAAGACAATGGCGTGAAGCTGGTTCTGCCAACTGACATTGTTGTTGCTCCTACTTTTTCAGCAGATGCCACCCCAACGCTAGTTTCTGCTGATGCGATTCCTGCAGATCAAATGGGTCTAGATATTGGTCCTGATTCAGCTGCAGCCTTTGCAATTGAAATAGAGAAATGTAAGACAGTATTTTGGAATGGCCCAATGGGTGTGTTCGAATTTCCCAATTTTGCAGCTGGTACAAAAACTGTAGCCACGGCGTTAACCAAGGTTTCAGGTATTTCAGTTGTTGGTGGGGGAGACTCGGCCGCTGCGGTGCGTGCTTTGGGTTTTGCAGACTCAGAGTTCGGTTATATTTCAACTGGCGGCGGAGCATCGTTAGAATATTTAGAGGGCAAGGAACTTCCTGGTCTTCAAGCACTTGGCTTATAAGGAGCACTCATGCGTAAACCATTGATGGCTGGAAACTGGAAGATGAACCTCAATCACCTCGAGGCGATTGCAGTTGCCCAGAAGTTGGTTTATTCACTCGATGACAAGGATTATGACGCAGTTGATGTTGCGATCATTCCTCCTTTCACAGATATCCGCTCTATTCAAACCTTGATTGATGGAGATCGTCTGCGCCTGACATACGGTGCACAAGATCTCTCACCAGAGGCAAGCGGTGCATTTACCGGAGATATTGCAGGGTCAATGTTGCACAAACTTGGTTGCACATTTGTTCTTATCGGTCACTCTGAGCGCCGTGCTATCCACGCTGAATCAGATGCACTCATTAACCGAAAGATTAAGGCGGCCCTTGCTAATGAAATTATCCCAATCTTTTGTGTTGGTGAAGAGTTAGCGATTCGTGAATCAGGTGCACATGTGAGCCATGTGATTCGCCAAGTGCGCGCAGGTCTTGAAGGATTTACAAAGCCAGAGCTAAAAAAGATTGTTATTGCATATGAGCCAGTATGGGCAATTGGTACAGGCAAAGTGGCAACACCTGAGGATGCACAAGAAGTATGTGCTGCAATTCGTGAAGAGGTTGAAAATATCGGTTCCGCCGAAATCGCTTCAAACATGCGAATCCTTTATGGCGGTTCAGTGAAATCTTCCAACATCGCAGAGATCATGAAAAAGAACGATGTGGATGGTGCCCTCATCGGGGGAGCGAGCCTAGACCCTGAGGAATTAGCCAAGATTGTGAAGTTCCACGCGCAATCCGAGTAAGGCTGAGCCGGCTTTTGCAGGTATCCTTACCCTCTACGAAACAAGGAGTTCGACAACGTGAAATTAGCACTATCAATCTTGCTCGTCATTACAAGCGTCATCATGATCCTGCTCGTCCTTTTGCATAAGGGCAAGGGCAGCGGACTCTCCGACCTATTTGGTGGCGGAATCTCAACTAACTACGGTGGGTCATCAGTAGTAGAGCGCAACCTTGATCGCCTCACAATCGTTGCTGGTGGACTGTGGTTCGCACTCGTTGTTGCCTTAAGTCTTGTTCTTAAGTAAATCTTTTAATACTTATTTTAAAAAGGAGTAATACATGGCAAGTGCAATTCGTGGAAGCCGAGTCGGCGCTGGCCCAATGGGCGAGGCAGAACGCGGTGATTCGATTGCTCGCGCATATGTTTCATACTTTTGTGCAAATGGACATGAAGTCCGTCCATCATTTGCTGTTGAAGAGACTGTAGTTATTCCAGCTGAGTGGGATTGCCCAAAGTGTGGTTACCCAGCAGGCCGTGATCGCAACAATCCACCTAGCCCGGTTAAGAATGAGCCTTACAAGACTCACCTTGCTTACGTTAAAGAGCGTCGCACTGATGCTGAAGGTGAGAAAATTTTAGAAGAGGCGCTACGTAAACTTCGTGGAGATGACGAAGACTAAATCTTTTTAACTGCTTCAAGTAGTTGGTCTATACCCGCACTACGATTTGTTAAATTAAATCGCAGGAGCGGGTATTTTCTTGATGCAAGGGCTTTTCCATCTCCCAACGCTTGAGCAGCAACTAAAGTCTTAAAACCAAAGATCTGTCCAGGGATAGCAATATCTGTTGCCGGAGTTCCAGTTATTTGTAAGAAGGAGCCGTTTTGTTGGCCACCTTTATGAAACTGCCCAGTGGAGTGAAGAAAACGTGGACCCCAACCAAAGGTAACTGGCTTGCCGATTTTGGCAGAGAGTAGCGCTCTGATCTCTGAAATCTTTGCTTCATCTTTGCGATCTAGGTAGGCCATGATGGCTACGTATCCATCAGAATGAACTCCTTGAATGAAAGCGCGTAAGGCTTTAGCAACATCGTCGCCATCACCAAATATCTCAACTGCGCCATCTGTATGTGGGGCAGTAAAAGTTGGAAGTAAACCAGACCATTCCTTGAGTAGAGCTGAGGTCTGCTCTTTAGCTTCAGTAACATTTGGTTGATTAAATGGGTCAATCTCTAGTGCGGCTCCAACGAGTGCTGTTACCCATTCCCAAATAATGAATTGAGACGCTAGGTCAGCCTCAACAACCAAATCAGCGCTTCCAGCATATGCAATTGAGAATACGTTTGGGCTAGTCGCAGCCCTTTCTATCACCACAGGCAGTCGACCCACTTGATTCTTACCAGTTGATTCGGCCACCAACTGCTCAGCCCAATCACTTAACCCCGGCATTGAAGATCCATCATCGGTATAGGAAAGATACTGATCTGCGTGATAGGCAAGAAGGTATGCGATATCAACTACAAGTGATGGGTCTTTAAGGAATGCAGATTTTGCATCACTGGCGTTATCTAACAAAACTGAGACATCCACACCTACTAACGCAGATGGCACCAAGCCAAAGGCACTGAGCACACTAAAGCGTCCACCAACATTGGGATCAGCATTTATAACGCTGTAACCGGCCTCGCGACTTTGCTTATCTAGTGGCGAACCAGGATCGGTAACAATAACCATGTGATTTTGTGGAGTAAGGGATGCTTGAGTAAAGGCAGATTCAAAGAGTGCGCGCTGTGATGCTGTTTCAATTGTTGAACCTGATTTGGAACTAACTACTACAACAGTCTTCGCCAAATTAACATTGAGCGCGTGCGCTACATAATCAGGATCAGTGGAGTCAAGAATGAAGAGTTTCTTCTTAAAGCTTTGGGCGATAACTTCAGGGCCAAGGGAAGAGCCGCCCATGCCACATAGAATTACATTGGTCTTGTCGCGGTGCTTTGCATAAAGAGCATCGAGTGCAGGTAGAAGTTCTCTTGAACTCTCTGGAAGATCTATCCAATTTAAGCGAACAGCGGCTTCAACTTGGGCAGCTGGGCCCCAGATTGTTGAGTCCTTCTTAGCTAGACGTGAATGAACTTCTAGAAGGGCCTTATAGCGCGCATCACTGCGATCAACTTTGGAGATTGCATTTCCTAAAAGCTTGATCATCCCGCTTGAGCTGCTTTCACGTTTGCTAGTAGTTCATCCCATGCTTGCGCAAATTTCTTCACACCATCTACTTCCAAATCTGTTGTCACAGAATCGAGAGAGATATTGAGAGCTGAGAGGCCTTTTAGGACTTCCACAGCAGCGGCATAGTTTGAAGTAATGGTGTTACCTCGTACTTTTCCATGATCAATTACTGCATCTAAAGTTGATTGAGGCATTGTGTTGACGGTATCAGGTGCAATTAATTCAACAACATAACGGGTGTCATCATATGCGGGGTCTTTAACGCCAGTAGAGGCCCAGAGTGGACGTTGCTTGTGAGCACCGCGAGCAAGCTGTGCTTGCCATCTAGGTGAAGAAAACTTCTCTTCAAAGAGTTGATAGGCAAGATGAGCGTTAGCAATGGCAGCTTTTCCTAGTAGGGAAGTGGCAGCCTCTGAACCATCCTTTTTAAGCAAAGCATCAATAGATGAATCGATGCGGCTAATAAAGAAGGAGGCAACGGAGTGTACGTGTGTTGGATTAGTAGCTGCTTCTATTCCAGAGATGTATGAATCAATTACTGCGCCGTAGCGCTTAACTGAAAAGATTAAAGTGACATTGACGCTAATGCCTGCGGCGATAAGAGCGGTAATGGCTGGTAGACCTTCAAGAGTTGCCGGGACTTTTATCATTAAGTTTGGTCGATCAATAATTGACCATAGCTCTTTACCTTGAGCAATCGTGGCCTCTGTGTCATGGGCAAGGCGAGGGTCAACTTCAATGCTCACTCGGCCATCGATACCTTTGGTAGACGAGTAGATATCTTTGAAAAGATCACAGGCAGCGCGAACATCATCGGTTGTCAGCTTTTTGACTACATCATCAACGGATGCGGATTTCATCGCTGCTATATCTGCTGCATATTCATCTGCGCCTGCAATGGCTGCGCCAAAGATTGCAGGGTTAGTTGTAACACCTACAACGCCAGATTTAGCGATTCGAGATGGGAGTGAGTGCGCATCACTGCCTGAAATCTTGGCTCTAGATAAATCATCGAGCCAGATGGATGTTCCACCCTTTGCTACATCAACTACTGACATTTATAGAGCTGCCTTAATCTTGGTAACTATCGCTTCGACGGAGAACCCAAACTCTTTGAACAAGCGCTTAGCATCAGCTGATGCACCGTAGTGCTCTAGTGAAATAGTGATTCCACCGTCGCCAACAAGTTGATGCCATCCTTGAGCGATTCCAACTTCAATGCTGACTTTTAACTTAATTGAGGGAGGCAGTACTTCATCTCTATAGCTTTGATCTTGTTCGCTAAACCATTCAAGGCATGGTGCACTTACAACGCGGACTGCAATTCCCTCATTGGCCAGTGCGCTCTGCACATCAATGGCCAGGGATACTTCAGAGCCAGTTGCAATCAAAATTGCTTTTGGATTAGCAGCATCTTTGAGAATGTATGCACCTTTGGCAGTTCCAGTAGCAGGTGCGCACTCTGAGCGATCTAAAACAGGAAGGTTTTGGCGCGATAGGAGGATTCCTGCAGCACGCCCACGAGTCAGAATCTTCTTCCAGCTCTCAGCAACTTCATTGGCATCACCGGGACGGATGACATCCAAACCTGGAATTGCACGCAAAGCTGCGAAATGTTCGATGGGTTGGTGCGTTGGTCCATCTTCGCCCACGCCGATTGAATCATGTGTCCAAACAAATGTTGAGGGGATATTCATAAGCGCTGCAAGACGAACAGCAGGGCGCATGTAATCGCTAAAGACTGCAAATGTTCCACCAAATGAGCGAGTTAAACCGTGGAGTGCAATTCCATTGAGAATTGAGCCCATTGCATGTTCGCGAATTCCAAAGTGAATAATTCGACCATATGGGTGCGCGCCTTTGATTGCACTAGATGAAGGTAAGAATGAACCTCCACCTTCAATGCTGGTGTTATTCGATCCTGCTAAATCCGAAGATCCACCCCAGAACTCAGGCAGATGTTTTGCAATTGCATTAATGACTTGTCCAGATGCTGCGCGAGTAGCAACTTCTTTACCAGGAGCAAATGTAGGGATGTCTGCATCCCAGCCAGCGGGCAAGGCTTTCGTGCGCAGGCGTGCCAACAATTTTGCTTGTTCTGGATTAGTTGTTTGCCATGTTGCAAACTTTGTATCCCATTCCTTGCGCACTTTTGCTCCACGCTCTTTTACTAATCGAGCATATGCCAATACATCTGCAGGCATTGCAAACTTCTCTTCTGGGTTTAATCCAAGAGCTACTTTAGTTGCAGCAATTTCCTCATCACCCAGTGCTGAACCATGAGACCCGGCGGTGCCCTGCGCTTTAGGGGCTGGCCAAGCAATAACTGACTTCATGCGAATAAGAGATGGCTTAGTTGTTTCTTTCTTGGCAGTAACCATGGCGGCATCAAGAGCTGCGATATCTACACTTCCATTAGCAGCAGCGGCTACATCAATTACATGCCAGCCGTATGCGCGATAGCGGGCAGATACATCTTCAGTGAATGCATTATGTGTATCGCCTTCAATCGAAATTCGATTGTCATCATAAATAAGATTCAATGCACCAAGCTCTTGTGTTCCAGCTAAAGAAGATGCTTCTGCACTTACCCCTTCTTGCAAATCACCATCAGAACAAATAACCCAGATGCTGTGATCAAATACTGAAGTTCCTGCAGGTGCGCCAGGATCAAGTAATCCGCGCTCATAGCGAGCAGCCATTGCCATACCAACAGCAGTAGCAACACCTTGACCCAGGGGACCTGTTGTCATTTCTACGCCGGCAGTGTGACCGAACTCAGGGTGGCCTGGAGTAAGTGAACCCCATGTGCGAAACTCTTGAAGATCTTTTAACTCAAGACCGTAACCACTTAAGAAAAGTTGAGTGTAGAGAGTTAGTGATGAGTGACCACATGAGAGAATAAAACGATCACGACCAACCCATTGTGGATCCGAAGGATCATGAACTAAATGACGCTGAAAGAGTGTGTAAGCAACTGGGGCCAATGACATAGCAGTACCTGGGTGGCCGTTGCCGACTTTCTGCACTGCATCAGCGGCGAGGGCGCGAGAATAGGCAACTACGCGATCATCCATCTCAGACCAACCAGACATTGCACTCACAGAGCCATCTCCTTTGCCTTAAATTGAACGGATAGCCAGATTCGCCACGCTGCAATCCAAACTAAAGTAGTACCTAAAATATGAAGTCCTACCAATAGCTCTGGCACACCGAGGAAGTACTGAATATAACCGAGCACTCCTTGCGCAAGGGAAATACCAAAAAACACTTGGATACGTCTTTTTGTTAGGGCAGAAATATCTTTGCGTTTGTAGTAAGCAACTGTGAAAAGCATCAAGATTATTACTGAGAGCGAGTGCATGCGTGCCACATCGCCAATTGCTACATCCAAGCGAGGAACATCGCTATCTCCAGCATGGGGACCTGCTGCTGTGACAACTGTTCCCAAGACAATGACAAGGGCGGCCCAAGCAGTGTGAGCTTTTGAAAAGGTGTGCAAGGGCCCACTGACCTGTGTTCTTACAGCGGGACCTTTACGTCGTGAGTGAAGAGAAGTGGCTGCGGCAATCAAAACTATTGATAGCAAGAAATGGGCAGCAACTGTGATTGGATTCAGATCTGTAAGAACAGTGATTCCGCCAAGAATTCCTTGGCCAAATATTCCTAGGAACTGTCCTGCGGCAAGTAGACGAAGATCTTTTCTTCCTGAACGTAGTACTGCTATCAAAGTTGCTAAGGCAAAGATAACTAGAACAAAAGTAAGTAACCGGTTTCCAAATTCAATCCAAGAGTGAAACGTGCCTTCGACTTGGTTCTCAACTGGAAAATATGAACCTGGAGTGCATTCAGGCCAGGTTGGGCAGCCAAGGCCTGAGCCTGTTAATCGGACCGCGCCACCCGTTACAACGATCGCCGCCTGGGAGATAAGTAGGGCCAGAGTCAGCGGAGTTAGTGCCCGAACTGCTCTTTGTGATGCCATGGCCCAACCCTATGGCCACTGAGCGCTCAGGCGGGCCGAGTGGCCGAAGGTGTCGAATTACGACACAATAGTGTTGTGAAAATGAGCGGCCAAACAAGCCCAGTTCCTGGTGATGATCTTCGCACCCGGGACTTAGTGGCGCGTTCCATATTAGAAAATGGACCATCAACGGCTGCAGTTCTTGGACAGCGTTTAGGTCTGACTCCGGCTGGCATTCGTCGCCACCTCGATTTACTTGTTGCAGATGGAGTACTTCAAGCACGTGAACCGCACTCTGCGATTAACCGTGGCAGAGGGCGGCCTTCAAAAGTATTTGTTATGAGCGATAAGGGCCGCGAACAATTTGAACACTCTTATGATGACCTAGCGGTAGCTGCGTTGAAGTTTATGTCAGCACAATCTGGCGAGCATTTAGTGTCAAACTTTGCCCAGTCTCGCGCCGATGACATTGAAAGAAAAGCAACGGTTGCGCTGGAAAAGAAGAGCAATAAGACCGAAGCTCTCGCACAGTTTCTTACAGAACAGGGCTATGCCGCAAGTGTTGCTAAGAAGCCAATGGGTGAAGAACTCTGCCAGCATCATTGTCCGATAGCCCACGTTGCATCTGAATTTCCCCAACTATGTGAAGCTGAAACTGAGGCGCTCTCACGTCTTCTAGGCACTCACGTTCAGCGTCTTGCAACAATTGCGCACGGTGATGGAGTGTGCACGACATTTATACCCACAACTAGAGCAACAACAAAGCGAAAGGTACGTGCATGACAATCGCACATCCAGAACTCGAAGGTATCGGCAACTACGAATACGGTTGGTCAGATAAAAGTGATGCAGGCACAAACGCTAAGCGCGGCCTGAATGAAGATGTCGTGCGAGACATCTCCGCTAAGAAATCTGAGCCACAGTGGATGCTAGACCTTCGTCTTAAGGGCCTTGCACTCTTTGAAAAGAAGCCAATGCCCAACTGGGGTTCTGACCTTTCTGGAATCTTCTTCGACACGATCAAATACTTCGTGCGTTCAACAGAAAAGCAGGCTGCAACGTGGGATGACCTGCCAGATGAAATTAAGAACACATACGATCGCCTAGGTATCCCTGAAGCTGAAAAGCAACGCTTGGTTTCTGGTGTTGCAGCTCAGTATGAGTCAGAGGTTGTTTATCACTCAATCCGTGAGGATCTAGAGAAGCAAGGCGTCATTTTCCTTGATACAGATAGCGCTCTCAAGCAGCATCCAGAGTTATTTAAGGAGTACTTCGGAACAGTTATCCCTGTGGGAGATAACAAGTTCGCAGCTCTTAATACATCTGTCTGGTCTGGTGGTTCATTTATCTATGTTCCAAAGGGCGTTCACGTTGATATTCCTTTGCAAGCTTATTTCCGTATCAACACTGAGAACATGGGCCAGTTCGAGCGCACACTGATCATTGCTGATGAAGATTCATACATTCACTATGTTGAAGGATGTACTGCGCCTATCTATAAGTCTGATTCACTTCACTCAGCTGTTGTTGAGATCATTGTGAAAAAGGGTGCACGCGTTCGCTACACAACTATTCAAAACTGGTCTAACAACGTTTATAACTTGGTGACAAAGCGCGCAACATGTGCTGAAGGTGCAACCATGGAATGGGTAGATGGCAATATCGGCTCAAAGGTAACTATGAAGTACCCAGCAATCTTCTTGATGGGACCACACGCCAAGGGTGAAACTCTTTCTCTGGCTTTTGCAGGAGAAGGACAACACCAGGATTCAGGTGCAAAGATGGTTCACGCTGCCCCATACACATCATCATCTGTTATCTCTAAATCAGTGGCACGAAATGGTGGACGTACTTCTTACCGTGGACTTGTTCAAGTCCAAGAGGGAGCACATCACTCAAAGAGCACAGTGAAGTGCGATGCACTTCTTGTTGACACAATTTCTCGCTCTGACACATATCCATATGTTGATATCCGTGAAGATGATGTCTCTATGGGCCATGAAGCAACTGTTTCTAAGATCTCTGATGATCAGCTCTTCTACTTGATGTCTCGTGGATTAACTGAAGATGAAGCCATGGCAATGATTGTTCGTGGATTTATTGAGCCAATTGCACGCGAACTTCCTATGGAATACGCACTAGAGCTCAATCGTCTCATTGAACTTCAAATGGAAGGTGCAGTTGGTTAATGTCTGTTTTAACTACAAATTACTTAACACCAACTGGGCGTGAGGAAGCATGGCGTTTCACGCCGCTTAAGCGCTTGCGTGGTTTGCACGATGGCTCTGCCGTTGTTGCCGACCGCAACTCCCTAGTTGCAAAAGCTGGATTACCTCAGGGTGCTAGCTTTAAACGTGAATCATTAGCACCTCTTGCTGTTAGCGATGACGTCATCATTGAGCGCATTCGAGGCGAAGTCTCTGATGTTTCGCATCTAGCCATTGAGGCTAATGCAGAGATTAAGGAACCAATTTTTCTTACTCGCTCAGCTGGTGCGTTAGATTCAGCAGAACTTTCTCGAGTTCGTATTTCACTTGGTACCCACGCAGTTGCAACGGTCATCGTTGAAAATATCGGCGATACATTGCTCGCTGAGGATCTAGAAATTGCGTTAGCTCCAGGATCATCACTGACTTTTGTGACTTTGCAAGAGTTTGATTCAAAGAGTGTTTACACAGCCCGCCACCATGCCGTGGTGGATAAGGATGCAGTTTTTAAATCAATTACAGTCACCGTTGGGGGAGATGTAGTTCGTATCTTGCCAACAGTGGAGTTCACAGCACCAGGTGCTTCAGCCGAACTTTTAGGCGTCTACTTTGCAACAACTGGACAGTTCTTTGAACACCGTATGCATGTAGATCATGCAGTTCCAAATGCTAAGTCTCGAGTAAATTTTAAAGGTGCACTTGCAGGTAGAGATGCACACACTGTGTGGATTGGTGATGTGTTGATTCGCGCAGTTGCTGAAGGTACTGACACATATGAGCTCAACCGAAATCTATTACTCACAGATGGTGCACGCGCAGACTCTGTTCCTAATCTTGAAATCGAAACTGGTGAGATTGTTGGCGCTGGCCATGCAAGTACCACAGGCCGCTTTGATGACGAGCAGTTGTTCTATTTGATGTCACGTGGAATCACTCTAGAAAATGCCCGCCGACTTGTTGTTCGCGGATTCTTTAATGAAATCATTACTGAAATCGGCAATGAAGAAGTCCAAGAGCGCCTCATGGAACGTATCGATGGCGAACTTGAAAGAGCTGGTGCATAAATGGCTGATTTAACCTTGGATCAACTACAGGTCGGCAAGCCGGTCAAGATTGAAAAAAATGGAAAAACAATCTGTGTTGCGCGAGTTGGCGATGAGGTGTTTGCCGTTGACGATACGTGCTCTCACTCCGAAGCATCTCTATCAGAGGGTGAAGTAACAGATTTTAAAATTGAATGCTGGCTACATGGCGCCGAATTCGATCTACGAACCGGTGAGGCTTTGACCTTGCCGGCAAATATCAGTCTTGAAACATATGCAGTAAAAATTGACGGAAATTCCGTCACGATTGAGATTTAGTACACGAGTAGAAGAGAGAAAATAATGAGCGTTCTAGAAATCCGCGGACTACAGGTCTCAGTTGATACTGAAAACGGTAGCGTTGAAATTCTCAAGGGTGTTGACCTAACGATTAAGTCTGGTGAGACACATGCAATCATGGGGCCTAACGGTTCCGGTAAATCAACTCTTGCTTACTCAATTGCTGGCCACCCTAAGTACACAATCACTGGTGGTTCTGTAACGCTAGATGGCGCCGATGTTTTGGATATGACTGTAGATGAGCGCGCTAAGGCAGGCTTGTTCTTAGCGATGCAGTATCCAGTTGAAGTTCCTGGTGTTTCAGTTTCTAACTTCTTGCGCACAGCTGCAACTGCTCTTCGTGGTGAGGCTCCAAAGCTTCGTACATGGGTTGCAGAAGTTAAGGGAGCAATGGAAGCGTTGAATATGGATCCAGCATTTGCTACTCGAAATGTTAATGAAGGATTTTCTGGCGGCGAAAAGAAGCGCCATGAAATCATGCAGCTTGAACTCCTAAAGCCAAAGATGGCAATCCTGGATGAAACAGATTCAGGGTTAGATGTTGATGCTCTTCGTATCGTTTCTGAGGGTGTTAACCGCGCAAAGGCAAATAACGATCTTGGTGTTCTTTTGATTACCCACTACACACGTATTTTGAAGTACATCAAGCCTGACTTTGTTCACGTTTTTGCTAACGGCAAAATTGTTGAAGAGGGCGGACCGGATCTAGCAGACAAGCTAGAAGCCAACGGCTACGCAGATTACGTAAGCAAGTAAGGATCAAATGAGTTTTTCTGTCGCGGATGTACGCAAAGATTTTCCAATCTTTGAACGTACTATTCGCGATGGTAAAAGGTTGGTCTATTTAGATAGTGGTGCCACTTCCCAGAAACCCTGGTCGGTCATTAATGCCGAGAGTGATTTCTACTCCAAGCACAATGCCGCTGTTCACCGCGGAGCCCACCAACTAGCTGAAGAGGCAACTGATGCCTATGAGGGCGCTCGAGCAATTGTTGCCGATTTTTTAGGTGCGAAAGAAAATGAAATCATCTTTACAAAGAGTGCAACAGAGTCAATTAACGCAGTTGCTTACGCAATGGGTAATGCCGAGCCTGGAAATCGCTTTGCATTAACAGCATCTGATTCCATCGTTGTTACCGAGATGGAGCACCATGCAAACCTGATCCCTTGGCAGCAGTTAGCTAAGCGGACTGGCGCTAAACTCAAGTGGTTTAAGGTCACTCAGGACTCTAGGTTAGATCTTTCAAATATTGATCAGGTCATTACGGCCGATACTAAAGTTGTTGCCATAACGCACCAATCAAATGTTTTGGGAACGATTAACCCGTTAGAAGCCATCGTTAAGCGGGCACATGAAGTGGGCGCAGTTGTAGTTCTAGACGCATGTCAATCAGTTCCGCATATGAGTGTGAACGTTGTTGAATTAGATATCGATTTTTTAGCTTTCTCTGGACATAAATCAGTTGGCCCAACTGGGGTGGGAGTTTTATGGGGCAAAGCTGAACTCCTTCGTGAATTACCTCCATTTCTTACTGGGGGATCCATGGTGACAGCTGTAACCATGGAGAGTGCCACATGGGCAGAAGCACCACAAAAGTTTGAAGCCGGAGTCCCAAATATGGCGCAAGCTGTTGGGTTGGGTGCAGCACTTAATTACCTTTCCAACATAGGTATGGATGCAATTGCCCAGCATGAGCGATCATTAACTGGATACGCGCTAGATAAACTGTTGCAAATTCCTGGCCTTCGAATTGTTGGTCCCCAAGACAATGTTGATCGTGGGGCTGCTCTTTCTTTCACCATCAAGGATATTCACCCACACGATGTTGGCCAGTATGTTGATAGCCAGGGAATTGCGGTTCGTACGGGCCATCACTGTGCGTGGCCATTAGCGAAGATTATGAATGTTCCTGCAACAACACGTGCATCTTTTTACCTTTACAACGACGAGCAGGATGTAGACGTGTTAGTCGAAGCCTTGTTAGGTGCGCAGAAGTACTTTGGGAAATTCTGATGGAGTTAGATTCCCTCTATCAAGAAGTGATTCTAGATCACTATAAGCATCCACAACATAAAGGTCTTCGCAGTGATTATTCAGCCCAAGTTCATCATGTCAATCCAAGTTGTGGAGATGAAATTACCCTCAACTTAACGGTCTCAGATGGTTTGATTTCAGCGATTTCATGGGATGGCCAAGGCTGTTCAATTTCACAGGCCAGCGTTTCAATACTCGGTGATTTGCTAACAGGTAAGACATTTGCACAGGCAGAAGTAGTTGTGAACGCTTTCTCAGAACTCATGGCAAGTAAGGGAACCGCAGCGGGAAATCCGGAGATACTTGAGGATGCAGTAGCTTTTGCGGGAGTTTCAAAGTTTCCAGGTCGTGTAAAGTGTGCACTGCTTGGTTGGATGGCCTTTAAAGATGCAGCGATTCAGTCAAAGGGAGAGAGCAAATGACAACGAGTGTTGAAGATGTAACAGAGGCAATGAAGGATGTTGTCGACCCAGAATTGGGAATCAATGTCGTTGATTTAGGTTTGATTTATGATGTGATGGTTGATGAAGCCAACATCGCTATTTTGAATATGACGCTAACTTCAGCTGCATGCCCACTTCAAGATGTTATTGAGGATCAAACCCGTTCAGCGTTGGCGGGAATGACTACAGATGTGAAAATCAACTGGGTTTGGATGCCACCTTGGGGCCCAGACAAGATTTCTGATGATGGAAGAGATCAGCTTCGCGCTCTCGGTTTTACTGTCTGAGGCATAACTCAATAAGGTAGTCACATGTCAATGCATGCGGCTTGGATGACCCACAGATCGATGACCGCAGATCCTTCGGTTAAGCAGCAAAAACTCAAGGCCGGCACGGTAAAACGCATCTTCACTTTTGCAAAACCCTATCGACTCAGTATCTGGATCTTTCTATTCACTGTTGTTATTGATGCTGCCTTAATCGTTGCCACACCATTACTACTTCGAGAGCTAATAGACAAAGGTGTTATTCCTAAAGATGCGGCGTTAGTTACTCGCTTATCAATTTTGGTTGGTTTAATTGCAATTGCGGATGCGGCCATGAGCATGCTGGGACGATATTTCTCTTCTCGAATCGGTGAAGGTCTAATCTATGATCTTCGCTCTTTAGTGTTCGGGCACGTGCAAAGACAATCGATTGCATTCTTCACGCGCACACAAACAGGCGCGCTGATTTCTAGAATTAACTCAGATGTCATGGGTGCACAGCAAGCCTTTACTGCCACCTTGTCAGGTCTTGTGAGCAACGTAGTGAGTTTGGTTCTCGTGGGTGTGACCATGATGATTTTGTCGTGGCAGATCACGATCTTTTCACTTCTGCTCTTGCCAGCGTTTCTCATTCCAACTAAATGGGTCGGTAGAAAGCTACAAGAGCTAACTCGAGATTCCTTCAACACTAATGCCGAGATGTCTAGCACGATGACTGAGCGCTTCAATGTTTCTGGTGCAATGCTTGTCGCACTCTACGGAGAACCCGATAGAGAGCGTGAATACTTTAGATCTAGAGCGCGCAAGGTTGCCGATATTGGAATCAAAATGGCAATGCTTAACCGCCTCTTCTTTATAGCCCTGACCAGCGTTGCAGCTATTGCTACAGCCTTCGCCTACGGTATTGGTGGCCACTTAGCTATCAATGGGGGAGTAACAGTTGGAACTTTGCTCGCAATTACTGCCTTATTGGCAAGACTCTACGGTCCGCTAACTGCGCTATCGAATGTGCGCATAGATGTTATGACATCACTCGTTTCTTTTGAGCGCGTTTTTGAAGTGCTGGATTTAGAGCCAATGGTTAAGAATCGTGAAAACGCAGTTGATTTGAAACCTCCACATCCAAAGATTGAGTTTAAGGATGTGAGTTTTTCATATCCTCGCGCTGAAGAGATTTCTCTTGCCTCCCTTGAATCAGCAGCAAAACCTGAAACTATTCAAAGTGGTGAAGTTCTTAAGGGTCTTTCATTTACTGCAGCTCCTGGAACATTAACGGCATTGGTAGGACCATCAGGTGCGGGCAAGACAACTATTAGTGCGCTGTTGCCACGGCTTTATGACGTGACAACAGGTGCGATTGAAATTGACGGACATGACATTCGCGACCTAACACTTGAATCTTTGCGTGGTGCTATTGGTGTTGTTATGCAGGACGCCCACCTTTTCCACGAAACTATTGCTGAGAACTTACGTTATGCAAAAAATGATGCAACAGAAGATGAAATGCGCATTGCCTGTGAGTCAGCACAGATTTGGGAGTTGATTAAGTCTTTGCCCAATGGGCTAGACACCATGGTGGGAGAGCGAGGACACCGTCTTTCTGGCGGAGAGAAACAACGCTTGGCTATTGCTCGCTTACTCCTCAAATCTCCTTCAGTTGTCATTCTTGATGAAGCAACCGCGCATCTAGATTCAGAGAACGAAGCCTTGGTTCAAGCTGCTCTGCAAAGCGCACTCAAGGGCCGGACCAGCATTGTTATTGCACATCGCCTCAGCACGGTCAGAGATGCAGACCAGATTCTTGTTTTAGAAAAGGGTCAGATTGTTGAGCGCGGAAAGCACGATGAACTTGTGGCACGTGGTGGTCTATATGCAGACCTCTATAACCGTCAGGACTTAACGGGTGCGGCGAATTAATATCCGTCCGTAAATTACTAAGCCGCCAAAGAAGAGCCACTGCAATGCATATGCCATGTGAGGGCCATCGCTAAGTTCTGGAAGTTGTGCGGGCACAGCTGGTGTGAGTGAGCTTTCGGATCCACTTAAGAGATCGATGTAGTAATCCTGTGTATCAAGTTGAGATTGTGCATCGAGCTTAGAGATAAGGCCGCTTCCATCTGCTGGAAGTGCAAAGAAGGAACCTCGGGGAAGTGAAGAATCTAAACGCAATCTTCCAGTGATTGAAACTTCATTGGTTGGCGGGGGAGTAAGAGTAGGTGCGATTGTTGCAGCGGCTCCAGCTTTAACCCATCCGCGGTCTACCCAGAATTTTTCGTTATTGGGGGTCGTGAACAAGGTGAGAACTTCAAAGCCATAGAAACCTTCGCTATAGCGATTTTTCAGGAGTATCTGCTTTGTTGGATCAAAGACGCCTTGTGTAGTGACGGTCTTCCATTCAGCGGCAAGAGGTGAATCCTTAACTGAGTCCAAAGCAACTGGAGCCAGGGCAATGTGTTTTTCAATAATTGCATTACGAGCATGTCTATCGACACCGCGGTGATACTGCCATTGGGCAGCAATGCAGCAAAGAACAACCAGGACAAGGGCAATCAGTGATTTAAATATTGAATATGGTTCGCGAACTTTTTCCATGATTAATCGAGTGATAAAGGTTTGTCTTCGATAATCTGCTTATTTCGAGTAATTGTTTCACGCCCAGCATTTGCAATCACTACGGCAAAATATGGCAATCCGACAGCACCAGCCAGAGCAAACCAGCGGTATGGACTTGGCAAAATTACGGTCAAAACAAAACATGCAGTTCTCACCATCATTGAGATGAAATACCTTTTTTGTCG
>Ga0208927_1000072_pt1 | contig 29455 bp, 24 predicted proteins | sample Colrivmet1546C02_FD_187640 | JGI IMG/M metagenome (GOLD analysis project Ga0208927, IMG submission 187640) | Estuarine microbial communities from the Columbia River estuary - metaG 1546C-02 (SPAdes) (version 2) | ecosystem: Environmental > Aquatic > Marine > Intertidal zone > Estuary | place...
TGAGTTGCCAACAACAGCTGCAATCAAGGTAGCCACTGGATTAAGGCCAACAAGAATTCCTGCCGGAACTACTGCAATAGCCTCCATCCAAGGAATCGCACCAGCGATAAATACGCCAATTAATCCAAGATTTTCAATGTCTAGCATTTAGATATCACGCTCGCGCCAAGCCATAACCATCGAAGGCAAGGAGCTGCCTAAGAACAACATAGAAATCATTAGGTAACTTCCATCATTACCTTCTGGCTGAAACATCTTTACTTCAGGCCCAATAATCATAAGAAGTATGACTACTAGTGCGATTGTTTCAAACCCACGATAAGCATATCTGAATGAAGTATTTCGAACCGCAATCTGTCGCTCATCTAACAACTCATCCGGAGCATCTGCAATTGATCTAACTGCAATACGTAAGAATGAATAGCCGAGAACCATGGCAAAGATTACAAAAATGGCCGTGACTGTAAAAACGATTAAGCTGACATCGGTGCTCAAATTCAAGTTTGTCTTAAGGGTTGGCCAGTAGCTGCCCATCGATGTGAGCAGTAAGCCAAGTGCCATAAGGATTACTAAGATGCGTCTATTGCGCTGAGGTCGTAGCCATCTGAATTTAGAGTTTTCATTATTTAACAAATCCTTGACGCCCTTTTCCGTCACGCCTTCAATCCAATAGATCTTGTTCTTCGGTTTCACAGTTATTCCTAGAATTTTGATCTCTTTAGCATCCTTTAACTTCCACATCGTTACTTTCCTTTCTTGAATGGGGTTTGAGAAAACAGATCTGATACCTCTTGATTCAGTGATTTAGCTATACGTAAGGCCAGAACGAGCGATGGGCTGTATTCCTCACGTTCTAGATAACCAATGGTTTGGTAATGCACGCCAGCCTTATCGGCAAGATCCTGCCTAGATAGCCCCAATGCAACACGTGCTTCTTCTATGCGGTTATAGACCGGCTCTTCAGGATTGCGACTCATAGGAAATAGTATATATGCTATGTAGCATTAATGCAACATCTAGAAAGAAGAGTCGCCCTATAAGCCGGATCCTGTCCTCTTGCGAGGGATCACCATCCATCTAGATCTGTAATTACTTACAGATTCAAGCAACCTACCCGTTGACTCGAGCGAGCAGCTCTCAAGCGCCAACTGCATGGTCTTGCTCCAAGTGGGGTTTACATAGCTAACTGCATTGCTGCAATTACTGGTGGTCTCTTACACCGCCGTTTCACCCTTACCAACTTTCGTTGGCGGTTTGCTTTCTGTTGCACTAATCCCGCGGATTGCTCCGGGTGGGCGTTACCCACCACTTTGCTCTTTGGAGTCCGGACTTTCCTCGGTACTTTCGTAACGCGGTGATCCGGGCGACTCTTCAGCCTTAAGGATACTTGCATTATTGGTGTTCTTGTAATCCCTTTAAAAATAGGCCACAGTTCACGGATGCAAACGGGCCGAAGCGTTGTTTATGCCAAAAATGGCGGAGCTGCTGCAAGCCAGCCATTGGCCGTGAGCGCTGCGATTTCAATATTAAAACAGGGTGGCTCATTTATTGATGCTGCCATTGCACTAAGTGCAGTGATCTGTGTTGTGGAGCCAGGTGCTTCACATTTAGGTGGTGATGCTTTTTTAGTTACTCACCATGCAAGCACAAAGACAAACCTGGCATTTAACGGCAGTGGTGAAGCACCACACGGTGCTACTCCTGCTGCATATGGCACAGAGATTCCATTACATGGATATAAATCAGGAACTGTTCCAGGTTTAGTTTCAACCTGGTTTGAAGCACATAAGCGCTATGGCAATCTGCCTTTGGCCACATTGCTCGAACAAGCTATTGATTATGCAGACAATGGTTTCCCAGCAAATACTGGTTTTGTTCGCCGCATAGCCAATCACTTAGCAACAACGCCTGATACTTCACTCTTTAAAGATATGGGCATTGACGTGAATGTGAAGGTGGGCGACTTAGTTATTCAAAAAGATCTAGCGCAATCACTGCGCGAGATTGCAACAGGTGGCCGAGCTTCATTTTATGAAGGAAAAATTGCCCAGCAGTTAATCAGCGGCTCTGATGGTTGGTTTAATGCCCACGATCTAAAAGCACACACCACCAGAGTTCTAGATCCCCTATCGATTAAGTATCGTGATCTAACAATCTATGGCCAACCACCTCCTACTCAAGGAATGATCTTGATGGAGGAACTACTCATCAATGAGCGCTTTAATGTGGCATCCATGAGTGAAGCAGATCGTATTCATGTTGGAGTGGAATCTAAAAAGGCTGGCTTTGCTGATCGAAATGCAATCCTGGCAGATCCTGAATTTATTGAGGTCAATGTTGAAAAGATTTTGTCTATGAGCAACATAGATAAGAGATACGCCCAGATATCTATGGAAAAAGCAGCAACAGATATCGCTCCTGTGAGTGAAGGCAGCGACACCACCTACTTCTTAGTTGCAGATAAGGATGGCAATGCTGTCTCTTGGATTCAATCTGTTTTTCATGGCTTTGGTAGTTCATGGGTAATTCCAGGAACTGGCATTATTTTAAACAACCGCTTAACTGGATTCTCCTTGGATCCAGCATCTCCCAACATCATTGAGCCAGGAAAGCGCCCAGCACACACGCTTAACGCCTTTACTGCTGTTAATCCTGATGGAACTTTGCATTTAGTAGGTGGCACACCTGGTGCAAATATCCAGGTGCAGACCAATCTGCAATTGATCGTAAATATCGTTGATTTAAAGATGAATGTGCAAGAAGCAACAGAGGCTGCGCGTTGGCAGCATTTAAACGCTCCTGGTCAAAGCTCTTTAGAAGAAACTGGCAGCGGTGTTCTTGAGATTGAGAATCGTGTTTCAACTCAAGTTCTTGATCAACTTCGAGCAAAGGGCCATGATGTGAAAGAACTTGCTGCATGGGCCCATGGTTCATCTGTGCAGTTAATGCAGGTATTGCCTAATAAAACCTATGCATTTGGTTCAGATCCGCGCTGTGAAGGTCACGCTTCAGGCATTTAATCTCCTGCGCTTTGCCCCTACGATTAGACAATGATGAGCGCACAGTTGCCCAATGATCCTAAGTGGAAGCGCGCTTTAACTCTTCTTGACTCCAATAACACTTCTGCTGATTTGGCCTTAATCGGAGTTCCAGCACATCTATCTTCAATCTCTCCAACACATGCAGATCAAACCCCTGATGCAATCCGTGCGGCATTAGCTAGATATTCCACCTACTCAACATCTGACAACCTTGATCTTTCGGATAATCCCATTGCAGATTTGGGAAATGTGGAATCACCTGATGGAGATGAAGGAATAGCTCGTGTGCACAGCGCAGTTAAAGGCTTGTTAAGTAAGCATAAATTACTCATTGCATTAGGTGGCGATAACTCCATTACTTACAGTGTTGCATCAGGCTTATGGCCAGATCTATCCACTATTGGTCTTATTACTTTTGATGCCCACCATGATTTGCGTGATGGCCATAGCAATGGTTCGCCTGTGTGGGAGTTAATTCAGGCGGGGCTACCAGGAAAGAACATTGTGCAGATTGGTATCGCTGATTTTGCGAATAGTGCCCAATACGCTGCCCGAGCAAAAGAAAGTGGAATCACAGTCATTCCACGCTGCGATCTTCGCACGCGCTCCATCTCAGATGTTGTTAAGCAAGCTCTAGATATTGCTGGTGCTGGCGGGCGAGAGATATATGTGGACTTAGATGTTGATGTCTGTGATCGCAGTGTTGTGCCAGCTTGTCCTGCAGCAATGCCAGGAGGCATATCTGCCGATGAACTGCGCCAAGGCGCATTCTTTTTAGCTGCAGATAAGCGCGTTCGTGCTATTGATATTACTGAGATTGATGCATCTATTGATACAGATGATGCGCGCACAGTGCGCTTAGCAGCCCTACTTGTTCTTGAAGCAGCCGCTGGTCTAGCTTCTAGATAAGCTGAGTAACAACTTCCTTTGCAGCAGCAACTACTGCGCCAGAGTTAACCAGGGCAGTTGCAGCTTCTAATTCCGGTGATAGGAATCGATCAGGTCCTACTCCCCCCACTACTGTGCGTAGTTCTTTCACCACGCGGGCAGTTGCAGGAGCTGGAGTTAAGCCAGTGCGAAATTCAATTGCTCTAGCTGCAGTTACTAACTCAATTGCCAAGATGCGAGCCACGTTATCAACTACTTTGCGTAACTTTCTTGCAGCTGACCAACCCATAGAAACATGATCTTCTTGCATGGCAGAGGAAGGAATTGAATCAACACTTGCTGGAGTTGAAAGACGTTTGTTTTCACTCACTAACCCAGCTTGAGTGTATTGAGCAATCATCAGGCCTGAATCAACGCCTGGATCATGGGCCAAAAACGGTGGCAGACCAGCAGAGCGGTATTGGTCGAGTGCTCTATCTGTGCGGCGCTCTGCAATGGAACCTAAATCAGTTGCTGCAATTGCTAGGAAATCTAAAACATAACCGACGGGTGCTCCATGGAAGTTTCCATTGGATTCCACGCGACCATCAGGTAATACAACTGGATTATCAATTGAACTAGCTAGTTCGCGAGCAGCAATCGTTGAGGCATAAGCAATCGTGTCACGGACCGCGCCTGCAACTTGAGGAGCACAACGCAATGAGTAAGCATCTTGCACGCGTGAATCATTTTCACGATGTGATGCCACAATTCCTGAGCCTTTAAGGAGGGCATAGATATTTGCAGCACTGATTGCTTGTCCGATTTGTGGGCGAAGTGGAGCATGCAGATCTGGGGCAAAGACACGATCCGTACCGAGAAGACCTTCAATACTCATTGCAGTAGTTATATCGGCAACTATGCACAGTTGTTCAAGATCAGCACAGGCCATAATTAACATGCCGAGCATTCCATCGGTGCCATTGATTAGTGCAAGACCTTCTTTTGCCTCTAGCTCAATTGGCTTAATGCCAGCGGCATTGAGCGCTTGCATTGTTTCCAACTCAACACCATTGGCATCGTGAACGCGGCCCTCACCCATCAAGGCAAGTGCGCAATGTGAAAGCGGTGCCAAATCTCCGCTGCAACCAAGGGAACCAAACTCTGGAACTACAGGAGTAATCCCCTTATTTAAGAAATCAACGTATGACTGCGCTAAGGCAACGCGCACACCCGTGCGACCAGATGCCATGGTGCGAAGGCGCAAAAACATCAATGCCCGCACTACTTCGCGCTCAATGGCAGGTCCAACACCTGCAGCATGTGAGCGAATAAGAGATTTCTGTAGTTGAGAGCGATCTTTAACATCAATATGGCGATTAGCGAGTGCTCCAAAGCCAGTTGAAACACCATAAACAGGTACTCCGCCTGCGGCATAGCCTTCAATGTATTTTCTAGATGCATTCATTGCATCAATAGATGCAGAAGAGAGTTCAACCTGTGCACCATGGCGGGCCACATCAATAACATCTGCAAAAGTCGTTCCAGATGTTGAGAGCGTTACGGTCTTATTTGATTTGGAGGCCATCTCGCCACACCTGTTCTATTAATTGAACACCTGGACGATATGCCAAGTGAATGTATGAATCTGCGTTCAGAATTGAAAAGTTAGCTCGAGCTCCTTCAAAGAGATGGCCAATGTCATCACGACGTAGCGCTTTTGCCCCACCCATAGTTGCTGACCACAAGGCTTGTTCTGGAGAGAAATGCATTTCACGAACTGCAATGGCCATGATGAAGGCCATACTGGTTGTGTAAGAAGATCCTGGGTTGCAATCAGATGCAAGGGCCACGGTGATGCTGGCCTCAAGGAGTGGGCGAACATCAGGATAGGCAGAGCGAGTAGAGAACTCAGCACCTGGCAATAGCGTTGCAACTGTTTTTGACTTCGATAGCGCTTCTATATCTTTCTCACTCAAATGAGATACATGATCAACTGATGCTGCATCGAGTTCAACACCTAAACGAACTCCTTGGCCTTCTTGGAGTTGGTTGGCATGAATACGTGGCAACAAACCTTTAGCCATTCCCGCTTTTAGGATTGTGCGGGCATCATCGACTGAGAATGCACCTTTGTCACAAAAAACATCTACCCACTTTGAAAAAGGAAGAACGGCGTCCAGCATTGGACCAGTAACTAAATCAACATAATCCTTTGGGTTCTTTTTATACTCCACTGGCACAACATGTGCGCCTAAAAAAGTTGTTTCATCGGTAAGACCTTGTGCGATTTCAAGTGATCTACGCTCATCATTAACAGTTAAGCCGTAGCCAGACTTAATTTCAACCGTTGTTGTGCCGCTGGAATTAGCCTCATTTAATAGGCTTTGCGCGTTAGAGCGCAGTAATTCATCACTGGCAGCTCTGGTTCTCTCAACTGTGTGAGCAATGCCGCCAGCGCTATAGCTCTCCCCCAACATGCGTGCGCGAAACTCTTTGCTGCGATCTCCGGCAAAAATCATATGTGTGTGGCTATCTACAAAACCTGGAATAACTGCGCGGCCCTTTGCATCCAATTTACGTTTGATGTGATGTGTTGGTGCATCTGAATCTGGACCTGCCCAAGCAACTACTCCATCTTCAATCAGAAGTGCTGCCTTTTCTATGACTCCTAGCTTTGTTCCATCATGTTGGGGATCATTGGTGACTAACTGACCAATGTTGTGGACAAGCGTGCTTGTCATTCAGTATCCAGCATTGGAACGTGCACATGGCGTTGCTTTGCTGTGTCCACAGCTATGTCATAACCAGCATCAGCATGTCGAATAACTCCCATGCCAGGATCATTTGTTAACACTCGCTCTAGTTTTTGTGCAGCTAGCTTTGTGCCATCAGCAACTGAAACTTGTCCTGCGTGGATAGAGCGTCCCATACCAACTCCGCCACCATGGTGAATAGAAACCCATGAGGCACCGGAAGAGATGTTGACCATGGCGTTGAGTAATGGCCAATCAGCAATTGCATCAGAGCCATCGAGCATCGCTTCTGTTTCACGGTAAGGAGAGGCAACAGAGCCGCAATCTAGATGATCGCGTCCAATAACAATGGGAGCAGATACTTCACCGCGTGCAACTAAATCATTAAATGCAAGACCAGCTTTGTCTCGCTCTCCATAACCCAACCAACAGATGCGTGCAGGCAGACCTTGGAAGGCAACTTTTTCTTGTGCCATAGTGATCCAGCGATGCAAACCTTCATTTTCTGGGAACAAATCAAGAACTGCTTTATCTGTGCGATAAATATCTTTTGGATCTCCAGATAAAGCCACCCATCGAAATGGTCCTTTTCCTTCACAAAATAATGGTCGAATATAGGCAGGGACAAAGCCTGGGAAGGCAAAGGCCCGTGAGAAGCCGCCTTGACGAGCTTCATCACGGATTGAATTACCGTAATCAAATACTTCTGCGCCCTTATCCATAAAGCCCACCATCGCTTCAACATGTTTTGCCATGGATGCTTGTGAGCGCTTAGTGAAATCTGCTGGATTATCTTTTGCCATCTGCGCTGCCTCATGAACGCTGACTCCCACAGGAACGTATGAGAAAGGATCATGAGCTGAAGTTTGATCTGTGACGATATCGATTGGAACATCCATTGAAAGAAGCAGTGGGAAGAGCTCTGCGGCATTTCCTTCGAGTCCAACAGAGAGTGGAACTTTGGCAGCCTTTGCTTTGAGCACACGCTCAACAGCATCATCAACGTTATCTGCAATCTCATCAAGGTATCTAGTTTCAATGCGCTTTTCTAATCTGGTCTTATCAATATCAATAACTAAGCAGACTCCGCCATTCATGGTCACAGCAAGTGGTTGTGCTCCGCCCATGCCGCCGCATCCACCGGTAAGAGTCAGAGTTCCTTGAAGCGTTCCGTTAAAGCGCTTTTGTGCAACGGCAGCAAAAGTCTCATATGTTCCTTGCAAGATGCCTTGTGTACCAATGTAGATCCAAGAACCAGCAGTCATCTGCCCATACATCGTTAAACCAAGTTGCTCTAATCTGCGAAACTCTGGCCAGTTAGCCCAATCCCCCACGAGGTTAGAGTTTGCGATCAATACACGCGGTGCCCATTCATGGGTTTGAAAAACTCCCACAGGCTTACCTGATTGCACCAGAAGAGTTTCATCATCTTTTAAGTTAGTAAGGCTCTTAACAATTGCATCAAAAGAAGGCCAATTACGGGCAGCTTTGCCTGTGCCACCATAGACAACTAAGTTTTCAGGATGCTCAGCAACTGCTGGATCTAAATTGTTGTGCAACATACGAATTGCTGCCTCTTGTGCCCAACCCTTAGCCGTTAGATTTGAACCCGTTGCGGCATGCAAAATGCGCGAAGAAGTTGTCATGGGTAAACACTATCGGGGCTTTGAGAGAGTGCAAAGAGGCTAACTGCGCAGACTTTGGGCCCACTCTTGGTATTTAGCTGAGAGTTCTTTTACTGCCGCAATCTCTTCTACTTTAGAGCGCTCTCCATTTTTTGCTGCATAAAGATCTGCAATGGAGACGTTGTGCGCCGGCTTAGAAATAACTTCAATTTCATCGCCGGCGTTTATGTGACCTTCTTGAATAATACGTAGGTATGTTCCAGGTTTGCCAGAGGCCATAAACTCTTTAATCAATGTTGGTCGCTGCCAGAAACCAGCAAAAACGCGGCATGGAATGCGTGGCTGTGATACTTCAAGAATTGTTGTGCCAATTTTCCAGCGCTCCCCCACAAGGGCACCATTAACATCAATGCCGGAGGTAGTTAGGTTTTCACCAAATCGCCCGTTAGCAATTGATTGACTTAGCTCTTTTTCCCACCAGTCAGCATCTTCTCGGGCATATGCATAAACCGCTTGGTCATATCCCCCGTGGTGATTGCGATCTACGACAACATCGCCTGTGACTTCTTCATTAGCAAAGTGAACTGGGCCTACCGCTGCCCTCTTATCAATTCCAGTTTTGCCTTCACTGCCAGTCCATTCACCTTCATGCACAACGCTGGTGATATTGACAGTTAAAACTTTCATAGAAGGATTGTACTGGAAGTCGATTTAGTGGTGGAAGATTTCAGGCCTTACCCAGACAAGAATCCAGTGACGCGTTAGCGTAAATGAGCCTGTTCGTTAAGGGTTCGAAGTGCTCTTAATCCATCACTTGGCCAAACTGAGATTGTGGTGATTGAGCATGGTGAAATATCGATATGAAAGATTGATTCAGCAGGTGCTCCGACTACAACTTTAGCTGCAGATTTAATTGTTCCATTGTGTGTAACAACTACGACGCGCTGTCCTGGATACTCAGATGCAATCTGTGAGATCGCAGCATCCACGCGAAATGCCACAGAGTCATAAGACTCACCTTCTGGTGGTGCAAAAGAAGTTGAACACACCCATGAGTTGTAATCAGCTGGATAGCGCTCTTTTACTTCATCTATGGACATTCCATCCCAAATTCCAAAGGAACACTCAATCCAAGCATCTTCAAAGACGATAGGAAGGCCTGTTGCCTTGGAGATTGCTTCAGCCGTTTGTGTTGTGCGCTTGAGAGGTGAAGCAATAATCACTTCTGGATTAAATCTGGCTATCGCCTCTGCAACTTTCTCAGCTTGCCCTAAACCAATATCAGTTAGCTCTGGATTTAAAGGGCCATCTCCAGAAAACTTCTTCATCGGAGTCAAAACAGTCTCACCATGTCTAATTAAGAAAATTGTTGTTGATTCTTCGGGGTTAAGCAGGCGCTCAGTTAAGTAGTTCTGGCGCACAGAGATTATTTCTCCCCCGCCACTTTGCTCATCCAATGCCTTGTTTGCCAAGCGATCTGCATGTGAGTTTTCATCACGTGGAATCCAGGAGTAGCTAACAAGAGCTGCGGTGTGGGCAGAACGGGCATCACTGGCTAGTTTTCGCATGTCTGCATGCTTAATCTGCCAGCGCCCAGACATCTGTTCTACTACTAATTTGCTATCCATCTTCACATCCACAGTTGCTTGCGGATCAAGGGCGTTAATGGCAGTTAAACCGGCAATGAGTCCGCAGTATTCAGCAACGTTATTTGTTGCAATTCCAATGAAGTCATAGAGCTCTGCAATGATTTTGCCGTTTTCAGTAATGACTGACCCATAACCTGCAGGTCCAGGATTGCCGCGTGAACCACCATCTGCAGTTAATGAAAAATGACGTGCCATTTACTACGCTCCGCGCACCAAGATGCAGCGGCACTCTTCACAGCGCACCACTTCATCATCAGCCAACTCAGAAATTCGCTTGAGCTCCACAGTATTGATTGAAAGGTGACAACCCGTGCATGCTCCGGCCACAAGGGCGGCGGCGCCATTTCCATTATTTGAAGCTCTCACTTTTTCATAGAGCGCAACAAATTCAGCAGACACTGAAGCCAGAGTTTCACTTCTCTCTTTGGCAATACTTTCTAATTCACCATTTATCTTTGCGAGCGCATTTTCTTTGCGGATATTGAGATCATTAATCTGTGCGGTGAAATCAGCTTCCTGTGTTTGAAGATCTGTAATGCGGGCTTTGATTTCATCCACGCGCATCATGATTTCTAGCTCTACTTCTTCAAGTTCAGCGCGACGGGCATTAAGAGTTCCCACTTCATGCTGAAGTTGTTCAAGCTCTTTAGGTGATGCTGATCCCCCAGAGAGACGGGATTCATCACGGGTAATGCGAGTGACTATCTGCTCAACATCAGCCTCTGCGCGCAAGAGTTCGCGCTTAACATCATTGAGTTCAGTCTCTGCTGCAATACGAAGATCGCGAGCGTTATGAGATTTTGTAGTGGTGCTTACTAACTCGGCAATTTCAGGAAGGATTGAAGCGCTGTGGTTAAGTGCAGTGGTTTTCTGGTCAAAAGCTGCCACATCAAGAATCTGACGTTGATCACTTGGGCTGGCTTTCATTCTCTGCAATCAACCCCTTCGTAAAGATCTGGTGGGCGCTGAGGGTTTCGAACCCCCGACATTCTCGGTGTAAACGAGACGCTCTACCACTGAGCTAAGCACCCTTTGTACTGCTATGAGTACTGGTGAATCTTACTTCACCATAGTTAAATCGCTAAATCCCGCGCTTAGAGCGCAGCAATTGCCGCCTTGTAATCAGCGATATTGCGAGCATCGCCAAGACCATTGACTACCTGCCAGCGCAAGATGCCTGCTTTATCAATGACGAATGTGCCACGCGTTGAACAACCGCGTGATTCTTCAAATACTCCGTATGCCTTAGCAACTGCGCCATGTGGCCAGAAATCTGCAAGGACTGGGAACTTATAACCTTCAGCTTCAGCAAATGCACGTTGTGCATACATAGGATCACATGAGATTGCTAGCAGTTGCACGTTATCGTTTTGGAATGCTGCTAGATCATCACGTAGTGCACAGAGCTCACCTGTGCAGATTCCTGAGAATGCAAAAGGATAGAAAAGCAAAACTACATTCTTCTCACCCTTAAAAGATGAAAGTGAAATCTTCTCACCATGTTGATTGAGAACTTCAAAATCTGGAGCGGCTTGGCCAATTGTTAGAGTCATAGCGGCAAATCTATCGTTTACCCGCTTTACGTGCCACCAGACGAGTAGCACTCCAGTCAGCTGCAATTGATAAAGATGATGTCTGGCTTAAGCCAGCAGTGGGGGCGGCATCTTGAATATCACTGGGTTCAACATGTCCATCGCGACCAACCTTGGGAGTTAATACCCAGATAGGTCCAGTCTCACTTAAATAAGTAAGAGCATCCATTAATTCATCTACAAGATCGCCATCACCATCGCGCCACCAGATAATTACGCCATCAACTACTTCATGAGCATCACTATCTACAAACTCTGTTTTAGTAATGGCGCTAATCGATTTGCGTAGGTTTTCATCGCAGCCTCCAGAACGGCCGACCTCTAGAACTAGGTCACCCTCCTTGAACCCCATACGCGCTGGCACAGGCTAATTCCACACAATGAATGCCCCTTGCACAAGAGATATGGCTAGTCCATTTCGACTTACTGGTCAGTTCAGGCAAGAATAGGCACCATGAGCGAAACCTTTGAGGCGCCCGATCAGATTATCGACCAGCTAGTTGATACCGACCCTTCAGAGACGGCCGAATGGCATGCATCCTTTGATGCCGCTCTAGCAAATGCAGGTCCAGTACGCGCTCGCTATTTAATGTTGAGTCTTTTAAAGCGTGCCCATGAGAAAAAAATAGGCATTTCTGACCTTCGTACAACTGATTACATGAACACAATTTCTCCAGAACATGAACCAGCTTTTCCTGGTGATGAAGGTATTGAGCGCAATATCCGTGCGATGAATCGTTGGAATGCAGCGATGATGGTGCACCGTGCACAGCGTCCAGGAGTTGGCGTTGGTGGGCACATCTCTACGTATGCATCATCTGCTGCACTTTATGAAGTTGGTTTTAACCACTTCTTCCGCGGACAAGATCACCCAGGTGGCGGAGATCAAATCTTTTTCCAAGGACATGCAAGTCCTGGAATGTATGCACGTGCATATCTTGAAGGACGTTTAACTGAAGATCAGTTAGATGGTTTCCGCCAAGAACTCTCACATCCAGCTGGCGGACTTTCTTCTTACCCTCACCCACGTTTGATGCCAGATTTTTGGCAGTTCCCAACAGTGTCAATGGGTATTGGACCAATCAATGCTATTTATCAAGCGCGCTTTAATCGTTATCTCCACAACCGCGGAATCAAAGACACAAGTGATCAACGCGTCTGGGCTTTCCTTGGAGATGGTGAAGTAGATGAAGTCGACACATTGGGTGCTATCGGTTTAGCAACACGTGAAAAACTCGACAACTTAACCTTTGTTGTGAACTGTAATTTGCAACGCCTTGATGGTCCGGTTCGCGGAAATGGCAAAATCATTCAAGAGCTTGAATCAATCTTTGGTGGCGCTGGTTGGAATGTTATTAAGGTGGTTTGGGGCCGCGAGTGGGATCCACTATTGGCTCAAGATCGCGAAGGCGCACTTGTTAACTTGATGAATAAGACTTTAGATGGCGATTACCAGACCTTTAAAGCTGAATCTGGTGCCTATGTTCGTGAGAACTTCTTTGGTCGCGATCCTCGCACTGCAGCAATGGTTGCCGACTGGTCTGATGAAAAAATCTGGGGCTTAAAGCGCGGTGGACATGACTATAAGAAGTTATTCGCTGCATACACCGCAGCAACTCAAGACAATGGTCGCCCAACAGTTATTTTGGCTAAAACAATTAAGGGCTGGACTCTTGGATCAAGCTTTGAAGGTCGTAACTCCACTCACCAGATGAAGAAGATGTCACTTGAAGACATCATGCAATTCCGTGACACTTTGCATCTAGATATTCCAGATGAGAAGTTAGATAAGTACTTACCTCCATACTTAAAGCCAGCACCAGATTCACCTGAAGCTTTATATCTAGCTGAACGTCGCGCAGCCCTTGGAGGATCTATCCCCCGCCGCCGTGCAATTTCACGCCCACTTACTCAACCTGATGATTCTGTCTATGACTCAGTTAAGCGTGGTTCTGGACATCAAGAGATTGCAACAACTATGGCCTTTGTGCGCATGCTCAAAGATTTAGTTAAAGATCCAGGACTTGGTGCACGTATCGTTCCAATCATTCCTGATGAGGCTCGCACATTTGGTATGGATTCACTGTTCCCAACGCTCAAGATTTACTCTCCTAATGGTCAGCAATATGCCGCAGTTGATCGTGATTTGATGTTGTCATACAAGGAATCAACTACTGGTGTGATCTTGCATGAAGGAATTAACGAAGCGGGATCTGTTGCATCATTTACAGCAGTGGGCTCTTCATACTCCACACACGATGAACCGATGATTCCTATTTATATCTTCTACTCAATGTTTGGTTTCCAGCGCACAGGAGATGCTTTCTGGGCTGCAGCAGATCAGCTAGTTCGTGGCTTTGTAGTCGGAGCAACTGCTGGTCGCACCACACTCAACGGTGAAGGTTTACAGCATGAAGATGGCCATTCACCGCTTCTTGCCTCAACTAACCCAGCAGTGGTTGCTTATGATCCAGCTTTTGCTTTTGAGCTTGGACATATTGTTAAAGATGGATTGCGCCGTATGTATGGCGAGAACAGTGAAAATATTTATTACTACGTAACTGTTTATAACGAGCCATATGTGCACCCAACTGAGCCTGAAAACCTGGATGTTGAAGGTCTGCTCAAGGGTATCTATCTCTATTCCCCTGCAGCTAAATCACGCAAAAAATCTGCACAGATTTTGGCTTCAGGTGTTGGAGTGAACTGGGCACTTAAGGCTCAGCAACTTCTTGCAGATGACTGGGGCGTTAAAGCATCAGTGTGGTCAGTTACATCGTGGAACGAACTTCGCCGTGATGGGTTAGAAACTGATCGTCACAACTTACTTAATCCAAAAGATAAGAAGCGTGCATACATTTCTAAGAAGCTAGATGGACATAAGGGTCCAGTTATTGCGGTTAGTGATTACATGCGCTCTGTGCAAGATCAAGTTGCTCCATGGGTTGATGCACCGTTCTATTCACTTGGAACTGATGGCTTTGGATTATCAGACACACGTGGAGCTTTGCGCCGTCACTTTAAAGTTGATGCTGAATCAATCACAGTTGCCGTTTTGCAGCAACTAAGTAATCAAGGTGATATCAAAGCAAGCATTGTCACCAAGGCGATGGAAAAGTATCGTATCCATGATGTCTCAGCTGCAGATGCTGGCAATACCGAAGGCTCAGGTTGATCTCAAGAATTGCAATAAGCGATATCTCCCCCGCTGTTTACTTCGGAGGAGAATTTCTACCTGTTAAAGCAGTTGCTGGTGAAACAATTCAAATCAGTGCAACGGCAGTCATTGAAGGACATGAAAAACTAGCTGCCCAAGCCGTCTTACACGATTCAAAAGGCAAAGTTGTTTCCCGCGCAGATATGAAAGAAACATGGCCTGGAACTAATCGTTATGAAGGTTCAATAACCATTCCAGCACAAGGTGATTATTTCTTTGTCATTGAAGCTGACAGCACTTCTCAATATCGCACGGTGTATGGCTCAACTGAAAAATACCCAATCCGCGCTGATCGTGAACGCGCACTTGTGGGTTCTTGGTATGAGTTCTTCCCTCGCAGTGAAGGTGCAATCAAAAATACAGATGGAACAATCACATCTGGAACATTTATCACTGCAACCAAACGTTTATCGGCCGTTGCTGCAATGGGCTTTGATGTTCTCTATCTGCCGCCTATTCATCCAATCGGTGTTGCACACCGTAAGGGACCAAATAACTCACTTACTGCTGGCCCCAATGATCCTGGTGTGCCATGGGCTATTGGTAATTCAGATGGTGGCCATGATGCGATTAATCCAGCACTTGGAACAATGAAAGATTTCGAAAACTTTGTTTCAGCAGCAAAGAAGGCTGGCTTAGAGATTGCATTAGATCTAGCACTTCAAACTTCGCCAGATCATCCGTGGGTGAAAAGTAATCCTCAATGGTTTAACAAACGTGCCGATGGAACTATTGCATACGCTGAGAACCCACCAAAGAAGTATCAAGATATCTATCCCATTAACTTTGATGATGACTATGAAGGCATTAGAGATGAAGTTCTACGCATCATCCGTTTATGGGTATCTAAGGGCGTAAAGATCTTTCGTGTAGATAATCCACACACTAAACCAGTGCATTTCTGGCAGGACTTGCTCGATATCGTGCGCAGAGAGAGCCCAGAAGTAATCTTTTTGGCAGAAGCTTTCACAGCGCCAGCAATGATGCATGCACTTGGAAAAGCTGGTTTTCACCAGTCCTATACATATTTCACCTGGCGCACCAGCAAGTCAGAGCTCACTGAGTACGGCCGCGAAGTTGCGCAACAAACTTCAGCGTTCTTTCGTCCTAATTTCTGGGTTAACACGCCAGATATCAATCCTCTTCACCTACAAAGCGGCAATCCAGCGATGTTTGCACTGCGCGCCGTTCTTGCCTCAACTCTTACGCCTTCTTGGGGAATGTATGCAGGTTATGAGATTTATGAGCACCGCCCATTTAAAGAAGGTGGCGAAGAATATTTAGATTCAGAGAAGTATGAAATTAAAGTCCGTGATTGGGATGGGGCAACTAAAAAGGGTCTAACTCTTGCGCCCTTTATTACCCAGCTCAATGCAATCCGTAAAGCTAATCCAGCGTTGCAACAGCTTCGTAATTTAGTTTTTCACAACACTGAATCAGAAGCGATTATCGCTTATTCCAAGCGCGAAGGTAAAAACCTGATTTTGGTTGTAGTAAACCTTGATCCATCCTTTGCTCAAGGAACGATTGTTCATTGGGATATGAACGCTCTAGGCCTTGAAGGATCTTTTGCAGTTAAAGATCTACTCGATGGCAAAAGCTTTGATTGGTCTGAACATCAGTTCGTTCAACTTGATCCCACACGCCCAGTTGGCAAAGTTGCCCACATCTGCCAAGTGAAGCTTTAATAAATGGGAATCTTTTCGCGATTTATTAAAAAGGATTCCAGCTCTCATATCCAACCTGCCACTTTCCTAAACCCTCATTCAACTCTGGGTGAACTCGATCTTCACTTAATTGCCGAAGGTCGCCATGAACAGTTATGGAAAGCACTCGGTGCCCACGTTCGCCGAGATGATTCACAGGAGCTTCTAGGTACTGCTTTTTCTGTGTGGGCACCTAATGCTCAAGGAGTTTCACTTATTGGTGATCACAATTTCTGGGATAAGAACACACATCACATGGTGCGCATTGCTTCATCTGGAATCTGGGAAATCTTTATCCCAGATATTGGAGTTGGAACTAAATATAAGTTTGCCATTTGTGGAAAAGATGGGCGTTGGGTTGATCATGCCGATCCGATGTCACGTGCAACTGAGATCCCTCCACTCACTGCCTCAATTGTCGAAGAATCAAACTACATGTGGAGTGATTCAGAGTGGATCAACAAGCGCACAAAGTTTGAATCATGGCGCTCCCCTGTCTCTGTCTATGAAGTGCATTTGGGTTCATGGAAGCTAGGACTTTCTTACCGCGAACTTGCAATTGAATTAGTTGACTACGTACGAGCTCAAGGCTTTACTCATGTTGAGTTCTTGCCTGTCACAGAACACCCTTATGGCCCATCATGGGGTTATCAAGTAACGTCATTTTTTGCACCAACCTCTCGCTTTGGCTCACCCGATGATTTCAAATTCTTAGTTGATGCACTCCATGCTGCAGATATTGGAGTTATTTTGGATTGGGTCCCTGCGCACTTTCCAAAAGATGAATGGGCCTTAGCTCAATTTGATGGCACCGCGCTCTATGAGCACTCAGATCCACGGCTAGGAGAACACCCTGACTGGGGCACTCTCATCTTTAACTTTGGTAGAAATGAAGTGCGCAACTTTCTTGTTGCAAGTGCGCTCTATTGGCTCACTGAGTATCACATCGATGGATTGCGCGTGGATGCCGTTGCTTCCATGCTCTATTTAGATTATTCACGCAAAGAGGGCGAATGGTTGCCAAATAAAAATGGCGGCCGTGAGAACTTAGAAGCTGTGCAACTACTTCAAGAAGCTACATCCACAGCCTATAAAACCCACCCAGGCATCATGATGATTGCTGAAGAATCAACTGCGTGGTCTGGCGTCACTCGTGACACATCCTCCGGTGGCCTTGGCTTTGGCTTTAAATGGAACATGGGCTGGATGCATGACACCTTGCAGTATCTGCAGCATGATCCCATCCACCGCGTTTACCACCATAACGAAGTAACTTTCTCAATTCTCTATGCATGGAGTGAGAACTTTATGCTTCCTCTGTCCCATGATGAAGTTGTGCATGGCAAAGGCCAGCTAGTTAACAAGTTCCCTGGAGATCGCTGGCAAAAGACTGCAACGCTGCGTGCTTTATATGGATTTATGTGGGCGCATCCAGGTAAGAAGCTTTTGTTTATGGGTAGTGAATTTGCACAGAATGATGAGTGGAGTGAAAGCGCTGGACTTCAGTGGTATTTAACTGAATACGGAGAACATCAAGGAGTTCAAAAGTGTGTTGCTGAAATCAACGCGCTCTATAAAAAAACTCCAGCCCTTTGGGAAAAGGACACCTCCCCTGAAGGTTTCACCTGGTTAGTTGGAAATGATGGTGCAGCCAACGTTGTTGCCTTTGCTCGCTGGGATGATGCGGGAACGCCCTTTGTTGCAATTACTAATTTTTCACCTATGCCACACGAGAACTACAACCTGCCATTCCCCACCACCGGCACATGGACAGAAGTCCTTAACACCGATGATTTAGCTTATGGCGGCAGTGGAATTACAAATGAGGCAGTAATAATAAATGATGCGGCACATTTGAGCGCCCAGGTGCGAGTACCACCTCTGGCAACTATCTGGTTTAAACGCTCTTAAGGGCTTTGGCGAAAAAGGGAACTGTCAGTAGAAGAACTGCTGGAATGATTAAGCCGATTGTTAGCGAAGTAGCTTGAGCAGTCCAAGCAACAATCCACTTCAAAATAAAGGCCAAAATAATATTTGCTACGCCGATATGGCCAATAACCACGCTAGCAGGGTGTTTTGAGCGGGTATTTGCCGCAGCCATAAACGTCGGTCCAAGGAATGAGCTTCCAAGACCAGCAAGTGAGAACCCGATGCAAATAACTAGAAACGCCATATCTTGATTAGTAGCAAAGACCGATCTTGCTAAAAAGATACTCACAAGGAAAGAAGAGCCGGCCAGCAGTGATGCATGGACTGCTAAACGCTCTAATGAAAATCGTGGCACTAAGTAGTGAACGGTGAATCTTCCAAAAATCATCCACACTGTGAAGAGAATATATGGCAGCGTGTTAATGCCACTCTTAATTCCAATTTCTTCCTTGGTGTAAATAGCGGCCCAGTCACCTAGCGCGAACTCTAGAAAAATCGCACATATGAGGCCAAATGAAACCATTCGATCGAAAGAGAATCCTGAGAACAGTTCTTTAATCTTGTAATCAACATCTATATTTTGATTAGCCTTGAGAAGCTCTGGTGCAAGAGATTTGATCACTACGGTCTGAATCAGGAAAATAACAACAGTTAAAACTCCCACATGAAGATGCAGCGAGACTCGGTCAACGAGAAATCCTGATATCAAAGCGGTGAGTAATGCACCAGCGCCCCATACTCCGCTCATCTGAGTAATAATGAATTTTCCTGTGCGATCTTGGTAATTAAAGCCTTGAGCATTAATTGAAATATGAAAAGCAGATATTGCAGCACCAAATGCGATATTTGCAAAGAAAAATATCAGAGATGAATCAACAGTAGTGAGAATTATCAAGGTTGCCATAAGAAAAAATGAGGCAACATATAGAACTCTCTTAACTCCAATCTTGTGAACTACGTATCCCACAGTCAGCAGTGAGATAAGTGAACCTAAAGCGCCAGTACTAATCAATGAACCAAAGCCACCATTAGTTAGCTTTAACGCCTCTTTAACTTCTGGAAAGCGCGGAATCCAGGACATGATTCCTAGACCAAATGTGAAGAAAAGAATTCTTAGGTAATTAAGCTCTTTTTTAGGGGTAACTGTGCGCATATTAGAAGAGGGCGTTCGCTAGCGCGCTGCGAGCTGCAGTTAAGCGTGGATCTGCTGGATCAACTAAGGCAAAGAGTGAAAGAAGATGTTCTTTGGCTTTGTTGCGATCATCCCCCGCACTTTCTTTGACTGCATGCAAGAGACGAGTAAAGGCTGCTTCAACTCCACCATTTACTATCTCCATATCAGCTGCCTTTAACTGCAAGGATAAATCCGTCGGATTATCTGTGGCTTCTTTGATTACTGCATCCAATACCAAACCGTCGGTACGAATCAGCAATTGAGTTTGCGCCAGACCTAACTTTGCAAAAGAGTCAGCTGGCTTTCTAGCAAGAAGCTTTTTATAGGCAATCTCGGCTGTAGCAAAATCTCCAGCTTCAAGAGCAGTAACTGCTTCTTCCTCTTCAGGTTCGATGACTTCAACTGGTGCATCACCAACGCCTTGTTCTGCAGCCAGCGTCAAAACTTTATCGAGCACAAGGCGAATCTGTGCTTCTGGATAAGCTTGTTCAAATAGAGGAACAATCTGTTCATTAATTAATGCAACTGCGTAAGGAATTTTTTGTGTTTGTAGGGCCTTGGCAACTTGAGGCTGTGCATCAATATCAACATGTCCCAAGCTCCATGAACCTTTGTAGCTAGCTTCTAGTTGGCCCATCACCGCTAACATCTCAACTGATTCTGCACTTCGCGCTGACCAGCAGAACAAGATAACTGCGCGGGCTTTTGAAAGAGGTAAAAACTCTGAAGTTAAGTTTTCGGCAGTGACTGCAACGCCTGGTGTGGGCCCTGTTGGGGCGCTCTTAGGTTTTCCTAATGAACTCAGATCAACAGCTTGCGCAAAATTAGGAGGGTTGCTCACGTTGTAATCCTACTGGGCGATGAGGTCAACGCCAGAATCACGCCGATGGGGCAAAATCTCTTCTACGTAATTATCGGCTGCAAACTCCAAGCCCACATCAGTTCCCTTTTGTTCACTCAAATACCAGCGGTTTTCAAGGATTTCATGGAACATCTGAGCCCGCTCCACGCGACCACGCATCTGCTCAGGGATTCGATTGATGGTTGGCTCAAAGACTTCTAGGAACCACACCTTTGCCATCTCAGTTACTGACATAGCGGTGTTTTCGTGACGGGCACGATAGCGATCAAAGGATGCAAGCAAGCGTTTGGCTTGTAGCTCTTCAGTTTCAATTCCCATTAATTCACGAAGACGTTGTGTGTGATAACCAGCAGCGACTAAACGTGGTTGGAAAGATAAGAGTTGTGAGTCACCGTCGATAGTGATTGATACTTCTTCAACTGCAAAACCTAAATCGTGTAGCTGGCGCATAGCGCGCTCAACAGCATGGCGATCCTTAGGATCAAGTAGTTGGCGCTCTTTGAGTGCTGCCCAAATCCTGCGATAACGACGTATAACTGCCTCTGCTGCGCGCACCGGATCCATTCCAGGGTAGAGAACTCCAGATAAGCGCAGATCTTCTAACTCAGCAGCAACGTTAAACATTGCGATATCTAAATCATGTTCACGTTGGCCATCACTAAGAGATTTCTGAAACTCTCCTGTTTCTGCATCTACAAGATATGCAGCAAAACCTTCAGCATCACGGCGGAATAAAGTATTTGAAAGTGAACAGTCGCCCCACCAAAATCCTAGAAGGTGCAATCGCACTAGCAGCAGCGCGAGAGCATTTGCCATCGTATTAATATCATGGGTAGTAACAGAGCCTGAGAGAAGAACTCGATAGGGCAATGAGTACGGCAAGAAACGTGTAACCATGGCGCACGGCAGTTCTTCACCACTTGCATCGGTCCGGCCTTCAACAACTGCGATCTGCTCTACGCAAGGGGCTTTAAGTGAAGTCAGTTCCCGTAAGACTTTGTACTCACGATTAGCAAACTCTGCAACTGTTTCTTTAACGGCATAGACCGGTGCATCCGCATCGCTAGTGGCTCGAACTAAGCGGACAACGTGGCGGGAAATACCTCGTTTTTCTGCCAGCGCAGGATCCTCTGGCCACTCTTCCAAACTCTGGTGCCACGGCAGGCCAGTAACAGCTGCGATCTCCTCGCCTAATCCTGTTATCCGAAGGGCCATGGGCTCATTCTTGCCTAAAAATGTGACGGGAAGATGAACACCACGTCTCATACAAGTGAGATAACTATCTTTACAATGCATCTATGGCAATTAAAGAGCGAATTAAGAAGGTTACTAAGCGAGCAGCTAAGGCTGCTCCAACCCCAGCTGACTACGGAATTGCTGGAGTACCAATAAATAGATCTCACCCTTATTACTTTGGATTTGTTGCAACGCTAGGGGCATTAACAGCAATCGTCTTAATGCGCGCACTCGCAAGCGTCTCGCAGATATTTATTCTAATCTTAATCGCTCTTTTCTTAGCGACAGGCCTCAACCCAGCTGTTGAAGCCCTTCGCCGTCGCAATATGTCACGCGCCACTGCAGTGACCATTATCTTTACTTCAGTTATTGCCTTTGTAATCTTCTTTGCACTCGTTGTGGCCCCTCCTGTAATTTCACAAGGAACACAACTCATCAATAAGGCACCTACACTTTTAGGTGAACTAACAAATAATGCAACGATTAATAAGCTCAATGATCAGTATGGAATTATCGATACGCTTCAAGCTAGATTAGAATCTGTAACTTCCGATGGAACGCTCTTGATTTCAGCCTTCGGTGGCGTAATCGGTGTTGGTAAATCTGTTCTCTCAGGATTTTTCACTTTCCTTACAATCCTAGTTCTCACTCTTTACTTCATCACTTCCCTGCCACAGGCAGTTAATCTTGGACTTTCTCTTGTTCCTGCAAGTCGTCGTGAACGTATCGGCCACCTCACAAACGCCATCATTGGTCGAGTTGGTTCCTTCGTCGGTAGCCAAATCGTTATTGCAGCTATGGCCTCACTCTTTGTTTTCATTCTCTCGCTCGTTCTTGGACTCCCTTCCCCAATAGCCATAGGCATGATTGTCTTTGTCTGCGGGTTGATTCCATTAATTGGACATTTCTTGGGTTCTGGAATCGTCACGATAATCGCATTAACGCAATCAATTGCAATCGGTGTTATTGCTCTTGTTGCTTATGTTGTTTACGTCCAAATTGAAAACTACGTTGTAACACCACGCATCATGAAAAGAACTCTGGCAGTTCCTGGAGCAGTAACAATTATCTCTGCTCTCATTGGCTCATCACTTTTGGGGTTAGTGGGCGGATTACTTGCTGTGCCAGTGGCTGCTTCGATTATTCTGATATTAGACGAGGTTGTTATTCCTCGTGCTAACAACTCTTAATCACCAGGCCAGTCACTCAACAACCACCACATCCCCTACTGCGTTAACTCTTTTTCTAAAGCGTCATTGGCAACAAAGCTGCTATCTGATTGCGGGCAATCAAGAAGCCTTGCTTAACCAAATCGTTTGTACCTTCAAATCGGCGATCTTCATGCTCAATACAAAGAACTCCGTCATAGCCAACCTGCGACAAGGTTGCAACGAAATTGGCCCAATTAATCTCTCCGTAGCCAGGTAAACGTGGACGTTGCCATCCAATTCCCCCAGACATGATTCCATTGTTATATAGGCCTTCGCGGTCGATCTCCATGTCTTTCACGTGTGTGTGATAGATACGTGAACCGAATTCACGGATAACGCGCTCAATATCAATCATTTGCCACAGCAAGTGTGATGGATCTAAGTTCAACCCCACAGTTGGCCCGAACTTATCAAACATCTCTCGCCAGATTCTTGGTGAGTAGGCAACATTGTGTCCGCTTGGCCACTCATCTTTACTAAAGATCATGGGGCAGTTTTCGATTGCTATTTTCACATTGCTATCTGTTGCAACTTTCACAATCTCTGGCCAGACTTTAAGTGCTTCAGCCCAGTTCTCATCTTGAGTTCTAGAGGCATCTGCGCCAATAAATGTGCTCACTACTGGCACACCCATAACCCCGGCAGCTCGAATAACTTTCTTTGTGTGTTCATTAACTAACTTGCGCTGCTCTGGATCTGGATGCAGATTGTTAGGATAGTAACCAAGGGCTGACATCTCAATCTTTCGAGATTTCAACTGCCCAACAATCTCTTCGCCTTCAGACTTACTTAGATCTTCCACTTCAATATGGGTGATGCCGGCATATCGTCTATTAGCACCGGCGCTCTTTGGCCAACAACATACTTCGAGCATCTCGAACTTTTCAGCAGCTGCCCAATCTGCTATTTCAAGCAGGGATAGTTCTGGCAGTGGGGCCGTTAGTAGTCCTAGCTTCATTTGTTTCTCCTTATCGCCTGTGGTTTATCTCTAAGTGATCTTGACCCAGGCCGAGTTTTTCGAGCTCTGAGCTATTGCATCGGTTATTTCTAAGCTTTTAACTCCATCTGCAAAGGTTGGGTAGGAGTTGGATTGAGTGCCATTGTTAATATCTTCATAGACGCGCTCAAATAATCCACGAAAGGTTTCAGAGAAGCCTTCAACGTGACCACCTGGATAGAAGGCGGTCCTTGCTGCATCTGGTGACAACATCCCAGGATCTTTATGCAAAACCTCATTTGCTCGCCCTCTATGGCCAATCCATAGCTGTTCTGGATTTTCTGAATCAAAGGCAAGACAGCCATCTGGCCCACTTATCTCCCAGTTAATCGAGTTTTTGCGCCCGGATGAGATTTGAGAGATGGAGATAGTGGCGCGGGCGCCATTACTAAATCGCAAGAGAATTCCTGCGGCATCATCTGAGCTCATTGTTACTGGTTCTCGCACAGAGGTTGAATCAATAGTGAAAGTTTGCACTGGACCAGTTGGCTTTTGTCTTACTGGCACAAGGGTGTGAAGGTCGGCAAAGACCTCAGTTACTTTTAATCCAGAGACAAAGCCTATTTGATCAATTAAGTGTGAACCAATATCGGCAACTGCGCGCAGCTCTCCGGCTTTCTCTGACTCTAAGCGCCAGTTCCAATCTGTGTCCAGGGTCAACCAATCTTGGTGGTAGTGGCCTTTGACATAGCGCGGAGCGCCAATGAGATTGGTACTAATCAAATGCTTGGCTTCATGGACCATAGGATAAAAACGTGTGTTAAAACAGGTGGCGTTCACTAATCCAGTTTTCTTTGCTAGTTCTACTAGCTCTTTGCCCTCTTTTGCAGAGAGTGCTAAAGGTTTTTCACAGACCACGTGCTTGCCAGCTGTGAGCAACTGCTTGACCTGCTCATAGTGAAGTGCGTTAGGTGAAGTAACATGAACAACGCTTACATCGCTATCTTCACAGATCTGATCAAGGGATTCATAGGCTTTATCTACTAAAAGCTTTTTAGCACCAGCTTGTGTACTCTGCGTATTTCCTGCCAGAACACCTTTGACGTGCACACCAGTTCGCCGTATTGACTCCACATGGACCGTGCCAATAAATCCTGTACCAATGACTGCAGCAGAATTGATCTTCATAGTTCTATGAGTTCTGAGATATCTTCGAATATGTCCAGGCTAGAGTCAGGATGATTGCCCCGTAAATCATCTGCTTCACTGCCTCAGAAGAGTTAATTGTTGCCAATAGATAAGACAAAACAGTCAAAATCAATGTTCCTAGAATCGTTCCTGTGTAGTTACCAATTCCACCCATAATCGATGTTCCACCAATTACTACAGCTGCAACCGATGGCAAAAGGAAGGGATTTGCAAGGCTAATAGCTACTGCCCCAGATTGTCCGCCAATGAGTACTCCGCCAATTCCACCTAAGAGTGCACAGATTACATATGTTGCCCACTGCACTTGCCAGACTTTGACTCCAGCCAAACGAGCAGCTTGTGCGTTATCGCCAATTGCATAGATCAAGCGACCTAGACCTGTTTTAGTGAGAAGAAATAAAAGAGCCCCGCCAATAACAGCCCAGATAACTAAAGGCCACGAAAAGGGTTCAAAGAGGAAGGTTGCATTACTGGCCGTAACTAAAATCTCTGGCATCGATGAACTTCCCTTAAGGAAAGTTGTCACACCAACTGTGAAGACACCGATTAACACGGCGTTCATTCCAAGAGTCATAATCAATGGATTCATTCCAAATAATCCAACAGCTAGACCATTAATTGATCCCACCACGATGCAGAAAAGCGCTCCCCAGAGCAGAGCGTTAAGAGTTCCTGAAGGAGATTTAACGCTGACGATAAAGGCAGCGCCCGCTGCAATCATTGCAAGGGAGAGATCAATGCCGCCTGTGAGCATGCAGATGGTTTGACCAGCTGCAAGTAAACCAAGAGGTGCGGCAAGTGCAAAGGTCACGCCAACGGCTGGAATAGAGAAAAAGTATGGATCAATAAAGCTGGTGAGCAAAAACAAGCCAATAAGAATTCCAATGAGTGCCCAGATTGATTTGGAGACTTTTACTGTCGCAAAGTTCTTCAGTGTGCTCATTTATGTTTTTCCCGTTCTCTTGCGCAGTAATCCACCCACGAGAACCACAAAGATTGTTAGAGCACCTGTAATGATCTGTGAATATGCTGGATCGATTCCATAAGCGAGCAAGATATTTGGAATAAAGTACAAAATCAGCGCAGCCATTGCAGGTCCAGCTAATCCACCAACACCACCTGCAAGTGAAACCCCGCCTAAGACCGCCCCAGCAACTGAGTTCAGTGTTGCTGTATTACTAATGGTTGCAAAGGGACTTGCGCTCAAAGTAATTCCAGTTAAAACCACCCCTGATAGGCCTGCGAAGAGGCCCCCGACTGCATAGAGCTTGATGCGAGTGCGATTGACGTTAACGCCAGAGAGAAAGGCTGCATCCTTATTAGATCCAATTGCATACATCGCAATTCCTGTGCGACTTCTATAGAGCGGGATCCAAATGATAAGAAGCGGCAAAATCAACCACACAAGGGGTGGAATAAAGTTGGGGTCTTTTCCACCAATGAGATCTGCAACGCCCTGGTTGATACCGCCACCAGGCTGAGGCATTACAAACATTGCCACACCTACTAAGAGAAAACTTGTAGCTAACGTAACGACAATGTCTGCGATACCGGAGGCGGAGACAATCCAGCCCGTTAGCGCGCCAATCAGACCACCCACAGCGATGAAAAACAAAGCTAGTAAAACTGAAGTCGTAAAGGATGTTCCAGCCATGTATTTCGCACTCAAACAGTTAATCAAGACTGCTTCAGCACCGATTGCAAGGTTGATACCGCCACCGATAATGATGATTGCTTGGCCCATCGACAAAAGTGCAATGGGCAAAATACCTAAGATGAAAGTGCGTGCCTCATAGGCACCAAATTGAGGAAGTTGATTAATTCTCCAGAAGCCGAGAATCAGAACTAAAACTACAATTCCAAGATTCCAACTTTGTCTGCGAGCTTGGACTAGATTCATGATGAGACCACTAATCCGTGAGCCGCGTTCATCAAATTCTCTTCATCACACTTTTCAATGGCAAGGTTGGCTTGGACTTTGCCTTCATAGATCACAATTGCACGATCACAGGTCAATTGGATCTCACGCAGCTCTGAAGTGAACAAAAGAACAGACTTGCCTTCATCGGCAAATTTTCTGATTAATTCATAGATCTGCTGTTTAGTTCCAACATCGATGCCTCGTGTGGGATCAAAGCACAGCAGTAAATCAAAACCAGTAGTAACCCAGCGACCAATGGTCACCTTTTGTTGATTTCCTCCCGATAACCTTTTAACTTGAGATTTAGCACGGGTATCAATTTCAAGTGCTGCAACAGCGTTATCAACTGTTCTATTTTCATCTTTGCCCTTGATTCTGCCCCAGTTCTTAACGCCTCTAAATCTAGTGAGCGCTAAATTCTCTCTAATTGAGCGCTGTGGCATTAATGCAGATTTGCGATCACCTGGGACATATGAAATTCCTAATTTAATTGCATCTGCTGGATGCTTAAACACTACTTTCTTGCCATTGACCAAGATCTCACCTGAGTCAGGTTTTGCTTGTCCAGCCAAAATCTCAAAAAGGAAGTCTTGACCCTGGCCCTCAAGGGCTGCCACACCCAGTACTTCTCCCCGCTTAATCTCAAATGAGACATCAGTTAAGTTCTTGCCTCCTGAGAGGTTCACAACTTCTAGCAAAACCTCTGATTTCTCAGAGCTCTTTCTTGTCTTTCTGGAGGCATTGGCAACGTTGTTTTTCTCACCCAGCATCGCAGAGACAATTCTGTCTTCAATCTGCTTGTTTGCCTCAAATGAGTCAACATCAATTCCATCTCTTAAAACAGTTGCCCAATCACAGATGCTTTCAATCTCGGCAAGTCTGTGTGAAATGAAAATAACAGACTTACCCTTGGCTTTCTGGGCATTCATAATCTCAATGACTTTATCGGCTAAATCAATGGGTAGGGCTGCAGTGATTTCATCCAAAATCAGAAGTTCTGGATCATGGCTGAGCGCTCTTGCCAGGTCAATCATTCGCAAAGTAGGAAGTTCTATATTGGAAGCAATTTCATTTAAATTAACTGATAAGCCCATTGCTTCAATCTCTTTAAGAAAGCGCTTTTCATTGGTGCCAGTTAAGGCCAAGTTGCGCTGGAGTGAAACATCAGGAATTAACGCTGGATCTTGAAATACTGGCGCGACGCCATTTTTTCTTGCATCATCTGGAGAAGAGAATTGAACTTTTTTACCGTGTAGAGAGATGTGCCCGGTGTCAGATGTAATAACGCCAGTTAATATCTTGACCAGGGTGGACTTGCCTGCCCCGTTGGCACCTAGAAGTGCGTGAATCTCACCTGGTCTGACAGATAAATTGGCTTTCTTTAGCGCTACTACTGGACCATACGATTTGGCTACAGAGTTGATCTCGAGCAGTAAATCAGTGGTCAATTTCATTCCTATTCTTATGTTGGATTTTTAATTAGTTGAGGCTTGAAGATTTCTCTCCAAGCCTCAACCAATCTAAAGCAACTTCTAGCTTTTAGTTGAACTAATAGCTATTAGCGTCCGCCGTCATTTGAATCTTGTGGTGCCTTGCAACGGAATAGCTGTGAAGGTGTGAATGTTGTCTTACCAGGAAGTGAAAGTGTTGCTGAGAATGTTGCTTCTTGAGTTGCAACGATTCGTGCATCAATTTCCTTCTTGTTTGCAGCATATGTAAGTGCCTTTGGAGCCAATAGGTTCTTAGCTGGGACCATCTTGCCATCTAGAAGATCGATAGCAATCTTTGCAGCATATCCACCAACAATTGCTGGGTTAGGAACAACGATTCCAACAAAGCCCTTAGGAGCAAGTTGTTGAGTTAGTTTCATGAACTCGTTGTTATCTGAACCAACAACAGGGATGTACTTACCCTTGAGCTTGGTTGTCATCGCAGTAACGATGTTGTAATCGATACCTGATGTCCATACACCTTGGAACTTACCTGGAACTAGCAATTGGTTGGCAAGAGTTCCGCCTGTTGCCCAATCCCAGTTAGTAAATACCTCTTTTGTAATCTTGATGTTCTTGTGCTTCTTCATTTCAGCCTTGAATCCAGCATCACGGTCTGTATCTGCACCGGCACCTGAAGCACCACGCATGTAGAGAACGTTACCCTTGAACTTCATTGCCTTAGCAAGTGCAGCAGCACCTACGCGACCATATTCAACCTGATCATTTGCTACCAGTGTTGTATTTGGAGCTGTGATTGCGTTATCGACTGCAATGACCTTGATGCCAGCATCTGTTGCTTCCTTGATCGCTGCGTTGTTTGCTGCAGGATCTCCAGAGTTAACGATGATTGCATTCATGCCTTGTGTCTTTAATGTACGGATATCAGCTGATTGACCAGCTGCATCTGTGTTACGTGAAAGAACTGTAACGTTTGCAACCTTGCCAGAGAGCGTTGCCTCAGCTTTGATTGCGCACACCATAGTTTCACGCCATGAGTTTCCTGCCCAGCTGTTGCTTACGCCAATTTTAT
>Ga0208927_1000082_pt1 | contig 26787 bp, 26 predicted proteins | sample Colrivmet1546C02_FD_187640 | JGI IMG/M metagenome (GOLD analysis project Ga0208927, IMG submission 187640) | Estuarine microbial communities from the Columbia River estuary - metaG 1546C-02 (SPAdes) (version 2) | ecosystem: Environmental > Aquatic > Marine > Intertidal zone > Estuary | place...
CATCGCACTTGCATAATCGGCAATGGCACCCTTTGCCACAAATCGTGCAGGAATCTTGAGCGAAGTCTTAATTCCTTGATCATTTCTAAATCTGCGAACATCGGTGATGATCTCTTGCATCTCAGCAACTAGCTTCTCTGATGCCTTATCAACGTGGGCAGCATTTGCCACGGGCCACGTTGCAATAACAAGTGATTCCGCCCCAGTTAAAGTGGTCCAGAGCTGCTCCGTAATAAATGGCATTACTGGGTGCAAAAGACGTAGGAGTTGATCAAGAACATGACCTAGAACGCGCTTAGTCTTGTCTGTTTCATCTCCTGCAAAGGTTTCCTTAGATAGCTCTAAGTACCAGTCGCATAAGTCATCCCAAGCAAAGTGATACAAAAGTTCGCAAGCTCGAGCAAACTCATATTTTTCAAGCAGAGAGTCAACTTCAGAGATAGTTTCAGACAAACGGCTAAGAATCCACTTATCAATAGCGTTCAGGGACTCAACGGCTGGAAGCTCTCCTTCAACCGTTGCCCCATTCATCATGGCAAAGCGTGTGGCGTTCCAGAGCTTGGTAGCAAAGTTACGTGAGCCACCAATCCAATCTTCAGCAAGTGCTTGATCTGTGCCTGGATTCGCACCGCGGGCTAACGTAAAGCGCAGAGCATCTGCGCCGTACTTGTCCATAAACTCAATAGGATCAATAACATTTCCGCGACTCTTAGACATCTTTTTACCAAATTGATCGCGCACCAAACCATGCAGCATGATTGTCTTAAACGGTGGCACACCATCCATGGCAAAAGTACTCATCATCATCATGCGCACTACCCAGAAGAACAAGATGTCATAGCCAGTTACTAGAACTGAAGTTGGATAGAACTTAGCTAAATCTGCGGTTTTTTCTGGCCAACCAAAAGTTGAAAATGCCCATTGTCCTGAAGAGAACCAGGTATCTAAAACATCTGGATCTTGTGTATAACCAGCAGGTGCTGATTCACCTGGACCAACAACAACAACTTCATCATTTGGTCCATACCAAACAGGAATGCGGTGACCCCACCAGAGCTGGCGAGAAATACACCAGTCATGCATGTTATCTACCCAATCAAAATAACGTGGCTCTAACTCTTTAGGTTCAATCGTTACCAAACCATTTCGCACAGCATCAGCTGATGCTTTGGCAAGAGGAGCAACCTTTACGAACCACTGCTTAGATAAACGTGGTTCAACTGTTGTGTCACAGCGTGAACAGTGACCCACTGCGTGAATGTATGGACGCTTTTCAGCAACGATGCGACCTAATGAGCGTAATTTTTCAACAACAGCCACGCGTGCTTCAAATCGATCCATGCCATCAAACTCAGTTCCAGTGCCATCCATGACACCGTGCTCATTCATGATTACTACGAATGGAACATTGTGGCGAACGGCCATTTCAAAGTCATTGGGATCATGGGCTGCAGTTACTTTCACAGCACCGGTTCCAAAATCAGGATCAACTAACTCATCAGCAATAATTGGAATCATGCGATTAACAAGTGGAAGCAACACTGATGTGCCAACCATGTGCTTATAGCGTGGGTCATTAGGGTGAACTGCAACTGCGCCGTCGCCCATCATTGTCTCTGGTCGTGTAGTTGCAACGGTGATGCTTTGTTCGCCTTCACCGTAGCGAACTGAAACAAACTCACCAGAATCATCTTGGTGCTCAACTTCAATATCTGAGAGCGCAGTTAAACAACGAGGACACCAGTTAATGATTCGCTCTGCGCGATAAATTAAGCCCGCATCATGCATCTTCTTAAACAAAGTAACTACCGAGTTAGACATTGCTTCATCCATCGTGAAGCGCTCACGTGACCAGTCAACAGATGAACCAAGTCGCTTCATCTGTTCAAGAATTGCACCGCCAGATTCAGCCTTCCAATCCCAGACTTTCTTAACGAATTCTTCGCGCCCTAAATCATGACGAGATTTACCACCAGCAGCTAACTGCTTTTCAACAACGTTTTGTGTTGCAATTCCTGCATGGTCCATTCCAGGTAGCCATAGAACTTCAAAGCCCTTCATGCGCTTCATGCGAGACAAACAATCTTGAAGTGTTTGATCAAGTGCGTGACCAATATGTAAAACACCTGTCACATTCGGTGGTGGCAAAACAATTGAGAAAGCTGGTTTGCTAGATGATGCATCTGCCGTGAAGTAGCCAGCGCTGACCCACTTTTGATACAGGGTTGCTTCGATATCAGCTGGTGAAAAACTGGAAGCTAGGTCGCCGGACATAAGGAGCAGTCTAGATTATGCGCTCTTCTCCTCTTGACCCTTTGCTGCGCGTGAGCGCTTTGGAATATCACCAGTTCGTTTAATAAATTCAGGTTGCGCCCCATTTTCGATGCAATCTTTGTTCACAATGACTTTTGCTACATCGCCACGGCTAGGAACGTCATACATCACACTCAAAAGCGTTGATTCCATGATTGCGCGAAGGCCACGAGCACCAGTTCCACGATCCAAGGCAAGATCTGCGATTGCATCCAAGGCTGGGGCATCAAACTCTAATTCAACGTTATCGAGATCAAAGAGGCGCTGGTACTGCTTCACAAGAGCATTCTTTGGCTCAGTCAAAATCTGCATGAGTGCTTCTTTATCCAAGTTCTCAACACTTGTTAGAACTGGCAAGCGACCGATGAACTCAGGAATCATTCCAAACTTCAAAAGATCCTCAGGCATGACATCTGCAAAGATATCTTTGCGGTTCTTATCAGCTGCATCTTGCAACGTGGCATTAAAGCCAACACCTGATTTACCAACACGGCTTTCAATAATCTTCTCTAATCCCGAAAATGCTCCGCCAACAATGAACAGGACATTCGTTGTGTCGATTTGAATGAACTCTTGGTGTGGGTGCTTGCGTCCACCCTGTGGTGGAACAGATGCAACTGTTCCCTCAAGAATCTTCAGTAGAGCTTGCTGAACACCTTCACCTGAAACATCGCGTGTAATAGATGGGTTCTCAGATTTGCGAGCAACCTTATCGATTTCATCGATGTAGATAATTCCTGTTTCAGCCTTTTTAACATCGTAATCGGCAGCTTGTAGAAGCTTAAGCAAAATGTTTTCAACATCTTCACCCACATAGCCAGCCTCAGTAAGGGCAGTTGCATCTGCAATAGCAAATGGCACGTTGAGCATGCGTGCAAGAGTTTGAGCCATCAGCGTCTTACCGCAACCTGTTGGGCCAAGTAGCAAGATATTTGATTTAGCTAATTCAATTTGATCTTCACGATTGCCACTTTGCACGCGCTTGTAGTGGTTATAAACGGCAACTGAAAGAGATTTCTTTGCACGGTTTTGCCCGATGACATATTGATCTAAGAATTCAAAGATTTCCTGTGGCTTAGGTAGTTCTGCAAGTCCAAGGGAAGATGCCTCAGAGAGCTCTTCAACGATGATCTCATTACAGAGTTCAATACATTCATCGCAGATATAGACGCCAGGTCCGGCAATGAGTTTCTTTACTTGCTTCTGAGTTTTTCCGCAGAAGGAACACTTGAGCAAGTCGCTTGTTTCACCGATTCTGGTCATGGGTTAATTTTACGTTCTCCCATGGATTTATGCTGGGGTTTTTGCGCTTACTTGTGTTCGCCGTAAGAATAATTAGCGGGCATTTTCATATCTTTCACCCCAGGAACTCGAAGAATCGCAAAGCTAATCAACACATGAAAAATTGATGCGCCGATGAGTAGTTCTTTTTCGCCAAAGAATGTAACTGCTGGTCCAATCAAGGCCATGCCAATGGGCATTAATCCAGCAGAACCCATGTGATCAATTGAAAACACACGCCCTTGCAGATGTGGTGGAACTTCTCTTTGCACAGCAGATGACCACCACGCCTCCCACGGACCCACTGAAAATCCAGCGAACAAATATGCAACAACGATGAATGTTCCTGAAACCGGAAATGCCAAAGCCAATGGAGCGATAATGATAAACATCCAGACAAAGATAGAAACATAGCCTTCGTGTTTGACCTTAATTTTGACGCAGACCAGCGCTGAAATAATGCTGCCGACTGCAAAAGAGGATGCTGCCAATGCAAATGGAGTATTTGAGTCAAATTCGCGTCGGCTGATAACTGGCAACAAAACAGTCTCTGCCGCAATAACAACCATCAACTGAACTGAGACCATAAGAATAAAAGCACCAATCCAAGGAATATCTCTCACCGTGCGCAAGCCCTCACGTAGTTCAACAAAGAAGGGCTCTTGGGCACGCTTATTGATGTTGATGTCCTCTTCAATCTTAAAGAGGAAGTAAGTACCTATTACAAAGGCTATTGCAGTGATAAGGAAGGTAAGTCTGCCACCAATCAAAAACACTGATGCTCCGCCAATACCTGGACCCACGATGGTCGCACCCTTAGTCATAATGTTACGAGCAACATTTGCTGCCGGAAGTTTTTCATCTGGCACAAGGCTTGGAATTATTGCGCCCGCTGCAGCTGCGCCAAAAGCATCTCCCACTCCCACAAGAAAAACTGCAAGGCCTAACAAGATATGCGGCATTGATGGGGCTGAAACAAAAATCATTGAGGTAACAATTGCTGCTCTAAATAAATCCGCGCCAATCATTACATTTCTGCGAGGTAATCTGTCTGCCCACACCCCAGCAAATGGTGCAAAGACAACACCTGAAAGCACGCGTGCTCCAAGGATTAAACCCAGAGAAGTTGCTGTTCCTCCGGCATCAAGGACTGTTACCGCTAATGCAATAGGAAATGCTGATGCACCTAGAACAAAGATTGCATTAGAAAACCAAAAGAGACGGTATCCCTTGTATGACCAAAGGGAGCCCGCCTCAAATAGTTTCATAAACAAGATTACTTAGTTGGCTTGCCCTTACGTGATGCCAATACCTGATCAATGATTCCGTACTCAACAGCTTCTGCTGCTGTAAGAATCTTGTCGCGCTCGATATCTTTGCGAATCTCTTCAGATGACTTCACAACGTGGCGTGATAACAGATCTTCCTGCAAGCGAGAAATTCGATCGATTTCGCGAGCTTGAATTTCGATATCAGATGCCTGACCGCCACCTTCTGATGAAGGTTGGTGAATCAAGATACGTGAGTGCTCAAGGGCGTAGCGCTTTCCCTTTGCACCTCCTGCAAGAATTACCGCTGCTGCAGATGCTGCTTGACCCAAGCAAATAGTGCTGATGTCTGGGCGCACAAACTGCATAGTGTCATAGATAGCTGTGAGCGCTGTGAAAGATCCACCAGGTGAGTTGATGTAGATCATGATGTCGCGATCTGGATCCATAGATTCCAGAGTCAAGAGCTGAGCCATAACATCGTTTGCAACTGTGTCATCAATTGGCTGACCCATGAAAATGATGCGCTCTTCAAATAGCTTTGTGTATGGATCTTGACGCTTGTATCCATAGGCAGTTTTTTCTTCAACAGTTGGAAGAACGTAGCGTGAATTAATCTCGTGAATAGTCATTACGCTTTTCCTCCAGTGATTTGTCCCAAAGAAGTAACTACATGATCTACAAAGCCATAATCCTTAGCATCCTTGGCATTGAACCAGTTATCGCGATCTGAATCTGCAAGAATCTTTTCTAAGCTTTGACCTGTGTGCAAAGCGTTTAGCTCTGAAAGAGTTTGCTTTGTAATCGCCATCTGTTCAGCCTGAATACGAATATCAATTGCTGTTCCACCAATTCCACCCAATGGCTGGTGCATCAAGATGCGAGAGCTATTAGTTGCATAGCGCTTTCCCTTAGTTCCAGAGGTTAGAAGGAACTGACCCATTGATGCAGCCATTCCAAAGGTAACTGTTGCAACATCATTTGGAATTAACTCCATGGTGTCAAAGATGGCCATACCGGCAGTTACAGATCCGCCTGGTGAGTTGATGTATAAGAAAATATCTTTCTTGGGATCCAAAGAGGAGAGAAGAAGTAGTTGAGCACAGACCATATTGGCCATCTCATCGCGGACTTCACCTGACAAGAAAACAATGCGCTCTTCAAGCAAGCGGTTGTAAATCTGGTCCTTCATTTTGCTTTCTAAATCCACGTCAATTTCCTCCTGTATTTTTTACCTGTAGTGACCCTAACAATATTGGGGAGTAAATGCTTCCCGGTTTGGCCACATTGGAGCGTGAACTGGGCGATGTTCGCTCAGGGCTAAAGAGTATTAAGCCTCTTCGACTAAATCAGCAGGTGTTGGCTGTGGGCGTAATGCTTCAAGATCAATGACGGCACCTGATGCATCTTTCACCGTAATGCGACCAAGGACTGATGCCAACGCCTTTGCGCGCGTTACTTCTGCAACTAACTGTGAAATCTGGCCAGCCTTTTGTAGTTCTTCCGCAAATTGCTGAGGAGCCATTCCATAGCGCTGTGATGTGCGAACTAAGTACTCGGTTAGTTCAATCTCAGTGACCTGAACATCTTCACTCTGAACGATTGCATCGAGTAGGAAATCTGATTTAAGTGATGCTCGGACTTCGCCATCTACTTCTGCGCGATGGGCTGCATCTTCTAAGCGGCCTTCGCCCTCAAGGTGATCATTGACTTCAAGTTCAACCAAAGTATCTGGAACTGGAATGTCTAGATCAGCCAATAGTTTTTCAACGAGGCGATCGCGTGCCTGTGTTCCTTGTTCCATCTTCTTCACGCGGCTGAGGCGCTCGCGGAAATCTTCACGAAGTTCTGCCAAAGTGTCGAACTCTGAGGCCAGCTTTGCAAATGCATCATCAACTGGTGGAAGCTCGCGCTCTTTGACTGCCTTAACTGTTGCCTCTACTTCACCCTTTTCACCCTCTTGTTGACCAACAAGCTCAGTTTCAAAGCGCTTTGTTTCACCAACGGCCATACCAATCAAAATCTCATCAAGTCCAGGAATCATCTTGTCTGAACCAACTTCATAGGAAAGATCATTTGCCTGTCCACCTTCAACGGTTTCACCGTTAATAAAGGCGTTCATATCTAGAGTTGCAAAGTCACCATTGGCAATTTTGCGCTCCACTGTTGTGAGTGTTCCAAAGCGTGTGCGCAGAGATTCAATCTGCTCATCGATATCTGCATCTGAGACAGTGACGTCATCTACTACAACTTCAATCTTTGAGAAATCAGGCAAAGTAACTTCTGGGCGCACATCTACTTCAACAGTGAAAACAAGCTTCTCGTTATCCACAAACTCTTTAACATCAACAACTGGACGTCCGATAACTGCCACAGTGTGTTCGCGAGCTGCCTGGCCATAGAAATCTGGAAGAGCTGCGTTGATGGCCTCATCTAAAACAGTTCCGCGGCCAACGCGCTGATCAATCATTGATGCAGGAACTTTGCCTTTGCGAAAACCAGGAATGTTTACTTGTGTAGCTACCTTCTTATAAGCATCAGCTACGTGTGTAGTCATTTCACTGTAAGCAACTTCAATATCGAGGCGAACGCGTGTTGGGGAAAGTGTCTCGATGGTGCTTTTCACAAATACTCCTAAGTCAGGTAACAAGTTAAAGAGAACTGGTCGGGGCGGGGAGATTCGAACTCCCGATCTCCTGCTCCCAAAGCAGGCGCGCTAGCCACTACGCTACGCCCCGAGGCGCAAAGCGAGAGTCTAGAGGAGATTTCACTCATCTCTTACCGACCCAGTACCTTTAGCCCTACGCACCACATGCGGGTGTAGCTCAATGGTAGAGCCCCAGCCTTCCAAGCTGGCCATGCCGGTTCGATCCCGGTCACCCGCTCCACATATTTATCCGATGGAACCGACCTTGGTTATGAGGGCGGTGCCGTTAAAGGAAAGAATTAAACCTGAAATATTGCCTTTCATATCTGAAACTCGTGCCTTCAATAATGTGCTGGTTGCAGCTGAAGTAATTGTGCCAAAAGCTACATATTGAATACGTCTTCCCGCACTTCCATTCACAAAACTAATCCCGTCGGTACACATAATTTGTAAGTTCATATCTGATGCCACACCTCCTGCTTGAACTTCGAGTTTTATTGAAAGAAGTGTTGGTGGCGTACCTGAAAGTGTGCCATCCAAAATGATTTGGAAAGTGAATGAACCGTCTGCCGATGCGACTCCAAAATTTACCCATGGTGTAGATCCATCTGGAGAATCACTTGCGAGAGTCATCAATGGCATTGCAACCCACTGCGCATTACTAATCCCCGCAGCACCAGTTGCACCTGTACCACCAGCTGCTCCTGAACTGCCTGTTAATCCTGTATCACCTTTAATTCCTTGTATTCCTGCATCACCTTTAGCTCCAGCTAATCCGGCATCACCTTTACTTCCATCAACTCCATTAGTGCCAGCTGTGCCAGTGTCACCTTTTGCTCCTGCTGTTCCATTAGTTCCTGCAGCTCCAGCTAAACCTGTTGCTCCCGTTTCACCTTTAGCACCAGTTGCACCAACAGAGCCTGTGGCACCTGTGTAACCAGATGATCCAGTTGCACCTGTTAATCCTGTAGCACCCTTTGCTCCATCTGCTCCTTTTGCTCCATCTATTCCGTTGGTTCCATTAGCACCTGTTAAACCCTGTTCTCCTGTGTTTCCTTTAGCTCCATCTATACCAGCAACTGGAACTACCATCTCTTTTGTATCAGCAATTCGCAATGTAGTTGCTAACTTCCACACCCCTTTTGTTTTAGGACCATAGAGATTTGCATTCTTCACATCAATATAGAAATCACCATCTATGCCAAGAGTTTTTAATGGAATTCCTGTGCCACTTAATATCGTGTTAGGAATTGATTTTGAAGATCGCACTGGTTCTTTAACAACAAGTGATGTCTTACCCGCAGGAAATGCTTGTGGGCTACTGATTAATGTTGCGATCAACGCTAATGCGATGAGATTGGTTTTAGTTTTCATGAGAATCCTGGTTTCTAGAGGTCTGGGAAAGTTCTGAGAACCAGTGTGAAACAGGTAACTTTGTGACTAAATAGGGCGTCCCACGGCAAAAGTTGAGCGTGCGTGTCAGGTAGCCCCTACAAAAGATAAAGAAACTCACACAGTGTTCTAAGACTTGCCTACTACTTTATACAGCATAAGGGAGTTGATTACGGGTAGTCGATGACGAGGGGTCACAGACAGTTCCACTAGTTGAGAGGAAGACATGCAAATGTCAGCAAATAAAAAGATAGCCGCAGTAGTTTTAACAACTGTTGCGCTATCGGTTGGCACAGTAGGTGTTGCATCAGCATCACCAACTAAGTCAAATGGAAAATCAGTATCAGTTCGCCAAGCAATAACTCGCGCCACAGTTAGCACCATTGCTAATCCAATGGCTGGTGGCGTTATGGGTAAAAAGGGTGATCAAGGTGCAGGTTTAGCAACTGTTCTTTCAACACTTGTAAAAGCAGGAACAATTACTCAAGCACAAGCTGATGCAATAACTGGCGCGGCAACTGCAGCTAGAAAAGCACATGATGCAAATAAGGGTGCTAACCGCCAAGCTCACCAAACACTGATTGCAACGACAATCGGTAAGAGCACTGCAGAAATTCAAGCTGGTTTAGCTGCTGGTAAATCACTGGGTGTAATTGCTGGTGACAAGCGAGCTGCACTCATCACCGCACTTGTTGCTGATCACACAAAGAAAATCGATGCAGCTGTTACAGCTGGAAAGATGACTGCAGCACAAGCAACCACTATGAAAGCCGATTTAACTGCGCATGTAACTGCCAAAGTTGATGCAGTCCGTCCAGCAATAGGCCCAGGAATGGGTAAGGGCGGCCATAAAGGCGGACACGGTCCTAATCACTAACTTCTGATAAAGCTAGAAACCTCCTAAGGGTGAAAACCCGCCACATTGATGAGAATGTGGCGGGTTTTCTTTATGCCCACGTTGTTGATGGCAAGATGCTCACATGAAGATTCATATCGGTAGTGATCACGCAGGCCTTGAGTTAAAGAGCGCACTTGTTCAATACCTGGAGTCCAAAGGCCACAAAGTCACTGACCACGGACCACATGAATATGACGCGCTAGATGACTATCCAGATTTCTGTATTCCAGCAGCTGTTGCAACAGTCAAAGATGCTGGCTCATTAGGCATTGTTTTAGGTGGCTCTGGTAACGGTGAGCAGATTGCTGCTAACAAAGTTAAAGGCGTGAGAGCAGCTCTAGCGTGGAGCGTTGAAACGGCAAAGCTTGCAAAAGAGCACAACAATGCAAATGTGGTGGGTATTGGTGGCCGTATGCATTCAATTGATGAGTGCAAGGCAATCATTGATGCTTTCATTGAAACGCCATTTACAAACGATGAACGTCATGTGCGACGCATCAACAAGATTTCTACTTACGAAAATACATCAAATCAGTAACTTGGTGATCTTTATCGATCCCCTGACCTTCAAAGCGTGTGACCGGACGTGATTCAGGTTTTTCAATCACTCCCCCAGTAAATAAAGATGAGGCAGCAAAAACTTCCTGCATGCTAATTGCATAAGGAACCCAGTCAGTTGCAATATGGATATAGCCGCCCTTTTTTAACTTTGGGTGAATAAGTGCAAGAAAGCCTTCATTAACTATTCGGCGCTTATTATGTTTTTTCTTAGGCCAAGGATCTGGAAAATAAAGATGAATGGCATCAAGGGATTCATCCTCAAACATATGAGGCAAAACGATATGAACATCATCTTCAATGACGCGCAGGTTTGTTAAGCCATTGTCCACAATACGGCCCAAGAGTTTGCCGATTCCTGGTGGGTGAACATCAACAGCGATGTAGGCGTTATTGGGGTGATTTTTGGCGATGATGGCAGTGGCTTCACCCATACCAAAACCGATCTCCATAACGATTTTCTCACTGGTAGGAAATATCTCAGCGAGATTTACTTTCTTTTCTTCAACGGCAATGCCATAAATAGCCTGCAACTCATCCTTTGCAGCGCGTTGGGCCTGGGTAATACGAGAGCCCCGGATGCTATAGCTGCGTACCGAAGGGCGTTCCATGTCCTAACTCTGTCATGGTTGGATTGGAACCTACAAAAGCGCCCCATCCATTAAGAGGAGTTACAAGTGCCAGGTCTGAATTTGAGCCGTGCTGAAGCCAAAGATCGTGCGGAACATCTTTACGTAAACAGCTATGCAGTCACCTTGGATGTCACCAAGGGCGAAGAAACCTTTTATTCAAAATCAGAGATTTCATTCACATGCAACAAGCCTGGTTATGCAACCTTTATAGATGCTGTGGGACGCAGTGTTATTAGCGCAACCTTGAATGGCGCAGCAGTTGATGTTTCTGGCTTTGATGGCGAAAGCATTTTCATCACCAACTTAGCTGCCGATAACGTCTTAGTAATTGAACTCGAAGCTGAGTATTCAAAATCAGGTGAAGGTTTGCAGCGCTCAGTAGATCCAGCCGATGGTGAGGTTTATCTGTACTCACAAGGTGAGACCGCGCATATTCGCAACATGTTTGCCTGCTTTGATCAGCCATCTCTAAAAGCAACATTTACCCTCACCGTAACAACACCGGGTCACTGGCAAGCAGTTTCAAATAACCCAGTTGAGTCAAAGACAACTAAGGGTGAATCAGTTGAATGGAAGTTCACAACTACCCCACGTATTGCAACCTACCTAGATGCACTCATTGCAGGGCCGTATTCATCTGTCCATGATGTCTATAAGGGTGAGAAAGAGATTCCTCTTGGAATCTACTGCCGTAAATCGATGATGCAATACCTAGATCCGGAAGATATCTTCCTGATTACTAAGCAGGGCTTTGAATACTTTGAAAAAGTCTTTGGTCTGGCATATCCATTTGAAAAATATGATCAAATCGCAGTTGTTGATTTCAACTTCGGTGCAATGGAAAACGCTGGCGCAGTCACATTCCGTGAAGATGTTCTAGTTTTCCGCTCACACATGCCAGAAAAGGCATACCTCTCACGTGCCAACACCATCCTGCATGAAATGGCGCACATGTGGTTTGGCGACATGGTCACCATGTTCTGGTGGGATGACCTGTGGCTCAATGAATCTTTTGCTGAATGGTCTTCTTACTTAGCACTCTCTGAGTCAACGCGCTTTAAGGGAGCTTGGACTGAGTTCAATAGTGCACGTAAGAACTGGGCATATCGCCAAGATCAACTCTCATCCACTCACCCGATCATCGCTGACATGGTTGATATGGAGGCTGTGAACGCTAACTTTGATGGCATTACATATGCAAAGGGTGCATCTGTATTGCATCAACTCGTTGCCCACGTTGGTCGCCCACAATTTATTGCAGGATTGCAAAAGTATTTTGCTAAGCATGCCTGGGGTAACACAACACTTAATGATTTGCTAGTAGAACTAGAAGCGTCCAGTGGTCGCAAGTTAGACACCTGGGTCCACACCTGGCTACAAACTGCAGGTGTAAACACCCTGCGCCCACAGCTAGATATTGATGGTGATGTCTATAAGAGCGTTGTCATCTCACAAGAGGTTCCTCTAGTTCCTGCTGGTTCAAAAGAGCTTCGCCCTCACCGCTTAGCTGTTGGCCTTTATGACATCAGCGGTGACTCACTTAACTTACGTAAATCAGTTGAACTCGACGTTGTTGGTGCCAGCACGGTTGTTACAGAGTTATCTGGTGAAAAGGTTGCAGATCTTTTACTAATCAATGACCGCGATCTTTCCTATGCCAAGCTGCGCTTTGATGATCGCTCCATTGCAACGCTTAAGAAATATCTAGGGCGTTTAAATGATCCGTTGGCCCGCGCACTCTCTTGGGCAGCGATTTGGGATATGCACCGCGATGCACAAATCTCATCAGCAGATTTCATTGAAGTGGCACTCTCTGGCTTAGCCGGAGAAAACGATGATGCCATCGTCAATATCGTTATTGGTCAACTGGGCACATCAGTTGAAGGTTATGCATCAGATGCTAATCGCAATAAATACCGCGAGAAGTTAGCCACTGGCTTCTGGAACCTGATGCAAGCAAGTGCACCTGCCAGTGATCTCCAACTTCTCTACTCACGTGCTTTTGCCGCTAACGCACACACCCCAGAACAGATTAAGAATGTGCGCGGACTATTAAATGGTGAAGTTAAAGGACTTAAGGTTGATACCGATCGTCGCTGGGACTTCCTGATTGCATTAACTGAGCGCGGGGCAGCTACAGAAGCTGAGCTAGATGCAGAGTTAGCATCTGATAACACGACTTCAGGAAATCTGGCATATCAAAGTGCAAAAGCTGCAACACCAAATTCCGAAGCAAAGGCGTATGCATTTAATACTGTGATGAGCCAAGATGCGCAAACCTCAGTTCGCACTTCCTTAGTTGCTGGATTCCAGCGACCAATTCAGCGCCACCTTCTAGAGCCATTCGTTGATCTCTACTTTGAGAACTTACTCTCAGAGTGGGAATCAAAGTCCTACGAAGGCGCAGCCAAATTTGTGACTGGAATGTATCCAAGCTGGATCATTAGCCAGGTGACATTGGATAAAACCAATGCTTGGTTAAATGGTGTGGGCAAAGATGCACCTGCTGTGCTTCGCAAACTAGTCAAGGAATCACAAGACGGAGTTATCCGTGCTTTGAAGGTTCAGGCTTTAGATAATTAGTTAATTGAAGAAACTGAGGATTGACGCTTTTCTTTTCTAGGCGCTGATGCCACCCAAGAAAGAAGTGCAATCACGGTAAAGAGTCCAACAGGAATTACTACGTAAGTAAAGACTGTTTGCGCAACGCTCAAGCCTGGGCCTGGGACATAGCCATCTTCAAATCTGCTGGCAAGAAATTGCATGGGTTAAGTATAAATGCTTTATGCCGTGGCTGCTGCCACACCAAATGGCTCTAAGTACTGCAACCACCTGGAATTAGTTTGACCAGTTCCAAGGATTCTCCATGCAGCACCGACTGGCTCACGTGGAAGTTGACGCAATCTCCAACCAATTTCTTTGAGCTGCTTATCTGCCTTTAAGTGATTGCACTTATGACAAGCAGAAACTACGTTCTCCCAATTGTGACCACCACCACGACTACGTGGAATAACGTGATCAATGGATGTGGCAGGTGCGGTGCAATAAACACAACGTCCGCCATCTCTTGCAAAGATTGCCCTGCGAGAAAGTGGAACTGCGTGGCGATATGGAATACGAACAAATTTATTGAGGCGAATAACTGATGGAAGTTCTATTTCTCCGCCTGAGAAATGGAGGACCGAACCTGACTCTTCAATCATTGTTGCGCGGTGATTGAGCACAAGGATGAGCGCACGGCGTTCAGTTATGACACCTAGTGGTTCGTAGGTGGCATTTAGCACCAGCGTCCGAGACATCGCTTCCCTTTCCTTTGCCTTAAGCAATTGGTTTATCTTGCACCAAAACACCCGAGCGCGTGGGTATTGACTAGCGATATTTAGGTAAAGATTTGGATAAAGTTTGTGGTCTATGAACGAATCACTGCAAAACGCCTTGGACTGGATAAGCGGAACCCCCCTTCGGGTGGTCATCATTCTTATCTCGGCCATCATTTCCCAGGCCTTTGGCACCCGCGCAATCGAGCGGGCGATGAATCGATTGGCAACTGCTGATCTTCTGCCCGGTCCGCGCAACATTGTTGCCCGTCAAAAAGAGCGCGCTCGCACAATCGGTGGAGTTTTATCCAGCACTCTAAAAACTGTTATCTGGGTTGTTGCAACTGCAATGGCCTTAGGCGAGTTTGGTTTTAACTTAGGACCATTGATTGCATCAGCTGGAATTTTAGGTGTTGCACTGGGTCTTGGTGCGCAGACTCTGGTTCGAGATGTTCTCTCTGGAATCTTTATGTTAGTTGAAGATCAATATGGCGTTGGCGATCAGGTAGATGTTTTAGATGTTCAAGGTGTTGTTGAAAAAGTTGGTTTGCGCGTGACATGTGTGCGCGATAAAAAGGGAACGCTCTGGTATCTGCGAAATGGTGAAATTCTAAAAGTAGGAAATCAATCTCAATCTGGTTGATTAACCATGGCAGCTGCTGCCATCTCTAGATAGCTCCACAACTGCGCCTTTAGCTCTGGCTTGATCTCCACACCATCAACGGCTGTGCGCATCGCCTTTAGCCAAGCATCATGTGCTGCGATGTTGATATGAAACTCTGCATGGCGCATGCGAAGACGGGGATGTCCGCGATTTTCTTGATAGGTACTTGGTCCGCCCCAATACTGTTCAAGAAACCATTGCAAGCGCAGCGCTGCTGCCTTTAAATCTGTTTCTGGATACATCGGACGCAAAATCGGATCCACGGCCACCTGGGCATAGAACTGTGAAACTAAATCGGTAAAGAAAGCTTCTCCGCCTATTTCCTCATAAAACGAACTCATGAGCTAAGGCTAGCCATCTCTGTACCTTTAGTTTTCAATCTTCATTATCTTTCTTGCCGCTAGTGCTAATGCGATTACTGGAAGTGCTGCAAACAAACATAGCCAGCCATAACTGAGCGTTCCAATGATCACACCGGCAATTGCTCCCCCACCGGCTCCCGCTAAGTTCATTACTAGATCACTTGCCCCTTGGGATGCTGGACGCATTTCAACTGAGACTGATTCAGATAAATAGGCAGAGCCTGCAATAAGTGTGCAGGACCAACCCAGGCCAAGTAAGAACAAACCAATTCCAAGTTTTACTGCATCATCTGCTTCAGCAGTGCCAGATACCAACGTTGAAAGCAACAAGATTGTTATGCCAATTTGGATAACCCGCACCCGCCCAAGGCGATCACTGAGCGAGCCAACAATGGGTGAAAATGCATACATTCCCAAAACGTGCACGCTAATAACAAAGCCAATGATTTGCAGTGAAACATCAACATGCTTCATGTGAATAGGAGTCATCACCATCACTGACACCATTGCCACATGACCAATTGCAATAGCGCTAATAGCAAAGAGTGCTTTTGGGTTAGAGCGAATATGAGTAAGTGCGGCCTTAGTCGAACCCTTATGTTGCTTAACCTTGGCCTGTTTTTCAGCTAACAAATATGGATCTGGACGTAGGAAAAGCTGAATAACAACAGTTGCAAAAATCAATGTGATGGCAGAAATAATGTATGGACCAACAAGTGCTGGCAGATTGAAATATTCGGCTAAGCGTCCTGCGGGATCCATCAAGTTAGGACCAGCAACTGCGCCGATAGTTGATCCCCAAACAACAAATGAGAGTTGTTTTGCACGGGTTTCATCGGTTGCTAAATCAATAGCGGCAAAGCGGGCCTGATATCCAGATGCAGCTGCTGAACCAACTAAGAAGGTTCCAAGCAACATGAAAAAGATATTCTTCTGTGCTCCGCCAACAACTGCGCTGATGGAACCAACAACGCCGGCAACATAGCCAACAGAGAGTGAAAGCCGGCGACCACCACGAGCAGTTAAACGTGCAAGGGGTAGGGCCATGGCGGCTGCGCCTAGAACAGAGAAAGTTTGCGCAAGACCAGCCAGCGTTTCAGAATTTGTAATGGATGAAACAAGTAATGAGCCTGCTGCAACGGTGCCTGCAACGCCAATGCCATTTAAGACTTGGGCAGTTGCAAGAGTTCGAACTACTCTCTTTTGCAGCGCTGTATTTGGCATTAAGAAACTAGTCTGACCCAAACAGCAGTATCAGTTGGCAATGTGTGACCACTTACTGGTCCACTTGAAACTAATACCTGTGAGTTAGATGGAAGTTCAATAGGTGCACCAAAGTTGATATAGCAAGCGAAATTGCCCGGGCGCTCAAATGCAACGACATCAGCGCCAGCTTCAATCCACTCCATTGGTCCATCACCTAAGCCTTCTTCGCCTTTGCGAATCGCTAAAGCTTTGCGATACATAGTCAACGTTGATCCTTCAACACCATCTTGTGTATCAACTGCGTATTTGCCCCACCATGGCGATTGTGGCAACCACGCCTGCTCTGGCTTAAGAGATGCGTTAGTTGAGAAACCAAAAGCACCAGCTGGATTAGAAGTCCATGGCATTGGAACACGGCAACCATCACGACCGCGATCTGAATAACCACTCATCTTCCAACGTGGATCAGTTAAGCGATCCTCTGGAATATCACGCACTTCAGGAACCGCTAACTCTTCACCTTGATACAAATATGTTCCACCAGGCAAAGCAAGAGTCATGAGCGCTGCGCTTCGAGCACGCAATGTGCCACGAGCAATGTTGAGCTTCTTAGGATCTCCTTGGCGTGAAAGGGTTGTATCACCGTGATTGGTAAGTCCGAGATCTAGGCGATCAACTGAGCGCACAACATCGTGATTGTTAAATACCCATGAAGTAGGTGCTCCCACTTCCTCTAATGCATCAATTGAGTTATTAATCTTTGTCTTAATCTCTTTGGCATCCCAGAGCGTTGTTAACATTTCAAAGTTAAAAGAGTTCTGTAGTTCATCTGATCGCACATAACGTGCAATGCGCTCTGATGGACTTACCCATGCCTCAGCAACTGCCATGCGATCTCCTGGGTATGAATCAAGGATTTTGCGCCAAGCACGATATATATCGTGCACGCCTTCTTGATCCCAGAAAGGTTTGTGTTCTGTGCCCAGCATTGATGCTGCTGGATCTTTTCTAATATCTGGCAAGCCTTTTTCTTTAAACATTCCATGGGCAACATCGATACGAAATCCTGCAACACCGCGATCTAGCCAGAACTTTAAAGCATCTTCTAAGTGCGCAACTACTTCTGGGTTCTCCCAGTTAAGGTCAGGTTGTTCAACAGCAAAAAGATGTAAATACCACTGGCCTGCTTTTCCATCGGCTTCAATCACACGTTCCCATGCACAACCGCCAAAGACAGCTTCCCAGTTATTAGGTGGCAAATCTCCATTAGGGCCTTTGCCGTCGCGGAACATATAACGATTGCGCTCTGGTGAACCAGGACCTGCCTTTAACGCCGCCTGAAACCATTTGTGATCACTTGATGTGTGGTTAGGAACAATGTCAACGATTAACTTAATACCTAAATCATTTGCTTCTTTAATCAGCTGCTCTGCTTGGGCAAGAGTTCCGTAATCAGGTTCGATATCCATATAGTCAGAGACGTCATAACCGTGATCATGTTGAGGCGATGGATACCAAGGTGAAATCCAAATCGCATCGATACCTAGCTCTTTTAAATATGGAAGTCGTGAACGAATACCTTCAACATCGCCAATTCCATCGCCATTTGAATCAGCATATGAGCGTGGATAAATCTGGTAGGTAACTGCATCACGCCACCACGGACGCTCTTTACGAGATGCTAAAGGCGACATTATTTCTCCGTCTCAAGGTATTTTGTTAAAAATGCGCGTTGCTCATCACCGATTGATTGGGATTTCTTTGTGCTCATATCCACGGTGACTTGAACTGTTTTTACTCGTGCCACGAGCTCGCCTTTCATTTTGAGCTCATAGGTCATTGTGAAAGAAGAGTTACCAATCGCGCTGACCCATAGTTCAATATCTAAGAAAGTATCGCCATCATAAATAGGTGCAATGAAATCAACTTCAGCACGGGCCACAACCATCTCTAAAATGCCTGACCAAGCAAAGCGGGCTTCTTGGGCATACGTTAAATAAACAGCGTTATTAACATGACCAAAAGCATCTAGATCATCCCAGCGGACATATTGCTTACTTTGATATCGCATTTAACGGGTCAACTTTCTATATGTGACGCGGTGTGGACGTGCCGCATCAGCTCCTAATCTTTGAATCTTATTTGCTTCATAGGATTCGAAGTTTCCTTCAAACCAGAACCATTTTGAATCACCCTCATAGGCCAAGATGTGTGTAGCTACGCGGTCAAGGAACCAACGATCGTGGGAAATAACCACGGCGCAACCAGGAAACTCAAGGAGAGCGTTTTCTAGTGAACCCAACGTTTCAACATCTAAATCATTTGTTGGCTCATCGAGGAGTAACAAGTTTCCTCCTTGTTTAAGTGTTAGCGCTAAGTTCAAACGGTTGCGCTCACCACCAGATAAAATTCCCGTTGGCTTTTGTTGATCTGGGCCCTTAAAGCCAAAGCAAGAAACATAGGCACGAGAAGGCATTTCAACTTGGCCGACCTTAATGAAATCAAGACCATCAGAGACAACTTCCCAGAGAGTTTTCTTAGGATCTAGTCCACCACGTGACTGATCGACGTAGGAAATCTTTACAGTTTCGCCAATTTTTACTGTTCCAGAATCTGGAGTTTCAAGACCGAGCAAAGTCTTGAACAGAGTTGTTTTACCCGCACCATTTGGTCCAATTACTCCCACAATTCCATTGCGCGGCAATGTGAAGGAAAGTCCATCGATAAGAACGCGATCACCAAAGCCCTTAGTCAGATTCTCTACTTCAATAACAACATTACCCAGACGTGGTCCAGGTGGAATTTGAATCTCTTCAAAGTCGAGTTTGCGCATCTTGTCAGCTTCAGCTGCCATCTCTTCATAACGGGCAAGACGGGCCTTAGATTTAACTTGGCGGCCTTTAGCGTTCTGGCGCACCCACTCAAGCTCTTCTGTTAAACGCTTTGCGCGCTTGGCATCTTTTTGGCCTTCAACCTTTAAACGCGCTGACTTTGTTTCAAGGTAGGTGGTGTAGTTACCTTCATAAGGATAAGCACGACCACGGTCGAGTTCTAGAATCCATTGCGCAACGTTGTCCAAGAAATATCTATCGTGCGTGATCGCAACAACTGCGCCAGCATATTTATTTAAATGTTGCTCAAGCCATAGAACTGATTCAGCATCTAAGTGGTTCGTTGGCTCATCAAGAAGTAATAGATCTGGGGCTTGCAATAACAGCTTGCAGAGTGCCACGCGGCGCTTTTCACCACCGGATAAAACTGAAACATCAGCATCTGCCGGTGGGCAACGCAGAGCGTCCATTGCTTGTTCTAACTGTGAATCTAACTCCCATGCATTGCGGTGATCGAGTTGTTCTTGCAGCTCGCCCATCTCAGCCAATAACTTGTCATAGTCAGCATCTGGGCTAGACATCTCATCGCTAATTGCATTGAAGCGATCGAGCATTGCAACTGTTTCTGCCACGCCCTCTTTAACGTTATCAATAACATTTTTAGACTCATTGAGCTGTGGCTCTTGAAGCAAGATTCCAACGGTGTAACCGGGAGTTAAATATGCCTCGCCATTTGAAGGTTGCTGTAGTCCGGCCATGATCTGTAGAACTGTGGACTTACCGGCACCGTTAGGACCGACCACACCGATCTTGGCGCCTGGATAAAACATAATCGTGACGTCATCAAGGATGACCTTGTCACCATGCGCTTTACGCGCTTTCTTCATCGTATAAATGAACTCAGCCATGGAATGAAACCTTAGTGGTAGCGACGGGTAGACTATGCATTACGACCCTCCTACAAGCGCCTGTAGCTCAGTCGGATAGAGCACCCGCCTTCTAAGCGGGTTGTCGCAGGTTCGATTCCTGCCAGGCGCGCAGCAGTGTTAAAAACATAAAAGAACCCAGGGCTACCCTCGCGGCCCTGGGTTCTTTTATTTATTTATTGAGTTTTTAGATTACTTGTTCGCTCGAGCGAGTAGTTCTTTCGCCTTTGCAAGGAATGTGCCCTCGATAGCGATGAAACCACTTGGGGCTGCAGCTGTTGCACACTCTGGTGACAAGAAGTACTCAGCGAGTTCTTTAACGGCTGTTCCCTTTGTCTTGTCTTCATATGAAGTCTCTAGCAACATGTAGCTGATAACTCCAATTGGGTAAGCACCTGCAACCTTTGTGTTGTAGTCAAAAGTAACGATTCCATCAGCAGCTTGCTTAGCCTCACCAAGGAAGGCTGATGTTGCGGCTGAATCTGGGTATGTGAAGTTACCTGATGCGTTACCAACGTATGCAGCACGAAGACCAAATGATGTTCCCCATTGCTTTTCTGCATATGTGATTGAGTATGGAGACTTCGCAGCAAGTGTTGCTACACCCTGTGAACCGTTTGCACCAACAATACGACCGATGTTTGCAGTGTCGTTGATGTTTCCTGGGAACGCAGTTGTAAATGCATCGTTAGCTGGCTTTGTCCAAACTGTTGGAGCCACACCATTCATGAAGCGTGTGAAGTTGTTTGAAGTTCCTGAAGTGTCTGAACGGAAAACAACCTTGATTGGCTTGTTAGGAAGTGTGTAGTAAATGTTCTTTGAAGAATTACGAAGAACAATTGGCTTACCACTCTTATCTACAGCAACGTTTCCTGAAGCAGTCTTCTTGTAAACAACTGTCTTTACAGAGCGATTGTTATCAGCAACGATCTCTGGATCATTCCACTTTGTGATTTGACCAGCGAAAATCTTTGCAACTGTAGCTGAAGAAAGGTAGATGTCCTTCTTTGCAGGTAGGTTAACTAGAACTGCAATTGGAGCGGCAACGATTGGTGCATGGAAAATTGTTGAGCGCTTCTTAGCACCTGTGTGTGCTGAATCTGAAAACCAAAAGTCTCCGATTTTATTATCGGAGTTGTTCTTGCCTGTTCCTGAACCGGTTGATGTGTAAACAAATGAGTGACCGGACTTCTTAGCAAAGCCTGCTTTGCAAGCTTCTACTAGAGGAACCACAAATGATGCACCTGAGCCCGCTAGATCAACAGCGTGTGCTGGTTGTGCAGATGAAACTGCGATTACTGCGGCAATGGCAAGTGCCTTTGCCTTCATTGAAAACTTCATTAAATACCTTTCGTAGGAGGGTAAGACGTTTACGAAAGGAAAACTACTTAAGAAAAGTTAATCTAAGGCAAGGTGTTGGTGAACAAAAGCCTTACCTTAAGTGAACAACAGGTGTCAGCCGAAGCGGCCTGTGACGTAGTCCTCGGTGCGCTTATCGGTTGGAGAAGAGAAGATCTTGCTCGTTGGAGCGGTCTCAATCATTACTCCTGGGCCACCATCTGAAAGGAAGAAAGCTGTGTAGTCAGCTACGCGAGCGGCTTGCTGCATATTGTGAGTAACAATGACGATCGTCATTGATTTAGCCAACTCTGAGATTGTCTGTTCAATTCTAAATGTAGATCCTGGGTCAAGGGCTGAGCATGGCTCATCCATCAAAAGAACTTGTGGCTCTACGGCCAAAGCGCGTGCAATACATAGGCGTTGTTGCTGTCCACCAGAGAGTGCGCCTCCGTGCTCGCCTAAGCGATCTTTAACTTCACTCCATAGACCTGCACGTTGCAGACATGACTCGAGAAGCTCATCTGTGTTGCTTCTCTTGAGTTGAGCAAGCTTGAGTCCAGACAAAACATTTTCACCGATAGTCATAGATGGAAATGGGTTTGGCTTCTGGAAAACCATGCCAACGCGAAGGCGAATCTTTGTAACATCGGTACCGGGTGCATAAATATCTTTGCCATCGAGTAGAACTTCACCAGCAAGTGCTGCCGTTGGGATGAATTCATGCATACGGTTAAGTGTTCGCAAATACGTTGATTTTCCGCAGCCTGAAGGACCAATTAACGCGGTAACAGTGCCGGCAGCAAAATCCAATGAAATATCTGAGAGCACATGCTTAGTACCAAACCAGGCGTGAACTCCCCGTGTCTCAAGACCCGTACCAAGAAGGTTGGTTCCTGGGACTCGCTGCTCACGATTGCCTGCAACTGATGCAAGTGATGATGGCTTGGTTGTCTGCATTTTTTTCTCCATATTGTTATCGTTATTTGAATTCTCAGTCACTGTCATCTCACACTGCCCTTCTATCGCTTAAGTAACGGGCAAGTCCGAAGAGAACCACAATCAGGATGAGCAAGATCAGCATTCCGCCCCACGCTCTTGCATATGCCTCTTCTGTTCCACCTGTCAGGAAAGCTTTCCAAATATAAAACGGCAGCGATCCCATTGGCCCTGACATCGGATTGAAGTTAAGTGCATCTGCTCCGCCTGATACAAGAAGGATGGGAGCTGTTTCTCCGATAATGCGAGCAATTCCAAGGATTACCGCAGTAACCAATCCGCTTTTAGCCGCAGGAACTACCACGCCAGAAACTGTGCGCCACTGAGTAGCTCCCAATGCAACGCCAGCTTCACGAAGCTCATTTGGAATTAAAAGAAGCATCTCTTCAGCTGTTCGCGCAATTGTTGGAATCATCAAGATACTTAAAGCTAGCGAGCCCATTAATCCAGTTAACTCTTGCGTCACCGGAATAACCAAAATCGAGAGAATAAATAAGCCAGCAACAATTGATGGAACACCGCTCATTGCTTGAACAAGAAACTTAATCGGGCGAGCTAATTTTCCACGGATCTCGGTTAGGTAAAGCGCGGTGAGAAGACCGATGGGGAAACTAATGATGAGCGCGCCGCCCACCATAAGGATGGTTCCAACTAATGCATGTAAAAGTCCACCTGCCTGAACTGGATCATTAACAGAGGCCAGTGTCATGTCATTGGTAAACATTCCAAAGTGGATCCCCTTGTAACCCTTGAGCACCACGGTTGAAACAATGCTCACAATTGGAATCAAAGTCATAGTCATCGCAAGAAGTGCAAAACTGCTCAGTAGTGAATCCTTTGCAGCTGCTAAATCACGGAGTCGTAGTTGTTGTAGAAAAATCAAAAGGCTTGCAAAGAAAAAGTATGCGGCAGCAAAACCTAGCTTGCCGCTGAGCCCAGTAAGTTCTATAGCCCCACCTGCAAGTACGCCAGCTAGAGCTAATAGTGAAGCTGTAGCCATTCGCTGGGCCATTGATGTGCCCCAAGGTGTTTGAGGTTTTGGAATAGTAGTTTGAGTCATCGTCCCTTTTTCCCAAAAGAATTGATAAGCACGTCAGAAATAGCGTTGACCGTTAAGGTGAGAAGGAATAAAACAAGGCCTGCTGCCATGAGTGCATTAACCTCGTCTGGACCTGCTTCGCCAAACTTTAGAAGAATAAGTGATGCAACGTTTCCGCCAGCACCGAAAAGAACCTGCCAGTTGACCTGATAAACAACGTTGAGAACTGTGTAAACGGCAACTGTTTCACCCATCGCACGTCCAAGACCAAGCATTGCACCGCCCACGACACCGCCACGGCCATAAGGAATTACAACGGCGCGAATCATTGCAAGTTTGGATGCACCTAATGCATATGCAGCTTGCACGCGATCCAATGGTGTTTGATCAAATATCTCTCGCGAAATCGCTGTAACAATTGGAATAATCATGATGGCAAGAACTAACCCTGCAATAAATGGCGAGCGCTCAAAAATTGGCGCAGGAACATCAAAGATTGGTATAAAACCTAAGTACTTGTTGAGAAGTTTTGCCCAGTACTCAGCGCTACCCATCAAAACGATGAAGCCCCAAAAACCAAAGAGAAGTGATGGAAAGGCTGCCATAAGATCGACTAGAGAAATTAGAAGCTTCTTCACCGGCCCACGTGCATAGAATGTTAGATACAAAGCACTCAAGACTGCGATAGGAACTCCGACAATGACGGCAATGAGAGCTGATAAAAATGTTCCGATAAGCATTGCGCCAAGTCCAAATGTACTTTCAGCAACCTTGCCCTCGGCATCTTGTAAAACTTCCCACTTAGATTCAGTTATGAATGAAAACTTCTCAACTTGCAAAACACTTATACCTTTGAGTGATAAGAACAGCGCAATCAACCCAAGGATGACCAAAGATGTCATTCCACCAACAGTGACAACTGCGCGGAAAATTTGATCTGAGCGTCGCGGCTGGGTCGTGATCACGCGCGGGGCAGGGATATCTGCCGACCTGTTTTCAAGCAATGTCATGGTGGGAATCTTGTCCCTATTCAGGATTCTTTACATAAACCGAAGATGTCTAGAAGGTTAACAAAAGGTGAAATGAGCCCTTTCCCCTTAAGGTTGCCCATATGGCCAACGAACAAGCAAACCTAATCTGGATCGACTGCGAGATGACCGGACTTTCCCTGGAAAAGGATGTCCTGGTCGAAATCGCCGTCCTGGTCACCGACTCAGAATTAAACGTCATTGGTGATGGTGTAGATGTGGTGATTAAGGCCAGCGCTGAGGCGTTAGCTGGCATGAATGAGTTTGTAACGCAGATGCACACCACCTCTGGATTAATCACAGAGATACCAAATGGTGTTTCAGTATCAGAGGCTGAAGATGCGATTATTAAATATCTAGAGAGTGCAAACACTATGCCTGGAAAATCACCGCTGGCAGGTAACTCAGTCTCTGTTGATCGCTCCTTTATTGCACGCGATATGCCGCGCCTTAATGATTACCTGCACTATCGCACCATCGATGTCTCATCTATTAAAGAACTGACCCGCCGCTGGTATCCCAAGGCCTACTTCAACGCCCCGGCAAAGACGGGCAACCACCGGGCGCTAGGTGATATTCAAGATTCAATTGCAGAACTGGCGTATTACCGCAGCGCAGTATTTGTTCCGGGCGATACGCAGTAGCGGGTAGACTTAGCAACTCATGGTGGACGTAGCTCAGCTGGTAGAGCACCCGGTTGTGGTCCGGGATGTCGCGGGTTCGAGCCCCGTCGTTCACCCCAAGTTTTATCCTTTCGCAATCATAGGAAGCTGGCGCTGATGATCTTTGATGTCATTATTGAAATCCCAGCAGGCAGCCGTAACAAATACGAAGTCGATCACTTAACCGGAGAGATCCGCTTAGATCGCATGCTCTTTACTTCAACCCGCTATCCCTATGACTATGGCTTTGTTAAGAACACTCTCTCACTTGATGGCGACCCACTTGATGCATTAGTCATGCTCGATGAGCCAACATTTCCAGGCTGCGTAGTTTCATGCAGAGCTATTGGCATGTTTAACATGACCGATGAAGCCGGCGGAGATGACAAATTACTCTGTGTTGCAGCAGGAGATATTCGCAAAGCATCACTACAAGATATTACAGATGTTCCAGAGTATGAACTCTCTGAAATACAACACTTCTTTGAAGTCTATAAAGCTCTAGAGCCAGACAAGAGTGTTACGGGTGGTAACTGGGTCGATGCAATGGAGGCTCAAGCAGAGATTGAACGCTCCCGCGAGCGCTTATTGAAAACTGGCCACTAAGTTATTTAGTTGGTACCAATTGCTTGGGGCACGTTGCAATAATCCTCACAATGGCAGCTTTTTCTGGCGCTGTTAACCACAAACCATATTTCGCTTTTACTGCCACCTGTCTTGCAACATAGGCACATCTATAACTCTTCTTTGGCGGCAACCACGTTGCTGCATCCCCATCTCGTTTTTGGGAATTTAATACACCTTTAACTGCCAAAAGATTAAGCGGATCATTGGCAAAGGCAGTTCGCTTTTCCAGAGTTAACTTAAAAGCACCGGTCTGCCAGGCATTTGAAAGAGCGACAACATGGTCAATCTGCACGGCATTACTTGTGCCAACCCCGCGCACAAAATCAATGCTTTCTCCTGAAAAAGGATCAGACAGGATTCCGCTCAAAATCGTGCAGCGATCTTTATAGACAATATCTATGAGATCTCTTTTTAATATGTCATTGCGGGTATCACAGCTATTTCCATCAACATCTTTCCACGCAGTGCCGAACTGCTCTCTTGTATATCCAGTTTTTGGAGCACGGCCCTTCACTGCCATCGTTGCAATCACATCAGTAACCGTTGGGGTTGCAGCGCTAGAGGCTTCTGGAATCCCTGCAAGAAAGAGCGTGAGCACTAGGGCAATCCTTATTTCCCAGTGACTCATACGACTATTTTGGCGGTGGCGGGAACGTGCAGCAAGGCCACAGATGCTGATAGGTTTCCCCCTGCATTCAAGCGTTTCCGGCGCCTGGATGCTTCGGGTGGTTAGCTCAGTTGGTAGAGCAGGTGACTCTTAATCACCGGGTCGGGGGTTCGAGTCCCTCACCACCCACTT
>Ga0208927_1000110_pt1 | contig 22142 bp, 20 predicted proteins | sample Colrivmet1546C02_FD_187640 | JGI IMG/M metagenome (GOLD analysis project Ga0208927, IMG submission 187640) | Estuarine microbial communities from the Columbia River estuary - metaG 1546C-02 (SPAdes) (version 2) | ecosystem: Environmental > Aquatic > Marine > Intertidal zone > Estuary | place...
GCCTGTTTTTAAATGTGCTTTAATAGACCTTGGATTGTCCTGCGCTACATCGGTAATGCAATAGGTAAATTCTTTTTGTAATTCAGTTTTAAAAAAGCCATACATTTTTTGCACAAGGCCTAGGCCGCGATAATTTTTACCTACACAAAGCTGTCCTACTAAAACATAATTCGTTTCATTCAGTGGCTTATTGTTAAAACTTAGTTTATCTGTTTCGTCAAATAAACTATCTAATAAAGGATGTCCTCCATAAATAGATTTTACCGCCACCATCGCATAGCCTACTACTTTATCACCGTCCTTAGCAATAACTGAAGGGCTGGCAGTATTCATTTGTTTTAAAAATTCAAAACTATATTCTGCTGTGACAAAACCTTCCCGAGCCGCTTCTTCAGCGCTAATTAATTTTTTTAAATTCTCTTTTTGTAATAAACGAATACCTTCTATTTCTACATCATTCGTTACGCGCACTATTTCAACCATTTTTATTTTTTTTAATCTTTCCTATTTTTTTATTTCTATCCAATTTTTTTATAGCCCTTTAGTTTTGCTTATAAAATTATATAAATCATATTTGGCACCCATTTTAAGTTTGGCATTATAAATGCCATTTCTTCCAGAAGCAAAATAAGCTACCAAGCTTGCAATCCCCACATACATACCTGCCTGTATACCAAATAGTTCAATACCCATAATAATGGAGGCAATTACACAGTGGGTGGCGCCCGCAAACACAGACACAAAGCCCATTCCAGCAAGTAATGCCATTGGTAGTGGAATAAACCAAATAAGTACATTCCCTAAGGTAGCCCCTATAAAAAATAAGGGAGTTACTTCACCACCTTTGAAGCCTGCACTTAAAGTAAGACTAGTTAATAATAGTTTTAAAGCAAAATCAAAACTACCTGCAGGCGTATTAAAGGCGTCCATAATGGAGGGGATACCTAGTCCAATATACTTTGTTGAATTAGCCACTACAATAAATAAGGAAATAATGATACCACCAATAAAAGGGCGCATGGGTTCAAATTTTATTTTTGAAAATAAAGCTTCAAAAATTTTACCTGTATAAATAAATAAAAATGCTGCTAGTCCAAAAATAATGCCTGCGAGTAAGGTCCAGCTTAAGGCACTGATTGTAATACTTGGAATAATGTCAATAGAATAAACAGTATGTTTTACCTGCCATGCTAAACAAATATAGTGCGCACCAAAGGCGGCTAAAAAACTAGGAATAATATTTTCAAATTTAATTTTTTTAAAACTCATAATTTCTAAAGCAAAAATAGCAGCCGCCCAAGGTGTACCAAAAACTGCAGCAAAGCCTGCACTCACACCCATTATTAAAATTGTTTTTCTTTCCGCAGTAGTTAATTTAAATATACTCGTGAATTGATCTGCAATAGCGCCACCCATTTGTACCGCTGTACCTTCTCTACCTGCAGAACCTCCCCCTAGATGTGTAAGTAAACTACTAATAAAAATAAGTGGGGCCATTATTAGGGGAATGGGTTTAATAGAAAAACTTTTAGTATTTGTAGTGCTTGCAGTTTCTGTAGCTTGATGTATTTCTAAAATTAAATCATTTCCTTTTTTAGCGTCTGCTCCAAAGTAATGATAAGCAAAACCAATACCTAAACCTATTAAAGGTAAGAAATTCACTACCCAAATATGGTTGGTACGCCAAATGGTAACAAAGTCCAATGCTATCAAAAACCATGCAGTTGCGGAGCCTACTAGGCCTGCCGTCATAATAGTAATGAACAACCACTTTAGTATAAATAATAAATGAGTACTTATTTTTTTCATTTGCATTAAGAACAAACTATTTCTATAGTTGATTTAAGTTATGACTCATTGCCAGCTTCTTTATTTTTATCTTTTTTATTAAGCATTACAATGGCAATAATGACCCAAACAATATTTACAAACATGGAAGGGTAGGCCTGATGGAAGTAGGTGTTCACTACAAAAAAAACACCACCAATAATATTGGCTAAAACATATAATTTACTGGTAGCCGCCAACCTTCCTGTGATGTTTAAAGCGTAGGATCCGACAATTAATACAGAACCTATCCAGCCCAATATTTCTACAAGTGTATTCATGTAATAAAATTAGGTTAAATAGGATAAAGGGGTAGTGTAATGCTGTTTAAACTTTAAACAAACTCCAAAATTTTACCTATTTTTAGGTAACATGGAAAAATCATATAAGCAACTCTTAGAAAATAATAAAAACTGGGTAGCAGACAAATTAGCCATCGACCCTGCCTATTTTGATAAATTGTCGAATAGTCAAAATCCAGAGTATTTATGGATAGGATGTTCCGACAGCCGTGTTCCTGCTAATCAAATTACTGGCACATTGCCTGGTGATATTTTTGTGCATCGCAATATTGCCAATATGGTGGTTCATAGTGATATGAATATGTTAAGTGTTTTATCTTATGCAGTAGAAGTTTTGAAAGTAAAGCATATTATAGTCTGTGGTCACTATGGTTGCGGAGGTGTGCAAGCTGCTATGGAAAATAAACAATTTGGATTAATTGATAATTGGCTAAGACATATTAAAGATGTGTATCGCTATCATCATAAAGAATTAGATGCTATTGAAGATAAAACGCAAAGAGCTAGAAGATTTGTAGAAGTAAATGTTATGGAACAAGTACATGATTTGTGTAAAACATCCATTGTTCAAAATGCTTGGAAAAATAAACAACCTTTACATGTCCACGGCTGGGTGTATGACATTCATGACGGTATTATTAAGGATTTAAATGTGAGTTTTACTTGTACCAAGGATTTGCATAAAGTATATCATTTAGATTAATTTTTTATTTAACCATATTTATTTCAAGCTTTAATTTTCCATTATGAAAAATTTTATTTTATCTATTCTTTGTCTATTTGTTTTGTCGGCTCAAGCGCAAACCTATACACCTACTAAAGCAAATATAGCAGCAAGGGCTGCTTTTCAAGACCGTAAATTTGGAATGTTTATACACTGGGGTGCTTCAAGTGTACTAGGCGATGGCGAATGGGTAATGGACAACAAAGGCATTAATAAGGACGATTATAAAAAACTAATTAAAGTATTTAATCCAGTTGATTTTGATGCGGCTAAGTGGGTAAGCATTGCTAAGAATGCTGGCATGAAATATATTGTTCTTATTACAAGACATCATGATGGTTTTTCTAATTGGGACACTAAACAATCAGATTGGAAAATTACCAATACACATTATAAGCAAGATCCTTTAAAATTATTAGCAGCAGAATGTAAAAAGCAAGGTATAAAATTAGGTTTTTATTATTCCACCTTAGATTGGATTAGAGATGACTACCCTTATGAGACAGGAAGAACAGGAAAAAAATCGGGAAGGACTGTTAAGAGTAATTACGATTCTTATTTGAAATTTATGAAGGGTCAATTAACGGAATTACTTACTAACTATGGAGATATTTCTTGTATATGGTTTGATGGTCATTGGGATCAAACCAATCCGGAAGGGTCCAAGGATAGAAGCTCTCGCATTAATTGGAAGTATGATGAAATTTATAGTTTAATTCATAAGCTGCAACCTGCTTGTATGATTGGGAATAATCATCACTTAGATCCCATACCAGGCGAAGACTTTCAAATGTTTGAACAAGACTTACCAGGCCAAAATACTTCAGGCTTAAGTTTTCAAACAGCTTCTAGTTTGCCAATAGAGTCTTGCATTACGATGAACGATGCCTGGGGTTTTAAAATTACCGATCGCAATTATAAATCCTATACGAATATTATACAAACCTTAGCGGGAGCAGCTGGTCGTAATTCTAATTTATTATTAAATGTAGGGCCCATGCCCAATGGCGAAATCCAAATTGAATTTAGAGATACACTGGCCTTAGTAGGCAAATGGGTAAAGCAATATGGAGCTAGTATATATGGTACAAGGGGCGGTCCTTTAACACCACAAAGCTGGGGAGTCACTACACAAGATGCCAAACATATTTATGTGCACTTATTTAAGCAAAGAAAAGAGTCAGGTTTATTCATTCCGGGTAATTTTAAAGCAAAAAAAGTAAGTCTAATGGGTACCAATACAAGTCTTCCATTTAGTCCTAGACAAAATGGAATTTTAATAGATACACGCGGCTTATTGGTGACTGGTCCTGATACTATTATTGCCATTGATTTTCAATAGCTTATGAAAAAAGTAGTGCATTTGATTTTTTTCTAGAGTTAATATTAAGTTCACATTGAGGTAACATTACGGTAACATTGGAATCTAATCTTTGCGGTATAAATATTTATACTGTGAAAAGGTTATTAATACTCATCGGATTTATTGGAATTGCAACTATAACTCAAGCTCAAAAAGCTAAATTAACTGGTAAAATTACTAGTTCAAAGAACGAAGCACTTGCTAGTGTTTCTCTTTCTTTACAATCAGATAAGACACAGGTTTCAAAAACAGACATTGAAGGAAGATATAGTTTTACCATTGACGTAGCAAAAAACTATACATTGGTTTTAACCTATGTTGGTTACAAAAACAAAACTGTTCAAGATATTAAGGCTACTACTGCTAATGAAGATTTAGTAGTAGATGTAGTATTAGAAGAGGCTAATTCAAAATTAGCAGATGTAACCGTTTCTGCGAATAGAGCATCTAACAAAGGCGCTACCGACAACGCTTTAATTTCTTTTCAAAAGAATACCAATACAGTAGCTTCTGTAATTTCTGCAGAGACTATCAAAAGAAGTCCAGATAGAAATACAGCAGAAATTTTAAAAAGAACTCCAGGCGCTTCTATTCAAGAAGGTAAATATATTATTGTAAGAGGTTTAGCGGATCGTTATAACCAAGCTATGTTAAATGGTATTTTATTAACTAGTACCGAGCCTGATCGTAAAACTTTCTCTTTCGATTTATTCCCATCTCAAATTATTGATAACATTATTATTAATAAAGCCTTCGTTCCAGAATTACCGGGTGAGTGGGCGGGTGGTTTAATTCAAGTAAACACAAAGGATGTACCTACAAAGAATTTCTTTAATATTCAATTAGGTACAAGTGCTAATAGTTTAATTACTGGAAAAGATTTCTTTAAAGATAAAGGCGGTAAAACAGACTGGTATGGTATAGATGATGGAACAAGAGCATTACCTATTGGTTATACAACAAAGTCAAATTTCGACACTTCTAGCATTGGTGCAAAAACAGCATTAGGTAAAACTATGTCAAGTAATTGGGCTCCAATTCAAACTACAGCAAAGCCAAATATTAACATGCAAATGAATGGTGGTTTTGCTGGAACACTATGGGGTAAGAAAATTGGGGGTATGATTGGTATTAGTTATGCAAATGCATACCGTTTCCAAGATAATGTCAATAATCAAAATGCTATCTCTAATGACAAATTTGTTCCAATTACTGAATTAAAGGATAGCAAGTATTTCCAAGATATTAATATGGGTGCCATTGCAGGTTTATCTATATTCTTAAACCCATTGAATAAAATTAGTTATAAGGCAATTGTAAACGTTAAAACTGCCAATACTTATAACTCAAGATTGGGTACCGACTATTCAAGACAAGATTTAGTAAAAGGAAATGAGTTTATTTTTGGCCAAAACGTATTTTTCACAAATCAACTGACTGGTGATCATAGCTTGTCTAGTAAATTGAAGTTCAATTGGTACGGATCATTTAATATTTTAGATTCCTATTCTCCAGACCAAAGAAGAATTACGTATACTAAAAGTATAACTGGAAGCGATCCTTATGTATTAAACATTTCAAATACTTTATCTCAACAATCAGGTAGTAGAATTTTCCAAACCTTATCTGATTATATTTATACAGCAGGTGGCGATTTAACTTTTAAAATAAATCAACAAAATACCATTAAGGCGGGTTATATGGGTCAAGTAAAGGATCGTTTATATGACGCTCAATTATTTGCCATTACCATGCCTATCGACAACCGTGCTTTAAGATTATTGCCAGCAGAATCTGCTTTTGTGCCAGATAATTACGGAACAGGTACAGATAATAAATTTGCTTTCAATTCTATTCAAAATAGAAATTTCAGATACTTAGCCAACACAATTTTAAATGCGGGTTATATACAATTTGACAATAAATTATCTGATGGCTTAAGAGTAGTTTGGGGTTTAAGAGTAGAAAATTTCGACCAATTAGTAGGTTCTGTTAAGAAGTGGGATCCTCGTCATACTTATTCTCAAGTTACAGACTACTTACCAGGTGTGAATGCAACAATTAAAGTGGGCGATAAATCAAATTTAAGAATCACAGGTTCTCAAACAGTAATTCGTCCAGAATTAAGAGAATTATCTGCTTTAAATATATATGACTTTGAATTAAACGCTTCAGTTTCTGGTAATCCATCTTTAAAGCGTACAAAAATTACCAATACCGACCTTCGTTATGAATTGTATCCAGCAGCAGGTGAAATGTTTACAGTAGGTGTATTCTATAAGAATTTTGATAATCCTATTGAAAGTATTTTTCAAGAAGCTGGAGGTGGTACAAGCTTATTCTCTTTCCAAAACGTTTCAAAAGCCACTGCATTTGGTTTTGAAATAGAAGGGCGTAAAAAATTATCTAAACGCTTCACATTACAAGCAAACGGTTCTTATATCAATTCAAAAATTGATGACGCTGCTTTAAATGTAAGCAGAGCGTTACAAGGTCAATCACCTTATATCATCAACACTGGCTTATTGTATGATGTGGTTGAAAAAGGGTTCAATGCTACAGTATTATTCAATCAAGTGGGTAAACGTATTTACCTAGTAGGTGATATTCAGGCTGGAGCAGGTGCTCCTGATGTATATGAAAATCCAAGAGCCTTGGTTGATTTTCAAATTAGCAAGAAATTCTCAAATAATAAAGCAGAGATTAGGTTTACAATATCTGATATCTTAAACCAAAGACAAATTTTCTATCAAAATAACAATAGTGATACTGAATATGACAAAGCAAATGATGCTACTCGTTTTTCAAGAAAATTTGGTACTACTTATGGCGTAACACTTAATTACTCTTTATAATACAACAAAATCAAAAACTTTTTTTAAATACAAAAACAATGAAACAATTATTTATTTTATCCCTAGCTTTTTTAGCCGTTACTGGTTGCAGAAAGATTGAAATGGATGGCGAAAAAGAAATCTTCGTAGTAACGAAGGAAGTTGCTCCTGTAGGAGTGGTAGTTAATACCATTACTTTAACAGGTAAAATTACAAAAGACACTACTTTACTTGCAAAAGATATAAACTATCTTTCTGGTATTGTATATGTAACAAAAGGTGTTACACTTACAATAGAAGCAGGTGCTAAAGTACAAGGTAAATCTGGTTCAAATGTATCGGCCTTAGTCATCACGCGTGGTGCTAAAATTATCGCAAAAGGTACTGCAGAAAAACCTATCGTATTTACTTCTGCATCAGCAAATCCTGCATCAGGAGATTGGGGTGGAGTAGTTATATTAGGAACTGCTAAGGTAAACCAAGTATTAACTTGGAAAGGTGCTGCTGTAACTGGTTTAACTTCAGTGGAAGGTGGTATCAATGATACAGAAGTTGGTTATGGTTTAGCTGGTTCTGGTGATGCAGCTTTCCCTACAGGAAGCGATGCTGATAATTCTGGTTTTTTACAATATGTAAGAATTGAATATGCAGGATACGCTTTCCAACCAGATAATGAGTTGAATAGCTTAACAATGGCTGGTGTGGGTAATGGTACAACTATTGACCATATCCAAGTTACTTATGCAAAAGATGATGCTTTTGAGTGGTTTGGTGGTACTGTAAACTGTAAGTACTTAATTGCATACAAAACACAAGATGATGATTTTGATACAGACTTTGGATATGCTGGTAATGTTCAGTTTGGTATTGTATTAAGAGATTCAGTTATTGCCGATATCTCTCAATCTGAAGCTTTTGAATCAGATAATGATGGTAAAGGATCTTCTTTATCACCAAGAACTTCAGCAGTATTTTCAAATATCACTGCCATTGGACCAAGAGCTACATTAGCTAATGTAGGAAATAGTTTATATAGAGCTGGTGCACATATTAGAAGAAATACAGGTATTTCTATCATGAACTCTATTATTACTGGTTGGCCTATTGGTCTTAATTTTGATGTCGCATTAGGAAATGTTGACAAGAATATTAATGACAGCAGTATTAGAATTAAGAACACTACACTTGCTGGTAATACTTCAAATATAACTTTAAGTGGTACATCTACTGTTGGAACTACAGCTGCAAGTTTATTGACTTGGTTCTCCACTCCAGCATATGGCAATACAATTTTAACTGCTGCATCTGCAGATAGATTAAAATTAATCCAACCATTTAACTATACAAGTCCAGACTTTACTCCTTACGCTAATAACTCTACTCCATCTACTACTCCAGCAACACCTAGTACAGATCCTATAACTGCGGCTACTTGGGGTTCATTAGGTACTTGGGATAATGTTAACTTCACTAAAAACGGTTCTTTCACAGATGCTAAATTACAAAATGCTTTCTTTGAGAAAGTTACATTCAGAGGTGCAGTTGCAGTATCTGGTGATAACCAAACATGGTGGAAAGGTTGGACAGTTTTCAAATAAGCTAGTATTTAAAAAATTGTTAGATTCTATATACAAAAGCGTCCCGAATTTCGGGACGCTTTTTTTATGTTAACCAAAATAGTTATTAAATAAATATTAGAGCTAAGTATAATTGCATATTATAAAGTGCCCTAAATTTTTTACGCTACTTCTTAATTTATATATTCTTCAACAAATTTCTCGCAATAAGTTTTAATCATTGCTCTTACGCTTCTAAACTGCTCATTTATTTCATCATCCGTTCCTATAGCTTTCGCAGGGTCTGGAAAATTATAATGTAGTTTCACTGCCTTGGTAGGAAAATAAGGGCAACGTTCTTTAGCATTGTCGCATACGGTAATCACATAATCAAAATTTACATCAAAGTATTCAGTAATATTATTAGAGCTATGATGGGAAATATCAATACCTATTTCTTTCATTGTAGAGATAGCTTTAGGGTTCACGCCATGCGTTTCCACGCCTGCAGAATATACTTTGGCTTTACCTGCAGTCATAGAAGCTAAGAACCCATGGGCTATTTGACTTCTGCAACTATTACCTGTACATAAGACTAAAATATTTTTCATAAGCTTATTTTGCTTTTACTAGATTGGATTCAAAAATTTAGCAACAACCAGCTCCTGGCACACAGGCAGCTTTTGGTTTTTGTGCAAATACGGTTACGGAAAAAATGCCCATTTGAGAAGCTCTAAAAGCAGCAATTTCTGCTGGGTTTAAATAATTCACTAAAATATCATCAGGGATAATAATAGCTTTTTCTTTTTGTATAGTTACATTTTCAAAACCATTCGCATCAATTAATTCCATGTAGACTTGTTTTTGAATAGCCCCAGACACACAACCCGCATACATTTCTGCAGCATTTCTTATACCTTCTGGAAGTGCACCTACTAATACCACATCAGAAATACTAAAATGTCCACCTGGTTTTAAGACTCTAAATATATCTTGAATAACAGCATGTTTATTAGGCACTAAGTTGAGTACACAATTACTTACAACTACATCTGCACTATTAGCGGTAATAGGCATATGCTCTATATCGCCTTGTCTAAATTCAACATTATGGTAGCCCATTTTTTCAGCATTGGCACGCGCCTTTTCAATCATGGCGGGTGTAAAATCAATGCCTATCACTTTACCAGTAGCCCCTGTACTTCTTCTAGCTACAAAACAATCATTGCCTGCACCCGATCCTAAGTCTACTACAACATCTCCTTCTTTTATTTTCGCAAATTCAGTGGGTAAGCCACAGCCTAGTCCTAAATCGGCACCTTCAACATAGCCAGGTAGTTTAGTATAGTCGTCCGACATGATATTGTATATTTCAGTACTGCAACCACCTGCACCACAACAAGAAGACATATTGGTCTCTTTGTCTTGTAAAGCAATCTCACTGTATTTTGCTTTTACGATTTCTTTTAATTCTAATTCTGTTTTCATAGTTTGAATTTTATATTGTTAACAACAAGATTTTGCTTTGTAAGTAGTGGTAAATAAGCCATCAAATAGTTTCCCTATTTTTTTCCAGTTAGACTCATTAATACAATAACATGTTTTTACACCTGTTATTTCTCCCTGTATTAAACCCGCTTCTTTTAATTCTTTTAGATGTTGTGAAACGGTGCTTTGCGAAAGCGGTAGTTCGTCTACAATATCTCCACAAATACAGGTTTGTTTTTTTAACAACAATCTAATAATAGCTACCCTGGCTGGGTGCCCCATTGCTTTGGCAAGCAATGCTATTTGTTCATCTTTTTCTGAATAGGGAGTCATAGTATCTTATTAATCGTAAAATTACGATTAATATTTACTCCACAAAATATTTTACAAACTATTTTTTAAAAACTGATTAAGATCATTCAAAAAAGCCCATACATAAAAAAGCCCAGTCTTTTAAGGACCAGGCTTTTCATTCTCAAACTCATATGAATACTATGCGTTGAAAGCGTCGGCTACGCCTTTATGTAAAATTTTTCCTGCTTTAATATTTAATCCTTTTGCTAAAGCTGCATTTTCAACACATGCTTTTTCCCATCCTTTATTGGCAATAGAAATGGCATAAGGTAAAGTAGCCTGTGTAAGTGCGCGTGTAGAAGTTTGTGGAACCGCCCCTGGCATATTGGCTACGCAGTAATGCAAAATATTTTGCTCCATGTAAACAGGGTTCTCATGCGTGGTAGGTTTGCAAGTTTCAATACAGCCTCCTTGGTCAACGGCAACATCTACTACTACGGTACCTGCTTCCATTAAAGCTAAATCGGCTTTCTTAATTAAATGCGGCGCCTTCGCACCATGTAATAATACCGCACCTATTACTAAATCAACAGTAGGTAATTTTTCTTGAATAGCCATTAAAGTAGAATACTGCGTAACTACATTCGCTGGCATTACATCCGATAAATATCTTAAACGTGTTAAGTTAGTATCCATTATAGTAACATGGGCGCCTAAGCCTGCAGCCATTTTAGCGGCCTGTGTTCCTACAATCCCACCCCCTATAATTAAAACTTCTGCTGGTTTCACACCTGGTACTCCTCCTAATAATTTTCCTTTTCCACCAAATGGTTTGCCTAAATAATAAGCACCCACATTCACAGCCATTCTTCCTGCTACTTCAGACATGGGTACTAATAGTGGCAATGAGCCATCAGGTAATTCCACTGTTTCATAAGCAATACAAACTGCATGAGATTTCATCATCGCATCTGTTAATTCTTTTGATGCTGCAAAGTGGAAATAAGTAAATAAAATTTGTCCTGGTTTAATAAGAGGAAATTCTGCAGCAAGTGGTTCTTTTACTTTAATAATCATTTCAGCAATGTCGTATACATCTTTAGCCGTCGCTAAAATTGTTGCACCTGCTTTTATATAAGCCTCATCAGAAAATCCAGAGCCAAGACCTGCCTTAGTTTCTACATTCACTGTATGACCTTGTCTTGTAAGTGCGTCCGCGCCTTCTGGTGTCAAACCCACTCTATACTCTTGAATCTTAATTTCTTTAGGAACTCCAATAACCATGATTTTTTGTTTTTATTTCTGTACAAATATCTATTAAAAGGAAATATTCATTTAATAATGATAATATTCAGTAAAATATCTTGTTAATTTGGGTAATTAGCAAAAAATAACGTTATTTACAGTAGAATTTATCCTAAAAACAGAAATTATTTCTCTATGGCACTTGACGCTATTGACCAATCTATCTTACGCATTTTACAAAAGGATGCATTGGCTACATTAAAAGACATTAGTGCGGCCATTAATTTATCACTAAGCCCTACACATGACCGTATTAAAAGACTAGAAGCAGAGGGCTATATTTTACATTATGTAACCCTGCTGGATAGAAAAAAATTAGACCTTGGTTTAGTGGTACACTGCCAAGTAACTTTAGACAAACAAACCCGTTCACATTTTTCTGAATTTGAAAAAACCATTTCAAAATTTCCAGAAATTATTGCTTGCAGTTTAGTATCGGGCAGCTTTGATTATTATTTAAAATTAGTGACCAAGGATGTAGAGTCTTATAATAAATTTTATCAGGAACAATTAGCCGTGCTGCCCATGGTGGCGCATATTAATAGTTTATTTGTAATGGATGAAATTAAAATAACGACCGAGCTTCCCATTTAATATTTAAGTAGAAATATACTTATACTTTGAGTAATTAAAATAAATTTAAATAAGAATAATAACTTCCCACCATGTACAATATACCTCATTTTAAAGCCAAGGATCATCAAGAAGTATTGGACTTTATGCAAGCGAACCCCTTTGTAACTATTTGTGGTGTTGACCAAGCAGGCTTTCCGGTGGCTACACAAGTTCCCGTTTTATTGACTATAGAAGAAGATAAAATTATTATTAGTGGTCATGTTATGCGCAAGCAAGAACATACCAATGCTTTTGAAATGAATAATAAAGTATTAGTTATTTTCTCTGGGCCATCGGCCTTTGTAAGTGCCAATTGGTATACCACCAAAAATATGGGTAGCACTTGGAACTACCAGTCGGTGCAAGCAAAAGGAAGTTTAGAAATTAAAGATGAAAAGCATTTATATAATTTATTAGAAAAGCTTACCCTACATTTTGAAAAAGATGCGAATGCGCCTACACAAGTGAAAAATTTATCAGCTGAATACCTGGAGCAAAATATGAAAGCCATTTATTCTTTCGATATTATGGTGAGTGATTTGCAACATGTTTTTAAATTAAGTCAGAATAGAGATGAAGCTTCCAAAGCTAATATACACGCTGAATTGAGTAAGGGAGATGCGGCTTGCAAGCATATGGCAGCAGCTATGAAGGCTCAATCAAATCCCAAAGATTCCCATAAAAATCTTTAAACACCGCAACGGTTCCATAAGCTTCGACATGCGGAGGGATGGTGAATTCAACTCCTTTGGAAATATAGTTTTGATAATCCCTTTCAAAATTATCGGTGTATAAAAATAAAAATACACGACCACCTGTTTGATAACCAATAAACTTTTCTTGCTCGGGGGTAGCTGCTTTGGCAAGTAATAACATACAACCATTATTGGCCCCAGTTGGTTGCACCATTACCCATCTTTTGGTTTCAGATAAAACGGTGTCTTCAATTAATGTAAACCCTAAAGTGTTAGTATAATAAGTAATGGCTTCGTCGTAATCACGAACCACCACCGCAATATGTGCCAAGCTTTGTTTCATATTTCAAATATACAATAATTAAAATCTTTCTTTAACTTCACCACACTATTTATTCTTAAAATTCAATATCAATGGCTGCTGTAAAAAATTTAATTTTCGATTTAGGCAATGTCATATATGATATTGATTTTAAAAAAATGAATACCGCTTTTGCCTCCATTGGTATAGAAGACATTGACCAGCATTTTACTTTGAATAAATCACATCAATTATTTTTAGACTTAGAAATGGGCTTTGTGAATGAACAGGCATTTTATGATGGTGTGAGGGCCTTAGTGAATTTACCTTTAACGAATGAGCAAATTCATTTTGCTTGGAACGCACTACTTGTAGGCTTTAGAAAAAATAGCATTGACTGGATTCAACAAAACAATACTAAGTACAATACTTTTTTATATTCCAACACCAATCAAATTCACCACGACCATTTTATAGCTGAGTTTGAAAGTAAGGTGGCTGCTTACCCTTTTGTATCTCTTTTTAAGACGCCCTATTATTCTCATGAAATGGGTATGCGCAAACCCGACCCCGCTTCTTTTACTTATATAGTAGAGAAAGAGGGCTTGGTGGCAAGTGAAACCCTATTTATTGACGACAATGAACCCAATATTATAGCAGCCGCCTCTGTGGGGCTTCAAGTGCTTCATTTAAAAGAGGGGATGAGGGTGGAAAAGGATATCGAGGCCTATTTATAGCCTCTATTTCTTCACTCTACTTTTTCTTAACTTCCTCAAATTCAATGTATTCTGCTTCCACTGGCTCCTCTTTAGGAGCGTAGTTGGCGCTTGTATTTTGACCAGCCTTCTGACTGTTTTGCGCATTTCTTACTGCTTCGGCCTGCTTCTTCTGCATCTGCTCCATATTCTTCCTTACAGACCTCACTCCCTTGGTTACGGGAACCACTACCTGAAATATTACTTTGTACAAAAAGTAAATCAAGAACCCATATAAAATAAACTTCGTCATACTGCAAAAATAAGGGCCTTGCCAATATTTTTGGGATATTTCATCCTGTTTTATTACCTTTGGCATAGAATAGAAGAAAATGTGAAGGGAACGATTTCGTTCCCTTCTTCTTTTTTAAGTATGCAAGCAAACGAGATTATAGCCTTAGTGAATCCAATTTTGGAACAACTTCTTAAAGAGGAGCCTAGTTATTTCTGCGTTTCGGTGAAAGTGAAGCCAACCAACAATATCAAAATATTCTTGGACGGCGACCAAGGCCTGCCTATTGAAAAATGCACATTTATCAACAGGAAATTATACCGCATTATGGAAGAAGCGGCCTGGTTTCCGGAAGGCGACTTCTCTTTAGAGGTTTCTTCCCCAGGAATAGATGAGCCTTTAGTCTTGAATCGTCAGTATATCAAGAATATGGGACGCAAGGTAGAAGTCACTTTTTTGGATGAGACCATTAAAGAAGGAGTTTTGAAAGAAGTAACAGAGAAAGACATATTAATAGAATGGACAGATGGGAAAGGTAAAAAAGCAGCCCTGCAAACTTTATTAATTCCTTTTGATCAAATAAAAACAACAATCGTTCAAGTTCAATTTTAACAAACAAATCATCAAGCAAGTAGCTTGAAAAAAAATTATGTTATGGCAAGTATAAATTTAATTGAAGCCTTTCAGGAGTTTAAAGACGCAGAAAGCATTGACCGTCCTACCATGATGAAAGTGGTAGAAGACGTATTCAAAACCTTATTGAGAAAAAAATACGGTAGTGATGAAAATTTTGACGTTATCGTAAACGCTGAAAAAGGCGACTTAGAAATTATTCGTCGTCGTCAAATTAGAGACGATGATGATGTAGATAATCCTTTAGAAGAGGTTTCTTATTCTGAAGCTATTAAAATTCAACCCGACTATGAAGTAGGAGAGGATTTATTAGAAGAAGTAGACATCTTGGACTTCGGAAGAAGAGCCATACTAGCGGCTAAGCAAACATTGGCCTCTCGTATCAATGACTTGAAGAAAAACGCTTTAGTAAAGAAATATTCTGATAGAATTGGAGACATCATGAATGCTGAAATTTATCAGGTATGGAAAAAAGAAGTATTGTTATTAGATGAAGAAGGCAATGAATTAATTCTTCCTAAGTCGGAGCAAATTCCACAAGACTTTTTTAAGAAAGGAGAAAATATTAGAGCGGTTATTGCTAGAGTGGATATGAAAAATAATTCACCAGTGATTATCTTATCTAGAACAAGCCCCTTATTCTTAGCAAAATTATTAGAAATAGAAGTACCAGAAATTTTTGATGGTTTAATTACCATTAAGAAAATTGTACGTGAGCCAGGTGAGCGTGCGAAAGTAGCGGTTGAATCATTCGATGATAGAATTGATCCAGTAGGCGCTTGCGTAGGTATGAAAGGAAGTCGTATTCATGGTATCGTAAGAGAATTGAAAAATGAAAATATTGATGTAATTAATTTCACTACCAATACACAATTATTAATTCAACGTTCATTAACACCTTCTAAAATTAGTTACATGAATATTGATGCTGAAAAAATGCACGCCGAAGTGTATTTAAAAGCAGATCAAGTTTCATTAGCCATTGGACGTAGAGGAGTGAACATTAAATTAGCTTCTGAATTAACGGGTTACGAATTAGATGTATACCGTGAAGATGAAGAAATCGTTGATGAATTTGATATTGACTTAGATGAATTTAGCGATGAGATTGAAACATGGATCATTGATGAATTTAAGCGTGTGGGTTGTGATACGGCAAGAAGCATATTAAACCTAGGCGCTGAAGAATTAGAGAAAAGAACAGACCTAGAAAAAGAAACGATTGCAGATGTGCGTCGAATCTTACAAGAAGAATTTGATAAAGGTGAATAACCTTTCGATTTAGTAAATAATAACTGGGACAAAAAACAACAGAATGTCAGAATTGAAACTACCAAGATTGTTAGCAGCTGCTAAAGAATTCAACATCGGTCAAGATACCTTGATTGAATTCTTAGTGAAAAAAGGTTTTCCTAAAGATGACCTTAAGCCAACAGCTAAATTAACTGAGGATCAGTATTATTCTCTACAAGCAGAATTTCAAAGCGATAAAGTAGCTAGAGATAAAGCAGACCATGTGGAGCTTCCTAAAAATGCTGTGGCCGATAAAGACAAGGCAAAGAAGCCTGTACTGGCAGAACCTGAAGCGGCTAAGCCTGCAGCAAAAGCAGAAGTAGAAAAACCAAAGACAGTGAAGGCTGCTGAAAAAGAAGTAGAAAAACCTGCTACTGTTAAGATTGATGCCCCTGAAGTAGAGTCGCCTAAAGTAGTTGACAAAATAGATTTATCCTTAATAGACTCTTCTACTCGACCTAAAAAATCGGCAAAGAAAGAAGAGCCAGCTGAAAAACCAGCCAAAGAAACGCCTGCTAAAAAATCGGCGAAAAAAGAAGAGCCAGCAGCAAAGCCAGTAAAAGAAACACGTGCTCCAGTAGATCATTCTATATCACCTGAAAATGTGCATGGCAAAATTGAAAACATTACTTCAAAAAAATTAGAAGGTCCTAAAGTAATGGGTAAAATCGATTTGCCTATTAACAGCGATACACGTCCTAAGCCATTGAGTCAAGAAGAAAAACGTAAACGTAAACGTATTCCTTCTCAAGGTCCACAACAAGGTGGTGGCGGTCAGGGTCAAGGGGGTAATCAAACACAGGGCGGAGGTCAAAGACCAGGTGGCGGATACCAAGGACAAGGTGGTGGACAAAGACCAGGCGGTGGATACCAAGGACAAGGTGGTGGTCAAAGACCAGGTGGCGGACAAAGACCAGGTGGAAATAGAAATGCACCACAAACTGCAGAACAAAAAGAAATTGGTCAAAAAGCCATTCAAGATAAGATTAAAGAAACGCAAGCAAAATTAGCGGGCGCAGGTGGAAGAGGAAAAAGTTTGAAGTCGAAATACAGACGTGCTAAAAGAGATGAAGCTGCAGAAAATGAAACCAATGAAATAACAGATAATAAATTACAAGTTACAGAGTTTGTAACGGTAAGCGAGCTATCAAGTTTGATGGATGTAAGTTTTGCAGACATTATTAGCAAGTGTATGAACTTGGGTATCATGGTTTCAATTAACCAACGTTTAGATGCAGAGGTTATTGAACTAGTAGCCAGTGAATTTGGTTTTGAAGTAGAATTTGTGGGATTAGAAGATGCAGAAGAAATGGATGAAGAAGAAGAAGCAGACGATTTAGCCAACTTGGTAGAGCGTCCGCCGATTGTAACTATTATGGGTCACGTTGACCATGGTAAAACTTCTTTACTAGATTATATCCGTAATGCCAATGTAGTAGCGGGTGAGGCAGGAGGTATTACACAACATATTGGTGCTTATGAAGTGACTTTGCCGAATGGTAAAGCCATTACTTTCTTAGATACGCCGGGTCACGAAGCCTTTACAGCCATGCGTGCGCGTGGTGCGAAAGTAACTGATATCGCTATTATTGTGGTAGCTGCCGATGATGCGGTGATGCCACAAACCAAGGAAGCCATTAGTCACGCGCAAGCAGCGAATGTGCCTATGATTTTTGCGGTGAATAAAATTGATAAAGATGGTGCACAGCCACAGAAAATATATGAGCAACTTTCTCAAATGAATATTTTAGTAGAAGCTTGGGGTGGTAAATTCCAAAACCAAGAATTATCTGCTAAGCAAGGTTTAAATGTAGATACTTTATTAGAGAAGGTTATTTTAGAATCTGATTTATTAGATTTAAAAGCCAACCCGAATAGAGAAGGTTCTGGAAGTATTATTGAAGCCTCTTTAGATAAAGGACGTGGATATGTTGCTACTATTTTAGTTCAGAATGGAACTTTAAGACAAGGTGATTTAATTTTATCTGGTCAGTTCTATGGTAGAGTGAAGGCCATGTTTAACGAGCGTAATCAGCGTATCGAAGTAGCGCCGCCTTCAACACCAGTGGTTATCTTAGGTTTAAATGGTGCACCACAAGCGGGTGAGAAATTTAAAGTATATAATGACGAGGCAGAAGCAAAAGAATTAGCCACTAAGCGTGCTCAATTATTAAGAGAGCAAGGTTTAAGAACTAGAAAACATATTACACTAGATGAAATTGGTCGTCGTTTAGCCTTAGGTAACTTTAAAGAATTAAATATTATCATTAAAGGTGACGTGGATGGTTCTGTTGAAGCCTTAAGTGATTCATTACAAAAATTATCTACTGAAGAAATTGCGATTAGAGTTATTTTAAAAGGAGTAGGTCAAATTTCTGAATCGGACGTACTACTTTCTGCAGCTTCTGATGCCATTATCATTGGATTTAACGTTCGACCTTCTATGCAAGCTAATAAATTAGCAGAAACGGAAGGGGTAGAGATTAAATTATACTCTATTATCTACAACGCTATTGATGAAATCAAGTCTGCGATGGAAGGTATGTTGGAACCAAAAATTCAAGAAAAAATTGTGGCCAACGTAGAAGTAAGAGAAGTGTACAAATTTGATAAGGCTACCGTTGCTGGATGTTTCGTTTTAGATGGCAAGTTGAGTAGAAATAGTAAGATTAGAATTATACGTGACGGTATCGTTGAATATCCTAAAGGTGAAGGTCAAAGTGCTGAGTTAGGTAGTTTAAAGCGTTTCAAAGACGACGTGAAAGATGTCGTATCGAATATGGAATGTGGTTTAACAATTAAAAACTTTATCGACCTTAAAGTAGGGGATATTGTGGAAGCCTTTGAAGAAGAGGAAGTAAAACGTACTTTATAAAAAAATTAAGATTTGCTATTTGGGTAAATGACCCAAGCTGCAGAACTTTACCAAATAATAAAAAATCGATGAAATTAATTAGCATTGCATTTTCTTTATTTTGCTTGACCATTTCTTTTTCAGCGAAAGCGCAAGTAAAAAAAGTATTAGCAGATAAAATTATTGCCACTGTGGGCGATAAATTTATTTTAAAATCAGATGTTGAAAATGCCATTGGCGATTATAAGCGTCAAGCGCAAGGTCAAGAAAATATAGGTATACCTTCTGAGTGTCAAATCGTGGAAGGTCAATTAATTCGCAAGGCCTTAGTATTACAAGCACTCATCGATTCTATCATAGTTACAGAAGAAGACGTAGAAGTAGCGATGGAAAGTCGTGTTCGTAGTTTCATTCAACAATTTGGCTCTAAAGAAGTATTAGAAGAGGTGGCAGGCCGTACTGTCTTCCAACTAAAAGAAGATTTTCGTATTTTAATTAAGGAGCAAAAATTAGCTGACGAAATGCAGGCTAAAATTGTAGAAAAAGTTAAGATCACCCCTACTGAAGTTAAAAATTACTATGAAAAAATACCTTTAGATAGCCTGCCTCTATATGAAAGCGAAGTGCAAGTAACAGAATTAGTGATGCATCCTAAAGCCAATAGAGATGTGGAAGAATATGTGATCCAACAAATGTTAGAGTATAGAAAACAAATTGAGTCAGGTGCTAATAAATTTGATCAATTAGTTAAATTATATTCCGAAGACCCTAGTGCCAAGGAAAACCTAGGCATGTTTAATTTAAACCGTAACGAGAAAAATTTTGATCCTGCATTTATGTCGGGTTCTTTCCGTTTAAAAGAAGGTCAAATTTCTGCCCCTATTAAATCTAAATTCGGCTACCATATTATTCAGCTTGTTTCAAGATCAGGTGATGAAGCGGTGGTAAAACATATTTTACGTATTCCTCCTATTACCAACGACGAAATCAATGAAACAAAATTGTTTTTAGATAGTATTAGAAAAGAGATGACCGCTAATAGATTAAGTTTTGGCGAAGCCGTTAATAAGTTTAGTGATGATGAAGGCAGTAAGTTTAGTGGTGGTGCTATCACAAGTCGTGATGGATCTACTTATGTAAACATTGACCAATTAGACAAAGAAATGGTGGTCTTAATGAAAAATATGAAGCCAGGCGAAATTTCTGCACCACAGGTATACTTAGACGACCGTGGTAGAAAAACAGTAAGACTTATTTATTTTAAAGAGCGTACTATACCGCATAGAGAAAATTTAAAAGAAGATTATAATAAAGTTGCACAACGTGCACTAGAAGAAAAAAAGGCAAAGTCAATGGAGACTTGGTTTAAAGAGCATGTTCCTAGTTATTATGTTTTTGTTGATGATTCTTTTCAAGGCTGCGTTGAATTAACGGATTGGACTAAGGTGGCCAATCAGATTGTGAAAGAAAAAACGTTTTAATTTTACTTACTCCTATGTCATCTATTTTTTATCCAGCGAATGAAAGAGGCCATGTTCAATTTGATTGGCTAGATACTTACCATAGTTTTAGTTTTGGACAATACCATGATCCTACTAAAATTCATTTTGGAGCGCTGCGTGTTTTAAATGACGACAAAGTTGATGCAGGCATGGGTTTCGGTACCCATCCCCATGATAACATGGAAATTATTACCATTCCTTTATTCGGAGACTTACACCATAGAGATAGCACAGGAAGAGATTGTATTATTAAAGAACACGATGTACAAATAATGAGTGCAGGTTCGGGCATTCAACATAGCGAGGTCAATCCTAATAAAGATAAAAGGGTAGAATTATTCCAAATTTGGATCTTCCCGAAAGAAAGAAATATTACCCCTAGGTATGATCAAAAATCATTTCTTCCAGAAGATAGGGTGGATCAACTACTTACAGTCGTTTCTCCCAATGAGCCAGGTACCTTATTTATTAACCAAGACGCCTGGTTGTCCTTGGGCCATTTTAAAAAGCCCTTTACTACTAATTACCCTATGCACCAAGCTGGCCAAGGCCTTTTTGCCATCTGTGTAGAAGGAACTTGCACCGTGGGAGGTCAAATCTTAGGTCGCAGAGATGCAGTGGGTATTTCGGGGGTAGAAGCGGTCCAAATTGAAGCAACTGCAGGCTCCGACCTACTACTTATTGAGATTCCTCATTTTACGACGGGCGCTTAGAAATTTTTTTACTTCTTTACTAGTATACAATAGCTAACTATTGTAAATTTGGGGCTCCTTAAACTCCATCATGAGCGACGAAATCAAACACGAATGTGGCCTAGCCTATATTCGACTTAGAAAGCCTCTTTCTTATTATCTTCAAAAAAGAGGGTCGGTTACCTACGGATTAAACAAATTATACTTGTTGATGGAAAAACAGCACAATCGTGGTCAAGATGGTGCGGGTTTAGCTACACTTAAATTAAATATTGAACCAGGCAATCCTTTCTTATACCGATTACGCAGTAATGCGCAACAACCTATTGCCGATTTATTTTATAAAATAGGTTTAGAAATACAAGAGCTTGAAAAATTCCAACCAGATATTGCGAAGCATCCTGGCTTAATGAAAGGGCATCTGCCTTTTATGGGTGAAATTTTATTGGGGCATTTGCGTTACGGTACCCAAGGAAAAAACAATATTGATTTTTGTCATCCTTTTATCAAGCGCAATTTAATACCTGGTAAAAATTTAGCCTTAGCAGGTAATTTTAATTTAGTCAATACCGACGAATTATTTGAAAAAATTAATTTAGACCCAGCTCCTTTTGAAAAACAAAGCGATTTAGCAGCGATGATGGAAGTGATTCATCATTTCCTAAGCAACGAAGAATCAATTAATCCTAATAATCCCAATATTGTTGATGTTTTAAAGAAGGCGGTTCCTTTATTTGACGGAGGCTTTACAGTGGGCGGTTTAGTAGGCAATGGCCACAGCTTTATTTTAAGAGATGCCCATGGTATCAGACCTGCTTATTATTATATCGATGATGAAGTAATTGTAGCAGCCAGCGAGAGAGCTGCTATTAGAACT
>Ga0208927_1000119_pt1 | contig 20905 bp, 29 predicted proteins | sample Colrivmet1546C02_FD_187640 | JGI IMG/M metagenome (GOLD analysis project Ga0208927, IMG submission 187640) | Estuarine microbial communities from the Columbia River estuary - metaG 1546C-02 (SPAdes) (version 2) | ecosystem: Environmental > Aquatic > Marine > Intertidal zone > Estuary | place...
AAGAACGGCGGGAAGAACGGTGGGAAGTGTGGTGGGAAGAACGGCGGGAAGTGTGGAGGCGTAAACGTAGTTACTGTGTTTGTTATTGCGCCTGCGCTTGTGCCGTTGGCATTTATTGCATAAATTGTATAGTTTTGAGAAGTGTTTCCAGTTTCTCCTATGTCTTTTGGAGAAACAGAATTTGCATAAGATGGACCGTCTGAGGAAACAATAGTATAACTTGATACTGCTTTTCCTCCGTCTGTTGTTGGTGCAAGCCATGTAACCCGATCAGTATTAGTTACTGTTGAAGCAACTGAAACTGAAGTCGGTGCGCTTGGAATTGTTGTTGCAGTGACCGCAGAAGTTGATGTTGCAGCAGCGGCTCCTGCTGCATTTGATGCAACAATTGAGAATGTGTATGAGGTTGCTGATGTTAGTCCTTGTGCTATATAAGAAGTTGCTGTTGTTGTCCACGGTGATCCTGCTACGGATGGTGAGGGAGTTATTGTATAAAGTGTTGCTTCTGGTGAACCAGCTGGCAATGACCAGACTATATCGATTGCACCATTATTTACAGCTCTTCCAGTTCCAACATCAGTTGATGATGTTATTACTACTGGCTTTGGCTCTAGAAAATCATTAGCCGCTGCGGAATGCTTACCTACTTTTTTTGCCATTATTTATATTCCCCTATCCAATTAAGCTTTCAAATCTCCGTATATCAACCAGTCAGTTGAAGATACTTTTTGTGCAGTTGCTGAAGAATATGTGGTTCTAAGCAATGCGCCTGGTGTGTAGAGCAGGTTGACTGATCCAGTTTTTGCAAAGCTAGCGCCAGTTCCTGATGCTTGGTAGAAATCAACTGATTCTCCAACTGCATACAGTGCATTTGATGCATCGCCAATTGTAATTGCTACAGCTCCAGCTAGTGGAACCATGCTGTCTTGCAAGCTTCCTGCCAATGTTGTGCTTGCAGAAATTGTACTTGCAATTGGTGTCCGTGAAGGTACGCCAGCCTTTGTTTGTGTCTTATCTGTAAACGCAACGCCAGCTGCTGCAACTGTTACTGTGCCAGTAAATGTTGGTGAGGCAAGTGGTGCTTTTGCTGCAAGAGCATTTGTCATTGTTGTTGCAAAGCTTGCATCATTTCCAAGCGCTGTTGCTAATTCATTAAGGGTATCAAGAGCAGCTGGTGCTGATGCTATAACTGCATTTACTGAAGCCGTGGCTGATGCTATTGCTTCAGATTTAGCGGTTGCAATTGCTGCAGCCTGTGCTGTTGATACTGGTTTTGAAGCATCCGCTGTATTATCAACAGATCCTAGTCCAACCATTGTCTTTGTAATTCCTGAGACTGTACCTGTAAATGTTGGTGAGGCAATTGGTGCTTTTGCATCGAGCTGTGTCTGTATTGCAGATGTTACTCCATTTACATATCCAATTTCTGTTGAATCAACTAGGCCTATTGAAGTTGTTGATGGAAGAACTACTGTGCCTGTAAATGTTGGACCATCTAGAGTAGCTCGTAGTCCAAGTGCTGTATCTAGTCCAGCAATCTTTGATGTAGCTATTCCTGCTGCTGCATTTATATCTCCGTCTACAATAGTTCCATTTGCAATTTTAGCTGATGTAACGGATGAGTCTGCAAGGTCTCCCTCTACAATAGTTCCGTCTGCAATCTTAGCTGATGTAACAGCTCCGTCTGCAAGATCAATTGTTGAAATTGTTCCGTCTGCAATATTTGCTGATGCAACTGTTCCGTTTGCAAGCATTGCTCCAGTTATTGTTGCAACTGGTGCCTCAAATGTTCCTGTAAATACTGCATTTGCCAACGGAGCCTTTGTATCAAGCTGTACTTGAATTCCTGATGTGACACCGTTAAGGTATCCCATTTCAGTTGAATCAACTAAGCCAATTGAGGTTGTTGCTGGGAGTGTTACGCTTCCTGTAAATGTTGGGCTTGCAAGTGGTGCCTTAGCATCAATTTGAATTTGAAGATTAGATGTTGCTCCATCTAGGTACCCCATTTCCAAGTTAGACACTGATCCGATTGTTGTACTTGAAGGAAGTGTTACATTTCCTGTAAATGTTGGTGAAGCAAGTGGTGCTTTGGCATCAAGTTGTGTCTGTATTCCAGATGTAACTCCGTTAACATAACCTAGCTCTATGTTTGAGACTTGGCCAATGCTTGTGCCTTCTGGCAATGTTACTGTTCCTGTGAATGTTGGAGAAGCAATTGGAGCTTTTAGTCCTATTTCATAAGCATTAGCATCAAGCTGGCTTTGTACACCAGATGTTACTCCATCTAAATATGAAATTTCAGTTCCATCTACGTTTCCAATTGCTGTTGTTGAAGGAAGGACTACGTTTCCAGTGAATGTTGGAGATGCAAGTGGTGATTTTAATGCAAGAGCAGATGTAATTGTTGCTGCATAACTTGCGTTATCATTTAGTGCTGCTGAAAGTTCAGCCAATGTGTCTAGTGCTGCTGGTGCTCCGTTAACTAAATTATTTATTGCTGAATTTGTGTAAGTCTGCGCTGATGTTATTGCTGCTGTTGCTTGAGTATTTACATATCCTCTTTCTGCAATAATAGTTGTATCAATTTGTGATGTTGGAATCTTTGTGCTTGCATTAAGTGTTGCAACACCATTTGGCTGACCAAGGTCAGACACTGGTACAAAGTCTGTATCTACTGTATTTGAAAGACTTGAAAGTGCTGCTGCAGCTGTTGCTTCTGCTGCTGCTCGTGCTGCATTAGCTTTTGTAGTGGCATCGGTTGCTGCTGCTGAAATCGCTGCTGCCTGGGCTGCGTTAGCCTTTGTAGTGGCATCTGCTGATGCAGTTGATACTGAAGCTGCGTCGCCAGTGTCTACATATGACTTAAGTGCTACGACTGTTGAGTCTACTGTTATCTGGATTGTATTTGTTCCATCGTTGTATGACTTTGTGAGTCCCGCTCCCATTGAAAGGGCGGTGTTAATTGCGTCTTGGGATATTTCACCAATCGCTACATCTGAATTGTTTGCATATGCAAGGGCAGTCCATGTAGAAGATCCGTTACCGAATTTAAATAGGTTAGTGTCTGACTCGACACCCATTTCTCCTGCTGCCAAAATTGGATTTACTGAAGTCCACTGTGAAGCGGTACCTCTTCTTACTTGAATTCTTACTGTTGACATATTTGCCACCCCTTGTTTAGACTTATTTGTTAATTATAGCACTACAATAATTCCAAAACAATTATGCAATTGTTCCAGAATCAAAGCTCATGCTATATACTTCTGTTGAGTAATCTCCACCATCCGCAAATTTTGTGGCTGTGGTATTTACTCCGTTCGCATATACTGTATAGATTGGCTGACCGTTATAGTCCATAGCCAATCCAATATCCATAAATGTTAGAGCTCCTAGATCTTCTGCCGCATCTGTTAAAAGAGCGATTTCCTTCCAAGCACCATTAATCTGGATTTTTAGTCTTCCAGTTGATGAGTCGAAGGCAAGGGGGGTTGAATTTAAGACTAAGTTGTCTACATTTACTGCTGCATCAAATGTTGCAGGTCCTGCTACGTTAAGGCCATTTTTAACCTTGAAGTTTTTATTTACTATTGCCATTTAAGTTCACATATCCCCTAATGTTTTTGGTGGGGTTTTGAAAGGACCCCATACCTTTTATTAATTATTTAATTAGTGTTGCGTAAACCATTACATCTGTTGATGCGTATGTTGTTGTTACTGATACTGAAACATCGCCTGAAACATATGCTGCTGTTACAGTTCCAAGATCCGCTCCTGTTGTAATTGTTCCAAATTCAGTTATTGCTACATTGTTGCTTGTATCAAGTGTAAGTAGAATCTCAGAAACTTGAGTATTTACACCATTCTTTAGTTTAACAAGAGCTTTAGCTGTTCTGTAATCTGCTGCTGCCCATGTAAGAGCATTTACTGTTGATGCAGACGCTACGGTTGAAGTTGCTGCCCGTACTGCGGCTACATCGTTTACATTAACTTTAGTGAATGGTGTTGTACCATTTTTTACATTTGTAAGAGCGGTTGCTGCTGTTGATTCCGCTGAGGCTTGCGCTGCAGACTGAGCGGTTGCAATTGCTGCGTTGCGGTCTGTGACCTCACCTGAAATTGCTGTTGAAATTGCTGAGTTACGAGCTGTGGCTTCTGCGGCTACCTTTGATGTAGCATCTGTTGCTGCTGCAGAGATTGCTGCTGCCTGGGCTGCGTTAGCCTTTGTAGTAGCATCTGTTGCTGCTGCAGAGATCGCTGCGGACTGTGCTGCGTTGGCTTTAGATGTAGCATCTGTTGCTGCTGCAGACTGAGCTGCGTTAGCCTTTGTAGTAGCATCTGAAGCGGCAGTTGAAACTGCTGCTGCAATATCTGTTGTGACCTGTGATGCGTTAGCCTTTGTTGCTAAAGCTGTTGTAATAGTTGTTGTGTAATTAGCATCATCATTAATTGCTGCTGCTAATTCATTTAAAGTATCAAGAAGTGCTGGAGCACCATCGACTACTGCTGAAACTGCTGTTGAAATTGCTGTATTACGATTTGCAACCTCTGTTGAAATTGCTGCTGTAAGTGCTGATGCTGCAGTTGCTTCCGCTGCTGCTCGTGCTGCATTAGCCTTAGCTGTTGCATCTGCTGAAGCTGTAGCTTCGGCTGCTGCCTGCGCTGCATTAGCCTTTGAAGTAGCGTCTGTTGCTGCTGCAGAGATCGCTGCGGACTGTGCTGCGTTGGCTTTAGATGTAGCATCTGTTGCTGCTGTGGCAACGGCTGCATTAGCCTTGGTTGTTGCATCTGTTGCTGCTGCAGTTTCAGCTGCTGTCTTGGCAGTTGCAATTGCTGAATTTCTATCAGTAACTTCTGTTGCAATTGCTGATGCAATTGCTGTGTTACGTGCTGTAGCTTCGGCTGCTACTTTTGATGTAGCATCTGTTGCTGCATTTGCCTGTGCGCTTGATGCTGCACCTGCTGCATCATATGCTGCTGCTGTTGCAGCTAATGCACGAGCATTTGTAAAATATAGATTTGAAGTACCCTCTGTTAGAGTATCTGATGTGTGATTAGAAAGGCTTGAAACTGTACCAGTTACGTTACCAGTTACATTACCAACAATAGATGCTGTAATTGTTCCTGCTGCAAAGTTTCCTGAGCCGTCACGCTTTACTACAGTATTAGGAGTATTGGCTGTATCTGCTGATCCGCCAACTGTGCTGATGATAAAGGCTGTTGATGCCTCTGTTAATACATTAAATCCATTTACCGTTGCGACGGAGCCGTCAACGATAAGACCATTCTTTACTCTAAAATTCTTATTTACTATTGCCATAATTTATGACTCCTCTTACTGCTTTATTTTAACGCTGTTCTAAAATATCTTACAGTAACTTCTCCTGATACTGGGGTGACTGTTAGATTAATTATACCACCAGATGATTCAAAAGCTGTCGTTGCTAGTGAAGAATTGGCGTTTGTTACTATGTTGGATTCAGATACATATATATCAGAAGACCCTCTTAAAGCTGTTATGTTTGAAAAATAAGATTCGCCAGTAGATGGCTTTACAATCTGTAGCGCATATGTTGCTGTCCGATAATCTGCTGAGTTATATGAATCAATTGTAGTTTTATTTTGAATTCCTGCAATTGTTAAATCGTTGTTTCCTTCTAAACCCATCAATGTTTCAATATTAGATGATTGGTTTGAAAGAGTATTGAGTGATGTTGAAAGTTCATTTACTTTGTAAGTCAAAGTAGATGAGTCTGTAGAGTTTGTTACACCTACTACATTTTCTAATGCTTCAATTGCATCATTGGCATTTGCATGTTGAGCGGCGTGTCCAGATAGATCATCTGTTGCTGCTGGGTTTGAAAGGTTATCTTTGCTTGTTGGAAATGTACTTGCCACTATTGTCCTCCTGGCGATGTTGCCTAAACTAATTATACCGTATAAATTTCTAAGACTACCACTTTCCTATTGGACATACTGCTAGTTCTAGTTTAGTTTTCCCTGCCATAAAACATCCACATTTTTTGCATTGCTTTGTTGATTTTATTAGTTCTGGACAAGATAAGCAAATGTTGTATCTTTCTTTTGCCAGTAAGTCATCAGCCCACTGTGTATTTTTATTTATTAAATCCCATGGTCTTACATCACCAAGGTTTTCTTTATATTTTTGCCATGCAGATTTTTCAGTCATTAGAAGTTACCCTTCTACGAATTGGGTGCCGCTCCATGTCCAACTAATATCTACATCAAGTTCGGATGGAATCTCTACAAAGATAGGATTAGATGAAAGTCCAGCGACTATTCTTTCTCCGCCTTCTCCATCAGAGCCTTGATACTCTGTATCTATTGTCATTACTGTAAATATTTCACCATCTACAATTCCCGCAAATTTTTTAATTGTCATTTTTTTTCCTTTTCATTTATTTAAAGTATACCAGATTACAGATTAGGTAAGGCAGGCACTACCAGTCCAGTATCCACCAAAATTATTTACACAGTTTGAACAATTTGCACAGCCTGCTGAAGATCCTGAATATTGACTACATCCAGGAGTGTTACAGGTGTTTGCTGCTGGGAAGTACGGTGGGAAGAACGGCGGGAAGTGTGGTGGGAAGAACGGAGGGAAGAACGGTGGGAAGTGTGGAGGGAAGAACGGAGGGAAGAACGGTGGGAAGTGTGGAGGGAAGAACGGTGGGAAGAACGGTGGGAAGTGTGGTGGGAAGAACGGCGGGAAGAACGGTGGGAAGTGTGGAGGAAAGAACGGTGGGAAGAACGGCGGGAAGTATGGTGGCGTAAAGGTAAATACTTTATATGTATACTGAACAACCGATCCTCTTGGAATAACTGAACCAGAAGCTGTGCCTTGTGCAGACACAATATCATTATCAGAAAGAACTGTTCCTGGTGTAGTCTGCTCTAAATAAGTTAAACTTATATTACTTAAATCTATTCGTGCTTGAGTTTTATTAATACCTATAATATTAGGTACTGATACTTTTCTTACACCAGTCTTAATCCCATAAAATCTAGTTACCATTTTAGGCGCTCAAATCGCCCATTACAACCCAAGAATTAGTACCTCGTTTTAAAAGTGTTGCTGAAGACCATCTGGCTCTTAATTTTAATCCAGGTGTTGAATCTGGGGTAAATCCGCTGCCAGCAATTAAAACTTGACTATCCGATGTTTGCAAAACGTCTATTGTTGTTCCAGTTGCAAAGCTTGAGCTATCTAGTATTGTTAAAGTTCCACCACCGCTCATTTCAATTAATTTAAATGCATCTCCAACTACAATTTGATAAGATCCAGATTGAGGGTTTGTTAAAACTGTCCGATTTAATTTAGAATCTAATGCTGTTTGCGTTGCTGTTGAAATTGGCTTTTCTGTATCTGATGTGTTGTCAACATTACCAAGGCCAACCATAGATTTTGTAATACCGCCAACTGTACCAGTAAATGTTGGTGAGGCAATTGAAGCATATGTTGTTGCTGCTGTAGCAGATGATAACTTAGCATCAAGTGCAGTTTGAGTAGCAGTTGATATTGGCTTTGCTGAATCTGCTGTGTTGTCAACTGATGCGAGGCCAACCATAGATTTTGTAATTCCTGAAACTGTGCCTGTAAATGTTGGTGAAGCAATTGGAGCCTTTGTTCCAACTAAAGTTGTAAGTGTTGTAGATGCAGCTTCATCTGCCTGTAACGCTGCAGCTAGCTCTCCTAAAGTATCTAGAGTTGCTGGTGCTGAATTTACAATTGCTGCAACTTTTGCATCGGCATAAGCATTTACTGAAGCTGGTATAACTGAATCTAGTAATTTCCCAGAAGAATTCAAGCCAGCAAATCCGCTGGCTTGATTTCTATCATTTTCTAAAACATAATCACCTAAAGTATTATTTAAAGATGTCGATAATGAGTCTGTGTAAGCATTAGCAGACACTAAAGCTGCGTTGGCTTTGGTTGTTGCATCTGTGGCTGCTGTAGCAATGGCTGCGTTGGCTTTGGTTGTTGCATCTGTGGCTGCTGTAGCAATGGCTGCGTTGGCTTTAGTTGTTGCATCTGTGGCTGCAGCTGTGATGGCTGCTGCTTGCGCTGCTGAAGACTTTGTGGTGGCGTCTGTAGCTGCAGCTGTGATGGCTGAGGCGGAAGAACCCAAAGATTCATAAGCAGATGCAGTTGCTAAAAGTGCACGGGAATCAGTAAAATATTTATTAGTTCCCTCTGTTACTGTTGAAGTTGTTAGTCCAGATAAAGAAGATTGTATTGCAATATTCCTATTTATTATTTCTGATGATATTGCTGTATTTATAGCAGTTGATCTGGTTGATGCTTCTGTAGAAACTTTATTATCTGTATATGCATTGGCAGCTAAGGATGCAGCAGAGATTGATGCTGAGGATGCTGCTATAGATTCTGATTTTGCTATATCAGCTTTTCCTGTTGCATCTGTTGCTGCGGAAGCAATGGCTTCTGATTTTGCAGTTGCTATTGCAGTATTTCTATTTGTAGTTTCAGACAAAATTGAAGATGATATTAATGAAGATACTGCATCTATTGCTCTTTGGTTTGTAAAATATTTATTTGATCCTTCTGTTATAGAAGATGTAGTTAATGCTGCTAATGCTGCAGATAGCTCTGCATCCATTGATATAGAATCTGGCAATTGAGATGTAGGAATTTTCCCTGTAGGACCTAGTGTAGCTAGTCCGTTTGCTTCTCCTGCTTTAAATGCATATGATGTAGTTGCATTCCATCTTGATCCATTACCAATTTTAAACTTTAGTGTGTCTGTCTCTACTCCAATTTCTCCTGGTAAAAGAATTGGGTTATTTGTTGTCCAGTTTGCTGTTGTATCTCTTCTCAGCTGAATTCTGATTGCCATTATGCTCCTCCGCCATCTATTGGAGTATCATTTCCAGTATCTCCAGAGCTTCCGCCATCCCATGATATATCTGAAGAATAAATTGTATTTCCAGATGGATCTCCGCCATCAAACAAAGTTAACTGCTGTGCTGATGGGAGAGAAACATTGTCCGCTGGGGCTCCGCCAAAAACTGCATCAATTATTGGAAGTGTCAATTGAACTCCATTTCCAGAAAAATCTTTAAATGTTATTGGGTCATTAATATCAATAGTGTGTACATCTCCGTCATATGTGTGCGTGTGCAAATAGAAAGGAGTTGGGTCGTCGCTTTTAGCAATGTTAACCCATGTGATGCCATTATGAATTTTTAAGGCTTTCTCAGTTGTATTAAAAAACACATCACCAGCCGACCCTAATGGGTCGGCGGTGAGTGTAGTTAAATTAAGTAAAGACTTAAATTTTCTTGACATTTTATCCTACGATAACAACTCTGTATTCACCAGCTGTTGGGGCCGATGCAAATTTTACAGTAACTACTGAATCTGATGTATGTTGTACGTCAGCCTCTATTTGATTATAATCTGCAGTAGTTTCAAATATCTGTACTGTAAGATCTTTTGTTCCTAGGTTATGTGTTACTGTATATGATGTTGCTGCACCATCGCCAATTGTTGTTGCATACTTTCTTGCAATATTGTGGTAGTTTCCGCCAACTTGACCAATTTGCCAAACATCAGATGTCTCGTTCCAAAGAATTTCAGCATCTGCTTCATTTCCACGCTCTACAAGAAGTCCAGCATCTGCTACAGGAGTTCCTGTTGCATTACTGTTAAGCTTTACCTTATTATCTTCAATGTTAATCTGTGTGGTATTTACAGAGTTAACTGTTCCTATTACATTAAGGTTTCCACCTACTTGTAAGTTTCCAGTAATTTCAACATTGTCTGGCAAACCAATTGTTACTGCTGCCGACTCTCCACTATTTGGAGAAACAGTAATTTCATTAGCTGTTCCAACAATTGTTGCTACATAGTCTCCAGTTGTATCAGTTCCAAGTGCTACTGAATTCGGCTGAACTGTTGTTGTGATTGTTACGTCACCAAGATTTGTCATTGTTGCAGAACCAGTTACATCTCCTGAAAGAGTAATTACTGGGTCTTTGTTAAGAGATACAGCTCCTGCTGTAACTGTAAAATCTGTGGAGCTAAATGAAGCAACACCTTTATTTGTATAGGTCGCATCTTCTGCAGATACTGTAATTGTATTATTTGTTACTGCTACATCAATTCCTTCTCCGCCAGATACAGTTAATGTATCTGAAAGTAGATTTACTGTATCTGTTCCAGTATCTCCAGCAATTGAAAGGTTTGTGGCTACATCTGACTCGCTTGCAGCAGTTAGTCTACCCTGTGCATCAACTGTAAACGATGGAATCTTTGTTGTTGATCCATATGAACCAGCTGTTACTGCTGTGTCATTTAATTTTAGTGTTGTTGTTCCTGCTGGGTCGTTGTAAGTTGCAGTAAGTGCTGTGCCTGCTAGTACGGACGAACCAATGACATCTTGAATTACTTCAGTAGAACCAGAAGCTGGTGTCCACTCTGTTCCATTATAGAAAAATAGAACGTTTGAAACGTTGTTGTAGTAAATTTGACCTGAGACTGGATTTGATGGTGCTGATCCCAGGTTTTGAATTCTTGCATTTAACAGCTCATTCTTATTAAGGTCTAAGCTGACCGCATATTTTCTTGCCATTTCTTCTTCTCCCTTTTAAGACAGATGTGCTGTCCCTGAAAATGGTTGAGCCATTGTCAGTGTAATTTGATTTATATTGTTGTAATCTATACCAGTTTCTAGTATATCTCCTGCGCTTGTTTTTACTGTTACGTTGGGATAAAAACCCAAATTGTGCAATATTATAACGCTATATGTATTTGCAATAGGTCCAGTAACTTGTGAAAGTTCCCATGAATATCTAAATGAATAGTCCGTAGGTGGGTTATTTAAAATATAGTTTTGTGCACCTACCCAAGTCTCATCACTTGGTTTTGGTCCATAAAATCTTGTTGTAACAACATCATAAAAAAAATCACCAGTTAGTCCAAGGTTATTGGAAGGTGATCCAGAACCATTTAAAATAGTTCGTCCTCTTGGACCTTGTGGGCCAGGAGTTGATATTGTTACTTTATTTAATGTTTCTTTAACTACTACGGATTCAGCCATTATATAGTCACCGATCTATTGAGAGTCATAAAACCCTCTAGGAGTTTTATTTTGTTCCCGTTAGAATCGACAACCATAATGTCATATGACGATTTTGGATAAAAGAGTTTGTTTGTTTGAGTTGGTGTTAATTTAATAGTTAATTTACCATTTGGTCCATCAATTACAATTCCACCAGATGGAGAAGTTAAAGTTACTGCTAACTTAGCTCCACCTTTTGTATCACGTATCTGCATTTTTGCAGATGCGCCAGTAAGATCAATTGCATTGTTACTTGAATCTTTATATTCTGTAATAAAGGTAAAAGTTGCGTTTTGATCTACTTCAAAGTTCTTTTGTCCTGCCATTTGCCATAGTCTCCTAAATAGGAATACTCCTGTACTAATTTTAGCACAGGAGTATTTCTAATTGACTACTTATTAAGCCTTGTTTGTGAACCCAAAACTCTTATCGTTAGGGTTTAACGCTTTTAGGATAACGGGTGCAACTGCTGCTACTCCGCCAAGCAAAAGGTCTTTAGGATTTGTATTTCCAGTCATGTAAAGAGCAAGTGCTGCTGATAGGAATGCTCTTCCGTAGCTTGATAGTGCTGATAGGATTTGTTCCTGCATTGTTACCTTTCCATCTTTGTTTAAATCTGCTTTTGCAAATTTAGCCATATTGTCATCTCCTCGTGGGCGGGTTGCCCAGGAATTTTCGGTTTACCCGAATACTATAATTTTACCACTATGCTGAGATATCCACAAGTTCGCAGTTTCCATCAGAGCTACACGCAAGCGTAGCATTTGTAGATGTGCCGTCTTCTGTTTCATAGAAAGAAAGATCTTCCCATCGTATATTTTTTGGCATCTTGGCAAGAAGCTCTTCGTAATCTCCTTTAGTTACCTCTTGGTAGGGTGCTTGCTTGTAAGAATGGTCTGAATGGGGGAGGAAAGAAATTCCAGACACTTCATCAAAGTGCTTATATACCCATGCGCCAACTTCCATCCACTCTTCTTCTTTTACTGAAACTGTAATTGATGGCTTATGTTCACACCATGCACGTTGATAAACTAACCAAGTATTTAGATGATCTATGGCTGTTAAATCATTTCTAATAATTGCACCTTCTGGTGCTTTTACTGGAAATGAAAAAACGTATGTGTCATTTGGCTTCATGACATCATCTTCTACTGGAATACCAACCTCTTTTAGAAATACAGAAATTGGATCTCCTTTTGATCCTCTAACTGTGCGAATATAGTATGGTGAATGCCAAGGGTGCATTCCTGAAGATACTCCTACGAGCTGTGAGACTGTTCCAGAGGGCTTAACACATGTAATTGATGCAGATGGAGTAATTCCAATATTTTTTGCTTCAATTGCATTTGTCTCCCTTGCCTTTGTCCTCATTCTTTGAAGTATGTGCTCTAGTCTAAGCATGTTGTCTTTATTAATAATGTCTTCATCATATACTAATCCTCCGCCTTCTGTTAATTCAAAAGAACCAGCAGATCTAGCTTTGCCAGCAAATAGCTTGTTGCCAAACTGACCAGTTAAAGAAACTCCAAGAAGTCTTTCTTCTTCAGTATTTTCTCTCCAGATATCACGAATATAATCAAAGTTTGTTAAAGTAGATTGCCATGTTCCAAGAATTGTGGCTAACTTAACTTTGTGAGTTACTGACTCTTCATCATCATTCTCACGTATAACAACCTCAGATAGATTGCAAAACTGATACGGTCTTAAAATAATTTCAGAACAAGGATTTGTTCCATAGTGAATATTTGGGTCTCTGCCATATTTAGCCGCTTGAGCTTGTGCTGCTGCAACATTGTATATGCCTCGTTCTCCAGATTTTGAATCATATAAAGATTTCCATTCTGCAATAAATTGCTCCATATCTGGTTTACGTGAGTATGCAACAGAGTTATTTGACAATGCTCTTTGAGTATTAGATTCCCACCAATTTCCAGCTTTTGCGTGTGCCATTTCAATATCATTAATGTTTGAAAGAGAAATCATGGCTGACCTGCGAACTCCTCCAACAACAACAACTTCTCCAATTTTACACATTATGTCATGAGCTTCAATTGGCTTAAGGGCTCTGCCCGCTGCGCTTTTAAATTTTGAAATTGTAAAATCAAAAAGATTGACTAATGGTTGTGGGCCTGAAGATCTGCCGCCCATTGTTTTTAAACGAGCACCAGCTGGTCTTACATTAGTAACATCTATGGATGGAATCTTTCCGTCCCAAAGATTTTCTAGCAATGTTCTATAAGCAGTTGCCCATCCTTGCTTTGAGTCTTCAACAATTATTACATCGTTAGTTTTTTCAAATTCTAGTGGGACTGGTGGCAATTGGTTAATGTACTTATATTCAACTGAAAATCCTACACCTGTTCCACACATAAGAACATACATCGTTTCATCAAATGAGCGGGGAGAATCAACTGGTAAGAAAGCACAGTTATACCCTGCAACATTATCTCGTTCTAACGCTGATCCAGATGTCATTAAAGCTCTCATAGACGGCATAACGTTTCTATTATATACAGCATCCTTTAGATTAGATACAAGTATTTCATCTGGAACATAGTTAAAGTTTTTATTTAAATTATTTAACATAAAATTAAAATATCTATCTACAGTTTCTTTCCATGTTTCTCGCCTATTGTCTTCTTCTACCCATCTTGCATATCTTGATAAAGCAATAAAGTTTTCATATGGGTTTTCAATTGTATTTGCAGATACGCTTGTATCTATAAGTTGTAGTGGTTTTTCAGTAAAATAAGACATATACGACCTTTTCTCCGCCTTGCGGTTTTAATTTTTAGATGAAGTCCTAGTGTATCAAACTTTTATTTAGTGGTCTAGAGGTTAAAAATATTTTTGTAAATCTCACATTATGATATTTAATTATAGTCAACTAGCTTGACAATGTCTATAAATCAATGTTATGATTATAGTTCGTTATCTCTAGAGGAGGAAATGCCAATGGAGAATATAAAACAGCAGTTTAGCGATTTAGTTCGTGACTGGACAGTAATTATAGTGACAACACTATTTTTATTTTCTGGAAGCCCAGCTAATGCACTTACTGTAGAACCTTTAGTGAAAACTGAAGCCCAATTAAAGCAAGAAGTTTTAGATAGTTTTAGTAAACAAGTTTACAAGCCATCTGAAATGCTTACAGATCAAGAGTTGGTAAAATTACTTACGACTGTAGGATTCGAAGGGGTAGGCCTTAAAAAAGCTTGGTCCATAGCAAAGCGTGAATCTAATGGAAGACCGCTTGCATATAACGGGAATAGGAATACAGGAGATAGTTCTTATGGACTATTTCAAATAAACATGATCGGAAATCTTGGTCCTGCGAGACTTGAGAAATTTGACCTAAAGAGTAACAAGGAGTTATTCGACCCAGTAACAAACGCAGAGATAACGTACTACATGACTAATGGCGGCAGTGATTGGTCAGCTTGGAAGGGTTTAACCCCAAGAGCTAAGGAATTTTATTTAAAATTTCCGACAAAGTAAAGGAGATGGGATGAAGGTACAGTATGTATCAGCCTACATCTCCATGTCAGAAGAAGGGTTGGTTGAAAAGCTTTTATGCCCAGTAGACCAATCCATTCTTTTTTCAAACCAAAACCTTTCAGACGAGATATACTTATATTGCTTAGAATGTGATTACACTAAAAATATCGGAATTTCTACATATGAAGAAATAGTTAAGGCGGTTAAAAGAAATGCAAAAATGTGATTCAGTTTCCTGTACATGTGGTACAGAATCAAAGCCTATGCAGATAACAGACAGTATGGGGAGAGAAATTTTTTGGGAAGATTTGGGAAGGCCAAATGAGTGACGAGCAAGTAAATTTAGAAGATAACCTACCCATGGTTAATTATATTATGTTACACCGAATATATGATGTGCTTACGTTAATTGCAAATAACTTGGCGGGTAGTGAAAGTACAGAAAAAATGGTAGAATATCATAAACAGGGCTATCTATTAGGACCAGACCCTTCATACACTCCAGGAGAAGAAAATGAATAAAGACAGAGATTCAGTAATTGAATTAATGACCAATGTTTATCAAAATGGTAATACAATGATGTGTTTGCAAGCTGGAATGTCAGCAGAAGACACAACAGAAAAGGTTACTCAAAGTAGACCAGCAGTTCAATATTTAATGAGCGCAATTTTTGACAAGCTAGACGAAAACAATATATTAGTTGAAGAATAAGTGATATAATTGATGTATGACACCTAAACATTTTGGTAAAGTAATGCAAACTCCATACTTTAGAATGGATCAGCAAGTTCTGTCAAATTGTAAGTGTCTTGAGTGTAGAATAGAAAACCTTTTTATTAAATTTTTTAATAGAAAGAGAACTAAATAGTATTACGTAAGTTGAGATAAAACTCCTTACGTATGCACGTAAGTGCTAAACCCATTCGGATCCGCCTCTGAGTGGGTTTCTTACTTTCCTAAAGTTCTTTTAAACCAATATTCTTTATCAAATACAAAGCCAGTTGTCATATATCTAACACCATTAGTTACTTTTTTAATTCCGTGTAAATACTCTTCTCCTCCTGGATGAGATATGAGCATTCTTGCTTTTGGCTTTAAAGTTATTCCTTGATTTGGATACATAATCTCTCCACCTTCAAAATTATCATTATAATACAGTACATAACCCCTAGTTACATGCAGACTATCTCCTCCATCATGAGTGTCTGTATGGGGAGGTAGAGCCCATTTTTCATTTGGTCCGCTATTAATAGTCATTCTTTGAATCATGTCTACCGCATTGGCCATTTCGTTATCGTTATTCATAGTTGCTATAATTCTTAAATTTATTTTAGATAAAGTTTCTTTTGCGCTTTCTGTTAACTCTGATTTGTTGCCATTTTCAAAAGCTCCTGGGTCTCCAAACCAGCAGTCTTCGTTTATACAGTCATTCATTATTATTGAACACTCTTCTTCGGTTATGAAGTCTTCTATCTTCCATATATCACCAGATATGTATTCTTTATTTAGTTCCATATGATTACTCTATCCCAATTGGTGTTGATATAGTGAAAGTGCGAAAAGTGCGGCGCGGAAGAAGAACCTCATATATCTCATAAGTCTTCTGTAGCCGATTTAAGCCATTTTGAGGATGCGACCCATACTCAGACATCAAGAACGCCTCTTATGTGGGCTATAAGGCTTCTAGAATATTCTTGGTTTAAATGAGCTCCATCATCTGTTTCGTTTTCTGTTAGATTAAATGAAGATATGATGTTATTTTGTATAGATATTGTTTCTGCACCTTCACGCAAAATTTTAACAAAGTTATCATAAGCTTCAATAATATCTTCCCTTGAATAAACAAACTTATAGTCTTCTATTGGACATACAAAGCTTTCTTCAGGAATTGGGACGGGCTCAAGAAAAATGACCCTACACTTAAAGTGATCCTTTATACGGTTTATATATGCTTGTACCAAGTACATCTCATTTTTATGTCCTGGGAGATGTCTTAATATATCTTGATCTCCCCAATGTACAATTACAATGTCGTCTTCTTGTATGTCAAAGCCTTCTGACATCTTTTCTAAAATACTTGGATCTTCTACAGTTGTCCATGCAGCCGAAGGTATGAGCCAAGAGAATGTAATTTCCTTTAACTTAATATTTCCATAAAATGGCTCAGGACTGGCGGAATTAAAAGATCTCCACTTTAAGGTATACGGATTACCATAGTATTCAAGAGATGCTGCATAGTTAGATACATGGGAGTTTCCAAACATATAGATCTTTGACATTAGGATATATCCTTATCAATGTCTTCACTTAGATCAAAATCAAAGATTTCTAAATCCCCCGCCAAATTTAAAATTTGATTTAGCAAAGCACCTGAAAGTACAAGAGTTGCAAGCAGTCCTAACATTTTCCACATTTTATTCATTTAATGGTCCATTCTCTCCAGTTGCTTGAGCTTCAGTAATTTCATTTATTGGTTGACCAGAATTAACATCCTCATATACTAGACCTTTATCCCTAAGCTCTTTAACTCTTCTATCGTATGCAAAAGCTGTTGTTACATATCGGACTGCATCACTAGTTACTGGATGTACCCCATGGAAGTATCTTCCAACTCCTGGATGTATAAGAAGATCTCCTTTTTCCGACTTATATTCCATTGGGATTTTTGGATAGTATATCTCTCCGCCCTCAAAATCACTTATATAGAGAACAAACGATAGTTCTACAAAATTGTTTCTGCCCATACTTTCTGTTGGATTATCTGAATGCTCAAACATGCCTTCTCCTTTTTGCATTCTATGGATAGAGGCCATATCGCTGAGAAACCAGTCTTCTGTAAATAACTTTGCTATTTCTTCTTTAATATCAATAAAGGTTTTAATTATTCTGTCGTTTTCAGCAGCAAACAAAAATTTGCCATGCCACCATTCTCTTTTATTTCTTTCCCACCATTTTTCTTCTGGCTGAGATTCAGCATACTCAACAAGTGAGTCGCAAATTTCATCTGAGATAAAGTTTTTAATTACCCAGACGTTTTCTTCAATCTGTGTAAAATTAGGATGAAGTTTGATTAAATCGTAATTAAACATTTCCATTTTATATACTTAACAAAACAAACAAAGCTACTATAATAATAGTGACAATAAGAAACTTGATCTTCTTATGTCTTGGCCATTCATCTGGCACTCTTACTTCATTCATATTTCCTCCAAGTAGGGATACTGGGATTTGAACCCAGAATCTATTGTATATAAGACAAGTGCTTTAACCAAATTAAGCTATATCCCCTAGGGACTAGCGTATTATGTATGAAACAGTACCTAGGATAAAAACTATTACTGCTACTACGGCTATTGCAAATATCGTATTCATGTATCTATTGTACTCTATATTCTAGTCGACTGCAATATTCCAAGTTAGATGAATATCTATATCTACTTCATCTTTATGAAATTCTCCATGCTCTGCTGGAAAACATGCAAGGTTTACTTTGTCTAAATTTTTATTTACAACATTTGTATACATTTCTGGTCCTGTAGCTAATATCCATACAAAGTCTGGAGTATTTTCGTATATGCTATTTGATATCTCTTTTAGTTTTCTAAACATCTCTTCAATAATTTGTCCTAGTACTGGATCCCCTGCTCCCGCCATAAATACTGCCTGTGTAAAGACATCTCTTATTGCACCGTTTGTTTCATGCTCTACGCAAACATTGAGTTTCCCGCTAAATTCTATAGGATAAGACTTTAAAAACATTTTGCATGGGAAACACTCTTCTCCGTGCATGCCATCTTCTGAGTAGATGCTATCCATGTCTGCATATATACCGCCATATTTATATACAACTAGGTATCTCCAAATATCTGCCCTGTACATTCCTGGCTTTATTGAATTATATATAGTTAGGTATTGAGGATAGAATTCTTTTATAAAATTTTCTACATCTATGTCTGAAAAATATCTGTACTCCCAACCTGGCAAACCTTCTATCCAGGTTTTAGAGTTTTTTAGATATATCTCTGGCAGGTCTTCATATTTAAACTTATGTGTCTGCCATATTATTTTTTCAACCATATGATTAATTATATCAGTATTATTCTAGTTGACTATTATTTTGAATATAGTAAAATGTTAATAAAATATTTTTTTTGGTTGTATCACTTGATCTTAGGTCTTAGGTCTTACTATATATTTAATATTTATTATTTACTGATTTACTGACCCCCCGACCCCCCTAGAAAAATTATACTATTTATATTTTCGATGTCAAGCTTTTTCAGATTTCAGAAAATGTTAATATATTTTTATCTTGTACGATACACACTATTTTAATGTCCGTTTTGTCCAGATAGACCGCACATATTAAGCACAATGTGACCTATCTCACTAGATATTTTTTCAATTTGTCTCTAATGTCCGTTTTGCGACTTGATATTTGTCAGTCCCCCCTGCTAGACTAAAGATATAAAGAAAGTAAGAAACACTTACTAAGAAAGGTGGTCTAAAATGACTACACTAACAATAACAAAATGCTCACCATTCTCAGAGCATAACCCTATGAAGTCTGCTATCTCTAATGTAGGAGATGAGCAATTCACATTCTGCCAAGATTGCGAGCAGAATATAGAGCGTTGGTATGATGATACCGACCCTGAGCGTCTACCTATGTGGACACGCTGGCGTGTGAGATAACTCACACCCTAGCCCTACCGCTATACGGCGTGTCGGCTTGATAATGTCAGCCTACTACGCTACAATTCCATTATAACCAACTAACGAAAGAAGAACAGACAATGACAATCACATACTCACTATGGGACGGGGCACAATTCCTCGGTTTCTTTACCGCTACTAGCGCAGATGAAATGCTAAAGGTAGTAAGCGACTTACAAAAAGTTTCTAAAAATGTAGTAGCACATATGCGAAAGGTAGAACAGAACTAATGATGTATCCTAATGACACACTAGCCGATATGGCTAAGGCTAACGGCTTTGATGTAACACCCGAATTACTAACACTACTAAACAAGTCCTATGAACTAGGCGTAGAGGATACTTACTAAGATGTCATACGCATACTCTTACCAAACTAACTCAATAAATAAATATGAGTCAATCCAATCCGATATATCGGACGCATACAATTACCTTGATGAGGTAGATGAAGAACAACCTCCCGTTGATGACTTTGATGATGTAGATGATGAAGAACTAGCAAAAGTATTCGCACTAAGTTGGGATAACTAATAATGAATAGACTACTAACTACCGCCGTCCAATTGGCTATTGGTATCCCCGCCCTATATATGGCTCGCCTTATGTGGCGTGAGATCGTAGCCGACTTTAGAGAGTGGGATAAATCACACTAGGCTAACGGCGTGTCGCCTTGACAAGGGCGATAGCTGCCCCTACGAAGTGTGGGGGCTGTGGATAACTTACGTACACATGTGGATAACCCTGAAATTCTTGTGAGGTTTATCACAAAAAAAGATTTCCGACACGCCCGAGAATGTCCCCAAAATGTCAGTGGTACCTGCTACAATACTACTATAACAACAACGAAAGGTCGATAAAATGACACTAGACGAATACAAGGCTTATGTAGAAGCCACACGCAAGGAAAGCCTATTAAAGGCTATCGCAACAATGTCAGAGGCTAATGATAAGATGTCCTCACTATTCAACACTAAGGAGGCTAACTAATGGGTTATGTAGAAATTTTCCGTATGGACGAGGAAGGTGCTGGCTGGGTAGATTTATCCGAAGCCACTCCAGATGAATTGTTCAACATTGAATTAGGTTTATTAGAGGAAGGTGCGTTTGAATGAAAAAATACACATTTGGCGTTTGGCTAGACATAGACGCAGAAGATGAAGAAATGGCGTTATCTTTATTTGATAGCGTTGTGAAAAATGCTTTTGTTTCAGACTCTTATTGTTTTGAATGGAAAGAGGTCGCAGATGAAATCGCAGTTTGAAAAAGATTTAGAAATTAAAGAAAGTTTTATTGATTTACTAAATGATGTTTATCCTACTGTAAAAATTGGTTATTCAACTTTTACTCCCGCCGAAATCTTAGAGTGTTGCGATCCCGTTGCGTTTTCTATCGGACTAATTGAGCACGAAGATTATTTAGCCGAATTAGAAGAAGAATAACGGCGTGTCGGCTTGACAATGTCAAGCTGGCCCGCAAAGGCACGGGGTCGGGCGTGTCGTTATGAAAGAGTTATAAAAACCCTGAAAATTTACGGCGTGTCGATTTGACAGACAAAACGGACATTTTTATGTGATGTTTATCACACG
>Ga0208927_1000233_pt1 | contig 15157 bp, 7 predicted proteins | sample Colrivmet1546C02_FD_187640 | JGI IMG/M metagenome (GOLD analysis project Ga0208927, IMG submission 187640) | Estuarine microbial communities from the Columbia River estuary - metaG 1546C-02 (SPAdes) (version 2) | ecosystem: Environmental > Aquatic > Marine > Intertidal zone > Estuary | place...
CCCATTGAACTCTAGATAAAGCGCTAGCAACCAAAGTTCTCTTCGACCCAGTATAAGCTGGATTCATTGCCATTGAGTTAAAATCATAATGGGTGTACATCTGCTCTTGCTGTGCAGTAAGTTTTGACGCCATCACACAACCAATGGCAACCAACACCCGTAATTTATTATTTATCATGAATTTCATGTTTTATGATGTTATTAGTTTTTGATATAAAGATTTTGAGAAACCGTTTTGTCGGCATATTTGAAAATCAAATAGTAAACACCTTCTGGTAAAGCTTGTCCGGTTTGGGTTGCTTTTCCATCCCAGTCGTTTTTATATCCAATACCTGAATTGAATACTTCCTGACCCCAACGGTTAAACACGATAATTTGAGGATTACTAAACACTTTTGATTTCAGACCGCGTACATATAGCTGATCGTTTATTCCGTCACCGTTTGGTGAAATACCCTCTGGCACAAAGAAATCTGGATCTATGTAATCAGGTACACCATCTTTATCGATGTCTTTGGTGCCTTCTAAGCTATCTAGCAATTCATCATCATCAGAATCCAAATCTCTCCAGTTGCCAATACCATCACCATCTGTATCAATTGTTCCTTCTGTCTTATCGTCGATGCCGTCGCCGTCTGAATCCAAATCCAAGTAATCGGCATTGCCATCGGAATCAGTATCCGTTGTGCCTTCGACTTTGTCACTGATGCCATCACCATCTGAATCTAGGTCACGCCAGTTGCCGGTACCATCGCCATCTGTATCTGTAGTGCCTTCAATTTTATCGCTAATACCATCATTGTCTGAATCCAAGTCACGCCAGTCAGCAGTACCATCACCATCAGTGTCGGTTGTGCCTTCAACGCTATCCAAGATACCATCACCATCGGAATCAAGATCTAAGTAGTCTGCAATTCCATCTCCGTCGGTGTCAACCGTACCTTCGATTTTATCAGTGATACCATCACCATCGGAGTCAAGGTCTAACCAATTGCCTTGTGAGTCGCCATCAGCGTCAGCACTGCCTTCGGTATTGTCTAAGATGCCATCACCATCCGAATCCAAATCTAACCAGTTGCCAATACCATCACCATCGAAGTCATTGGTTCCTTCCAAGCTATCTAGGATACCATCACCATCCGAATCTAGGTCACGCCAGTTACCTATGCCATCACCATCGGTATCTGTGGTTCCTTCGATACTGTCTAAAATATTATCGCCGTCTGAATCAATGTCAATCCAATCGCCGTTTCCATCGCCATCGGTATCAACAGTACCCTCTGTTTGGTCGCTGATGCCATCATTATCTGAATCCAAATCACGCCAGTTGCCTATTCCATCACCATCCGTGTCGGTTGTGCCTTCAATTTTATCGGATATTCCATCATTATCTGAATCCAAATCGCGCCAATCACCGGTACCATCGCTATCTGTATCAACAGTGCCTTCGATACTATCCAAGATTCCATCGTTATCAGAATCCGTATCCAAGTAATCCGCTGTGCCATCACCATCTGTGTCTACGTTGCCTTCAGTTTGATCGCTAATTCCATCACCATCTGAGTCCAAGTCACGCCAGTTGCCTAAGCCATCGCCATCAGCATCATTGCTACCTTCAATTTTATCAGAGATGCCATCATTGTCGGAATCTAAATCCCTCCAATCACCTTTTCCATCACCATCGGTATCTACGGTGCCTTCAAGGCTATCAAGAATACCATCGGCATCAGAATCTGTATCACGGAAGTCCGAAATACCATCACCGTCCGTATCAACTACATCTTCAATAGTATCTGAGATGCCATCCGCATCTGAATCCAAATCCAAATAATCTGGTTTGCCATCGCCATCGGTATCAATAGGCGTCGCCGGAGCACTTCCTGCTTCAAAATCATCCTGGATACCATCATTATCAGAATCTAGATCACGCCAATTGCCTTTGCCATCACCATCGGTGTCAACGGTGCCTTCCACACTATCTGGAATTCCATCGTTGTCGGCATCTAAATCTCTCCAATCACCTGCACCGTCAGCATCAGTATCTACAGTGCCTTCAATTTTGTCTGAAATGCCATCATTGTCTGAATCCAAATCCCGCCAATCGCCGGTACCATCACCATCGGTATCAACGGTGCCTTCTATTTTATCTGTGATTCCATCGTTGTCTGAATCAGTATCAATATAATCACCTTTTCCATCTCCGTCTGTATCCACAACCCCTTCCATCTTATCTGAAATGACATCGCCATCACTGTCAGTATCTCTCCAATTTCCAATTCCGTCGGCATCAGTATCAACAATTCCTTCGGTTTTATCACTTATGCCATCAGCATCAGTATCTAAGTCTTTATAATCAGCGCTGCCATCACCATCGGTATCAACTTCACCATACCCTGATCCGCCATTGGCAACTGTTGGCACTCCTTGTGCATTTACAATTGGCGAACCGGTTCCAGCAATACCATTTTTGTCAGGATCGTTTCCATCCACTTCGTAAATATCAAAAATACTGTCATCGTCAGAATCCAAGTCCTTATAGTTTGGTACACCATCTGTATCAAAATCTTTAGCCAAAATGGCCATTTCATTTTCAGTGAAATCCAAAATTCCATCATTGTCTGAGTCCATATCGGCGAAATCAAATACACCGTCGCCATCCGTATCCTTCGACCCCTCTACATAGTCAGGTATTCCATCACCGTCAAAATCACGCGCAATCACAGTGACATCTACAGTATCGGGTCCAATCAAATTGCCCGATGAGTCTTTTGCCCATATAATAACCTTGTTTACCCCCGTATCAGCAATCGTGTAATCTAATTTGCTAACATCCAGCGTATCTATTCCACAATTGTCGTACAATAAAGCAATGACAGCATATTTCGACATTTTGGCATTGCCAGTTGTATCGAGATAAATAGTGTGGTTTTGAACTTGAAGTACCGGTTTAATAGTATCCAATACTGTAACTTTTACCGTTGCAGTAGAAATATTCATGCTAGGATCGTAAGCAGTGACAGTGACAACGTTAACTCCGGTTTGATTACAATTGAAAAGCGTATCGCTCAACTTCATGCTATCGATGTTACAGTTGTCGTAACTGCCATTATCGATATCCATTTTATTCAGTTTGGCAGAGCCAAATTTATCTAAATACAATGTTGCTACTTTCAAGCTCAACGTCGGATAAATGGTGTCTAACACAGTAATCGTTAACGAAGCTGTAGTGATATTTCCATTGACATCTTTGGCAGAATAAGTTACAGTGTTGATGCCTTTGTTTAAGCAATTGAAACTTGATTTCGTTAAAGTTCTTGCAACACTTCCGCACACATCGGTTGAGCCTAAATCTACGCTATCAATTGAAAGATTGGCTAAACCACTTGCATCCAAATAAATAGTGAAATCACGCGTGTTGATTGTTGGTCGTGTTGTGTCTTTAACGTTAACGATGAAATTGATACTGTCTTTGTTTGAATTTACATCTACAATTTTAAACTTCACTGTGTTATAGCCAATATTACTACAGTTAAAGGTCGTTTTCGAGATTGACAAAGATGCAATTCCACAATTGTCTGAACTCGAACTATCCGACATATTTGCAGAAACATTTACGCTGCCCAGAGCACCTAAGTAAACCGTCAAAATGTTGTATGGGACAGGAATTGGCTTAACAGCATCAAAATGTTTAATGTTGATTTGAACCGTATCCAAACAACCGTTGGCATCTTTAACCTCGGCTGAATATTTTCCTTCGTATAAACTACTGTACGTTGACGTCGCAACAAATGATTTCGTGATCGAATTAACAGTAGAATCGAGGCGATAGCTATAAGTTGAGGTGCCTCCAGTTACAGATAAAGTTACTATTCCTGTTTTGTCTTGGATACATACAGGATTCGTCACACTAGCACTCAAATTTAGAACTGATGGTTCTGCTACTGTTGATGTTACTGTCTGTGTACAACCGTTTGCGTCTAATACTGTGAATGTATAACTTCCAGCAGCCAATGTTGAGAACGTTGCACTTGCCTGGTAACTACCTGTTCCATTCTTGTATGTATATGGCGATGTTCCACCACCCGCAGTCAAAACTACACTTCCTGTGCTATTGCCTTTACAATCTACATTGGTAACACTGCCACTCAATGTTAGTGCGGTGGGTTGAGAAATAACTATTGTTTTAGATGTCGCACAATTATTTGTGTCCAGAATTTGAACAGTATAAGTTCCTACAGGTAAATCATTAAAAACACTATCCGACTTATAAATTCCACTCGACCCCAATCTGTAACGATATGGCTTCGTACCACCCAAAACATTTGCAGTGACTGAACCGTCATTACCACTATTACATTTTACATTACTGCCTTTCAAGCTAACAGTTAATAGCGCCGGCTCGGTTATTGTAACTGTCGATGAATCACTACAGGAATTCGCATCTAATACCATAAATTTGCTCAAACCAGGGGCTAGATTACTAAAGTTGCTACTTGATTGATAGGTCCCCGAACCTAGTTTATAAGAATAAACCGCTGTTCCGCCGCTTGCCGACAAGACAACAATACCATCACTCATTGATGTGCAAGTAATCATTGATTTTGATGTGACTGATAAATTTAATTTTGAAGGCTCTAAAATAACAACCTGAACAGTATCCGTTAGGCCATTAGTATCAGTAACTGTTACGGTATAGTTGCCTGCATACAAATTCACAAATTTAGGCGAGTATTGGTACGGTGATCCACCGTAAATACTAAATCGGAAAACCGAATCACCAGTTAAAACTTGTACCTCTATTGTGCCATCGTTACCCCCAAAACAATTTACGTTCGTCTTGGCTTTGAGAACCGCATCTGGCGCTTGGCCAAATAACGACACTGTAGAAATCATAGACGACATCAAGAAAACGAATGCCGCCGATAGTTTAAAGTAAGTTCTGGGTGATTTCAAATTCATAAAAAACAATCTCATTATTTTCTTCATTATCAGTGGTTTTGTAATAATTATCGGTTTCAACGGAACAATCATTATCTGATTATTACCGTGCAAAAATACATCTTTATTCATCTTTAGTACTTTTTTCAAATATTTTGACCTGTTATGTACAGAATTAAATACATCCATACTGTTTGATTTATCGCAATAGACCATTAAAGCATCCATTATGTCGCCTTGAATTAAATTATCAGTTCAATTAGTTGATATTATTCAAAGAACAAACCCAACATCTTTTTCTTGGCTCGATATTCTTGCCTCAAAAATTTATCGCGCGGCCCACTGCCAGTGACACTAAGTAGCGTTCCATTGTTTTTACAGGTTTCAAGCCAATTTTGTGTTGAATTAACCCAATGTTCGCAATCGCTGATTAAAACACCCGTCATTTTTGATCCTACAAAAGCGATATTGTCCCGCGTGGTTTTAATGATGAAAGTATTGTCGTTGCTCGTTAATGGCGAAAAATACAATTGAAAGTCTGCCCCAACCGCATGTGGCAAGTAAGGATTTAGTTTTTTACCTCGCTCCGCCTGGTCATGTATGTGATCTACCAAAAAATCGTATTCGTCCAGTACTGCCCTAAATTCATTATCATTGGCAAATAAGCCACATTCCTTGTAATGTTTGATTTGATATAATGTTGAATACAACGTCTCATAACTCCAAATCTCTTCGCTCGCAATATTCATGTATTGACTGCTCAACGATTCAAATTGCCTTTCGTTTTCCATCAAACTTGCTTGAAAAGGAACACTACGTAATTTGTAATCGCCCAAAAAATCTCGATTCCATACAAATGATTTAAATGCCGCTAAAGCTGGAAACCAGAAATAATAAAACAATGGGATTTCTTTGGCACCATAGGATATAAAACTCCCTGGTCGCTCAATCGCCTTTCCAAGGTATGATTTTAACTCTCCGTAATAATCATGGATTGAATAACTGCTATCAATCGACTTGTATTCTCCTTGAAACCAATTGTTTCCCATGTGAATCAATGTGTTAAGGTCGATGTTAAAAACCTTCGCCAATTTCATTAATTCGTCCGCTTTAAATGTTTGAGGACTTCTAATTCTTCTGTAAGCTGCGTCTTGCGAAATGCACAAAATATCTGCAACAATTGTTGCTGTTTTCATGCCCTGTTGTTTCGTTTTTTGATGTAATAGCTGTGTAAATGTGTCGATCATAACTGTTTTTATTAAGTTGTTTTCGCTTAATACAATAAAATCGCCCCTTACACCCAAGAGATTGGCGAAAAACGCAAATTATTTTTTTCAGAACTCATAAAATTGGCGAAAAACGACGGGCATACAAGTTTCATGGAAACCAAATTTGTATCGAACAATTAACGATATGAATTATGAAAAACAGAACGTATTGCGAACTCAGCTGGATTGAACAAAATCCCAGCGTATTACTCCCAACATGGTTAAAGGAAGAAAAACCCTACCGCGTAGGTCGTAAACACAGATTATTATTTCCATCTCAAGCTTTTTATTATGGGAGGGCCGTAGCATGAAAAAATTACTACTTACACCATTATTTTGTTTGATCGGTCTCAGTTTGTTTGGACAAACGTTTATGACCTCCTTCAAACACACTTTTAAAGGATTGTCTATAGAAAGTTCCGGCGTGTCTCATATTAAGGATATTGCTTGTCCTCAAATTCAGCTATCTCAATTCGGTGGCAGTGGAAAGATTGATTCCAATTATTTAGACGTAGCCGAAGAAATTTTTAGAATATTTCAACATAGTAAAACAACGGGAAAGCCAGATATAACGCAATGGGATACATTAATGAAATTGCGTAATGAGTACCTATCAAAAAAAGTGGTCCCATTAATGCTTTTTGATTTTAAACTTCATGAATTAAGCGACAGTTTTTGGAATGGGCAGGGCTATACGGTTAATGGGGACAGCCAATATCTCGTCAAATCTGGACCTTGGAAAATCACCGATTTCCAACAATCCAACATTTTCTATTTTATACCCTTGGTTGGCCAGTTTGATCCAGAATGTCAATATGTAATACTTGACAAGCGGTTTATTATTTCAAACCGACCTGCAGACACCACTGTTCGATATTCTATGGAAATCAACGGACAACCTATCAATTTGTTGTCTGACGGCTTTTCTCAAATAGTGGGTTTAAAACCCGGATTGAACGATTGTCGTTTTTTCTTAGAAGCATCTGCTAGTAGCGATAGATTTCTACTGTCGAGCACTTTCTATCCAATGCCAAATGCAAGAAGAAAATTCGCGAGTTGGATTCAATTTCACAATTCAAACACTCTACCAAATTGGAAGGTGCTCCTAGATAATATTAACTTACAAACGTTTCAAGTATCTACCTATGCGAAATCAAGCGAGGGTGCAAATGTTACAGTTGGTGCAAATTTGACCGTTCATTTTGGTAAAGACAAATCTTCCCAACGCGCTCACACATGCATAGAAAATCCAATAGTATTTATTGAAGGAATTGATTTTGGATATCGAAACAATCCAACTGGGTGCAGGGATGGTAAATGCGGAAATATGGGATACCTTGATTTGCTCAAAGGTCAACAATGGAATGTAGATTCAAAGAAATGGGAACCATGGAGATCTATAGAGAATGCACCAAAAATTTTAAATCAGTATCGAGACTCTGGATTCGATATCATTTATATTGATTTTTGGGATGGCGCAGATTTAATTGAAAACAATGCGCTCGTAGTTTATCAATGTTTAAAGAATATAAGCAACCGACTATGTGGCAAGGAGTTACATGTTGTTGGTGTAAGTATGGGTGGTTTGATTGGAAAGCGTGCCTTAACCATGTTAGAAAATGATACGCAAGCCTATTGTGTAAAAAGTTTCACGGCTTTTGATTCTCCACTATTGGGAGCAAATATTGCCCTTTCATTGCAAGCAACCGCCAATTATTATAGTGACCTATTTGGCATTACGCGCGATATGAAAGAAAGAATGTTGAACCGGCCCGCATCAAAACAAATGTTATTAATGCACCATGAACAAATCGATGGGCCAAACCCCTTGAGAAATAAATTCATGAGTGACCCATCAATGCAAGCCTTTCCGTCAATCCCTTGGAGCTGGGGTATAGTAAACGGCAGTAACGTGGGTATGCCGCAACAAAAAATTAATGGGACATACTTGGCACCAGGTGAAATGCTTATGCATATAAATGCATTTGAAGAGTTAAAAAACAAACTAACAAAAATTGGGCAGATAACAGGGAAATTGGGCATTTATGTCGCTGGCAAGTTATTGCCAACCACCGATGCGAAATTATTCGCCTATCAAGTTACATTAAAAGGTGCACCAGCAGGAAAAGGTGCCGTTGCCGTTTTTGAATCAAACATTGCCAAGGATAAGACCTGGTTTGTGGATGCCAAAAAGCAAGGTTTAGACCATCAATGTGGCAGTCAAAACAATTCTATTTTAGCATTTGCAAACCTCTCCAAGATGACATTAGGAACCATTAAATCGGAGCTTATGACAGAAAACACTTGTTTCATTCCCATCTGGAGTGCGATGGGTAATTCAACGGGTTCTAAGAATTGGACTTCGCCATTGTCGTATCAGGTTGGTGAAACTCCCCTATTATTGCGCAATACGCCCTTTCAAGATTATTACGCACAGACAGAAAATCAAGATCATGCCTTCTTTGATTCAAGTAAAAATGGCAATGCAATGTGGTTGCTTAACAAAATTCTTTCATCAAAAAATCTTCAATCATTAACTTTTGATAGCGCTTATTTTATTGGAAATATTGGTGATCGATTTATTGGAAACGTCATCATTAAACAGGGTGGCACTCTACAAATTAACAATTGGACGAAAGGAGTAAATGCTACACGTTCTTTTCTAGATTCATTTGTAGTTACCAAACAACTAGATCGCGTCTTTTACCTAGGTGATTGCCAAGAAAACGTCATTCGTGCTCAAAGTGGCTCAACAATCAATCTTGGCTCTGGACTAAGCAATAACCAACCTACCGTGCTACATGTAAAGAACCGCAGTCTAGTTGTGATTGACTCTGGCTCTTTATTGCATCTTACTGGTAAACGATCAAAGTTAATCATTCATAAAAATGCAGTTTTAACACTTAATGACAATTCTACATTGATCATCGATGACGGTAGCACATTAATCATAGAGGAAGGTGGTAAATTGAATATCGGTAAAAATGTTAAATTTTATCTAAATGGAATCAATGCTCTTTTGCATATCGGTGGTAAGGTACAAATAGGGGCGAATGCTGATTTTAACATTCAATCACAACAAGGATTTTCAACAGGCTTGTTAAAATTAAACAATGTTGGTAGCGGATTTGGAATGTGTACGTTTAATGGTAGCGGTAATTCCAAATTTCAAATTTTCGGCAACGACAAAACGGCTTCTACTGTATTACAAATTGAGGGCGTATTGAATACAAAACTTGTTTTTGATACAATCAATTTATACAGAGCCAACGTTAGCTTGGGAAATCAATCCCATCTGATTTGCAACGGTAGCGTGAATATCGCAGATAGCAGGTTTTCTCCGGTAAGTTGGGCAAAAAGTAAAAGTTCTAGTATCACCGTGGAAAAGGGAAATGTTGTCGTTGAGCGGTCAAAATTTGAAAAAATGGATGTTGGGATAAAACTCAACGAGGGCGTTAATAATTGTCTTATTTCACGCACTAATTTTCTCGATTGCATTACTGGTTTACTAAACAGTGGCAAACATTTAGTGGTTTCAAATTGCATGTTTAAGTCAAATGATGTGGGTGCCGAAATTCAAGGAAGTATGTCATCTGACAGTTTTGACAACTGCTATTTCTTCTCGCATCTAAACATGGGATTGTATGTGGAAACAAATGACACCACCAATATCCTATTGAGTCTCAATAACTGCGGGTTCTATAAGAACCAAGTTGCTGTACAAAGTCTCAATCGAAGTTTAGCATTTGCGTGTTCAATATTTGGTTACAACACCACAGGAATTGTCTTAAACAATGCCAAATTGATCTGTGGCGCGGAATCAGGAGAGATGATCAATTCAGACACTGTTTATGCGGGTTTCAACACATTCGCATTCCAAGAAGGTGCCTCGATAAAAGCAAATAATGCCACGCTTTATTTGAATGGAAAAAACAATTTTTTACGCTCCATTGAGAAAAAAGCGAAAAAATTCGAAATCTATGGTTCGTTGGCAGAAATAGATGGGGGTAACAAAGGTTCGCAGAAAAATGATAATTTGAATATCGGTGAAAATTATTGGCAGCCATCAAAGTGGAATTATTCAATGGATAGTCTCCAGGAAAATTATATCAATCTTGGCTATTATGATATTGGTGGTCATTTCAATGAAGTAGAATTGACAGGAAAACTAGCAAGTAGCCAATTTGTTAAATGCTACGACCCAAATGGTAGTGTCAGTTCCGCAATGAAATTGGCTGGACTGGACAATGAGTATTCAGACCTTGAAATTGACCGTAGTATTAAAAATAATTCCATTGTAAACATTGGATTTGAATGGCCAAACAATGCAAAAGTATTCACGGTAGACGGTAAATTGATTCGGACAATTAGTACCGGAGATCAAGCAAAATCTGATAACTTTGGGATTAGTCCTGGCGTTTACATTTTACGTTGGACGGATGCTAATAATTCCATCAAATCGAAGAAAATAATGGTGTTTGAAAAATAATAGTAACTTCATTGATAGACATCATCCTATACAGTTGATAACAAACAAACCCGAAACCCTATTTATAGAAGTAATTTTGCGATATGAAAATTACTTTTTGGGGTGCCGCCAGACAAGTCACAGGCAGTATGCATTTGTTGGACTTGCCTGGTGGTACTAGGGTTTTGATAGATTGTGGTTTAGATTATGAGAAAAGGAAAGAATTCGATGAGCGAAACGCGGTTTTTCCATTTGATCCTAAATCAATTGATTTGTTGGTTTTAACCCATGCGCACATCGACCATTCCGGAAATGTTCCCAACTTGGTTAGACAAGGTTTTAATGGCAAAATCGTTGGCACCGAACCTACATTAGAATTAAGTGATTTCTTACTTCATGATAGTTTGAATATTCAGCGAATGGAGGCAGCTGCAAAGCAGAAAGCAGAATGGCGTCAAAGTGGTAGAAAAATGAAAAAGGGCAAACAGCCTCAAGTTCAAACATTGTATAGTAAAAAACATATCACCGAAATGTTAGACATGTCGTTTACATTGGGGTATGGCGAAGATTATTCTTTCAACGACGAGCTCACATTGTCGTTACATGAGGCAGGACACATATTGGGGGCTGCCAGCGTGCGATTTGAAATCAAACATGACAACAAAACCACGGTAGTGGGATTTACGGGTGACTTGGGAAATGCAAACTCAAAATTGGTACCAAATCCTAAAGCCATGAAGGGATTGAATTATTTAATATCCGAAAGCACCTACGGGGGCAGAAAACACAATAGTGATTCAAAAGACGCCGAACAGGCAATGCTTGATGAAATCATTGAAACTTGTGTAAATCGCAAAGGCAAACTCGTTATTCCTGCCTTTAGCGTTGGTCGTACACAAGCAATTATTTTTAGCATTCATCAATTATATCGCGATGGCAGATTACCAGAAATACCAATTTTCACGGACAGCCCATTAGCCATAAGAAGTACCAAGGTTTACCAGCATAATATTGAGTTTTTGAACGAAGAAGCAAAAGCGTTTCAAGCAAAAAATGGTAGTCTCTTCGATTTTCCGCTTTTACAAGTAATTGAAGACGAAAAAGAAAGTGAGATTTTAAGTGTGATTAATGAACCGTGTGTGATTATATCCGCTGCGGGAATGGTAGAGGGCGGAAGGATCCAAATGCATGTTAGAAATAATGTAGGGTATCCTGAAAACACTATTTTAATCGCGGGTTTTTGTGCCGAAGGAACCCTAGGACATCGATTACTTCAAGGCCAGGATTTTGTAGAAATCAACAGAAAACCAAGGCCTGTTCATGCAAAAATTAAAAGAACGGATGTGTTTAGTGCCCACCCAGACCATCCACAAATGCTTGAATATTTTGAGCAAACCAACGATGGTGCGCTGAAAAATGTATTTTTAGTCCATGGCGATGCATCTCAAATGGAAATATTGGCCAATGATGTAAAACATACTGAAGTCATTATACCCGAAAAAGGACAAACTTTCGAGTTAGATTGATGCGATGGTTGCGCGCCATATTGCTTTTTCCATTAGGTCTACTTTGGGGACTTTTTGCGCTATTAAAACGTAGGTGTTATCCCCTTTTGGGTTTATCTCAAAAACCCACGATAGCAACATGGGTTATCGGCAATTTACATGCTGGAGGACAAGGTAAAACACCAACAATTATTGCTTTGTACCATTGGTTACGCATCGAAAGCACAATGCCTTTAGAAATAGCTATTTTGTCAAGGGGTTATGGAAGAAAAACAAAAGGGTATCGTCGAGTTACACATTTAGAATCCGCCGAATCTGTTGGCGATGAACCATTAGAAATATATAATGCGGTAAATCAAAACGTTGGAAAGATCCAAAATGAAAATTCTAACCAAATATTAAGTAGCGAGGCTTCTATACTGTCACCATTGTCCCGGATAAAGGATACATATCAAATCAATCAATCACCGGTATTTGTGTGTGAAGACCGCATTCTTGGTATTTCAAACATTCAACAAACAGATCCGAATATTAACATGGTTCTTCTCGACGATGGTTTTCAGCATTTGAAATTGTCAGCATTGGGAAATGTCGTTCTCACAAAATACCAAAAACCTTTTAGTCAAGATATGCCTTTACCTGCTGGAAATTTGCGAGAATTCCCGCATGCATCCAAAAATGCAGATATTATTTTAGTTACTCATTCACCCAACAATTTGAGTTTAACCGATGCAAATAAGTGGAAAGCAAAGTTGAATAGGCAATTGGGGTTTTGGGGCGTAAAACCAGGTTCTGCGAAGTGGGTTAATGACATTTATTTTGCTAGCTATTTTACAACTGAACCTATTGAACAGTCCAGTTTGAACAGATATTCAACAGATGGCAAGCGTCTAGGTAAAGGGGGAAAAATAATTTTGATTACCGGGGTCGCCGATGCATCAGGAATTGTGAATGCACTGAATGAATATTCTATTTTTCATCATTTTGAATATGCAGACCATCATTCGTTTTCGACAAGCGATTTAACAACTTGGCAGAAAAAATACAACCAATCGTTACAATCCAAGGACATTGACGTTGGAATCACCAATCAGGACAAAAACAACTGCGTTTTTGTCTGTACACGAAAGGATTATATGCGAATTATGTCGTTGTGCAAGGCAAATTCTAACTCTGCTAATTTTTCCAATTTGCCGTTTTATGTTTGCCATTCAGAAATTGAGATTCTTTTTAACGAAAAACACCAATTACTAAACAAGATTTTAACCCGGAAACTAAATGATTCATTTTAAATTATTATATCGCAAATCGTTTTTGCTTATCATTTCAATGGCCCTATTTTTATTGAATTCCTGTGGGCTCCCTGAAAATACAATTTCCGAAGAATTTCAAACTATGGAAAAGGGAATTTGGGGCTGGAAAGAAACAAAATCATTTTCTTTTGATATTGAGGATACAACCCGTTATTATAATATCTATTGCGGATTGCGTTTAAATGGAACATATAATTACAGTAATATTTGGTTGATTTACGAGTTGTCTGAATCAAAACTAGATACGCCAAGTGTTAATAATAATAGCGTAACACCTCTATTAAAAAACCAATTTCAAATAGAACTAGCGGACCAGACTGGAAGGTGGTTGGGAAAAGGCATGTCGAACCTCATTTCGTATGAACAACCCTTGCTTGTTAAAACAAAACTTAGAAAAGGACATTATACGTTTAAACTCTCTCAAAATATGAGGGAAGATTTGCTTTCTGGGGTTAATGACGTGGGCGTCAAGGTAGAAAGAGCACAGCCCATTTTATAATAATTATTTTATGGTAGTAAAAGGGTATGCATCCGCATTGGTGGGTGTTGAGGCAATCGTTGTGACCGTTGAGTCCAGCAGTATGAGTTTCAATGGTGAAATGGGTGTCACTTGTGTCATCGGGTTGCCTGATAATTCAATAAAGGAAAGTTTGTTTCGATGCGAGGCAGCAATCACACATTCAGGTTTCGAAAAAGTACGGCAACGGCAGATCATCAATTTATCGCCGGCAAACTTGCGTAAAGAGGGGTCGGGGTATGATTTGCCTATTGCCATCGCGATGCTTGCAATGAGTTTTCAAATTCCTATGGAAAGGTTAGAGCAGTTCATAGTTATGGGTGAGTTAAGTTTAGATGGCAAAGTGAAGCCAATACCCGGCGTGTTACCCATGGCAATGTGCGCAAAAAAAGCTGGATTTTCTGGAATTATCGTTCCTGCCGACAATGCTTTTGAAGCTTCAGTAGTAGATGGTATTTTAGTTTATGGAGTAAAAAATTTGGAAGAAGCAGCCAACTTTTTAGCTGATCGAATTAAACTGACACCAGTACGCCATCATACTGCATTGTCCGAGGCTATGGAGAACGTGACATATGAATTTGATTTTGCCGATGTTAAAGGGCAGCAAAATGTTAAAAGGGCCCTCGAAATAGCAAGTGCCGGAGGACATAATGCTATTTTGATTGGTCCACCTGGAGCCGGAAAAACCCTCTTAGCAAAAAGTATTCAGAGTATATTGCCAACCATGACTGTTTCAGAAGCGCTAGAAACTTCAGCGATACATTCTGTTGCTGGCAAATTAAATCAGAAGCAGAGAGTCGTATCAAACCGCGTTTTTCGATCTCCACACCACAGTATATCGCATATTGCACTTGTAGGGGGTGGAAGTACGCCCAAACCTGGAGAAATTTCTCTAGCACACAATGGCGTTTTGTTTTTGGATGAGCTTCCGGAATTTCATCGCAATGCATTGGAGTCGATGAGACAGCCAATTGAAGACGGAAAAGTGCATATTTCCCGCAGCAAATTTAGCATCGAGTATCCATCCAAATTCATGCTGATTGCATCAATGAATCCTTGTCCTTGTGGTTACTATAACCATCCAACCATAGAATGTACATGTCCAATGGGAAGTATTATTCGTTATTTATCAAAAGTCAGTGGTCCTT
>Ga0208927_1000246_pt1 | contig 14674 bp, 8 predicted proteins | sample Colrivmet1546C02_FD_187640 | JGI IMG/M metagenome (GOLD analysis project Ga0208927, IMG submission 187640) | Estuarine microbial communities from the Columbia River estuary - metaG 1546C-02 (SPAdes) (version 2) | ecosystem: Environmental > Aquatic > Marine > Intertidal zone > Estuary | place...
GTAAAGAAGGCGCTCAATCGGTTGGAAGTGTATTAGATATGATTAAGCCCGAATTAAGGGTTGATGAGAGTGAGTGGGAAACGTTGGATTATAGAGATATGGATATACCATCTAATACTCCAAACTTTGAATCAACGGGCGATGGACTACAAGATGCTACCATAAAGGCATTAACAAGAGATTATTCAGAATTAGTAAAGAGATTTAAATAATGGCAATAGAGCTTGGTAAAGTAAATGTAACCGATTTAGTTGATAATAATTATAAGGTATTAGGAATTGGAATAAATAGAAGTTCCGATTCAAATGGTGTCTTTGCGGTAAATTATACTACTCTATCTCAAGCTAAAGATAATTTAATCAATTTAATACTAACTAAAAAGGGAGAAAGATTAATGCAACCCAATTATGGATGTGATGTATGGAAAGCATTATTTGAACCATTAGATGGGAATGTAATAGAAACATATATAGAAAATTCAATCATTGAAGCAGTATCTATTTGGTTATCATATTTAAATATAGATACTATCGTATTTGATTACGATGAAAATGATATAGATAATAATAGAATAGCTTTGGATATTAAATTTTCATTAGTTTCAAATCCAAATCTTTCAGAATCAGTACAAATAACTGTAAATAATTAATAATGGCAATAAATCCTATTAAAAAAACTTTTGGAAATAAAAGAACTTTAAATTATTTAGGGAAGGATTTCGATTCTTTCAAAAAAAATCTTATTGACTATACCAAAACGTATTTTCCAAATGTATATTCGGATTTTAATGAAGCATCTCCTGGTATGGTATTTATTGAACAGGCCGCAGCTTTGGGAGATGTACTTGCGTTCTATCAAGATACTCAATTAAAAGAATCAATGTTAGCACATGCTACCGAACGTAAGAACGTTTTAGCATTGGCACAATCTATGGGATATAAACCAAAAGTTACATCTCCTGCTATTACAACTGTAACATTATATCAATTAGTTCCCGCAAAAGGAGCACCCAACTATGAGCCAGATTCAACATATTATCTTAAAATAAAAGATGGTATGGAAATAGAATCATCAACGAATAGTTCTATAACATTTATAACAACAGACGGAGTTGATTTTGCAAATGAAACGGATAGAGAAATTGATGTATATGAGAGGGATGCGAATGGTGTACCATTACAATATTTAATTAGTAAAAAAGCAAAAGCAATTTCTGGAAGAGAAGTGGAAACTACTATTTCATTTGGTGCATATGAGGAATATCCTGTTACAAATTTAGATGATACAAATATTATACAAATAACAAATGTAACATCTATTAATGGTACAAAGTGGTATGAAGTTCCATATTTAGGACAAGAAAGTGTATTTGTAGAACAACCCAATACTGAAGTAAATGGTGGAGATTTAAATAATTCAGTTTCAGTTCCATATATTTTAGAAGTACAAAAAGTACCATATAGATTTTCTACAAAAGTTAATTCAGATAATACTATTTCATTACAATTTGGTAGTGGCGATGTTTCAATGCCGGATGAGCAAATATTACCAAATCCTAAAAATGTAGGATTGGGGTTAGCAAACTCTATAAACAGATTAAATCAAGGAATTGACCCATCTAATTTTTTAAAAACAAACACATTTGGTATAGTTCCAACTAATACCAGTTTAACTGTAAAATATTTAGTTGGTGGCGGAGTCGCATCCAATATAAATCAAGGTGATTTAGTTTCAATTCGTAAAATTGAATTTGAAGAAGATTTGTTATCATTTAGTACCGATGAAGCACGTAATCTTTATAACACAATAAAGGGAACAATTGCAGTTGAAAATTTAGAAGCAGCAGTTGGAGGAAGGGGCGCAGAATCAATAGAAGAAATTAGACAAAACGCATTAGCAATGTTTGGTTCTCAAAATAGAGCAGTAACTAAACAAGATTATATGGTAAGAGCATTATCAATGTCTGAAAGATATGGTAGTGTTGCAAAAGTATATGTTAGTGCAGATGGTGAAATTGATAATAATTCTCCTGCATCTATTTTAGCATCTCCAAATAATATTGCAGAATTTGTGGGTATAGTAGAAGAATTACAGGGTAAAACTAAGTTAGAAATACAAACCGAATTAGTAAAATACCTAACACAAAAGAAAACAGCAATAGCTGAAGTTAATAATCCATTTGCAATTAATATGTATGTATTAGGGTATGATGTTAATAAGAAATTAACACAATTAAATCAGGCTATTAAGCAAAATCTTAAAACCTATTTAGGAGAATACCGAATGATGACTGATGCAGTTAATCTTATAGATGGATTTATTGTAAATATAGGATTAGATTTTGAAGTTATATGTTATTCCAATTACAATAAAAGAGAAGTAGTTACCAATTGTTTATCACAAATACAAGATTATTTCAATATAGATAATTGGACATTCAATAAACCAATTAACATTTCAGAAATAGAATTAATATTAGCAAATGTAGATGGAGTAATGAGTGTACCATCTGTAAAGATTTCAAACCTATGTGGTGGTGATGGTAATTATTCACCAAATAGATACAATATAGATGAAGCAACTAAAGGAAAGATTGTCTACCCTTCTTTAGACCCTTGTATCTTCGAAGTAAAATATCCTAATAAAGACATAAAAGGAAGAGCTCTATAATATGCATAAATTATTCACATCGTCATTTGACGCAAGTATATATCTTCAACAACCTGAACAAAACGCAGGTAGAGATGAGATATTAGAAGTAGGTAAACTTTATTATGGTTCTTCGAAAGATATAGCAAGAACTTTAATTAAATTCGATGTAGCTAATATGGGAATCCCAAGTGGTTCTATTATTTATTTAAACTTAAAATCATCCCAAGCGGAAGAAATTCCATTAGAATACACAATTCATGCTAATGCAGTTTCTCAAAGTTGGAATATGGGAACTGGCACTAAATTTGATAATATAACATCAAATGGAGTTAGTTGGTACTATAAAAATGGAATTGATAAATGGATGGATTATGTTGTAACACCAAATTCATATGCAAGTGGTTCTGATACCGGTTCAATTTCAAATGGTGGTGGTGGTACTTGGTACACTGCATCTATGGCATCTCAATCTTATAGTTATGAAGATGCTGATATTAGAATGAATGTGACGGGTATAGTTAATTTATGGTTAAGTGGTTCTATATCAAATAATGGATTTATATTGCATCATAGTTTAACTGCAGAAAATAACGAATTGGATTATGGTGTATTAAAATTCTTTTCTAAAGAAACAAATACAATATATGAGCCTAAATTAGAAGTAGTTTCGAATGATAGTTTATTCGTAACAGGAAGTTTAACATCAGTAACGGGTTCAGCACAAGAAGGATATAAAGTAGTTTTAACTAATTTGAAATCAACATATCCGGCAAACGAAACCATTAAGGTAAGAGTTAAGGGTAGAGATATGTATCCATTGAAAACATTTGGAACAGGTTCATTTGCATATGACCAAAATAAATATTTACCATCCGGTTCATCATATTATCAATTAGAAGATTATAAAACAGGAGAGGTAATATATCCATTTGGTCAATATACACAAATAAGTTGTGATTCTACATCAAATTATTTTAATATGAGTTTAAACTCATTACCGATTAATAGAACTTATGAATTAAAAATTAAAATTATCGAAAGTGGTATATCTACTATTATAGATGATAAATTAATTTTTGAAATAGAATAAAATGACAGCATTAGAGGCAATTGCACAAAAATTAGAAGAAAAAAGAAAATCAGATTTAGAATCAATATTATCTATCTCTGGCTCTCAAGCTATTGCCAAAAATCAATATGGTGTTACGGTAGTTAATGAAAATAATATTGCATCATCTTTAGTATTTAAAGAATTAGTTAAGCCAAAATATGATGAAATTGAATTATTAAAAGCTATTGATGTAAATGTTAGAGAACTTAGACCAGATATTCCTACTAAAAATTTAAATTTAGTTCCTAAACCATTATATGATGAAGAAGTACTTCAAAATGAAGATTTAAGAAAACAAGTGGCTGATTTAAATGTAGAAGTATCTAATTTAAACTCAACTATATCAGATTTAGAATCACAAGTACAATCTGAAATAAATAATAGATTGGCAATTGAACAAACAAACGATGCATTAGTTAATCAACTAAATACATTAGTACAAACCATTGATGATTTTGCTTTACAAATACAAAACTCATTACAAAAATCAGTAGAAGAAAGTATTCTTAGAGCATCATTACAATCCCAAAATACCGGTTTTAAAGCACAAATACAGGCATTGATTAAGCAAATTGATTCATTGAATTCAATTATAGAAGGATTACAATCCCAATTAGGAGCAGTACAAAATCAACAAGCAATTGTACAAGGTACGCAAGCACAAGCTATGGCAGCCGGCGCTGATGTTATAAATGATGTAGCCATTGTTAAGTTAGGACCAAAAGAAGATTCAAACGCATTAGATTTATTTGCTAGATTCAGTGCAACAGGTGCACAACAATGGAAAAATGGAAGTACATTATCAATAACCAATAATGATAAACAACCAATATCTGTATCAATTACAAATAAAAATCCAAAAGATAGAGAATTTTATAAAATACCTACAAAAAGTTTTAATATAGAAGCTGGTGGGCAAAAAGATATAGAATTTACACTAAATATAGGAGCAGTTAATGATTTAGATTCTCGTAAAAAAGGAGGATTGTTTAATGGTAAATCACATTCTGCGGAATATAAAGATGGTTCATTAAAAGTAACAATAACACGTTCTGATGGAACTGCTAAATCAAAAGAATACACCGCCGGCTTTGGTAAATATCACCCAGATTCATACTAACATATTATGAGTATTAAAAAATATACAAATATAGATAATATAAATAATAATTCAGAAAATGCAGGACAATTTTTGCAAACCGAAGATTTATTTATTGTAAGTCAAAATCAAATAGAAGATACCGATTTTGGCGATTGTAAGTATGATGTAATGGAAGTTTCTGTTTATGATATTAATAATAACTTATTACCTCAAAAAAGTGGAAATAATGTTGCTTATATTAAAACTGGCGATATTAAAAACTATATGTATAGCCTTACAAATAAAGGTGGACAAAAAGAATTGGCAATTGATATTGAAAAGTTACTAAATGATTTAGGGTTTACAAATGGAATTCTAAAAGTTAACGTTAACTTTGTTAGAAATAAAGTAGGTAGTGATAATGAATTAACAAAAGTGTGGGTACACGAAATATCACCATCAAGAACTGAAATTAGAATATTACCGTTAAAAACAAAAAATAGTAATATTAATAATATAACTAATAAAGAATTTACCAATATAAATAATTTAAATAAGGATTTTAAATATTATAAAAAAAATATATTAGATTCATTGGATTCATTTGAAGTAACTTATTTAGAATCAATAACATCATTAATGGTTAATCGGTTTGGTAAAGATTTTGAATCTATTTTGCGTAAAGATTTTGGATTATCTAATTTTAGTGCTTTCAAAAAAAGAATATTTTTAGATTTTAAAACAAGCGTAGCATATTGGTTGACAAATAAAGAATACATTATTTCAGAATCAAACTATGGAAAGCCTTCTATAATCAGATTTGAAGATTGTGAGCAGTATGAGTTTAGTAAATTAAAATTAGAAATTCAAAATATTTTAAGAAATTGTATAGATTATAATACAAAAACTTTAAATAGAAGAAGTATCAATATAAAAGTATTGCCAAAAGAATTTGAAATTACCGAACTTAAAAAAGAAATAAAAGATTTAGTTGGTAATATAGTAATAAATGATAGTAAAGTTAGAAATGTTTATAATCCACAAAATATTAAATTGGATGTTAAAGGTGTATCTGTAAAAGAAACTCCCACACAAATAACACCAGCTCCTATTATTAAAATTCTTCCAATTGAACCACCAATAAAAATAATTACACCAATTGATTTTGAACCCATTGAAGCAATTAAAACACTCCCAATAGAATCTCCAATTGAAGTTAAACCAATTGAAGTTAAACCAATAAAAGTAATTGAACCACCATTAGAACCACAACCAACACCAATAGAAGATATAATACCAACACCATCATATGGTGGCGGTGGAGGAGGAGGTAGTTCCGATTACTTTGAAAGAGGTGGAGGTTATGGTAGAGAGCAAGTTTTTGAAAGAGATATGAATCAAAGAGAAAATATACAATAGGATATTTATAATAAATAATACATAGTGGTAAGAGCATTAGAACAAATTTTTGGAGGTGAACCTACATTAAACTCATATAATGGGGAGGGTATGTATGATGCATTTCCATCAAATGGTGGCGGCGGAGGAGGTGGCGGATATACACCACCTGTTGCACCCAATCCAATATATGTACCACCAACATATTCAAATGAAATTATAAATAATTCTATTAGAGTAAATTTAATAGTAGAAGATGGTGGTGAAGTAGAATTTTTAGAAAATGGAAGTTCAAAAGGATATGGTGTAAATACTACCATAGCGTATTCACCATCAACTACATTTAATGGTTCTAAAAAATACGAAGTAGTTAAAAATGGATATAGAGCTAACGAACATTATGTAGTTTCTATAACAAAAAAATATGTTCCTGCTCCGGTTGAACCAATGCAACAATATGATTATTATTATAATAATTACATTGGGAATGACCCATTTGGATTAAATACTTTCCAAAATTCAAATTTATTTAATTGGAATTATAATATTACACCAATTGTAACAGCTATTGATTATCAATATTCTGAAATGGTTTCTGTACAAAAATATGTATTACAATCCGATGGTAGTTATATAGCAGAAGATACTAATAATTTTAATGTTGGCACAATAAATTTACAATTTTCATTACAAGGAAATTCAGTTATACTTCCTCCTCCACCTCCTATTGATTTTGCAGTAGACCTACTACCGGCATCAATTGAATACGAAGTGGCATTTTCATCAAACTTTAGACAAGAATTAGCTGAAAATGTTGTACTATCATATACAATATTCGAAAATGATGGCACTATTTCAGATAGTGGTAAACTTAGTTTATTAGATAGTAATATAATTAGAAATATAGAAGCTGATAAACTAAAAGGTAGAGTTGATTTTAAAATAGAATATGTAAATAAGCCAGCTGAATATAATTTATTACATATATACCAAACAACTAATACTGCAAAATTAGCTGAAGCTGGTCCTAATTCTATTGATTTTACAAAATGGAATAATCAAAATTCATCATTTTCCTTACCAGCCGAACAACTTAAATCTGGTATATCTGTTGTTGTTTTATTTGAAAAAGAAATAAATGTAGCTAGACCTATAATAAGTTTAGATACTACGCAATATAGTGTACAAGTTAAAGATTCGGATGTAGAAAGAGAAATAACTATTCCTTTCAAAGTATCCAATACTGATAACGTACGAGTATATATAGATGGTAGAGCTGATACATTATTAGTTCCATCTTCAGCTGGATTTGCAACTTTATATTTTAAGAAAGATTTTTCGGAAGTATATGGTACTAAAAAAATAGTATTAGTTGCTGAAAGTACTCAATATGGTACAGGCGATTCAGTATCAGCTTTAATAACATTCACAGCCGTAAATGATTTTCCATCAATTACTGAAATAACATTTGCAGATACAATTGATGTACCATCTTTTTCCGATTTAAATATAGATTTAACATATGAATACTCTTCGTTTGCAACTTCAACAATAGATGTTGATTTAAAAGCAAACGATGGAAGTAGAATAGCATTATTCAAAAGCTTAACACCAAATGGAAATGTCTCTATAAATTTAAAAACATTAAGAGATAAGTTTTCCAATTGGTCCGGAAATGATGGACTAACTTTAATATTTAAACCTTTTAACAGGGGTGGTATTGAAGAATTAATTGGTAATGAATATGAAATAAAAACCCAATTAATTTTACCAACTATCCAAATAGATGAAAACATATTTGGAACAGCAATATTTGATTCATTCGTATCTCAATTACAAATCATTGAGCCAGAAAAAGAAAGTAGATATCTAACACACCTTGCCAACTTTGGCGATGATGAGCAAATATTAATTTCTACATGGGAAAATGATAATTGGAGTTTATCAAATAAAACAACAGATGAATTAGGAAATATATTTGTTAAAGATACCGATGTAGTGAATTCTTTAATTTTAAAACTATATTCACCACTAACATCTAATATTACAACAAATTCAACATTCTGGATTACAAAATTAATGAGTAATCCGTTGATAGAAACTGTTATATTAACTGACCAAGCTGATATAAGCTGTCCTCCAATAAAAGGACCTAACTTTACTTTAGATATAGATTATGTAAAAGGACAATCTACTAATTTTGAATCATTAGATAATATAATTCTTAGTGGGTCTACATCATCTAATGAATTGATTACTACATATTTAAGTTCATCGATAATCGATACAACCGACTTGAATATTGAATATGTTAGTGGTTCTACTTATATATGGAATAACTTTGTTCATTTTAGTTCAGCAAAAGAAAGAGTTGATAATTTTGTTTATAAGGTACAATTAATTGAAACATATGAGAATTCTATATCAGCTAGTAACGCTTCAATATCTTCCTCTGTTCTAAATGATGTACAAGAAAGAGAAAGACAATCAATAAAGAAAAATGAAATCCTAAGAGGATTTGATGGATTTGAAAAATTCTTATATACATCATCTTCCTATACAACTAATAATAGTGGTTCTATAACTTGGCCACATAGTGGTGGCATTCCAATTATATCTACAAATGTAAATGTAACTAATTGGTATAATAATATTATCACTTTAGCAGAAGATTTTGATATTGAAAACTCAAATTGGGTTAGAAATAATATTCCACAATACATTGCAAATGGTACTGAAAATGAAAGTTTACTTTTATTTTTATCAATGATTGGGCATCACTTTGATAATATTTATTTTTATACAAAATCAATAGAAAGAAGTAGAGGATTGGGTTATAGTAGTAGAGATATTACGGATAAGCTATTATTTGATGTATTAAAATCATTCAATTGGGATGCTAAAAACTTAGGAGCAGATTCTAAATTATGGGAATACGCATTTGGATTAGATTCTGATGGTAATGAAAAAAATATAAAATCAGCCAAAAGTAGAACATCGGAAGTTTGGAGAAGAATAGCAAATAATTTACCATATTTATTAAAACATAAAGGTACTAGACGTGGTGTTTATGCGTTATTGGCTTGCTATGGTATTCCATCATCAAATCTTTCAATTTTAGAATTTGGCGGACCAGAAGTAACTGAAACTACCAAAAGCAAATTAGTTTACGATAATGTAACTACTGCTTTAAAAATGACATTGACATCTTCAATTGAGATGGATTGGAAAACTACCGATAAAGGTAGTAAACCTAATACAATTGAATTATTTTTAAACCCAACCAATATTTCAGGTTCAACAATAATATCTGGTAGTAATTGGAATGTAAAATTAAGTGGTTCGACAGATAGTGAATATGGTAAAGTAATATTTAATTATTCGGGTTCAAATCATATATCATCATCTTTATTACCAATATTTAATGATAGATTTTTTGGTTTATCAGTAAGTAGTGGTTCTGCAGGATTAAAATTAGATGTAAGACAGGCAAACAAAGAAAGAACTATATTTGAAGAATCAATTACATCATCTGCTATATCAAATTGGAATGATGGTTCTAAAATAAAATTAGGTGGGTATTATAGTGGTAGTGTAGATGAATTTCGTTTATGGTCTAATGTACTAAATACGAATGTATTTAATGAACACGTTTCGTTTCCTGAAATGATTAATGGTAATAGTGTTTCGGCATCTACATCTGATTTATATTTCCGTTTAGATTTTGAATATCCTAAAAATTTAGCACAAACGGCATCATTAATAAACGTTGATACAAATATTTATTTTGCAGCTGGAAAAACTCGCAATGAGTATGAAAGTGGTTCATTAATTCCATTATATTCATTAAATCCAACAGCATCATTATATGCTAGTGCAAGTGGGTTTACAAATATTGGAAATTATCCATATCAATTTGAAGCAATAGATAGAAGCGTTGTATTAGAAATACCTGATTTAGGTTCTAGTCGATATTCAACTAATAAAGTTAGATTTGAATCACAAACTGATTTTAATGGTAACGATGTAAGTGGTGGTATCGATTTATCTATAAAAAGTAGAGCAACAAAGAAATCATTTGACCAATCACCAACAGACTCAAATAGAGTTGGATTATTTTTCTCTCCTACAAAAGAGTTGAATTTAGATATTGCAAAATCATTGGGTGGAATTAATTTAGATAACTATATCGGTGACCCATCGGATAATTATAAACCAAATTACTCTCAATTAGATAATTTAAGAAATTATTATTTCCAAAGATTTGATGGTAGAGATATTTACGCATACATTAACTTAATCAAACTATATGAGAAATCTATGTTTGAAGATATTAAGAATATGTTACCGGCTAGAGTTAAAGCAACTACCGGTTTATTAATTGAACCACATATTTTAGAAAGAAGTAAAATTGAGCAAAAAAGACCTACGGCTGATGAGTATCAAAAAGAGGCAAATATAAAATATTCGGATACAACTAAATTAGTAGCAGATTCAAATCAATATCTTGCTATAATAAATTCAGATTTATCAGAACAATTGAGTGCAGAAAATAATCAATATAGTGCTACTATATACACTGCATCTTTACAAACAACTACGGCTGATAGTTATCAAATTGAAGCTGAATATAATTATGATGCAGAAAATGATATATCATCTGAATATTATCAAAACGAAGTTACAATAAATGCAGAATTAGGAAACCCATCTATATTGACGGAAATTGATATAATTAATGCAAATCAAATAATTGGACAAACTGAATTGGAAACTATTGGATTTGGTATTTATGCACAAAGTGGTTCTGCTATCAGAACATATTTTGATAAAGATGGTAGACGAGTTAAAGAAAGAGTTAGAGTACAATTAGTAACCGAACAAAAGGAAAGAGTTGTAACTAAATTTGCTGTAACCGCATCTGCAAACGGATTTGGTGACCCACGTGGAGGATATATTTCAGATATACAATCATATAATGAAACTACATTAAATATTCAACCATTTTCGGGCTCAATAGTACCAATTATTGGAGGTAGTATAATCGATATTAAAAATGTTGATGGATATTTACCAACTCATTATAGAAACACAAATGATTTAACAACAGGATTACAAAATTCTTTTTATAAAGGTGCAAGATATAAATCTTTTTATGATGTTGAAACCAATCGTACTATTTGGAATACAATCGATGGTGCACCACCAGTTGAAACATTTACATCAAACCCTAATACATTAAAAGTAAATAAAACAGGAAGAGATGCAAGTGAACCAATTTTAGAAGTAGATTAACGAAATTTTAAAAATATAATATTTATAAACAAAGATAATACAATACTATGGGATATTTAAGTAATACAGAATTGACTGTTGATGCAATTCTTACCAAAAAAGGTAGAGAAAAATTAGCAGCAGGACAGGGGTTAAACATCACTCAATTTGCTTTAGCAGATGATGAGATTGATTACACCTTATATGAACCAGCACACCCAAAGGGTTCTGCTTACTATGATTCGGCAATTAAAAATATGCCAGTTTTAGAAGCTAATCCCGATGAAACTCAAGTAATGAAATACAAGTTAGTAACACTTCCTAAGAATACAACTCGTATTCCGGTTGTAGAATTTGGTGTTCCTAATATTGCAGTTAGTCAAAGAAGTGGTGAAGTTTCGCTTTCTCCAACAACATCTCCTGCCGGAAATAGAAGAATGGGTTATACCATTATACTTTCTAACAAAACCGCTGGTGATATAGTAGGTGAAGGAGTTAGTGCAGATGTGGGTACAGTGCCAGTATTTATTGGCGATGATGTATCTGCAACGGCAGCAATCGCTAAAGGATTATCTTTCAAATTTATTCCAAACCCATCATTAACTTCAACTATCAAAACAACAATAACTGTTTATGGTAACGAAACCGGTGGTTCACAAACAATTCCTGTAACCGTAACATACGTTCAATAATTTAAACTATGGCATTAATAAGAGACAATAGAGGAGCCCTATTAGCAAGTAATTTATCACAATACTTAGCAGGCGCAGCAAATACCGCAGGCACTCCAATAGATACTAACGAAATGGTTAGAATCTTAAACCAATTTTTGGGCGAAGGAGAGCAAATTAGCTCTGACTTAACGACTGTAACGAATGGTATTTATAAAAAATTTGGTGCAATTGATAAAGTAACCAATAGAACAGAAGTTGTAACTTCGGGAATTTGGAGTGGTGATGAAGGTTCTTTAAACGAATTTTATACTTCATCTGCACAACTTAACTCTTCAACAGGTAGATACTACTTAGATGTTTATAATCAAAATGTAGCATCTTCTTCGGCTGAAGTTCAGTTTTCAATTGCATATGGTGATGCAAATGCATCCGGTTCTCCGTTAATCGATGGTGGAGCTGATGACTCTCTTAGACAATCATTAGCAATCTATAATCAATTAAAAAATGTATTATTAGATTCAGCAGACTCATATTTTACTGATTATGCTGGAAATGATATGAAATCATTCTACGCATTAAATGTAAATAGAGCTAGATACAAAGAAAGATTGGATCCAGGTAATATATCAATCAATTTATCAGGTTCAGTAAATGGAACAGCTTCGTTTGTAACCTTAATTGATAATAGTGGTGGAACTGATGAAAATGTAACAACCGCTGGTAGAATTTATTACTTAGTTAGTGGTTCATTAAATATTGGTTCTGCATTAACTGCTTCAATTAACACATACACCGCATCAAATGGTGCAGGATTTGGATTATTCTATCCTGATATGGGTATCGTATTATTAAACCCATCAGCTTTATCAGCATCGGTGAATGGTAATTTAATGGCAGCAGCTGGAGCAACAACCGCTCTATATCACCAATCGGGTTCATCATCTGGCTCATTAAAACTATATGATGCATTGAAGAAAGGAGCAGATTTTCAAGCTCGTAGAACTGAAAATGTTTCTACATCTCATTATTTTGTAAGAGCAAATAATAGAGAATTCAATTTTTCAAACAACCCAACATTCGTAAGTGGTTCAGTAGGGGCATTTGTTAATTCATCATTTGAAAAAGACCCTAAGGTGTATATCACTACTGTAGGTCTTTATGATGATGGAAACGAATTATTAGCAGTAGCTAAAACATCTCAACCAATTGCAAAATCATTCGATAAAGAGATTGCAATTAAAGTTAAATTAGATTTCTAATCAGAGGATATAATTAAGATAATCAACCCCCTTCAATGGGGGTTTTTTGTTAATTTGATATTTATATATGATATGTTAAAAAGAATACCTAAATCAGATATCAGTATTCGCCCGTTTAAGGCGTATAAAGAATGGAGCTTTGATGAAACTTCTAATGAAATAAATTTATTAGAAGCAAATGAAACTTCATCAGTATTATCTGGATTATATCCACAAAATTCAATATACGGACAACTAAGAGCACAATTCTATTATGATTCCGGTGATAATATATTTTTAAGAAGTGGACATAAGCAAAGCATATATACTAATTCTAAATTAGCAAAAGAAAGATTTTTAAGTGGTTCTGCTAAAGTAATATCTATTCCAAATATATACGTTGGCGAAGGGATAAAAAAAGGTTCGGTAGTATTAGTAGATAATGAAAACCAATTAAATGAAATATCTTATGTGGATGATTCCTTTGGAAATTTACAAGATAATAGAGACCAAATTAATATTTCCAGAATTGATATGGGTGAGGAATTTCCAGGTACCCAACCAGCAATAATAAATTTTATAGATTTAGATGAAAATGTATATTCGGCATCTTTAGAACTCTACGCATTTGATATACAATCTGAAACATTAGATATTATATATAATGGAATTCCAAGACCAACAATAAATTTAATTAGTTTAGATATTGAATCTGGAATTGCAATAGCAGAAGATATTCCATTCCTACCCGAACAAGCGCAAGGTATTAAAATTGGTAATGTATTTTATAATCAAGGATTAATTGTAATAACAAAGGATGCTGCTAGTAGATTAGAAAATGGATGGCAATTGGATTATAAATCAACCAAAACAATTTATGAGCACGAATATCTTTTAATTGCAAATGAAGATGAATTTAATGTATCACAAAACCCATCAGCAGTTGTTGAGGTTGGAAAGGTAACCGAATTTATAACAGGTAGTGATAATAAAATATATAAAGTTACAACTAATCCTGGTACAAAATATATTAAAAAGAAATCCGTATTAGAAACGGGTGAAATATTAGATTATAGATTTGCATCAAATTATACATCATCAGTTAGTGGTGGATTTGAACATTATGATTTAAGTGGTTCAATAGATAGCACGGGCTCATTCTTAGCACCATTTATTACAACAATTGGATTATATGATGATAATTGTGATTTAGTAGCTGTTGCTAAGTTACCACAACCAATTAAAT
>Ga0208927_1000274_pt1 | contig 13530 bp, 14 predicted proteins | sample Colrivmet1546C02_FD_187640 | JGI IMG/M metagenome (GOLD analysis project Ga0208927, IMG submission 187640) | Estuarine microbial communities from the Columbia River estuary - metaG 1546C-02 (SPAdes) (version 2) | ecosystem: Environmental > Aquatic > Marine > Intertidal zone > Estuary | place...
CTCTAGCTTTACCGCTAGATCTTCCTTCACTGCTTTAACTACTTTATGAGTTCCATTGCAGTTCTTCTCAGGATCTGTCGTATATCCGCAAGCACAAGCGCCCATGGCAATATCTCTTTTCTTATCTAAGGAGAGCGAAATCGTATAGGACAAAAATGTACTTCGAACCCCTGGACATGTCGCCCACAACGGCTATTTTGGGCACATGACATCTGCAGTTGAGCAGGAAATCGCAAGGCGCCTTGATGCCTGGAACCTTCTTCAAAAATCACCAAACTGGCCACTAGTTACTCCGCGCGAAGTGACAGGACTTGGTCTATACGGTGGCAAGTCAGGAGTGTGGGTCAATAAAGTGAGAACGAGTGCAATTGCACCTGAAGGAGTAGCTGTCGGTCTTCTCCATACAGGGCGGCATTACGACGATGATGTTGATGAATCTGGCATCCTCTATCACTATCCAACAACTGATAGACCCGCAGCGCGTGATGCAAATGAAATCCAGGCTATTAAGAATGCCAAAATACTTGGAATTCCTGTATTCGTGATACGAAATGTAGGCAATGCAAAAATAGTAGAGCTTGCTTGGCTCAATGACTTTGATGATGTGTTACGAATTTGCGTTCTTACTTTCCATGGTTCATTACCAGAACAGAATAATTACCTGATGAATAACAACTCTCCTACTGTCCCAGTCCTTTTTGGCGAAAGACGCACAACAAAAGCATCTGTTGAGCGGGCAGAGAGAGATCCGTTATTTAAATTCAATATCTTGAAGAGATTTAGTGGGCGCTGCCTAGTTACTTCTATTGATGTCACTGAAATGCTTGATGCAGCACACATTATTCCTGTTGCAAGCGGGGGTACGGAGGATCCAAATAATGGTCTCCTGCTTACGGCAAGTGTGCATCGTGCCCTCGATGCCGGGCTTTGGGCAATTAACCCTGCAACACTGAAAATTGAAACTAAAGCACAAGGCCCTGATGCAAAGCGAATGAAGTTGGATCAAGTCGATCTAAACCACGCTAAGACACTTCTTAATAGGGACGCTTTAGAATTTCGCTATGAAACACTCTTTCTTGCGGGTAAGAAGTACTAACGCATGCATGAACAGATAGACCAGTTCTTTGCCCCCAATGGCACATTGATATCCATTCCTGTTAAGCCGGCCAAGAAGATCGCTGTTTTAAAGGTAATCGCAAGCAAGCTTTCCCCTGACACCAAATACCCCGAAAAAGAACTCAACGCAATCATTGCCACCTACCACCACGACACCGCAGCCATTAGACGCCACATGATTGAGTACGGGATCTTGGAGAGGGATGGGGGAAGTGTTTATTGGGTTAAGGGTTAGTTCTTTTCATCAGCACTTAGTTTTACAAACCACGCTGCAACAGAAGCCGTAATTACTCCAACCAAAGAGATGCCCATAAGCATCAAAAGCACCGCAAGAAAACGACCTTCGGTTGTTGTCGGATATCTATCTCCATAACCTACTGTCGTAACCGTAGTTATGGCCCACCAAAGCCCATCTCCAAAATTCTTGATGTTAGAACCTTCAACCGCTCGCTCGGTAATTGTTATCTGAACTGCAGATATGTATGCGATGAAAATACTTGTCAATACAACTTTAAAAGTTATTGCTATCTGCCTTCCAACGGCTACCTTTTGAATTGCCAAACCACCGAAGGAGATAACTCTCATAAGGCGCAATGGTCGCAAGAATGGAAGTAGCACGGACGCAATTTCCAAAGGGTGGCGCTTTAAGTAATTCTTCTTATTATCTGCCGTCCATATTCCATAAACTAGATCTACCGCAAATGCCAGCCAGCAAATCCACTGAACAGCCTCAATAAGTGTCTTAATTGATGGAGAAATATCTTCGTTAAAAGCCGGGTAGGAGAACGCCACAAGGAAACAGAGAGCAAGTGTTGTTAGAATTTCATTCCAAATCCTTCTCATTTTTCACACGCTATTCCGTCTTTGTCTCTATCTGATTTCTTGTTGGCGTTATATAGGGCTTTGTCATACTTAGGTTTTTTCTTTGTCATTCCGCCTGAATTAATAGCACCCGGCAAAGCAACTCCACCCGGGTAGACCTTGTTCAGCTCTGTGCAATTCTTAAAAACTTTAGCAGCAGCTTTAGCATCTGCTTCTTGCTTGGCTTTGAGTTCCGCTTCAGCTTTCGCTTCTGCCTCTAATTTTGCCTTGAGCTCTGCCTCAACCCGTACTCTTTCATCGGCCTCTTGCTTAGCCTTGAGCTCTGCAGCAACTCTCGCCGCCTCCTGTATTGCCTCTAACTTTTTCTCATTTGCAACAAAATCTTCAGCTTCTTTTATTAGAGCTAGAAACTTGTATGTAGGTGTAATTCCTGACATCCCACCATTTGGAGCAAATCTTGTGAAAGAGCCATTACAGTTTGTGATTCCAGCTTGTGATCCGCCAGCAGCGCCTAAGTAATATCGAACATTGCTTTTCTGAACAAAGAAGCCAGATCCAGAATCACCGTCACAATTGGATCCAATCTTTTCATTATTTGGAATTCCGAAATCAAGGATTGTTTGATTTGGCTGGTGCCATCCTGGGTAAGCGGCGTAGTACTTACGTAAGTCGTCGCCGCTAACGATAGTACTCGTCATCTTATGAGGAGAATTGTTATACCGTGCCTGTAAGTCTGTTCGCATAGCTTCATTTTGCAAGCCATATCCCACCATTTCAACAGGGGCTTTCTCGCGAATAAAGGATTCGATGTCAGCAGGTGAAGCCACTTGAACGCTATTTCGCATAGGCATACTCTCGCGCAATATTATGATTGCAAAATCATCAACTCTTGTGTTGTCAGTGCCAACGCGTGCTCTATATGTCGGCGCCATAAGAATTTTTTGAGGCCAATATTTTTTGTTGTCTGATCCGTTCTTGACCCCAGGAGCAAACAGATACCCTGTGCTTCCAAAGTATTCAATAGTGTGAGCAGCGGTGAAAACGATTCGATCTGAATATAGGAATCCACTGGCACCCATTACCCAGACCGCGTTGGGATCACCCGTTGCATCCTGCCCGAACTCGACACCTTGAGCGCTCACAGGGGTTAAAAGAGAGATTGCAAGGATAAGTATTAGAAGCTTCTTCACACACCAACTCTAAAACAATTAGTCGCTCAGGGCAATGGAAATAGTTTGATGAAGTTACTTCTGCTGGGCCACTATGGCATTAGCAATTATCTTCACACCATCTCGCCATGAGATTCCATAAATACTCTCAAAGGCTTGAGTAAAGCTCTTGCCACTGCCTGTTACTTTGTAGAGATCTAGGAATTTATCTGGTCCACCAATAGAGACCATTACTTCTGAAGCCAGAGCTCCTACATCGTAGATTGCCCATCGGTCATATTCATTGCCATTCCATTTATCCCAACCGCTGGTGTAGTCAGGATCAAGGAATTTCTCAATCCAGGCAGCGGTAGGTTTATTTCTGGACAGTGTTTCGCTGTTGTCTCTGTTTCTCTGAATCTCATACTTATCAAAATCAGCGTGAAAAACCGTTGCACGTTGGACCCATGTAGCGCCACCTTCAATGAGCCAACGAGGCACCTTGTCCCATCCAACGTTTGCTAATAAAACTGCCTGAATCGTGTGAAAGTACTCATGGGCCTCTAACGTTCCTGAAGTATGACCAGGGTCTGTTTTGCCCCAATCACTTGCAGTCATATAGATCATTGGAATATTTGTGCGTTGATTTCGCAAGGCCAACCCACCCCAGCAAGGAGTCACAGGAACATTGCACGCCTTCTTTGCTTCTCCAGCTACGTCATATCCGCACACTCGTCCAGCGCAGAATTCATCAATTTGTTTCTGGCCCCACTCAATATCTTTCTCTCCTGCATAGATAACGACAACTTTTTTGGGTTCTTCATAATTTGCACTCAAACGTGAGACTAGATTAAGAGCTACAAGGGGAACTGGATTATCTGGGACTCCATTTGGGCTTATTACAATCTCCATAACGCCAAGCTTTGAAGAAGATAGTTCAATCTTTTCTGCAGACTTTTTCCAAGCCCAATATGCGATTCCATCTGCGTTCTGGACTACATCGCTCCAACTCGTTGGGGCAGTTGGTGGTACCCATGGTTTAACTGTTGGTGTTGGTGTGGGAGTAGGCGTAGGAGTTGGAGTTGGTGTGGGCGTTGGTGTTGCGCTCGGAGTTGGTGTTGGACTCTTCGTTGGCATCGCACCTATTAACTGAACCCGAAATCCCACTCCTGGACCAGATGAAAACTTAGGAGCACCTACTGCACCTGCTAAATAACGCCAAGGCTTTGGAAGTGGATCTTTGTCTTTGAGTTTAAGGAACTTTGCAAAAAGACCTTTACTGCCCATTACTTTGCCACAAGAGATTCCAAAGGTATTGATTTGATAGGTGCCCTTTGCAAACTTCACACCAGCTATGACTTCATTTTTAGTTACTTTGTAGTTGCCACAACTGGGTGTTTTTGGACCGGCATGATCAGTTCCATAAGTGGATATCGGAATCAGGGTAAGAGCAAGGGCAAGTACTAGAGCTTTAAAGAATATGGACCTGCGCCCCACATTAATCACTTACCCTCATCTTGAGCTCTGGTTAAGCGCTGTGAGATAAAGACTGGAATCAGTGAAATCAAAATAACTACCGTTGCAACGACGTTAACGACACTTGCCTGATTTGGCCGTGACATCTCTTTGAGGATCCATAGGGGCAATGTGTCCACACCTGGTGGGGCTGTGAAGATTGTTACAACTACTTCATCAAAGCTAAGTGCAAAGGCAAGTAATGCCCCTGCTACAAATGCGGTTCTAAATTGAGGAAAAGTTACTAATCTAAAGGTTTGCCACAGGCCTGCGCCAAGATCTGCTGATGCCTCTTGCAGTGATGGGTTCATGCGCTTGAGGCGTGCAAATACATTGTTAAAGACCATAACAATACAAAATGTGGCATGGGCAACGATCATGCCGAAGTAGCCGATGTTAAAACCTGCTGGAGATAAGAAGTTGTTATAGGTATTGCTAAAGGCAACGCCTGTGACAACACCAGGAAGTGCGATGGGAAGTACTACAAGCAGGTTGACTGTGCCCTTACCAAAGAACTCATAGCCTTTGAGCGCAAAGGCAACCAGGGTGCCCAAGATGGCAGCGATGATGGTTGAGCCTGTGGCAACGATGATTGAGTTAAGTAGCGCGGTGCGAATCGGTTGATATGTGGCAGCAAACTCCCACCATGTAAATGAGAAGGTCTCAATCGGCCAACTAGAGATATTGGACTGGTTAAAAGAGTTCAAAATCAGCACCAGAAGTGGCACATACATAAAGATGAGAATGAATGTAACAAGGATGATGAGAATGATTTTGCTAGTTCTAGAAAGTCTTAACATCCCTACATCCTCTCCAGCGAACCTGTGCGGCGGGCGACCATGAGATAGATAACGACAAATGCGATTGGCACCATTGAAAATGCTGCAGCAACGGGAGGGTTCAAGTTGATGTTGGAGGCGATGATGGAGCCAATCATTTGTGTGGAGCCACCAGTGAACTTAGCTACGAGGTAATCCCCCAGGCTTAAAGAGAATGTGAAGACAGAGCCAGCGATTATTGCTGGAACGATTAATGGCAACACTATGCGATAGATAGTGGTGAAACCTTTAGCGCCCATATCACTTGAGGCATCAAAGAGATTGGGTGGGATCTGGCGAATAGCTGTGAAGACAGGAAGTGCCATATAGGGAAACCAGAGATAGGTCAGAGTCAAAATAACAATGGGAATAGAAAATGTGGGACCAGATATTCCAAGGGGGGCTAGTGCCCAGTTAAAGAAACCTTGCTCTGTAAAGACCAGGCGCATTGCAATGATCTTTACTAAATAACCTGCCCAGAGCGGCAAGGTAATTGCAACAGCTAGTGCGTTCCTGACCCATGGACGAGCAATCTTTGCCATATATATGCCCAGGGGAACGGCAAAGATCACTGAAACACCGGTGACAGCTAGTGCAATCAAGAGCGTTCTAATAGATGTAGAGATATAGGCGGGAACTGTGAAGATAGAAATAAAATTTTCAAGGGTAAATCCAACAATTACCTTTGAGGTAAAGGGATCTACAAACCAAAATGCTGTGATTAATAACAGGAATAGAGAGAATATGTATACGCCCACGATCCAAAACATTGGAAGGCCAATGAGGCCAATTAATCGCACTCTGGCGTGCTTATACAAATACGCAGAGATTGGCTTAGTGCCGCCCTTGGTTGTATTTGTGCTCATCTCTACCTAACTCTGAGTACTTAAGTATTGGATAAAGAGTGAGGGGATCTATTTCTAAATCCCCCCACTCTTTAACTACCGCTTGTGCCTAGTGGTTAACCTTTTATGGTTGCCCAGGCATTAGTCCATTCCTGGAAGCTGGTGCACTTAACGTCCTTGCGACCATCAACACAGGTTTCAATTGGAGTTGTCCAAGGCCAGACCTGCTTGAAGAACTCTTCATCTTCTGCAGCAAACTCATCACAGTGAGCTTGAGCCTCAGCACTTGAACTACAGAAGGCAATATTTGCAGGTGCCATACCGAAGTTCATTGCGATTGCGCCATTAACTGATGCTGTACTTGTGTAATCCATCCAAGCGTAAGCACAGTTAACGTTCTTTGTCTTTGAGCTAACCAACCAAGAGTCATACCAACCAGTTGAACCTTCTTTTGGAAGAGTTGTCTTGATGTTTGGCTTGCCAGCAAACTTACGCAGAATTTCCCATGATGTTCCGACAACTGTGTTGCCGCCCACGAAGGAAGTGATCTGAGCTACTGCATCTGACCAGTACTCACCAACAATTGTGTTCTGTTGCTTGAGCAGTGCGATTGCAGCATCTAATTGAGTTTGATCTAGAGCATAAGGATTTGTGATTCCAAGCTCTGGCTTGTGATACATCAAGTACACAGCAGCATCTGCGATGTAGATCGGTGCATCATAAGCAGTGATCTTGCCCTTGTATGGGCTATTTGTCTCCCAAACAACATCCCAGCTAGTAGGTGCTCCCTTAGTTACATCATCGTTGTACTGAAGAAGGTTTGCACCGCGACCAATTGGTACACCGTATGGCTTGCCATTTACAGTGTCATAGATGTTATTGCGCATTCCTGGTGCAATTTCATCTCCGAAGTTTGGAATTAAATCAACATTAAGTGGCTGAACGTCTCCACCTACGATTAGACGTAGGGCGGCATCACCAGATGCTGAAACAATGTCATATTGACCTGTACGCATCAAAGTAACCATTTCATCACTTGTTCCAGCTGTACGTGACTTAACCATGCAACCGGTATCTGCTTCGAACTTATCGGTCCACTTAGGATCAACGAATCCAGCCCAGTTAACAATGTTAATTTCACCTTCAAAATCGCCCATTGATTCGTGCATTGGGATATCTGGCACTTCAATCTCTACGCCGGATGTATCACCACTTGATGAACAGCCAGAGAGAATGAGTACCGACACCGCCAGTAAGCTAAATGCAGAGAGCTTCTTTCTTATCATTTAACGTCCTTTCGCCTGACTATTAATAGTCATATTAGGTAGGTATTACTGCCGAGTGGTCGCTTTTCCAAACGGCACCGACCCGATCGCCAGTTACAAATCGGTTGACTTGATCTGGCAATTCTTCATTTAACCTGGTGGCAATTACTCTCTGCCCCGACTCTGTTTGAATCAAAAATATTGTGTTTGCTCCGATATAGGAGGATTCGATGATTGTTCCCACTACCCCGCGCTCATCAACCTTTGGCTTAGTGCTAGGTGCAACCAATTTGATGCGCTCTGGTCTGATGTTTACTGTGGCTGGACTGCCAAATATCTCTTGCGCCACTTGATCTGAAAATACATTTGAGACACCTAAGAAGCGGGCAACAAAGGTGCTCTCTGGTTTCTCATAGACCTGTTGTGGTGTGCCTATCTGTTCAATTGCGCCTGCGTTAAAGACTGCAATGCGATCACTCATGCGCATCGCTTCTTCTTGGTCGTGGGTTACAAAGATAAAAGTTATTCCTGCCTCGCGCTGGATGCGCTTGAGTTCAACCTGCATCTCTTCGCGCAACTGCTTATCGAGTGCGCCTAGAGGTTCATCGAGAAGTAAAACCTTGGGGCGAAGAACGAGTGCTCGGGCCAGTGCGATGCGCTGGCGTTGTCCGCCCGAGAGTTGGTGTGGAAGTCGCTGTGAGAGGTGAGAGAGCTTTACTGAGTCAATTGCCTCTAATGCTTGCTTAGCCCGCTCTGGTCGTGGAACTTTTCTTGTGCGAAGACCGTATTCAACATTTTCTTGAATGCTCATGTGAGGAAAGAGTGCGTAATCTTGGAAAACTGTATTTACTGGCCGATCAAAGGGTGCCAGTTCTGTCACATCTTGTGACTCAATTGAAATTGTGCCAGAGCTAGCACTCTCAAAACCTGCAATCAATCTCAGAACAGTTGTCTTGCCAGAACCAGATGGACCGAGCATTGAGAAGAATTCACCAGCGTGAACATCTAAATCTAAATGAGCGACAGCATGGACATCATCAAAGAATTTATTGACTCCACGTAGTGAAACAAAGCCTGCACCCAAGTTCTAGACCCCTTCGCCCTGACCAGTATTCTGCAAGAGCATATGACAACCGGCGCAAGAATTCAGGAAAATGCACCAAAAATCTCACAGGCTTTGCACCCAGGACCGCATGCCCTTATCTTCCTTGGCTGCGCTGCGCTGTGGCTTGTGATGCTCTGGACGCTGTGCCCGCCGGCGTTGCGCAAGAATTTAGTCAAGGGCAGTAATCTCAATAGCCCCTACTCTTACAGCATGCGCCCTAAAACAATCATCCTCATCTGCGCCGGGGCTGTTAACGCCCTTCTTATCTATCGCTACTTCTCCACCTTAGTTACCGAGGGCAACCGCAGTGCTAACGGCTTTGGTGCGCTCTTCCTTATTCTCTTTCTAGCTTTGTTTAATGCAATCCTCTTTGTAATATTTTTTGTTAAGAAAATACCTTTAATACGCGCAGGCCTGGTCATAGCCTTTTTTCCTATAGCCCTTGCCTTTATTACATCCCTGATCAACAACGTGTCCATGTTTGATGAGGGCTCAGGCAGTGGTGCTTACCTGTGGTTGTTGATGGGCACTGTGCCAATAGGGCTATTACTTGTTGTCATTGGCGCAGTTGTTGCCCTGTTTAAGCGCTTAAAACCTAAGGGTCAGTTGTAATCTCTTACCCATGAACTACTCATCAATTAGAACCACACTCAAAGCCGGCTCTATAGTCTTTGGCGCATCTGCGCTCTTTCTTCTTGTTGCACCTACTCTCTTTCTAGATCTTCTAGGCCTTGATAGCAATGAGCCCATGGTCTGGTCGATGCGCATGATTGCAATAACACTTGTGGCCCTTGCTGGCAATATGTGGAACAACTCAAAGAACAGCTCAGATGCAGGCGTTGGCAACGTTGCAAAGGTTATGTGTGTGAGTGCAACTGGACTCGGGGTGTTAACTCTTCTGATTCCAGGTGAAATCACCTGGTTTAGCTATATCTATGCTGCTATTGGTTTTGGCTTTGGACTTAGTTACTTAATCAATATTCTGCGCAAGTAAGGCTGGAGCATTAGCGCTCTAATCTTTTTTCTTGAGGTCCCTGTAGAAGTTCTCGTGTGGGCCAATGAGCAAGAGCGTGATCTTTTTTGAAGAGATTACTCGATAGCCCAACAGCCATTGCTTATCTACTAACTTAAATTTATAGACATAGATTCCCTCTAGGTCGCCGACCTTTGCCTCACCTATCTCAGGCTTGGAAGCTATGGCTTTGATTGCCTTATCTAAAGACTTCTTTTGATTAGGGTGAAGTTTTTTGATGCTTCGCTCACACGAAGGTGTTACCAAGATGCGCATTAATTAAAGCGATACTCGCTAGTGGCTTCCTCAGTATCGGCAAGTAAGAGTTCACGGATAAGGGAGAAGGGAAGATCGGGGTTTTCCTCAGCTATTTGTGCAAGGCGGTAGTAATACTCAATTTGTTTGGGGACAGAGCGGTGTTCTGCAGCTGCAGTTCTGCGGGCTTGTTCTACGAGATCATCTGCAAGTTTCACATTGGTGGCCATGGGTCAAGGGTAACAGAAGAAGGGTGCTTTAGGGAACTTTTAGGAACCTAGGGACACGGTAAGTCGCGCAGCTGAAAGCTTGGCATGACCAATCTTTCACCTTTACCGTTTTTTTCTGTGAAGAACTCAGTCATGGTGCGAAACTCCTTTTTACACACCAGCCCTTTAATATCAATAACTAAAGGACTTCTTGAATCATTGACATAGCCAGTTTCAAAGTAAACCTTTTGAAAGTCCACTACATCCGTTACATAGAGCCTGTATGACTCATGGCCTGTCACATTCCAGGTTGCCCGCCCTTGAAGTGAACCAGTGGGGACTATGTCGCCTCTAGTGACTCGAATAGGTGATGTTGGTTGGCCAGGATTGTTTTCTGCTGGCCTTGGTGGAGGTGGAACAAATTTATCAATATCTGTTTTTATAGCTTCAAATAGCACTCCATCATCGTTGCTATCTAAAACAGTAAACTGCCAACCAAGCATTGATTTGGATTGTCCCTTTGTGAGCACAGAGTTTTGCGTGAGGATAGGGCCTTCGCCGTGGCTCACATAGGTGTTGATGAGATAAAGAAGCAAACCTTTCTCACTTCCAGAGCCTGGGCGCACCTCAGCTGCAAGTGTCACACCAGGTGAAAGGTTAATCGTGAGCAACTTAGGATCTGTGGTGGTGTCAACATCTGTGAGGTAGTGAGTGGAAGATTTTTGATCGCTCAAACAACGAACTTCATTTTCATAGAGCCAACCCATAAGCAATCTATTCCATTCAAGTAATCCAAGACCTCGGGAAGAGTTAGCCATCAAATCCCACTTGTTAGGAACATCCATATCTGATTTACGCACAGTGCCTGAGGTTTGGCTTTGCGCCTCACTAAAGAGATAGAGATCTTCAAAAGAAAATAATGAGTGCCCTAGTTCATGAACCCAGAGCGTGGTGTTGACTAAGCCACCTGCTAAGAGAATGGCGTTAATGCTGCCTGTTTTGGAGTTCTTCACTTTGAGACCAAAAGAGGCTTGAGCCGATCCCAGACCAGTCTGGCCTGGCATTCCGTTTCCTGTGATGAAGGCAAAAGTATCGTAGTCATCAAATTTAAAGCTGCTCTTATGTTTAACGATCAGATCTGAAATTGTTGAGAAGTTATCAACTCCCCAGACTCCACTTAATGGATTATCTGCATTGATGGCCCACCACTCAGACTGAGGCAAGACATCGATGACTAGTTCAAAGCGGCCAGCAGAGAGCTTTTGGAAGGACTCTTTTATATAGGGAATAGTTTCGTTAAGAAGATCTAGATCTGAGGAAAAGACTTGACCGCGTTGTATTTTTTCAAAGCGAAATGGAAGGTCATTAAATCCCATGGGAATGATTAACATTTTCCCAACTTTTTTCCCATACACAGTTTCAGATGGTCTAGGAAAACCATTTCTGTGCTTTAAAACCCCTCCATAGTGTTGATCTGGAGTCTTATCTTCAGTCTTGCAGGTATCCAAGGCTGTTAGCGCAGAAATCAACGTAATACGTGGGTCTGATGCAAGCAGGTTCTTACTCTCAACTTTTGTTTCTGGAGTTGGTGCAGGTGCTGGCTCAGCTTTCTTTGTCGCAACCCCTTTATTCCACACCAACTTCTTTCCAGATTTAATGCAGGTGTATTTGATTCCAGCTGATGTGCTTGTTTGACCAGCTTTCTTACACGCTGTGCCAGGCTTTGGCGCGGCTGTGGCAATTGGGTGTAGTAATCCCAAGGTAAGAGTCACTGTGAGTAAGACCAGAAATCTCTTTCGCATAGGCAAATTATGGTGGCCTTTAGAGAAAATCACCAGGATTGAGTAAGTAAAAAGTGACCCCGCGCGACAAACTGCGGGGCCACTTGATGTGCGTACTACTGGCGGGATTCGAACCCGCAACCGCTCCTTAGTCAAAAGAGAGCTCTATCCGTTGAGCTACAGCAGTACGCGAAGGGAAGGTAAGGCGATAAGAACTTTTCTTTGTGAGTGCATAGTTACTATGTGGATAAATGAAAAGTGCTAAACTTTTCTCACCTTAGTCAAAAGAGTTCTATTCTCTAGAGTTACAAAGCAAAAGCCCCGCAGATTAACTTCCGCGGGGCTTTTGTATTACTTTAATTTTTACGGCATGACCAATCCACCATCAACTGGCACGGTAATCCCCGTAACATAACTAGAAGCATCACTGACTAACCAGATAAGCGTTGCTGCTAACTCTTCTGGATCTCCCAAACGCCCAGCTGGTGTGAACATCTTGATCATGTTGACCATATCTTTAGGTAGTTCATCACTCATCTCTGAAGGAAAAAATCCTGGAGCTAGGGCGTTGACTCGAATGTTCTTGCGCCCAGTCCACTGCGCAGCAAGGTCTCTTGTTAAACCAATCAGGCCTGCCTTAGAGGAGGCATAAGCTGCCTGTGGCAGACCTTGTGGCTTAAGTCCCAAGATGCTTGAAATGTTAACGATGGCGCCGCCATTCTTGTTTGCTTTAGCAAAAGCCTGAGACATCCAATAAGCACCAAAGAGATTGACATCTAATACAGATCTAAACTGTTCTGGGGTTTCATGGGTTGCGGGCACTGCTGTGCCAACACCTGCGTTATTAACCAAGATATCTACACGGCCAAATTTTTCTATGGCCAGTGCAATAAGTGCATCGCAATCTTCAACCTTTGTGACATCTGTTGTCAGGGCTGCATATTTGCGCCCGGCAGCTGTTACAAGAGCACCTGTTTCATCCAGGCGATCTGTGCGACGCGCACCGAGAACAACATCGGCGCCGGCCTCGGCTAAGGCTTTAGCAAATGCAACGCCAAGACCTGAGGATGCGCCGGTGACCACTGCCACCTTTGAATCTAAACGAAAGCGATCAAGAACGCTCATTCTTCTTCTCCTCAAATTGGGTAACTATGCGTAAGGTTAAGGCATGGACTTCTCCTTAAGCGCTAAGACAAGCCAATACGCAGCCAAACTGCAGGCTTTTATGGACTCTGATGTTTTTCCATCAGAAGCAATCTATGAAAAACAACGACATGAGTTAGCAGCTGCCGGTAAACCACATGGCCTTCCCCCTGTTGTGGAAGAGCTCAAGAAGAAAGCTCGCGCACTTGGTTTATGGAATCTGTTTTTGCCACATAGTCACAACCCAGAACATGGTTTAAGCGTTACTGAGTATGCAACTCTGGCAGAGATAACAGGGTGGTCACCTGATTTAGCGCCAGAGGCAATTAACTGCGCAGCACCTGACACAGGCAACATGGAACTCCTGGATATGTTTGGCACAGAAGAACAAAAGAAGGCCTGGTTAGAACCACTACTTGAAGGACGTATTCGCTCTGCTTTTGCAATGACTGAGCCTGATGTGGCATCTAGTGATGCTAGAAACATTAGAACCTCT
>Ga0208927_1000306_pt1 | contig 12973 bp, 9 predicted proteins | sample Colrivmet1546C02_FD_187640 | JGI IMG/M metagenome (GOLD analysis project Ga0208927, IMG submission 187640) | Estuarine microbial communities from the Columbia River estuary - metaG 1546C-02 (SPAdes) (version 2) | ecosystem: Environmental > Aquatic > Marine > Intertidal zone > Estuary | place...
CCAAATCCATAATCGAAGCACATGGGGCCTAAAATATCTTGGATGTAAGAAGGATACTTGAAATCAATGTGGTTTTCTGCCATCACATCACCTCCAGCACGAGAAGACTCTAATAAAAACGCGTTTCCGTAATCGAAGAAATACGTACCTCTTTCTGTGTGCTTATTAACGGAGGCAGCGTGACGTCGCAAACTTTCTTGAACATATTCCTTGAATTTGTCCGGATCATTCGCCATCATTTCGTTGGACTCCTCAAACGTGAGTCCTGCAGGATAATATCCCCCAGCCCATGGATTGTGAAGGGAGGTTTGATCCGAACCTAAATCCACATGGACTCCTGTTTCATCAAATTTCTCCCAAACATCCACAACGTTTCCAAGGTAAGCAATCGAAACGACTTCTTTGGCTTCTTGTGCTTTTTTAACGCGTGCAGACAATTCATCTAAGTCGGAGATTATTTCGTCAACCCATCCTTGTTCATGTCGCGTTTTTGCAGCTTTGGGATTCACTTCAGCTGTCACTGAAATAACACCTGCAATATTTCCAGCCTTCGGTTGTGCACCTGACATACCACCAAGTCCAGCTGTTAAAAATAATTTTCCTTTGATATCATCGCGGTTTTTAGCCAATCGACGAACAGCATTAAGAACAGTGATTGTGGTGCCATGAACAATTCCTTGTGGACCAATGTACATGTATGATCCCGCAGTCATTTGTCCGTATTGGGTTACTCCAAGCGCATTGAATTTCTCCCAATCATCAGGTTTAGAGTAATTAGGAATCATCATTCCGTTTGTTACGACAACTCTTGGTGCATTTTTATGCGAAGGGAACAATCCCATTGGATGTCCAGAGTACATCACTAACGTTTGTTCGTCCGTCATTTCCGACAAATACTTCATGGTTAAGCGGTATTGAATCCAATTTTGGAAAACAGCTCCGTTTCCACCGTACGTAATCAACTCTTGTGGATGTTGGGCTACCGCATGATCCAAATTATTTTGAATCATTAACATAATAGCGCGAGCATGAAGTGATTTTCCGGGGTATTCCGAAATGGGACGCGCAAAGATGGCGTGATTAGGACGATAACGGTGCATATAAATACGACCGTAAGTAGTTAATTCAGCTGCAAACTCTTTTGCTAATTCAGCATGTTGTTCTTTCGGGAAATAGCGCAATGCATTCGCAATGGCTAATTTCTTTTCTTCCTTTGATAGAATGTCCTTGCGTTTTGGCGCATGGTTGACGTTTGAATCCCAAGGTTTTTCTGTGGGAATATACGTTGGAATTCCTTCTTGGATTTCTTGTGCGAAAGACAAATCTGACATAGTTGTTCAATTTTGAACAAAAGTAGTCAATCCTAGTATTTCACAACGACAAATCCGTGTTTTTGTATCTTTTCTCCACCTTCAAAAACGGCATCAATACGATAAAAATAGGTTCCTTCCTCTACGATGTCTCCAGAACTTGTTTTCCCATCCCAATGTCCAGATGGATCAGTATATTCATAAATCACATTTCCCCAACGATTGAGGATGTAGCACTGAAATTCAGCAATTCCTTCATAATTCACATAGAAGGTTTCATTGCCCGCTTGTGAGGAAAGAGAGATGATATTAGGCGCTGTAATGTCACAGGGCTTTATGGTAATTGTAGCGATATCGGAAACCGTATAACAAACGTTTGATAAGAAGAATGGATAATCTCCAGGTTGATTCACAATGCGTGGAACTACAGTAGAGCCGTCGCCCCAAACGAAGGTCTGCAATGGATTGTATCCTGCTTGTAATGGTTGAGAATTCACCATTAGTGGATACAATTCAAAATTGGCATTTTTACAAATCGCAGTATCTAACAACTCCGTATAGATGTATGGTGGAAATTCTATTTGAGAAATAATGGTGTCGTTACATGAATTATCGATGTACATCACATCGTAAATTCCACCAACCTGCATGGTATTAATGATAGGGTTGTCGAACGCGTTATTTGGTAAAAAGTGAACAGAAGTATCTGCACATGCCCAAACACCGCCACTGTAAGAAATGGTATTTTGAACCTGGTAGGCGTAGTTACAGGCGATGGTATCGTCGAAAATGACAGGAGTTGGTAATACAAAAAGCGTTACTGTCGTGTCATACTGACAACCAAAGTTGTCTGTAACATTGTACGTATAGTTGGTATTTCCTGTAACACTTGGTTGAATCACAATTAAGGTATCTGTCTGTCCGGAAATAATGGTTGGATCTGATGTCCAAAAATCTCCCATCACAATGTTTTGATATCCTTCGGATTCTGGATACAATGACGCATTGAAATAAATAGCCCATTGGAAAATGTATCCATCATCAACCCCTTGATTATCTTGAACCGAAACGGTCCATGGTCCATTAATTGGACATCCTGCAAATTGATTGAAATCACCATCAGGTAAATACACTCCATTTGGATTCATGGAAGGGAATCCATATGAATTAATTACCGTATTTCCCAAAGCATTCTCCGCACAAATGGTTCCTAGTGTAGCATTTGTTGGCGAGAAACAGTAGGTCCAAACAGGTGTCCCAGGATTTCCTCCGTCAATATTGGTGTCATTTCCAAGGAAAGTCCCGATTCCGTTTCCACATCCACCTGGCACAAGCTCATTCCAACCGAATGGTGTTTGATTGTACGCATTCATCAGGGAGACGGTTGTTCCATTCGGACAAGTCAAAGCGATTTCAATATCCCCGATATACGAGTGTTCGATGTCAATACACAATTCATCAAAATCATTTGCAGAAGTGATTACTGCTGTTGAATCAAATCCGGACATCGGTACTACTGAGGAATATGTTTGTCCTGCTCCATCGGGTAAGAATGTTAAGCCAGCAAATACACCCCCAATTTGAAATTCTCCGCCTGGAATATCGATTCCAACCGTATCAGTGGCTGTAACACCACCTATCAAATTGGTGCTGACTCCGAGACATACAGTATCCGCTAAAGGACCGGTTCCCGTAAACAAAGGCGTTTGGGACACCCTCACTTTACAGAAAATATTCGCTTGATGCGGGAACGCATCTTGAACTTTTAAATCCACATAGTAACCAGATTGTGCTGGTGGGGTAAACCATACGGAACTTCCGGTAAATTGCCCAACGCCACCAATTGTCCAAGTATAGTTACAGTTCGCTACCGTTTGTGAGTAACCTGTATTGGTATTCTCCAACGAATAAGGGAATAACGGCGTTGCTGTTAATAACACAGAGTCTCCAAAACACAAATCTACGTATCCTGTGTCAAGTGGATTCAAAATATTCGCTCCAACGCCATTTTTAAAGGCTTCAATATGCGGTTCGATTGGTTGAGGTGGATTTCCACATGCAACATTTGCTACCCATCCTGTTCCTTCACTTACCCCGTTCGAACGAAATCTCAAGGTTAAACATCCAGAAGGATTATTTGGAAAAGATGCTTGTACAAAGAATCCAACCGGATTCGTTCCAGAATTGTAGGCTCCTAACAACGGTGCACTTGTGGACGGTCCGTCGTATACATACAAGGTATCTGTTGGATGAATGTCAAACTCGAAACCAATATTCGTAGCGAAAGAAATGGAAACTTTTGATCCTTGCGTTAAATCTGGACAAAGCACCAATGTTTGATCGGTATTCGGTAAATAATTACCAACACCATCAATAAAGTTTGTTCCACCTGTTGGAACAATTCCAGCACAGTTTAAGGGATTTGATTGGGCGTAGTCTGGATCGGAAATCGTCAAGGTGACTTGAGAAAATCCGAAATGTGCAAGCGCTACGAATAAAATGCTAAGTAAATTTTTTGTCATTATTTCTTGTTTTGCATTTCTAACTTAAGAATGTTGATGGACTTTACGACTAACAATTCATTGCTGCCTTCAATTCTGAAATATTGAGTGCGGTCCTTGATTTGCAATTGATAGTCCGTAAAACGAATGTCCTTTTTTGATTTCATGGAAATGGCAGGGAATTGACTTACCTCTTTGCCTTCGGGAACGACAACCGTGTAACAAGCATGGTCTACTGCATAATTAAGAACGTTAATAGTACCTTGTCCATCTTGTTCAAATGCTTGTAATTCCGTTTTTGAATAACTTTTGGATAATGCTGGACTTGCTTTTTGTGCAACTAATTGCTGTGTCAATGCAAGTAAGATAATGAGTAAACCCTTTTTCATGTAATCAGTTTTGTGTCCACAAGACGTTTATAATCGTTGAAAAGTTGTACCTAATGTTCAAATATTTCAATTTCATGCTAAGTTAATAAAACTTAATTTTGTTCAAACATAATTCCTTAGTTAAAATTCATGGAGAATTCAGCATTAGAAAAAGTAGCTTCTCAGGTAAGAAGAGACATCGTTCGTATGGTTTCAGCAGTTAATTCAGGTCACCCTGGAGGATCACTTGGCTGTGCCGATTTTTTAAGCTTTTTGTATTTTGAGCAAATGAGTTTCAATGCCGAGTCTTTTGACATGGATGGTATTGGTGAGGATTTGTTTTTCTTGTCGAATGGACACATTTCTCCAGTTTGGTACAGTGTCTTAGCAAGAGCTGGGTATTTCCCAGTTGCCGAATTAGCTACCTTTAGAAAGTTGTCTAGTCGCTTACAAGGACACCCTTCCACCGATAAAAAACTACCTGGGATTCGCATGGCTTCTGGTTCATTAGGACAAGGACTTTCTGTAGCTGCAGGAGCTGCTCAAGTGAAAAAATTAACCGGTGATAAAGGAATCGTTTATACACTTCATGGCGATGGAGAATTACAAGAAGGTCAAATTTGGGAAGCGGCTATGTATTCAGCTGCAAACAAGGTTGATAACCTCATCGCAACCATTGATTACAACGGACGTCAAATCGACGGAGATGTAGAAGACGTGATGTCATTAGGAAACTTGGCACAAAAATGGTTAGCGTTCGGTTGGGAAGTATTGGAGATGGACGGACATCAGTTCGAAGATATCCGTGTGAAAATGACTGCAGCAAAAGCGTTGTGCGGAAAAGGAAAGCCAGTGGTGATCATTATGAAAACTGAAATGGGTCAAGGTGTTGACTACATGATGGGCTCTCACAAATGGCATGGAGTTGCTCCAAACGCAGAACAACTAAGCGCAGCGTTAGCGCAACTTGAAGAATCTTTAGGCGACTATTAATGAAACAGTGGATATGCGTATTGTTTATTTGTCTTTCTAGCTTCGGCTGGACACAAAAAAACACGCGTATACTGTTTATTTTGGATGCTTCGAATAGCATGAATGTCGATTGGAATAATAACCAAACGCGCATGGAAGCAGCGAAAGAAGTGCTCATTCAAGAGGTCGAGAAGTTGAGAGGTATTCCAAATTTGGAAATTGCGTTACGTGTATACGGACACCAAACTCCGGTGACGAATACCTATCAAGATTGCAACGACACCAAATTGGAAGTGCCCTTCGGAGTCAATACGGTGGACGCCATCAAAACAAAAGTAAAATCTATTCAAGCGAAAGGATCTACGCCCATTGCGCGTTCTCTGGAAGCGGCAGCTGGAGATTTTCCCGATACGCTTGCGCGGAACTACATCATTTTAATTACGGACGGACTCGAATCGTGTGATAATGATCCGTGTATCATAGCGCGTAAACTGAAAGATAAAGGTGTGAAAGTCACTCCGTTTGTCATTGGATTAGGGATGGATTTATCCTACCTCGATAAGTTTGATTGTATTGGCGCATACTCCGATGCCGAAAGCAAGGAGTCGTTCCGAAATGTCTTGTCAACGATTGTCTCCAAAACGCTCATGAACACAACCGTTCAAGTAAACTTGAATGACATCACCAAAAAACCGCTTGAAACAAATGTCACCATGTTCTTTTACGAAAGTGGGACATCCAACTTAAAATACACGTTTACGCATACACTCAACCGTAAAAACCTTCCAGATACCTTGGTTTTAGACCCGGAAGTGAAGTATGATTTAGTGGTAAATACCCTTCCGAAATTGGAGAAAAAAGGGATTGTCCTACAAAAACACACACACAATACGATTGTTGTGGATGCACCTCAAGGATACTTGAAATTTACTGCAACAAAAAACACCCAGAATCCAAGTTTTCAACTGCGCGTTTCTGTGAAAGACGACAGCAAAACACTGCATGCACAGAATTTAAATTCCACGCAAAAATACCTTGTAGGGACATACGACCTGGAGATTTTCACCTTGCCGAGAACGTATCAACGTGTGGAGATTACGCAAAGTAAAACAACGTTCGTGGACGTCGTTCCTGCGGGAATACTTCAATACACTGTGGTGAAGGCTAGCGTCGGACAAATATTCTATGAGCGTCAAGCCAATCAATGGGAATGGGTTTGCAACATGGATGAAGGTTCGTTAGAAGGAAAGTGGTCCTTGCAACCAGGAAATTATAAAATTGTTTACCGCGAAAAAGACCAAAAGTCGAGCGCATATACAAAAGAAAAAAAGTTTAGAATCGATTCAAATAAAACACTCTTATTAAATTTATAGTTATGGAATTTGAAATACTAGGTAACAAAGACACGCGATCAGGATTTGGTGAAGGATTAGCGGAATTAGGACGCACGAATCCAGATGTAGTCGCATTGTGTGCTGACTTAACTGGTTCATTGAAAATGGATGCCTTCCAAAAAGAAAATCCAGATCGTTTTTTCCAAGCGGGAATCGCTGAAGCAAACATGATCGGACTAGCGGCAGGCATGACTATTGGTGGAAAAATTCCATATACTGGAACATTCGCAAATTTCTCTACTGGACGCGTTTATGACCAAATTCGTCAATCGGTGGCGTACTCTCAGAAAAACGTGAAAATTTGTGCTTCTCACGCCGGACTCACTTTAGGTGAGGATGGTGCAACGCATCAAATTTTAGAGGACATTGGAATGATGCGTATGTTGCCAAACATGACGGTAATCGTTCCTGCGGACTTTAATCAAACCAAACAAGCAACGATCGCAATTGCAGAACACAATGGTCCAGTTTACCTTCGATTTGGTCGTCCGGTAATGCCGATTTTCGTGAAACCAGACGCAAAATTTGTGATTGGAAAAGCAGATGTTTTGGCGGAAGGAACCGATGTAACCATCATCGCTTGCGGACACTTAGTTTGGAAATCCATTGAAGCTTTAGCTATTTTAAAGGAGAAAGGAATTTCAGCTGAATTGATTAACATGCACACCATTAAACCTTTAGATGTTCAAGCGATTTTAACATCCGCTGCAAAAACAGGATGTGTTGTGACGGCAGAAGAACACATGATGAACGGTGGATTAGGTGAAGCAGTTTCTCAAGTGTTGAGCAGAGAATTGCCTTGTCCTCAGGAATATGTAGCAGTGAACGATTCATTCGGCGAAAGTGGAACACCTATGGAATTGATGACGAAATACGGAATCGATACACAAGATGTTGTCAACGCTGCCATGAAAGCGATTGCTCGCAAAGGATAAACTAGACTGGTAACCTAGGTTGCTTTAAAAACCAATTACATTCGTACATTTGGTTTATGAAAAAAAACATGGGAAATACGGATCGTTTGATTCGCATCGCAATTTCGGCGGTACTATTAATTGTGTCCTTATTGGGCTTGCTGCCATCTGCACTTAACGCGTTTGCGTTAGTCGTTTCGGCAATGTTAATCTTGACGTCTTTTACGTCTTTTTGTGGGCTGTATGCCCTATTTGGCTGGAATACGTGTAAGATGAAATCTTAATTGATTTCTTCTTGGATGAGTTCCACAGCAGCTTTCAACGTTGAAAGAGCTGGGTAGCAGGTGCCTTTTGCACAAACATAAATTCCAGTCGCATAACTTTCGGACATGGGGATTTCTTTGTGATACGAAAGAAGCGCGTGATCTGGCCAGCTAACAATTTCCCCCGTTTGAACTTCCATGAGGTGAACTTCTGCCAATCCCTGATTCATTTCCAGTAATAAATGTGCCCAATTGGAATATCCAGAGCCATAAGTCTCCATGCCATCGTACACGTTGGCTAGCATTTGACGTGCATGTTCAAGCCATCTATCTTCTCGGAAATAGGTGCCAAGTCTGAAGTAATTTCGTGCCATCACAGAATTACTAGACGGAATGACGTTGTCGTGAATTTCCATTTTTCGAACTACGAGTTGGGTATCATTCGAGGTGAAATAGCACATTTTACTTTCCGGATGCATGAATTCTTTTTCAACGAGCGAAGCCCAAATCTTTGCCTGTTCTAACCAAGTTAATTCACCTGTTCGTTGATACAACTGAATAAACGCATCGATGGCGTGGGCATAATCCTCTAGAAAACCATCAATGCTCGCCACACCATTAGTGTTTACATGGTATAAATGTCCGTTCGGTTGAACTTGACTCGATAGAATCCATTTGCCGATTTTTCGTGCTTCTATTAAAAATTCTTCTTGGTGCAATGCATTATATGCGCGACACATTCCTTTGATTAACTGCGCATTCCAAGAGGTGAGGCATTTATGGTCTAGTCCGGGAGCAATGCGTTTTTGACGTTCTGATAAAAGCAAGGATTTCCAATCGGACACTTTATTTTCGAGGTCGTGTACATCGATGTTCCATTTCTTCGCGAATGCAACATCACTTTGGGTTTTTAGTAGGATGTATTTATCGTCCTCCCAAAATCCACGATTTGAAACAGCATAGTAATCAGCAAAAAGATCATAATCTGAACGAATCATGAATTTCAATTCATCTTCATTCCAACAATAATATTTTCCTTCCTCTCCTTCGCTATCTGCATCTAAAGCGCTGTAATATGCTCCAGATTCATCCCTCATCTCACGCTGCAACCAAGTGAAAATCTCTAGAACAATCTGCTTATAGTGATCAACCTGAAACGCTTCATATCCCATGGCATATAATTCCATCAGTTGGGCATTGTCATAGAGCATTTTCTCAAAATGCGGAACTTTCCAGATCATGTCCACCGAATAACGGGTAAATCCACCACCAATTTGATCGTAAATGCCGCCAAACGCCATTTTATCTAAGGTTAATCGCACGTATTCTTGCAACTTTTCATCCTTGAAAAATCGGCTGTGCGCTAACAAGTAGCCATAGTTGTTCGGCATCGGGAATTTCGGCGCTCGACTCATTCCGCCTTCCATCCAATCAAATTGTTTTTTCCAACGTGCGACTAACTCCACTAATTTTTCGCTTTGAAGGTTTGGTTCGTACTGTGGAATCGCGATTAATTCATTCACGCTGAGTCCTTCGTGCAATTTCACGGCATACTCTTCCACTTTTTCCTTGTCATTTTGAAAGGTATAAACCAAAGACTTCAACACATGAATCCATTGTTCCTTTGGAAAATACGTTCCTCCATAGATTGGACGTCCATCTGGTAAGGTAATACAATTCAATGGCCAACCTCCTTTTTGCGTCATGAGCTGAACTGCCGACATATAGACTTGGTCCACATCAGGTCGTTCTTCACGATCCACTTTAATATTGATGAAGTGTGCATTCATCAAATCTGCCACTTCTTGATCTTCGAAACATTCATGCGCCATGACGTGACACCAATGGCATGCGGAATAACCAATGCTGATCAATACTAATTTGTTTTGTCTTCTTGCTTGTTCAAATGCATCTTCACTCCACGGCAACCAATGAATTGGATGATGGGCGTGTTGAAGTAAATACGGCGAAGATTCGTTTATAAGTGAATTGGAAGGTGTCATCATGATGTATAGAAAACAAAGAAAACTTATATTTGTTGAATAGAATCAATCCGTGCAAAATTTTCGTCCATACCAAGTACTACTTTTTGTCATTTTAGTACTTTCACTTTTATTCATCCCCTCTTTTTTATTGCCAAAAGGCGGAGCTAAATTTCTTGGTGTTAAATGGCAATTTTTAAGTTTTGAGGAGGTCTTGCATCCGAAAAAACAGGAGAAAAAGGACATTGCGAAAATCATTCAAAAAGTTGACACCAGCGACATCAACGCGAGTTTAGTTAAACATCTGGGTAAAACTTCCGGGAAATTAGGATTGGCTGGTGGTGGCGATTTAAGTACCGAAAGTGCAACATCGCTGCATCTGAATGAGCTTGCCAAACAAAATTTGTTTCGCTTTTTTACACAGCTCAAAACAGTAACTGAAGAGGGAAGAAAAATCTCGATTTTCCATTACGGGGATTCACAGATTGAGGGAGATCGCATGACCGGATACATTCGTCAACGCATTCAGAATCAATTTGGCGGAAATGGTCCGGGTATGATTCCAGCGACAAATGTGTACAACACACAAACATTTAAACAAACGTTTTCTAGCAATTTCGAACGATTGACTTCGTTTTGGGGTAAAAAGTTAAGCACGCGAAAATATGGAGCGATGGGTTCCGCATCGATTATGCTCATTGACACCGCAAAAACGAATCGTGGAGAAATAAGCGAAGGATGGATTGAAATGGAAGCATCCAAAGCGGCTTTTGCGCGTGCGCGTGACTTTAACCAAGTTCGATGCTTCTACACATCTTGTTTTAAACCATGTGCAGTAAAGGTGTATGAAAACAATAAGTTAATCCATGAGGACTCCTTGATTAAAGATGGACTTTCACATTCGCTTGATTTGAGTTTCCCTAAAACTCCAGGGAAGTTGAAGTTCGTGTTTAGCACCTCAAAAAGTCCTGTTTTTAATGGTTTTGCGCTCGAAGGTGATATTGGTGTTCAAGTAGTGAATGTAGCGATGCGCGGTTCCTCTGGACATGCAATCAGCGGAGGAGATGCCACATTGTTTCGCAAAATGCACAATGAATTAAATACCGAATTAGTCATCCTGCAATTTGGTGGAAATTCCGTCCATGCGTTTAGAGATAGTAGTTCCGTGCGTTACTACATGCGAAGTTTCAAAAGTCAAGTACAGTACATTCAAAAAATTCGTCCGAGTGCAGCGATTGTCGTGATTGGACCAAGTGACATGTCTCACATGGTCAACGGTATTTTCGAAAGCTATCCTTACCTCCCTTATTGTGTCAACCAAATGAAAAAAACCTGTGATGAAACCGGTGCGATATTTTGGGATTTATTCGCAGCCATGGGTGGAAGGAATTCCATGCCTTCATGGGTCAGTCAAGGTTTAGCCGGAAGGGATTACATTCACTTTACACCCAAAGGAGCAAGTTATGCTTCTCAGTTATTCTATGATGCATTCATCGCGGAATATGCCAAGTGGCTAGAAGCACAAAGCGGAACCAAGAAAGAAACGGCAGAATGATACGCTGCCTGTTGTTCCTTTTACTTTTTTCCAATTCACTTTTCTCACAAACAGTGGATTTGAGGTCCATCGATTACGCACTCATTCCAAGCGATGATTCACTCATTTCAAAAAAGTATGCGTTCATCAACAGTGATTGCAATAGCTTTCAGTTTTTTTCCGCTGAAAGTCCAAATTGGACCTATTTGCACGAGCAAATGACTCAAATGATTGCTCAAAAGGACCGCAAACTGAATTTTTACCATATCGGCGGATCTCACATTCAAGCAGATATTTATACGCACGATTTCCGCACCTTTCTGCAATCGAATTGGCCGGGGCTAAATGGTGAACGAGGACTTGTTTTTCCCTTTGGATTAGCAAAGACGAACAATCCATCGAATTATCATTTTTCCTCTCCCAATGTTTGGAAATCGTACCGTAGCGTCAATGACCATCCGGATGATTTAGACTATGGGTTAACCGGAGCGACGATTCGTTGTGCGGATTCGGTTATTACCATCAACTTCAAGCACATGCGCACGCTAGTGAAACCGCCATTCAATAAATTGCGCATTTACCACAACACCGGAGAGTTTCCTTACGATTTGAACTTCGGTGGACAAGAACTACTGGTAAGTGAAACTTTTCACCACGACGAGCTAGGATATTCTGAAATCACCTTTACAGACTACATTGATTCCTTGGATTTACAATTCGTGAAGAATAGTGAATCAACCGCGATTCTTGAAATTTATGGTTTTGAGTTGTTGAACGAACTGCCTGGAATTACCTATAACGCTATTGGTATCAATGGAGCTGGACTTTACACGTACTTAGGAAATGAGCATTTTCTGAGGGATTTGAAAATTCATCCACCAGATTTATTTGTGTTTTCCGTTGGAACCAACGATGCCTATACCTCATACGGAAATTTTCGCCCGGAAGTCTACAAGAACAATTTAGAAGCCTTGATGAAGATCATTCTTTCCGTGAATCCAAAATGTGCCTTGTTGTTGACCGTTCCAAACGACAATCAATTTCATGGAGCACCGAATAAAAATACAGAACGACAACGCGAAGTGATCTTTCAGTTAGCCCAAGAATACCAAATGGCTGTTTGGGATTTTTACGGGATTATGGGGGAACTCGGTTCCTCACTCACATGGAAAAGAGTTGCATTGATGCAAGGAGACTATGTCCATTTCACTTCAGACGGATATCATTTAAAAGGAAAATTATTAATTGCTGCTTTTTTGAAATACTTAGCAGCATTTGACGAACTTAGCAGCCATTAAATTATGGAGAAAATATACAATCTTTTTTCATTCAACGTTGAGGAACCGCTCATCTTTACACAGCTAGACTTTTGGTTGTTTTTCATTTTGGTGATGGTTGTTTTTTCAGCGATTCACAAACATTTTTTGGTGAGAAGTATTTTCTTGACTGTCATCAGTCTATTCTTTTATTTCAAGACCTCAGGCTTATTTGTACTGCTATTAGGTTTGACCCTCATTGTCAATTATTTATTTGGTTCTCTCGTGGGAAAAACGGATAAAGATCGGTCGAAAAAATGGCTGATTGCCGGTTCTGTCCTCTTCAATTTACTCTTGCTTGGTTATTTTAAGTACGCCTATTTCTTTACGGATTCCTTCAACCAGTTATTTCAAACGAAGTATGAAATTGTCAATCAATTCGCATTGTGGGGGAATGGATTTTTTGGGGAAGGAACCTT
>Ga0208927_1000309_pt1 | contig 12907 bp, 10 predicted proteins | sample Colrivmet1546C02_FD_187640 | JGI IMG/M metagenome (GOLD analysis project Ga0208927, IMG submission 187640) | Estuarine microbial communities from the Columbia River estuary - metaG 1546C-02 (SPAdes) (version 2) | ecosystem: Environmental > Aquatic > Marine > Intertidal zone > Estuary | place...
TGTCATGGTGTAACCGCATTGTTGGTCTGCAGCGCCATAGTGGCGGCGACGTGAATGGCTGTGAGTAGGCTGCCGCTGTCGGCAGAACCTGTGCCTGCAAGATCCAGCGCGGTGCCGTGGTCGACGGACGTGCGGATAATAGGCAGGCCAAGAGTGATATTGGCGGCGCGACCAAAGCCTAGATATTTGAGAACGGGCAATCCTTGATCGTGATACATCGCTAACACGGCATCTGCGTGATCTAAATATTTGGATGTGAAAAGCGTATCCGCCGGGAGTGGCCCGACCAGCTTGACGCCGCGCGCGCGAAACTCGTCACAGACCGGCGTGATGATCTCGATTTCCTCATGCCCCAAATGCCCCCCTTCACCGGCGTGGGGGTTCAATCCGCAGACGAGGACGGTGGGCGCTGGGATATTAAATTTGTGCTGTAAATCGTCGAGGAGGATGGTTAAGACACGGCGCAACATAGACTGAGTGATGCTGTCGGCGACGTCGCGCAATGGCAGGTGTGTGGTGGCCAGCGCCACTCTGAGCTCGGTGGTTGCCAACATCATAACCACTTGCGGTGTAGCTGTTCTCTCAGCCAAGTATTCTGTGTGGCCAGAAAAAGCGACGCCAGCCTCGTTTATGATTGATTTTTGCACCGGCCCGGTGACCATCCCATGACAGAACTTACTTTGACAGGCGGCGATGGCGGCATCGAGGGAGTTGAGCACATAGCGTGCGTTGGCCTTATTCAGTGTACCTGGGGTAGCGGGCTCGGCCAGTTCCACAGCCACATACGCCAGCTCGTTGGGTTTGAGCGGCTGGGGTGGGTTGCTGGGTGGGCGCAACTTGAGGGCTATACCCAACTGTGCAGCGCGCGCTTGGAGCATTGCCGGGTCGGCGTAGGCCACAAGTTCGTGGTCACAACCTTGTTGCACCAGGTTGATCAGAATATCGGGGCCGACACCGGAGGGCTCTCCTGGTGTCAGCGCCAGGCGGAGTGTCATTGTTTTGCGGGCTCTTTTATTTCAACAAACGCTTCGTCGCGAATTTCCTGCAGCCACACTTGCAGCTCTTCTTCGAACTTGCGCTGACGCAGCACATTTTGCGCGCGGTTGCGTTTTATCTCATCGCTAAAGTCCTGCTTTCTGCGCTCAGTTACCTGCAGAATATGCCAGCCGAACTGTGAGAGGAAAGGGGCGCTGATTTCATTGAGCTCGATACCGCTCATGGTCTCTTCGAACTCGGCGACAAACATACCTGGAGTCGACCAGCCGAGCTCACCGCCGTTGAGTGCGGAGCCTGGGTCTTCGGAAAACTCTTTGGCCAGCAGGGCGAAGTCTTCACCCGCTTTAACACGATCACGTAGAGTATTGAGGGTTTCGATGGTGGTTTGCTCATCGCGAATTTCGTTGGGTTTGATCAAGATATGGCGTGCGAAATGCTGTTCGATCAATTGCTCGCCGCCGCCGCGACGGTCATAAAGTTTGATCAGGTGATAGCCTGCATCGCTGCGGATAGGCTCTGAGACTTGGCCAATCTCGAGCTTCTCCACGGCTTCAATAAACACGCCAGGCAGTTGCGCCATTTTTTTCCAGCCTAAATCACCGCCCTGAAGCGCCGTTTGGTCGGCAGAGTTAGCGATAGCCAGTTGACGGAAATCGGTGCCACGTTGGGTTTCCCCGAGCAGGCCCTCGGCGCGTTGCAATATTGCGCTGACGTCGTCAGAGCTGCTGCCACTAGATACTGGCAGGAGAATATGGCCAATATTAACGTCGGGCGAAGCCATGAAGCGGCCCTCTTCCGAGTTCAAGAAATTATCAAGTTCTTGGCTGCTGATGCGAATACGACGCATAACCTGACCCTGCTGTACGCGCATTAGCACCAGTTCGTTGCGAATTTCTTCACGCACTTTTGATAATGTTGAGCCTGAGGCGTGGATCTGCTCAATATACTGCTCCATCGTCAGCTGGTTACTGGCTGCAATTCGTCCCATGGCCTCATTGAGCTCGGCATCGCTGATGCGTATGCCTGCTTTGTAGCCCATGGTCAGCTGAAGTCGCTCGGAGATTAAACGCTCGATCACCTGCTGCAGCAGAATTTCTTGCGGTGGCGGTTGGGTGCCCGACTGTTGGATCTGTACGTAAATGGTGGCGAGTCGCTGTTGGACTTCACTTTCGAGTACAACGTCGTCATCGACTACGGCAACCACTCGGTCGAGTATCTCGATCTGGGCGGTGGCACTGATTGAGATCGCGGCGAGGAGAATTGCAGTCAGTGCTGATTTACAAGTTTTCTTTATAGTCATAACCGTAGATACCGTTTTTGAGCATTGAGTCAACCCGACTGCTGGAGCCAGCCAGACCTTTAAATTGTATTTGGAAGAAAATACCATTAGTGAAGTTTAAATCCTGTTCGGGCACCAGTATTTGGTCTTTCCGCTCGAGCCAGCGGCGAGCGACAACGCTAGCGCGCCAGCAGCAACTGTTGTATTCGAAACCGGTGAAAATATCCAGTGGGCGATTATTGGTCAAGTCGTAGTTCCAGCGGGCAACTACATTAAAATTGCCGGCCACGGGTAAAAATGCCGACAGATCAACCTGTTCAATATCTTGCGACAGGATAGCGTTGTCGACCAGTCGCGGCACCCGCTTGGTGGAGCGGTACGTCGCATTAAACAGGCGATTTTGACGGTCATTGTAGCGTACACCGATAATGCTTTTATCCATCTCGTTGTCATGGCCGTCATAAATAATATCAGTGGTAAAGCGCCAGCTGTTGTTCACTCGTCCGGACATTTTTAATGCGAGAGGCGACTGGTTGCGCGCCAGCTCGGCAAGTTCGCTTGGAGCGCCCGTCAGCGACACGTATCGATCTTGGTAATTAACCGACTGGGCAATGCTGGCGGTGAAGCGCTCTTGGCCGGTTTTTTTGTCGATATAGCGCGTGGTTAGCGCCATAGTCAGACGGTCTTCGTCGGAAATGCGATCGCCACCGTTAAATCGCTCGTCGCGGAAAAGCAGATTGTAGGAGGGGGTAAATTCACGGGTGTCAAAATCGGGGAATGCAGACTGATCTTTAAACTCTGCCTTCACATAGTAAAGGCGTGGCTCTAAAGTTTGGGTGTAGCCACTGAACCAGCTGTTGTCGCGCTCAAAAAACAGTGCTGTGTCGATCGATGACACTGGCACGGTGGCGGAAGGACTCTCGTCTGTCAGCGCTGCGCTGTTAAGGTCGAGGTTGTACGACAGATGCTTGATGCGAAACTGCGGGCGAAAATAGCCCCACGTCCAGCGTTTGTCCCAGGTGATGCCGTAGTCAGTGCGATTTCGGTTGCCCGTCACTACATCGGGGTTGTCATGATCAAATTGTGAAATTTGGTTATTAATGTCCATGACTAAGTTGTTGTCGAAGCGGTAGTAGCCATTGACGCTTATTTGCGGCAGAACGGAGTATTGGTCTTCTAAGCCATCGACCACAATTTGATGATCCTGCGCTTCGATGCGGTAGTCCCAGTGCTCGGTTTTGTAAGTTGCCCCTGCAACGCGGCGCAGATTAACAATACTGGTCGACTCTTGGCTGGCGCCGCCGAGGTCGCGAAAGTAGTCGTTGTCGGAGACTTTGTTGACGTCCATGTAGGTCGACCAGGCTTCTCCAATCCCGCCTAGGTGGGTCAGGCCGATCAAATAACGGTCTTGAGAGCGGTATTCAGGTAACCCTGTGAGAGGGTCTATATCGGAGTCGTCTTTGCCACCTTTGTCATTGCCAAGAAACTCGCCGACCACGTCTGTCGTGGTCAAATTGGAGAGATGACGGAACTCGGTATTTAATGCGAGGCCGCGCTCCTGCATATACCTTGGCGTAATAGTGGCGTCGTAGTTCTCCGCGATATTCCAGTAAATAGGCTGGGCGTAATCAAAGCCGTTGCGAGTGCTGGAATGAATGGTGGGAAAGAGAAGCCCTGATACGCGATTGTCATTGACTGGGAACTTAATCCAAGGGACGTAAAAAATCGGAACATCTTTTACTCTCAGTTGGGCATTTTTGACCGTCGCGAAGCCCGACTCTTGGTCGATGGAAATTTCACTGGTCTGCATTTGCCACGTTGAGTCACCGGGCTCGCAGGTTGAGTAGGTGGCGTCTGTGATAGTGATAACGCCGTCTTTAGCGCGGCTCAGAGTTTTGGCGTTGCCGCGCACCGATACGTCATGCAGAACGTAGGTGGCGTCTTTTAACGTTATCTCTTTACTGTCGATATCCACTTCGGCGCTTTCGCCCAGCAGCAGCAGGCCTGGCTCGCGAAATTGAACATTGCCTTCAAGTGCAACTGTGCGCTCGGTTTGATCGATGCGTGCATTGTTGCTGCGAACTTGTCGGTAGCCTTGGGAAATTTGCACGTCGCCATCTAACACCGCAACATTGCCCGGCAGCGTTTCAGTGCTGTTGGCATTGACCCGCAGTGAGGCCTCTTCCGGCTCAAGGTCTGCATCGGGGTATTCACGAGCAGGTTCGATGTAAGCGCCGCAGCAGTTAGGCGCGATTTTGCGGCGCTGCTCCTCGCTCATTTGCTCTTCTTCAACCCAATCGAGATTGCGTACATCGGCTACGCGAGGTTCGTCGGGATCAAGAGTTGGTTTTTTTGCGCTTGGCTCGCGACGGCGAGTGTTTTCAGCCGCAGGCTTTTCAGCGCAGCGCCACTGATTATTTTCGGTTGCGGTACAGTCCCACGCGTTGGGCAGATCACTGCCGAGGGCAGCTGGCGACGCAGCGACGGCTATAACCCCGAGGACAGGGAGCATTAGGTGCAGCAGCGGCGATTGCCAAGAGGTGCAGTGGCGTTCCATGGCGATAAAAAAGGCACTGCGTTTGGTTGATAATATCGTCGTCAATGTACTGCCCGAATGCTGATAGTAGTTTGCTGGTATTTTACCTGATATCTTGCCAGAGTAGAGGGCTGAATTGATAGAATGGCATTTTTTTACCCGTCGACTGACCCCTATGGCAGAAACGTTGCCCACCTAAATAAGGATTGATCGCTATTAACACCTTACCCGAGACGCGCAAGGCCCTCTTTGTTGAGTGGATAACGACATTTTTGCCTGCTGAACTAAGTATTGCTCAGCCGCTAAATCTGCAACCTCTGGCGGGTGACGCAGGATTTCGGCGCTATTTTCGTGTGCCTTGCCAGCCTTCTCTGATTGCGGTTGATTCGCCGCCGGAGAAAGAAAACAATCCGGCCTATGTGGCAGTGGCCATGGCGTTTCAGCGTCAGGGCATTGTGACGCCGACGATCGTGGCGGTCGATTTTGCCCAAGGGTTTCTCTTGCTCGAAGATTTCGGTACGCGTTTATTGCATGCGGAGCTGTGCAGCGGTGACGAGGCACAGACCGCCCGCCGCTATGATCAGGCAGATGCTGCGCTGCGCACTATTCAGCAAGTGGCGGCCCGTGCTGATGTGTTCCCAAGCTATGACGCTCCGCGCTTACAAGCGGAGATGGCACTTTTCGCCGACTGGTTTGTGGCGGAGTTGCTTGGTCTGACCCTCGATGGCCGCGAGCGGCGTCTCTGCCAAGACCTATTTGATGTGCTGATCGACAGCGCACTGGAGCAACCTCAGGTGGTTGTGCATCGCGACTACCATTCGCGCAATCTCATGGTGCGGGCGGATGACAGTCTTGGGGTGATCGACTTCCAAGATGCGGTGGTGGGGCCAATGACCTACGACTTAGTGTCGCTGTACAAAGATTGTTATCTGCGCCTGCCGGCCAGTCAGGTGGCGGCGCGCGCACTCAATTACAAACAACTGCAGCGCGACCTCGTTGGAACGGCGGACGACTCGCTATTTTTACGCTGGTTTGATCTGATGGGCCTGCAGCGTCATATCAAAGTGCTGGGTATTTTTGCGCGGCTCTCGCTGCGTGACGGAAAATCCGCGTATCTCCACGATTTACCGCTAGTGATTCGCTACACCCTCGAAGCGGCACAGCGCTATCCAGAGGGTCAGGCATTTTACGACTGGTTTAGTGCGCGGATTCTGCCAATCTTGCCGCAACAAACTTGGTATCGAGACTGGACCACCGCCGGTGACTCACTATGAAAGCAATGATCTTGGCGGCGGGGCGCGGCGAGCGGCTGCGGCCCTTAACCGACAGCCTGCCAAAACCGATGTTGCCAGTGGCCGGCAAACCGCTGCTTAAGCACCATATTGAGCGGTTAGTGGCCAGTGGCATTACCGATATTGTGATTAACACCTGCTGGTTGGCAGAAAAAATTGAAGCGTATTTTGCGGACGCGGGTGCGCGCCTTGGGGCCAGTATTCAATGGTCGCGGGAGTTGGAGGCGCTTGAAACTGGCGGGGGAATTGCCAAAGCGCTGCCGCTGCTAGGTAATGAACCCTTTCTGCTGATCAATGGCGATGTGTGGACTGATTTTCCCTTGCAGCCGTTTATCATTGAAGGGTTGCCAGAGCATTTAGATGCGTGGCTCGTGCTGGTCAACAATCCGGCACAACATAGTCAGGGCGATTTTTCGCTACTCGATGGGCGCGTAGGCTACGACAGCGGTGAGCGCTTTACCTTCAGCGGTATCAGCCTGCTGCGTCCGGCTCTGTTCGCTGCACGTGCGCCCGGCGACTCGCCGTGGTTTCCGTTGCGGGATGTGTTGCGGCCAGCAATTTTAAAGCATCGGGTGGGTGGTGCCGTCTATACTGGCAGCTGGTGTGATGTGGGGACTGTCGAGCGATACGAACAGTTACAATTATCCGTCGAACAAGGACAAACTGGGCAATGATCTCTCGAACAATGTATCACTATTTTTTTTGGCTCTGCCTACTCAGTACAGGCTTTTTATCACTGCTGCCAATGGGGGGTGAACAGCTCTTTGAGTTGCAGGACAAGGTGGGTCATGGCGGTGTTTACGGCATCCTCTTTTTCCTTGCCGTGCAGGCTTACGGGCATCGCTACCCGCTCTGGGTATTAGCGCTTGTGTTGGCGGCCTTTGGTTTGGGCATGGAAATTGCGCAATCCATGACCACGTATCGTCAAGGGGACGCCTGGGATATGCTGGCCAATTCCAGCGGTATCCTAATTGTCTGGGCGATTTTCGCTTGGCGGCGTCACACCCAATGATTGCTGTTTATCGCAGCAGTGACTATCTTCAGACGCAGCTGCTAAAAGGCCTGCTAGAGCATCACGGCGTGCAGGTTTTTTTGCACGGGGGTGATCTGCAAGGCGGTTTAGGCGAAGCCGCCGTGTTGGGTCATTTGTCACTTATGGTGAATGAGATGGATTGTGCTGCTGCGCAGGACATTGTTGACGCCTACGAACGCGGTGATTTTGCACTGTCGGACGAGGATTTATGACCCCGCAACTTAAACGCACATCGCTTTGGCTGGCGCCGATAATTGGCGCAGTAATCGCCCTACTAATGGTGACATGGGGCTGGTCGACCAACGGTGCGCTCACCGCTGGCTTGACCGCGGTCTGTGCCCTTTGGTGGGTGTTTGAGCCAATCCCCATCCCAGCGACTGCACTTATTCCTCTGGGCGTGTTCCCGCTGCTGGGAATTCTGGACGGCAAGCAGGTCGCACAGGCCTATGGTGATCCGCTGATTATTTTGTTGATGGGCGGTGCCATGCTCTCGAAGGCCATGGAAAAAAGCGGCGCGCATCGGCGGCTGGCGCTGTACATGGTCAACTTGTTTGGTAGCGACAGTCAGCGCAGCCTTGTCTTTGGTTTTATGGTGGCCGCTGCGGTATTGAGCATGTGGGTCTCCAACACTGCCACAACCCTGATGTTATTACCGGTCGCCTACGCGGTATTAGATACGGTGGCTGACGAGGGCAGTGTTGCTGGGTCAGCGCGCAGTTCAAGTCAGCGACTTGCTGTGCCGCTCTTTCTAGGTATTGCCTACGCCTCCAGTATTGGTGGGCTGGGAACTCCAATTGGCTCTCCGCCGAATGTGATTTTTCTAAAAATTTACGCGCAAGCCACGGGCAATACCCCCAGTTTTGCGCAGTGGATGTTGTGGGCCGTACCCGTGGTGGTGCTGTTGATTCCGTTGGCTGGGCTCTGGATTACCCGCAACTTGGGTGCCAGTGCGCCCTTCAATATTCCGCAAGTGGGCCTCTGGCGCAGTGAAGAGCGTCGCGTATTGATTATTTTTGCACTCACTGCCCTCGCTTGGATTACCCTGCGCGAGCCCTTTGGTGGGTGGTCTGGTTGGCTGGGGGTGCCTTCGGCAAACTACGCGGCAGTTGCCCTGACAGCGGTGGTGCTGATGTTTGTAATTCCCAATGGCAGTGGCGGTAAGTTATTAGATTGGGAGTCTGCGTCCTCTATTCATTGGGGGGTGTTGCTCTTGTTCGCGGGGGGTATTGCGATTGCCAAAGCCTTTGAAGTGACAGGCATTAGTGAGGCAATTGGTGCATCTCTTTCGGGTGTCACTCGACTATCGATTATTGTTCTGATCGCTTCTGTGGCGCTGGCAGTGACATTCTTAACTGAAATTACCAGCAACACGGCAACCACAACATTACTTATGCCTATTCTTGCTGCCGCGGGGCTGGGTGCGGGTTTTGATCCCGCGCTGCTGATGCTGCCGGCCGCCCTGTCGGCCAGTTGTGCGTTCATGCTGCCGGTGGCAACAGCGCCTAATGCAATTGTCTTTGGCACGGGAAAAATCACTGTCGAAGAGATGGTGCGCGAGGGGTTTGCGTTAAACCTGATCGGTGCTGCGGTGATTACGCTGGTGGTTTATAGCTGGTTGGGCTAGACATGTCTGAGGGGTTAGATGCGTTGAAAGCCGGTGTTCAACTAATTATCTAAAAGCACTTTAATATTGCTCGGCTGCAGGGTCTGGCTGCCGGCAAAAGAGAGCACCAACGTGGCCATTTCGTCCCACACGTCCGCTTTGCGCATACCTTTAATGCCTCGATCAATGGCTCCGGCCTGACGCAGTAGCATGCGCAGATGAGCGGGGCGCAAGCGCTGCAGAGCAGAGCGGAATAGGGGAATGCGTTTTTCCCAGACACCTGAACTTTTCAGTGCGCGGTCGCTGTGTTCACCGCTCGCCACCAGCTCGCTGGCTTTCACCAAAATCCGCAGCTCGCGGGTCACCGCCCAGAGCAGAGGGATAATTTCCGTGCCTTCATTCTGCAGGCCGCGCAGTGAGCGGGCGGCAGATTGAGCGTCGCCGATCAATATTTTGTCGACAAATTCAAAGACATTGTAGCGGGCGCTGTCGGCGACCACGGAGGACATGGTATTGCCGTCAACGGCGCCATCGGGGGCCAGTAGTTTGAGTTTTTCGATTTCCTGAACTGCGGCCAAGAGATTGCCTTCAACGCGATCGGCAAGAATTTGCACGGCCTCTTGATTGGCATTGATATGAGCGGCGCGCAGGCGCTGCTGAATCCAGCGTGGCATTTGTTTGGCGTCGACCGGCCAGACTTGGATGTTGCCGCCGAGCGCATCTAGGGCTTTTACCCATTTACTGTTTTGCGTGCCACTGTCGAGTTTTGGCACAATCACCAAGAGCAAGTTATCCGGGTTTGGATTGCTGCACAGTTCGCAGATTGCCGCTGAGCCTTTGTCGCCGGGCTTGCCCGAAGTGATTCTAATTTCGAGAATTTTTTTGTCAGAAAAAAGGGACAGAGCGTTGGATTCATTGATAATTTGGTTCCAATCGAAGTTGCCCTCTGCGTGAAACATATCGCGCTCTAAAAACCCCTCTTTCCTCGCTTTGGTGCGAATCGCGTCGGCAGCCTCCTGGGCCAAAAGAGGTTCGTCGCCAGTGATAATGTAGGCCGGCAAAAGCTGCTTTTGGAGATGTTCTTGTAGCTGCTCGGCGCGTATTTTCATGGCTTAGGGTTGCGCATTGTGGTCGGGTAGGACTTTCAAGCGGTTGAGAATTTGCCGGACAATCTCTTGGCGCATTTCCAGTTTGATCAGATTTTCTTCATTTTCAGAGGAGAGAATATCGCGCTCTTCGATCTCATAGCTGCGCTCGACCGAGGCGGTGAGCATGGCGGTGAGAATCGCCCCAGCGGAGTCGGTGATAACAAAATCGACATCTTCATTGAGCTGGTACGCGGCGACACGGGCGCTGGCATTTAATGTTGCGATGCGTCGGTTCTGCCGAAAATCGACAATGACGATGGAGTAGCTCGCCTCTGCGGCGCTGGGCACAACATCGACGCCATAGACTGCGAGGGCGCGTTTCAGCTCGCTGACAAAGCCGTTGTGCGACGCCTGTGTTGCAATATGCAAGCTACCGATACTGCGCGGCACTGCCTCGGCATCGCGCAGTTGCCAGCCACAGGCCGAGAGTAGGCATAGCATTGCCGCAAGGGTTGTGGTGTATGCAATTTTCTTCATCATAATCTCTGCCTTGTGTTGCGTTTATTGCGTCGATGACGGGCTAGTTGGCGACGATGCTCACTAATCTGCCCGGCACCACAATAATCTTTCTAATCGTGAGGCCTTCCAAGAAACGCTGCACGTTGCTGTCTTCAAGGGCGCGCTTTTCAACGGTGTCTTTGTCGGCATCGGCGGCCACTTGGATTTTGCCGCGCACTTTGCCGTTGACCTGAATGACTAATTCAATCGAGCTGCGCACCAGTGCATCTGCGTCGACCATAGGCCAGAGAGCATCGGCAACCGCGCCCTGGTGACCCATGGCGTGCCACAGTGAGTGACAAATATGCGGCGCAATCGGCGAGAGCAAAAGCACTGCGCTGGTCAGTGCTTCGTGGCGCACGGCGATACTTTGCGTGTCGGTGTCAGTCAGTTTGGCAACCTCGTTTAACAGCTCCATCACGGCGGCAATCGCAGTGTTGTAGGTGTTTCGACGGCCGTAGTCATCGTTTACTTTTTCGATGGTTTCGTGGGTCTTGCGGCGCAAGTCTTTTTGCGCGTCGCTGAGGTCTGCCGGCGACAGCGCGGTGTTGGACTCTGCGGCTAGCTGCAAATGCCCGTGCACCATATTCCACAGTTTGCGCAGAAAGCGGTGGGCGCCGGCAACGCCATCGTCGCTCCACTCGAGTGTTTGTTCTGGCGGCGCGGCAAACATTGTAAATAGACGCACTGTGTCGGCGCCGTGCTTGTCGATGGCAGTTTGCGGGTCGACACCGTTGTTCTTCGATTTCGACATTTTGCTGATGCCGCCGCTGTGGACTTCTTCACCGGTCGCTGTCTCGACGGCGCGCAGAGTACGGCCCTTGCTGTCGCGCTCGACGGTCACTTCGCTAGGGGAGAGCCACTGCTTGCGTCCAGCAATGTCTTTGTAGAATGATTCGGCGAGAACCATGCCCTGACACAGCAGGCTTTTGAACGGCTCGCTGCTAGTGACCAAACCTTCGTCGCGCAGTAGTTTGTGGTAAAAGCGCGCATACAGTAGGTGCAAAATAGCGTGTTCAATGCCGCCGACATACTGATCGACGGGCAGCCAGTAATTGGCGCGCTCGGGGTCGAGCATGGCGCTGTCGAGATCGGGGCAGGTAAATCGGGCGTAGTACCAAGAGGACTCCATAAAGGTGTCGAAGGTGTCGGTTTCATGCTCGACGGCTTGGCCGTTGAGTTCCGCTTTCTTCCATTCGAGATCTGCTTTGATGGGCGACTGAATACCGTCCATTTCGACGTCGGTTGGCAGCAGTACGGGTAAACGGTCGAGCGGCACTGGAATCTCGCCGCCTCCGGCGAGGTTGTACATTGGGATTGGCGCGCCCCAATAGCGCTGGCGGCTGACGCCCCAATCGCGGAGTCGGTAATTGGTGGTGACGGTGCCATGATTTGTCGCTTCGAGATCCGCTGCAATACGGTCAAAAGCGGCGGTGAAATCGAGGCCATCGTAGACGCCAGAATTGATTAAGCGGCCTTTGCTGACAAACGCTTCGTTATCAATGTCGCAGGACTCGTCGTTGTTGGCGGCGATCACTTGTTTGATCGGCAGCTGATACTTTTTTGCGAACTCGTAATCGCGCTGGTCGTGAGCAGGGACTGCCATGACCGCGCCAGACCCATAATCCATCAGCACGTAGTTGCCAACCCAGACCGGCACGGCGTCACCGGTTAAGGGGTGCAGTGCGGTAATTCCGGTGTCCATGCCCAACTTTTCCATGGTGGCCATTTCAGCTTCAGAGACTTGTTGGGTTTTGCACTGCTCGATAAAGTCTGCGAGGGCGGGGTTGTTTTCTGCAAGAGTCAGTGCGATGGGATGCTGAGTCGCCAGTGTGAGGTAGGTGACGCCCATTAAGGTGTCTGGCCGTGTGGTGTAAACGTCAAAGCATCGGTGGTCGGCTACTGGCGCAGACAGGTCAAAGGTCATGGTGACACCGCGACTTTTGCCGATCCAGTTGCGCTGCATGGTTTTGACCTGCTCGGGCCAGTGCTCTAGGGTATCTAAGTCATTCAGCAACTGTTCGGCATAATCGGTGATACGAATAAACCACTGGGGAATCTCTTTGCGCTGAACTGGGCTGTCGCAGCGCCAACAGCAGCCATCAACCACCTGTTCGTTAGCTAGGACCGTGGCATCGTTTGGGCACCAGTTGACCGCGCTGGTCTTTTTGTAAACCATGCCTTTTTCGTAAAGTTTGGTGAAAAACCACTGTTCCCATTTGTAGTAATCAGGTTCACAGGTCGCCAGCTCCCGTGACCACGCAATACCAAAGCCCAGGGACTGCAGCTGAGCTTTCATGTAGGCAATATTTTCGTGTGTCCACTTGGCGGGGGCAGTTTTGTTCTGGATGGCCGCATTTTCAGCGGGCAGTCCAAACGCATCCCAGCCCATGGGATGGAGTACATTTTTACCCTGCATGCGCTGATAGCGCGCAATAACATCGGTTATTGTGTAATTGCGCACATGCCCCATGTGCAGCTTGCCGCTGGGGTAGGGGAACATGGCGAGGCAATAAAATTTC
>Ga0208927_1000311_pt1 | contig 12899 bp, 10 predicted proteins | sample Colrivmet1546C02_FD_187640 | JGI IMG/M metagenome (GOLD analysis project Ga0208927, IMG submission 187640) | Estuarine microbial communities from the Columbia River estuary - metaG 1546C-02 (SPAdes) (version 2) | ecosystem: Environmental > Aquatic > Marine > Intertidal zone > Estuary | place...
ACGATAGGGCACGTGGGGGCAACCTCTTTCTTTCCGTCTAAAAATTTAGGCTGTTATGGAGATGGGGGTGCATTGTTCACCAATGACGACGCCTTAGCCCATACCCTAAGAGGTATTGTAAACCACGGTATGTACGAGAGATACCACCACGACGTAGTTGGGGTGAACTCTAGATTGGACGCATTGCAGGCCGCTGTATTAAATGCAAAATTACCTAGATTAGACAGTTATAATACCAAGAGAAGGACAACCGCAAAGGCTTATAACGCTGCTTTTAATGGACACCCGGACATTGAATTACCAAAAACAGTCAATGGTTGCGAAGGGATTTGCGACAGCTGTGATTGCCATGTATTTCACCAATACACCTTAAAAATTACCCATGGAAAAAGAGATGCACTCGTGGCTCATTTGGCGTCAGAAGCAATTCCTTGTGGGGTGTATTACCCCATTCCATTACACAGGCAAAAAGCCTATACCAACGAAAGTTATAAAGAAACAGATTTCACAGTGACCAATGCCTTAAGTGAGCAGGTAATTTCATTGCCAATGCATACCGAATTAGATGCGGTACAAATTTCACATATCACAAAAACCATCCTCAATTTTTTAAATTCATAAGATGGCAACAGTATTGGTGACAGGCGGTCTAGGGTATATAGGGTCACATACTGTGGTATGTCTCTTAGAAGCGGGTCATAAAGTAGTAGTGATAGATAATCTGGTGAATACCAGCGCTTCCGTACTGGATGGTATAACCACAATAACAGGAAAAACACCTGAATTTTACCCTATGGATTTAAGACATCCTGAAACTGCATCAATATTATTTTCCAAACACCCAGACATTAATGCGGTCATTCATTTTGCCGCTTTTAAAGCAGTAGGGGAGTCCGTTGAGAAGCCTTTAGATTATTATCAAAATAACCTAAATACCCTAGTGTATTTACTTCAGGAGGTCGTAAAGCAGCCTATTGCATTTATTTTTAGTTCTTCTTGCACCGTTTATGGTCAGGCCCTTGAATTGCCTATTGAAGAGACCGCTCCGGTGCTAAAAGCCATGTCTCCCTATGGAAACACCAAGCAAATTGGAGAAGAAATATTACAGGACAGTTGTCTTGCTTATCCCCATTTAAAGGTTACAGCGCTCCGATATTTTAACCCAATTGGGGCACACGAATCTGCACTTATTGGTGAGCTTCCTCTAGGAGTTCCTCAAAATTTAGTGCCTTTTATTACACAGACAGGGGTTGGTAAAAGAGCTCAGCTGTCTGTATTTGGAAATGATTACCCCACCCCAGACGGCACTTGTATCAGAGATTATATTCACGTAGTAGATCTCGCAGAAGCGCATATGGCCGCTATGAATAGGTTACTAAACAATGCGCCAACAGCCTCATTTGAAGTATTTAATGTGGGTACAGGTAAGGGAAGCTCTGTTTTAGAGGTGATTAAGGCCTATGAAAAAGTCAGTGGGCGTTCTTTGCCCTTTGTCTTTGCTCCGCCAAGACAGGGCGATGTCACAGCCGCATACGCCAACACCCATAAAGCCAGCACTATTTTAGGTTGGCAGTCACGATTTTCTTTAGAAGAGGCCATGGCTTCTGCATGGGCATGGGAAAATAAATTACTATCTTAGGAATCGAAAAGCGGTTTAATTATCCCGCTATTTTTATTTAACATTAGCGAACCCCTAAAGTGCCTTTATTATGAAAAAATTGTTTTTTACAGTCCTTTGCTTTTGGGCTGTGAGCCTTCACGCTCAAAAAACCTACTTGCATTGTGGTCAGATTATAGACGTGGCCAAAGGCAAAACCCTTTCAGAGAAAACCATTGTTGTTTCTGGAAACGCCATAGAATCCATCCTAAATGGCTATGTGAATGGCGCAGAAACGGATACCCATATTGATTTAAAAAAGCAGGTTGTTATGCCTGGTTTTATAGACATGCATGTACATATAGAGCACGAGTCTAATCCGAGAACCTATATGAATCGTTTTACAGAAAATGAAGCCGATGTTGCCTTGGGTGCAACCCTATATGCCAAAAGAACCCTTATGGCTGGTTTTACAACCGTAAGAGATTTAGGGGGTAGTGGGGTCAATATTGCTTTGAGAAAAGCCATTGCCAAAGGAACTGTAATGGGGCCTAGAATTTTTACTGCAGGTAAAGCGATAGGCACCACAGGGGGTCATGCAGATCCAACCAATGGAAGAAGTTATGATTTAATGGGAGATCCAGGACCTAGAGAAGGTGTAGTGAATTCTCCAGCAGACGCTAGAAAGGCTGTGAGGCAAAGATATAAAGACGGTGCAGACGTGATTAAAATCACTGCAACAGGAGGGGTGCTTAGCGTCGCAAAAAATGGTCAGAACCCACAATTTACCGCAGATGAATTGGCTGCTATAGTTAGCACAGCAAAAGATTACGGTATGCTTACGGCGGCTCATGCACATGGAGACGAAGGGATGAGAAGGGCTATTATTGCAGGTATTAAAACCATAGAACACGGCACACTTATGGAGCCGTCTACCATGGATTTAATGGTAAAATACGACGCTTATTTAGTGCCAACAATATCTGCTGGAAAAGCCGCTGCCGCCAATGCGGCCACACCTGGTTATTTTCCGGAGATAATTGCTAAAAAGGCACTAGAGATAGGTCCGAGAAGTCAATCTACTTTTGCTGCGGCCTACAAAAAAGGCGTTAAAATTGCTTTTGGAACAGACGCAGGAGTCTCTCCTCATGGAGACAATGCCAAAGAATTTGGATTTATGGTAGCAGCAGGTATGCCTGTAATGGAAGCCATTGCAGCGGCAACAATAACCAACGCCAATTTATTGGGGTATTCAAATAGTTTGGGTCAATTAAAGCAAGGTTATACGGCAGACATAGTGGCTGTAAATGAGCATCCGCAAGCAAATGTCAGTACGCTCGAGCAAGTTGTTTTTGTGATGAAAGAAGGGCTTATTTTTAAAAACCAAGATAAAGAAGTGTTGCGCGACTATTAGTATTGAGTGAAGCCTTTTTATAAAACAAGGGAGGGCAATTTGCCCTCCTTTTTTTTTGATGATTAAAGTATTGAAAAGAAAGACTTTATCGGCTTTTTTTTAAGGAATGATAATTTAATATAAGGTTTTCGTATTTTTTTATAATTATGAGTTAAACCCAAGGCTCAAATTAGGCAAATGTTGTATTTTTGAATAAATTTTTATAAAAAAGACCCATATTCCAAATTATAGATGGATCCATATTCCTTTTTAAACGCCGCACATACTTCATTTTTTGCGGACTTATACGATAAATATTTAAAAAATCCAGACAGTGTAGAGCCTTCTTGGCGTGCTTTTTTCCAAGGCTATGACTTTGGTTCAGAAGCACATGGTTTTTTTAATGAAGAAACCCTTGTTTCGCCTGAAACCATTTCTGAGATGCCAAATAGCATGCAGAAAGAATTTCAAGTCATTAGATTGATTGATGGGTACCGAAGTAGGGGGCATTTATTTACGGAAACCAACCCAGTAAGGGAGCGAAGGAAATACAGTCCTACCCTGGAATTGGAACACTTTGGACTGACGGAAGCAGACTTAAATACCGTATTTTCCGCAGGAGAGATTATTGGTATTGGCGCTGCGACACTCACTAATATTATTGGCCATTTACAACGTATATATTGTGACGCTATTGGGGTAGAGTATATGTATATTAGAAATCCTGAGCGCGTTGAATGGATTCAAAACTGGTTGAATGTCAATGACAATCACCCTTCATTTTCTGTAGATCAGAAAAAACATATTCTTAAAAAGCTTACCCAAGCAGTGAGTTTTGAAACTTTTTTACATACCAAATACGTAGGTCAGAAGCGTTTTTCACTGGAGGGGAATGAATCTTTGATCCCAGCATTAGACGCTATTGTAGAAGCTGCCGCGGCTAAAGGAGTGGCGGAGTTTGTAATGGGTATGGCCCATAGAGGCCGTTTAAATGTACTGACCAATATTTTTGGTAAGTCTGCAAAAGACATTTTTAGTGAGTTTGATGGTAAAGACTACGAGCAAGTAGTTTTTGATGGAGATGTAAAGTATCACTTGGGCTGGACTTCAGATAGGATGTCAGATAACGGCAATAAGATTGTGATGAATATTGCACCAAATCCATCTCACTTGGAAACAGTGGGTGCAGTAGTAGAGGGAATTGCCCGAGCCAAACAAGACAACTTATACCCAGAAGATTTTTCTAAGGTACTGCCTATTGTATTGCATGGAGATGCTGCTATAGCAGGCCAAGGTCTGGTGTACGAAGTGGTTCAAATGGCCCAGTTAGACGGTTATAAAACCAATGGGACCATACATATTGTGGTAAATAATCAAATTGGTTTTACCACCAATTACTTAGACGCAAGGTCTTCTACCTATTGTACAGACGTAGGTAAAGTCACTTTGAGTCCAGTACTTCACGTGAATGCAGACGACGCAGAAGCGGTTGTACACGCTGCATTATTTGCTTTGGAATACCGCATGAGGTTTAAAAGAGACGTTTTTATTGATCTATTGGGTTATAGGAAGTACGGTCATAATGAGGGCGACGAACCAAGGTTTACGCAGCCAAAATTGTACAAGGCAATTGCCAAACACCAAAACCCTAAAGAAATCTATACCGCTAGACTTATTGAAGAAGGGATCATTACACCGGATTTTGTTAAGGGTTTAGAGCAATCATACAAAGACAGTTTAGAGTCAGATTTAGAAGACTCTAGAAAAGAAGATAAGACGGTAATTACACCATTTATGTCTGAGGCATGGAAAGGCTTGGCTCCTGCTCAAGAAGACACTATGGCACTAAAAGTTGCTACTGCTTACCCATTAGATAAGCTCACTGGAATAGCTAAAGTGATCACTACTTTACCTTCGGATAAAAAATTCTTGAGAAAGATAGACAAGCTCATAGAGGACAGGCGTAAGATGTTTTTTGAAAGCAATAGCCTGGACTGGGCCATGGGAGAACTCTTGGCATATGGATCTCTTTTAGAAGAAGGATTTGACGTGAGAATTTCAGGACAAGATGTGGAGCGAGGTACTTTCTCTCACAGGCATGCCGTATTGAAAGTAGAGGCAAGTGAAGAAGAAGTATTGCTTTTAAATCAGTTAAACGACAAGCAAGGTAAATTACACATATTTAACTCTTTACTCTCTGAGTATGGCGTGGTAGGTTTTGATTATGGATACGCTATGGCAAGTCCAAATACATTGACTATTTGGGAGGCACAATTTGGAGATTTCAGCAATGGGGCACAAATTATGATTGACCAGTATATTTCTGCAGCAGAGGACAAGTGGAAATTGCAAAATGGTTTGGTGATGTTATTGCCTCATGGATACGAAGGTCAAGGAGCAGAGCATTCTTCTGCTAGGATGGAAAGGTATTTGCAAATGTGTGCCAAGGACAATATGTTTATAGCAGACTGCACCACACCAGCCAATATGTTTCATTTGTTGAGAAGACAACTGAAAGCCACTTACAGAAAACCATTGGTGGTGTTTACACCCAAGAGTTTATTGAGACACCCTAAAGCAGTTTCCGGTGTAGCAGATTTTGCCAACGGTCATTTCCAAGAAGTTATTGGAGATCATTCGGCGTTAAAAGACAAGGTTAAAACACTTGTATTTTGTACGGGTAAATTCTACTACGATCTATTAGAAGCCAGAGAGAACCTGGAAAGAGAAGACGTGGCATTGGTTAGAATAGAACAATTGTTTCCATTGGCTATAAATCAGATCCAGGCAGAAATAGAGGCTTATAAAAGCGCAAAAGACATTGTTTGGGCTCAAGAAGAGCCTAGAAATATGGGGGCTTGGAGCCACTTGCTCATGCATTTACCAATGGCGTCTAAATTTAGGGTAGCTTCGAGGCGTTTTTACGCTTCCCCAGCTGCTGGTAGTGCTGTGCGTTCTAAAAGAAGGCACCAGGAAGTCATTGACTATGTGTTTGACGCTTCCAAAGACAATATGATTAGATAATAAATTTAAAGAGATCTCATAAATTATACACGATGATTTTAGAAATGAAAGTACCCTCTCCAGGGGAGTCCATCACAGAAGTAGAAATTGCCGCTTGGTTGGTCCAAGATGGTGATTATGTAGAAAAAGACCAAGCCATTGCTGAAGTTGATTCAGACAAGGCAACACTTGAATTACCTGCTGAGATGAGTGGTGTAATTACGCTTAAGGCAGAGGAAGGTGACGCTGTTGCGGTGGGTGCTGTGGTTTGTTTAATAGATACGTCGGCCGTTAGGCCAGAAGGAGATGCTCCAGCTAAAGTGGCTAAAGCTACCCCAGAAGCCGCCCCTGCTGTTGCATCGGCCCCCGTAAAAGAAACCCCCGCTGCTGCTGCTAGCTATGCGACAGGATCCGCTTCTCCGGCTGCTAAGAAAATATTGGCAGAAAAAGGCATGTTGGCATCTGAGATTGTAGGGACTGGTAAGGATGGTAGAGTAACCAAGGAAGACGCTGTTAAGGCAGTACCTTCTATGGGAACAAATTCTACTGGTGGTACCAGAGGCACAACCAGAAGTAAGCTGTCTATGTTGCGAAGAAAAGTGGCAGAGCGTTTGGTGTCTGCAAAGAACGAAACAGCTATGCTAACTACTTTTAATGAGGTAGATATGGGGCCTATTTTTGCCCTTAGAAAGCAATATAAAGAAGCCTTTACAGAAAAGCATGGTGTTGGATTAGGTTTTATGTCATTCTTTACAAAAGCGGTCATTCGCGCCTTAGAACTTTACCCAGCGGTTAACTCTATGATAGATGAAAAAGAGATGATTACTTATGATTTCTGTGATATTTCAATTGCGGTATCTGGTCCCAAAGGATTAATGGTTCCTGTAATTAGAAATGCTGAGAATTTGAGTTTTAGAGGGGTAGAATCAGAGGTAAAACGCCTTGCAATTCGTGCCCGTGACGGAGAAATTACGGTAGATGAAATGACAGGTGGAACTTTCACCATTACCAATGGTGGGGTGTTTGGATCTATGTTGTCTACACCTATTATTAACCCGCCTCAGTCTGCGATCCTTGGAATGCACAATATTGTGGAGCGTCCTGTAGTGAAAAATGGAGAAATTGTGGTAGCACCTATTATGTATGTGGCCCTTTCTTATGACCACAGAATTATTGATGGGAAAGAGTCTGTTGGTTTCTTAGTGGCTGTTAAAGAGGCCTTGGAAGACCCAACGACATTCTTAATGGATGGGGATCAAAAGAAAGCTTTAGAGCTGTAGTGGTATTCACGGACACCCATACCCATTTGTACAGTGAGTCTTTTGCTGACGACAGAGATGAGGTGATTCAAGAAGCTATAAATAAAGGCGTAAAGCGTTTTTTTCTCCCTGCAATAGACAGTAGCTATTTGTCTAAAATGCGGGAATTGAAAAACGCTTTTCCTTTGAATATGTTTTTGATGAGTGGCCTTCATCCCACCCATGTAAAAGAAAATTTCCAGGAGGAGCTAGCAGTGTTGGAGTCTTTTTTGGACGAAACCCAGGCGGTTGCTGTAGGAGAAATTGGGATAGATCTCTACTGGGATAAGGCCTTTTTAAAAGAGCAGCAAGAAGCCTTTCACCTGCAAATTGAGTGGGCTAAAAAGCGCCAGCTTCCCATTGTGATTCATTGCAGAGATGCTTTTGATGAAGTTTTTGAAGTATTGGAGGCCCATAGAGGTCCTTTGCTAAGAGGAATTTTCCACTGTTTTACTGGAGACCTTTCACAGGCTTACAGGGCCATTTCCCTTGGAATGAAACTTGGGATAGGTGGGGTGCTTACTTTTAAAAATGGCGGATTAGATCGTTTTATAGATCAGGTAGATTTGTCTCATTTGGTTTTAGAAACCGATGCCCCTTACCTGGCACCAGTCCCCTACAGAGGTAAAAGAAATGAGTCTGCCTACCTGCCTTTGGTGGCACAAAAATTAGCAGATCTTACAGGGAAAACCATAGAAGACATTGCTGCTATTACCACAGAAAATTCAAAGACTGTTTTTGGCGTTTAACAAGATAGTGTGATTATTATGGCAAGATCAAAAATACTTTTATTGTACACTGGGGGTACTATAGGAATGGTAAAACATCCAGAAACAGGGACCCTAAAAGCCTTTAATTTTGACGCTATTGCGGAGCAAATTCCTGAGCTGAAACTACTCGATTGTGATACGGAGTGTATTTCGTTTGAAACCCCTATTGATTCCAGTGATATAGACCCAAGTTTGTGGGTCACTATAGTAGACATGATCGAAACCAACTATGCTTCTTTTGATGGCTTTGTGATTCTTCATGGGAGTGATACGATGAGTTATAGCGCTGCGGCGCTAAGTTTTATGTGTGAAAACCTATCCAAACCAATTATTTTTACCGGATCCCAATTGCCTATTGGAGATTTGAGAACAGATGCCAAAGAAAATTTAATCACCTCCATTCAATTGGCTGCGCTAAAAGACAAGGGGAAAGCGATAATACAGGAAGTAGGCCTCTATTTTGAATACAAATTATACCGTGGCAATAGAACTACTAAAATTAATGCAGCACATTTTGAAGCATTTGAGTCTTTGAATTATGCGCCACTTGCACAGTCAGGTGTTTCTTTAGAGGTGTCTAGGTCATTATTATTAAAGCCTCAGAAAGGAAAGCACACAAAATTCCATAAAAAAATGGACCACAGCGTGGGTGTTTTGAAATTATTTCCAGGTATTTCGCCTTCTTTTGTGCGGTCTGTATTGTTTTCAGAAGGCTTAAAAGCCATAGTTTTGGAAACTTATGGTGCTGGAAATGCGCCAACAGCAGCCTGGTTTATAGCTATTTTATCAGAGGCTATTAAAAATGGCTTGATTATTGTTAATGTAACGCAGTGTTCAGGCGGGAGTGTTTTGATGGGTCATTATGAGGCGAGTAAAGCACTAGAGCGCATACAACTAATTAATGGTAAGGATATTAGCACCGAGGCTGCTTTGGCTAAGCTCATGTACATGCTAGGGAGTGGTGTTTCGAAAGCATCCTTTAAGACCATATTCGAAACTTCTTTAAGGGGAGAAATGCAATAAAATTAACGATTAGAATTTCATTAATTAGCATTTTTTTTGTTATTTGCCCTGCCTAAAAACATCAATAGAGAGGTGGCCGAGCGGTCGAAGGCGCACGCCTGGAAAGCGTGTATACACCAAAAGTGTATCGAGGGTTCGAATCCCTTCCTCTCTGCTTTGAATTTTTACGTTCAATAATTATAAAATTTTTTTATCTTTAACCCATTAACTAACTAAATTTAAGTTTTTAAAAAATGAAAAGATCATTCTCTATCCTAGCCATGTCTGGGTTATTTGTATTAAGTACAAGTACAGCAAGTGCAGTAACACTAGTTCAGGAAGCTGCTGCCGAAAAAGGTTTCACTCAAGTTCTTAAGGAACAATTTATCCAAGGGGGTGCTTCCTTCATGGGGATTGTATTGCTTTGTTTAATCTTAGGATTAGCCGTAGCAATTGAAAGAATTATCTTTTTAAACTTGGCTACAACGAATACAACAAAATTAAAAGAAGCTGTTGAGGCTGCTTTAAAATCAGGTGGTGTAAATGCTGCCAAAGAATTATGTAGAGATACAAAAGGACCTGTTGCTTCTATTTTCTACCAAGGATTAGACAGGGCTGGGGAAAGTGTAGAATCTGCTGAGAAAGCGGTTGTTGCTTACGGTGGTGTTCAAATGGGTCAATTAGAGAAAAACGTTTCTTGGTTGTCTTTGTTTATCGCTATTGCACCAATGCTTGGATTTATGGGAACGGTAATTGGTATGATCCAGGCCTTCCAGAAAATTGCAGCGGTGGGTAACTTGAGTGCATCTCTTATTGCAGGAGATATTCAGGTAGCACTTTTAACTACTGTATTCGGTCTTATTACGGCTATTATCTTACAGATTTTTTACAATTACATTATCGCTAAAATTGATGGTATTGTAAATGACATGGAAGATTCTTCTATCGCATTAATTGACATGCTGGTAGACCACAAAAAATAATAAGAACCAATAAATACGCAATATTATGCACAAAATATTAAAAATTGCATTGGCCATTTTTGGACTGATTGGCGCTATTTTATGGTTCCAATTACCCAGCTCAGATGCACCCGCTTCTGAAGCGGTAGACAGTACATCAATGTCGTTGATGTTTATGATTACTTACCTGCTTTTAGCAGTAGCCGTAATCTCTAGCTTCATCTTTGCCTTCAAAAAACTTTTTTCAACCAAAGAGAGTGTTAAGAAAGCCTTATTTTCAATTGGTGGTTTCTTGGCCTTAGTACTTGTTTCTTACATTGCTGCTTCTGGAACGGATATTGATTTGGCTGCTATGGCAGACAACGGTAACCCAACTACGGAAGGCACAGTTAAAAACATTGGTATGGGATTAAATATGTTTTTCTTATTAACTGTTATAGCAGTCGCTTTAATGGTAGTCCCAGGAATAAAGAGATTTTTCACTAAATAAATAACTGAAGTATGCCAAAAAGAGGAGCACCACCAGAAGTTAATGCCGGGTCTATGGCAGACATCGCTTTCTTGCTGCTTATCTTTTTCTTAGTAACTACTACTATTGAAACAGATGCAGGTTTGGACAGAATGTTGCCACCCATTGAGCCGCCAGAAACGGATGTGGTCATTAAACAGAAAAATATCTTTGAAGTAATTATCAATAAAAACGGACAGTTGTTTGCAGACGAAGAGTTGGTAGAAGTATCTCAGTTGAGAGAAAAAGCCATGTCTTTTCTAGACAACGGAGGTGCTCCTTCGGGCACACCAGACTACTGTAACTACTGCCAGGGAGCAAGAAACACTTCTTCTTCAGACAATCCTTCAAAGGCTATTATATCTTTAAAGAACGACAGAGAAACCCCTTATGGAACTTACATTACCGTTCAAAACGAAATTGTAGGTGCCTATAACGACCTTAGAAACAGGGAAGCACAGCGTTTGTACAAACGTGACTTTACTGCTATGGAAGCGGCTTACTTAAACCCGGAAACGGCAGAGAGTTTAAAGGATGATCTCAAGGAGAAAGTGAAGAATATTCAAGATTTATTTCCTCAGAAGTTCTCTGAAGCGGAAACGTCAAATAATTAATAACAAAGCAAAACACATTAGATATGTCTAAGTTCAGTAAAAAGAAAGACGGTGAGTTACCAGCGGTATCTACAGCTTCCTTACCAGATATTGTATTTATGCTTTTGTTCTTTTTCATGACGGTAACCGTAATGAAAGACAGTTCTTTAAAAGTAGATAATATTCTTCCAAACGCTAACGAGATAAAGAAGTTAGAAAAAAAGGACAGAATTATTTATATCTATGCTGGAGCCCCAACGCAGGAGTACCAGAAAGTTTTTGGAACAGAAACTAAGATTCAATTGAATGATAAGTTTGCCAATGCTACTGATGTAGGAGATTACATTTTATCTGAGCGTGCTAAGAAGCCTCAGGAATTACAAAATGTATTGACTACTGCGCTTAAAGTAGATAAGAATGCCAATATGGGTATTATATCTGACATTAAGTTAGAACTCAGAAAAGTAAATGCACTTAAAGTAAATTACACCACTTACGATGGTGACGCTTTTAGAAACTTACAATAATAGTTAGCTAATTCATAAAAAAAGCCCGCACATTGTGCGGGCTTTTTTTATTAGATTTCTTTTCTCAGCCGAGCCACAGGAAGCTCTAATTGCTCTCGGTATTTTGCGACAGTTCTTCTGGCTATGGGGTAACCCTTTTCTTTGAGTATTAAAGCCAGCTTGTCATCTGTGAGTGGTTTTCTCTTATCTTCTTTTTTGATAAGTTGTTCCACAATTTTTTTAATCTCTCTGGTAGAAACATCTTCTCCCTTTTCATTTTTCATTCCTTCAGAGAAGTAGCTTTTGACTAATTTTGTTCCATAAGGGGTGTCTATGTATTTGCTATTTGCTACCCTAGATACAGTAGATATATCCATGTCTATAAGGTCTGCAATATCCTTTAAAATCATCGGTTTGAGTTTTCGTTCATCGCCACTCAAAAAGTACGCTTCTTGAAAGTCTATTATTGCACCCATGGTGAGATAAAGGGTTTGCTGGCGTTGTTTAATCGCTTCAATAAACCACTTTGCAGCATCTAATTTTTGCTTTATAAAACTGACGGTTTCTTTTTGGGCGTTGGTCTTTTGTTTAGTCTCTTTATATCCTGCCAGCATGTTGTTATAGGACCTAGAAATATGTAGTTCAGGGGCGTTTCTCCCGTTGAGCAAAAGCTCTAATTCCCCATCTACAATTTTTAAACTAAAATCAGGTACAATATGTGAGATGATTTTTGCGCCATCTGAAAAGGCACTTCCGGGTTTTGGATTAAGCTTTTCTATGGCCAGTAAGGCTTCTTTTAAGTCGTTTTCAGAAAGGTTATGCTTTAAAATAAGTTTGTCATAGTGTTTCTTGGAAAAAGCCTCAAAAGAGCGTTTCAATATATCCTGTGCTAGCTGGATCGCTTTGGTGGGTGTTTTTCTTTCTAACTGCAGCAATAAACATTCTTGTAGGCTTGTTGCGCCCACTCCAGCTGGGTCTAATTGTTGGACACTTCTGAGCACTTTTTTGACTTGACTTTCATCTGTATACAAGTTTTCGGTAAAGGCAAGATCGTCTACTAAGTCTGGTATTGGCCTTCTTATATAACCTGTTTCGTCTATGCTTCCTATCAAAAATGCTGCAATGGCCCAATCTTCTTCTGCAATAAATTGTTGCTGTAGTTGGGCCAATAAGTGTTGGTAAAAAGTTGTTGCAGCTGCATAGGGAATGACCTTGTCATCTTGGTCTTCCGAGTAATTATTAGTCTGCGTTCTGTAATCAGGGATCT
>Ga0208927_1000342_pt1 | contig 11992 bp, 10 predicted proteins | sample Colrivmet1546C02_FD_187640 | JGI IMG/M metagenome (GOLD analysis project Ga0208927, IMG submission 187640) | Estuarine microbial communities from the Columbia River estuary - metaG 1546C-02 (SPAdes) (version 2) | ecosystem: Environmental > Aquatic > Marine > Intertidal zone > Estuary | place...
CATCTCAAAAATAAAGAAGCCCGACAGAGCGATGCGCCAATGACCTACCGGGGCCGTGATCAAACCTAGCTCGCCACCCTGAGCCCACGTGGCGTCATCACGGAGCGACCCTTGATTCCAGGTGGTCATGCCATAACTCCGACTATGAAATCGCCAGGTGCCATGTTGCAACCAGGCATGGATGCTTTCATAGCGCTCCCCCGAAGAGATGGAATCCACCTCCCAATGCGACTCCTCCTGGCCCATGGCTAGAAAAGCCTGAGCAAAAAGAAAAGCGGCTAGGCCGCTTTTCATACGATGTCTGCGTGCCATTTACACAAATTGATAATCTACTCCAGATACTTGAGTCAATAGTGTTTGAGATGCGTCCAGAACTTTCGCCGCCATGGGAGGCGTGGGCGTTACGGGGCTATTGACTGCGAGGTATTCCTTGATGACCTCGTGCAAGGTAAAATCGCGCGTTTCCGCGTTTTTCACGCCTTTAATTCGGCATAGAATGTCATCGGGATCGCCATCGCGCTCACAGGCCGATAGCGTGTACATGCGTGACAACTCGATAGGCTCGCCGTGAATCAAGGCTTTTTTAACACGCTGCCCTTTGGGGGCAAAGGCCTCAAATTCAATGGTCATGCCTTTGAACTTGATCACCCATCCTCCAAAGCGTTCGGCCGCCTCCTTGGCAAACACGTTATTCAGTTCTTTTTCCAACCACTTCTTGATCTGCGCTCCGTTGGCCTGCGCCGTCCGAACATTGGAGTCCACCGGAAGCATGTCGTAGAGGTAGCCGGCCGTGATGGGGATATTCCCCGTCTCGTCCGGCGTCGTACGAGGAGGACAGAAGCGGAATCCGTTGGACAGGACCACGTCTACCTCTTGAAGTTTCCAATCCAAGGCATTGAGGATCAGGGTATCCATGGGGTTCTCAATGACAAAGTAGCGGTAGAGTGGCAAGGTCGAATATCCAACGATGGTTTCGATTTCGTCTTTAAAAGGCGCTTCGTTTTCCTTGATGATGCTCGCCATTTTGGCATCTGCCGGGTACTTTTCCGCATTGACCTCATCCAGGGTGTAGGTGTCCTCCACCAACTTTCCATGCTCAAAACGCATTTCCAAGCGGCCGACAAAAGAACCGAAGGCCCCTGGCTCCACAACTTTGGCATACTGGCACTGAATGGGCACGCGCACGCGCTCGTGGGTGTCGCCGCCCAAGATGTAGTCCACGCCCTCGCAAACTTCCAAATTGGCCAGGGCAATCTGCTGCGACAGCCCCATGTGGGCAATAACAATGACCGCCGCACACTTCTCTTGGTTGCGCAAGACGTCCACATAGTGCTTGGTGTTTTCCTCCGGCTTGGTGTACACAATGCCCTTGGAATAGTTGGGGCTTTGGCGCACCGGTACCAAATGGTCGGTGTAGCCCAAGAAGCCAATTTTCACCCCATTGACCGTCCAAATATGGTAGGGCGGAAAAATCAGCTCCCCCTTCTCCCCGTTTCCGGCATCGTGGTACATGTTCGCGCAGACCTTGGGCGCATGAAGCGAACCCAATAGTTCTTGCATGGCTTGCTTATAATAGACGACCTCCCAGTTGCCAGGGAGGTAGAGATCATAGCCCAAACCATTCAAAATGGGCACCATCGCCTTTCCGGTTGTCTTGACACTCAGTTCGGACCCTTGGAACATATCGCCCGTATCAATCAAAAAGCTGTGGGCATGTTTGGGTCGCTCTTGCTTGAGGTAATTAGCCAAATGCGCATAGCCGCCCGTTTTGCGGTACACGGCCTGTTCATTCTCCCAAAAGAGTTCATCGTGGGGGTGGACTTGACAGTGCACATCAGTGGTTTGAAGGATGGCTACGGTAGCATTGCCGCTGCCGTCGCCTTGATTGCCCGAATGGCTTCCAGTGTCCTCGTTGGAGGCGTCGTCTAAGAGGGTTTGCAAGCCTTTAAAGGCGGCTACAGAGCCCAGTGCACCGGCACCAAGCAAGAAGGATCTGCGTTTCATCGTATGAGGTTCGTATCGTTCGTATAAAGGGAAACTGCTCAGGGTTGACCGTTGGCCATGGATTCGAGTTTGGCTTTAATCGGGCCAAAGGGGCCAAACTTGTGCTGCTCTTCCGTGAATCCATCCGCATAGGGCCCAAAGGGGTGATCAAAGGGTTTTTTTGAAATATCTGGCCAGTCGTCCGAAAGATCTTTGCGCGGACGCGGCTGTGTGTTGACCCAGGCCGCCACATCCCACGCTTCCTCATCCGTCAAGTCCGGGTCATCATGGTTGATGCCCAAGGGCATATTCCACTTCACGTATTTGGCGAAATTGGACATCCGGTACAAGCCCGCACCATCGTTGTAGGACAAGGGGCCCCACAAAGGTGGATAAGTATAGACCCCCTGCGCGTCCTTTAAACCTTGGCCATCTGCCTGGTGGCAGGAAACGCATTTTTCTTCGTAGACCATCTTCCCATGGACTGGGTCAATGGGGCGATTGAGAAACGTGAGCTCCTTGAATCCTGAACCCGCCGGCTTCTCCCCTTTGGGCACGTCCTTGCCCAAAAACTGAATGTAGGCCGCCATGGCTTGCATTTCTGGGGAGTCTTTGTCCAGTGCCGTGCCGTTTAAGCTGCGTTCGAAGCAGTCGTTGATGCGTTTGTACACATCTTCGACTTGGCCGGAGCGCGCACGCATCTTGGGATAGGTCGCAGCGACGCGGGAGTAATTGTTTCCAAACACTTTGGTCCCAGCATCGAGGTGGCAATTCTGGCAATTCAAGCCATTGGTCTTATTCGCTTCGATGGCCCCCTCAGGACCAAAATATTCCGCGGTGTGCGCCACCAACTCTTTGCCGTAAAGTAGCTGAGCCCGCTGCGCCGAATCTCCAACCGCCATGATATCGGGGGCTGTCCAAAAGGCCTCCACCTCTTCATTCGGCAACCCTGAAGGGGCGGACGTATTCACCTCTGCACTTGACTTTGCGAGCCATGCGCTCCACCACCCTTGAGGCTGAGTGAAGTACGCGATGTACCCCAGAAGCATCAGACAGAAGAGCGTCAGAAACCCCGCCAAGGCCAGTAGCTGCCGAAGCAGCTTTTGGTACGCTACAGGGATAGGCGATTCAGGCGATTTCATGGGCGATTAGTGGGGAAGCTTATCCCGCAAAACACCGTATGCATAGGTTCCCAACACGGCAAAAAACAGAACGACCAACATCGAGGTCACACCGTAACCAACATTGACCACAATGGGACCGGGGCAAGCGCCACTCAGGGCCCAACCCAAACCGAAAAGGGTTCCGCCGAGGATAGACTTCAGCATTTTAGGCTCCTTGGCGGCAAACTCAATGGGTTGGCCGCTCAGGTCTTTGAGATTGAATTTCTTGATCAAGAATACGCCTATCACGCCGAGCACGACGGCCGTTCCGATGATTCCATACATGTGGAAGGATTGGAAGCGAAACATTTCTTGAATGCGGTACCAAGACATCGCCTCGGATTGGGCCATGATGATCCCAAAAATGGTTCCGGCCAAAAGGAATTTGAAAAATTTCATAGGACGTGTCGTTTTAGTAGATGTATGGGAAAAGAAGGTGCGTCATCACGAGGCCCCCGATAAAGAAGCCGATGACTGCCACCAAGGAGGGCAACTGCAAGTTGGAGAGTCCCGAAATGGCATGCCCCGAGGTGCAACCCCCGGCATAGCGGGTACCAAAACCTACAAGAAATCCCCCTACAGCTAGGACCAAGAATCCTTTGAGCGTCATGAGTGAACCCCACGAAAAGACCTCTTCGGGCTGCATTCCCGTAGGAGCTGCAAAGCCTAGCGCGTCTAGATCCCGAAGGGTGGCTTCTGAGAGATCAACGGCGATTCCTCCGTGCATAAACTGGTAGGAAATCCAACCGCCCAGCGCGGCCCCTACCAAGAAAGTCAAGTTCCAGGTATTCTCTTTCCAGTCAAAATCAAAAAACTTGACACGGCGTCCAAATGTCATAGCACAGATCGTGCGCAGATTGGAAGAAAAGCCAAAGGATTTCCCAAAAAAGATCAGGGAAAACATCACCGCGGAGATCATGGCACCAGAAAACCACCAAGGCCAGGGATTCAGTAAAAAATCAATCATGTTCGTTGCGTGTTAAGGTTTGTATTAGGTTGTTCTAAAGTAGGACCCAAAAGCGGGCAAGAAGGTGATGTTGGTCACACGGACAAGTTCCGGTGCCGCATTAAAACAAAACTAAAGGCCTGGACTCCTCCACTTGGGGTATGGTGGATGGGTTCATCGGATTGAATGAGGACATAGTCTTCGCGAAATAACGCAGCCAAGGACTCTGGGCTGTAGCGCCGAACGGGAAGTCCACTGCATTTTTCGGGGCCCTTGGTACTGAATGTGCCGATCAACAGATAGTCGGGAGCCATTTTTTGAAGATTGCGCACATAGCCCTCCACTTCTGCCGGGTCTGTGAGAAAGTGAAAAACTGCCCGATCATGCCAAAGCCCAATGGGTCGTTCCATGTTGTACTGCAAGACATCGCAGACGCGATATTGAATGGCCTCCCTTGCTTCCGGACTGCGCAGTTCACTTTTGGCTTGCGCCATGGCCCGCATAGAAATATCAAAGACCTCGATGCACGTATGTCCTGCCTCAACCAAGCATTCCGCCAAAGCGGAGCGACCTCCACCGCTGTCTACAATGCATGCCTTTGGATCCAATGGCAGTGTACGTATCCAGGAGAGGCTCGGCTCGGGGGATTCTTGGGTCCAAGAAACGTCACCAGGTGTCTTCGACTGATAAATCTGCTCCCAGTGCTGGCGAATTGTTTGGGCTTCAATCATATATCAAACTTGGGGCTAGTCTTCGAAATGCATCGTGATACAGGTCACATTTGTACTTTCAAGCGATGAATCTGCTCCCCTACACCCAACCCGCCGAATCCCGAATTGGTCACGTTCACCTGAAAGTCAGTGATTTGGACCGATCGATTGCATTTTATGAAGAGGTGATGGGTTACACTTTAACCCAACGTTTTGGGACGCAGGCTGCTTTTTTATCCGCAGGTGGGTACCACCACCACATTGGGTTGAATACCTGGGAGAGCCGAGGCGGAGCCCCTGCTCCTAGCGGCCATCCGGGCCTTTACCACGCGGCCATATTGGTGCCCACCCGGGAAGACTTAGCCGAATTTCTGCGGCACACTATCGCACTGGGCTATCCCTTGGAGGGGGCTGCCGATCACGGCGTATCCCATGCACTGTATCTGCGGGACCCGGATCAAAATGGGCTGGAAGTCTATTGGGATGTGCCGGAAGCACTCTGGCCCCGGGATGCGGCTGGCGCGCTTCAAATGTTTTCGAAGGGCTTGGATCTTCAAGCCTTGGCAGCCTTAGGCCTGCCCGCCTGAAGTTGCGCCGCCTGAACGGGGTCCTTTATTGTGGGACTTGCCTCCACGGAATCCCCCTGATTTGCCTCCACTTCGGCCGCTTGATGCGCCTCCACCAGGTCGATTCGGTCCTCCAGAACGTCCGCCACGGCCGGCACCGCGGCCATTTGGGTTCCATTCGGGGGCCTCTCCAAGGTGCTCGGGCGGGCTCAACTTCTCAAAGTCACGCTCAATCAAGCGTTCAATCTTGGTGAGCTTGTACATGTCTTCGGGACAGACGAACGTAATGGCCATTCCCTCCGTTTTTGCGCGGGCGGTGCGGCCAATGCGGTGGACATAGTCTTCCGCATCGTTGGGAACATCGTAGTTGATGACCAGGTCAATGCCTTTGATGTCAATGCCGCGGCTCATGACATCCGTAGCCACCATAATTCGGGTACGTCCCGCCTTGAAGGCACTTAGGGCCTTCTCCCGAGCATCTTGCTCGTAGTCCGACGACATGCCTTGCACCGAATAGTTGCGTTGGGCCAGCTTCCGTGTGAGTTGTTCCACCTTGCGCTTGGTGGAGCAGAAAATAATAATGCTCGTAAATCCGTCTTTGTCCTTCAACAAATGCTGGGTCAAGCCGATCTTTTGCTCTTCGTGGGCCAAATAAATTTGTTGGGTGACCCCTTCGGCGGGCTTGGAAATGGCGACAGAAATTTCTGCGGGGTCGCTGAGGATTTCTTTGGCCAAATTTCGAATCTTTGGCGCCATCGTGGCTGAAAACATCAGGCTCTGACGTTGTGCCGGCAATGTTTTGATGATGCGAATGATGTCATCGTAAAAGCCAATGTCTAGCATGCGGTCTGCTTCATCCAAAATCAAGTGCTTGACCTCAGAAAAGTCCACATTGCCTTGCTCCATGTGTGAAAGCAAACGGCCCGGCGTGGCAATAATGATGTCGGCGCCGCCTTTTAGGGCCACGGCTTCTTGATCCCAAGCTACCCCATCTCCTCCGCCATAGACCGCATGGCAGGTCGCCTGCGCAAAGTAGGCCAAGCCCTGAATCTGGTGGTCAATTTGAATGGCCAATTCCCGTGTTGGGCAAAGGATCAAGGTTTGCACCCCGCCTACCGCACTTTCTGAAATGTGATTCAATATAGGGAGGACAAAGGCCGCCGTTTTTCCGGTGCCCGTTTGTGCGCAGCCGATGACGTCGCGTCCTTCGAGGATAAGGGGGATGGCTTTGTCTTGAATTTCGGTCGCATCCTCAAAATTCATGTAGTAGAGGGCATCTAAGAGGGCGTCGTTGAGACCAAAATCTGTAAACTTCATCGCTGGTGTAGGAGCTATTGCGCGTCATGCCGCCCGGTGCGGCGTCGCAAAGGTAGCGCTTTGTCGCCCGCCTTGGGGGGCTGCACATGCGTAGCCAGCATACATTGGGCCTCTGCGCGGGCCTCCGGTGTTTTTTTACCCGGCATACGGCCTGTCAATCGGATAAAAAAAAGGGGCCACATCGCTGCGGCCCCTTCTGCTTTGCATCCGTGGGATTATTCACGAATCAATTTGAGCGTTTGGGTTCCATGGTCCGTTTCAACACGAACAATGTAGGAGCCACCAGGCCACAAGTGCGAAGGCAGTTCAACCTCACGGGCAGCTGCAACCGTTGACTCATAGATTGGGCGTCCCAAAATGTCCATAACGACCACTTGATTGATTTTTGCGCCCTCTACACGAATGTAGGCGGCCCCCGACGTAGGATTCGGGCTCATCGCGACAGACATAGTCATCGGTTCATCTTGGCCAACTGAATACCCAACGGCATTCATCGCGTTGGCGACACGAGGCATCGTAAAGGCCATTACCGTATCGATGTACACTAGGGACTGCGCCTTGATGTTCGGATTGGTTTCATTCGCCGTCAGCGGATCGTTTCCATCCCACCAATCCCATGGGTTGGCGTTGATGCGGAAAGGCATCGTAGCATTCGGGGGAAGCATATTGAAGGTGTAGATATTCTCTTGGTTCCCGATGTTATGGGGATTGGAGCGTGCCTTTGCGGAATACGGGTCCATTAAGGAGGAGGCATTCAAGACACTGTTGTTGCCAAACGTATTGGCGATTTTGACCGCAGTATGACTACCGGCGACTTCAACAACTGGAAAGAAGGTTCCCGCAATGGGAACGTTCACCATTCCTCGGTAATAGGGCGCAAAGAAGTCGTAGCGGCTATGAAAGGACACCATTGGGGCGTCACCCTGAGCGACCCACGCCGAGTCTCCCAATGCGCCACCCAAGTTGATGACCAAATTCACATTATGTGGAATCCCTGCATACAAGGGAATATTCCGTCCCGGCTGATTCTGGTCCACCAAGGGTAATCCGGTAACAGGGTGTGTGCCAATAATGGTTGCTTCCCCGCCATATCCGTCCCAGTCACCGACCACTGCGGTATCTATATAGGGGTCACCGGCACTGACAGCGTTTCCGAAGATGCCTGTTCCCGCCGCAGAATATTGGAATTTCGTGGGGCTGGCCACTTCAGAATAATTGTCTATCGAGGCATAGGCCAAGGAGATGTATCCACCTGATCCAACACCCATCAGAGAAATAAAGTTGGGGTCTACGCGGTATGGGTCACCAAAAACGATTTTCGATGCGCGAATGGAGCGCACGCCCACTTTGGCGTCTTGAACCGCGTTGTATACGGCTAAGAGGTTCGTGCCACGTCGTAAATCCAGGTTGGTCGAGTTCGCCAACCAACCCAGTCGGTAGGAGGCCGAAAAGACCACAAAACCGCGACGAGCAAAGCGGTTGGCGATTTCTGTAATGGCCGAGTCTTTGCGCGAGCCCATGGGTGAAGCCAAGCCTTGAGGCAAAAAGGAGCCCGTATGAAGAAGTACAATGACCGGGCGTGATGCGACCGCATCGACTGCCGTATCCGGCATATAAATGTCCGCATACATGGGGATAACCATTGGGCCACCCATGGCCGCAGGCACGTATTGGCTAAAATTGTAGCCGTAGGCCACATCTGGAATGTGGGTAATTTGGGAAGAAGTGAACACTTCATCCAGGTAGCGCTGTTGGGCTGAAGCACTTCCTACCACGAGGAAGCTCAAGGCCGTGGCGAGTAAAAAGGAGTAGGTTTTTCTCATAATATTAGTTGTGTTTGAGAAGGTAATTTACGATAACAAAATGAAAGTTAGAAACTTACTGTCGCACTTAGGTAAATTAAGCGCCCCACAGCGGGACCGCCATACACTTGAACCACCTTGCGATTGAGGACATTGCTTGCACCCAACTTGATGGTCCTGTCCCCTTCATTGTTCGTCCATGTCACCTGTGCATCGGTTAATCGGTAACTCGGAATGGCCCCAGTGAATTGGGGAGAGCCTTCAAAAACAAATCCCTCGACCCATTTGTGGCTAATTAAGTAACCAACACTCCCCTGCCGAATTTTCCAGTCCAAATCCCGTGCAGAAAAGGACAGGTTGTATTTGTGTTCTGGTGTATTGTAGGCCGGAATGATGGGGTCATCGGCCCCAGCATTTAATACGTTCCAGCTGTAATTTCCCGCCAAGGTGTAGCGCTTGAAGTAATAATTCGCCCCGACGCTAAAGCCTTGTGTTGTCACGGTTTGTACCGCGTTGGATGCGATTCGGTAAGCCTGGGCCGATTTTAAACGATCGGCCGCGCTACCGCCCGGATCATCTTCGATCTTCAGGGCGACATGGTATCCGATAAAATCATCGTACCAACTGTAGTAATAGGTGGCGTCGACATAGATTTTTTCCCACCATGTATCCCGGTATCCGACCTCCACGCTCTTCACTTTTTCGGGCCGAACCCCGGCGATCGAATAATAATCCCACACCCAACTTGCGCGCGCTTGCGGCGAGCCGGCAAGGAAATCAGACACATGGTCAATGGTCACCAAAGAATCATAGCCGTTCAAATTTCCCAAGAGCAGGGCGCGTCCAACATTGTAGTAGAGGTATTGATCCTGTAGGGTCGGATTTCGGATTGCCGATGTGAGCCCTACACGCCAAACGGCATGGTCGTTGGGTTTGTACACCATGGAAACAGCGGGGGAAATCAACCATCGGAAGTTTTGGTTCTTGTCCACGCGGATGGATGCATTCCACAAGAGTTTTTCCGTTTCTTTCTTGTGTCCCGCAAACAAGCCAACTTCTTGCACCCGAAGTTGCACATTCCCTGTGTCGCTAAAGATGGTACCACGTGAGTTCGGTGCAAAGCGGCGATAGTTTCCGCCCACATAGAGGTTCCCCCAGGTCCCCATATCAAGGTTACGCTGGCCTTGAATATGGGCTAGTGAAGACCGGTCAAAAAACTGGCTACCCCCTTCATGGAACGGGGTGGTGATGATTTTCTGTTTGAGTGCCTCAAAGGCTGCTGTTCCGGGAATCAACGTGCTATCGGGATCATAGGCCCCATTGATCCACCCTCGATTGCTCTCATGGAAGGAGGCAAATGCATCGGGATACATGGCCCACATTTGAGCCATTTGGTCACTAAATTCCTGATTGGGTAGGGACTCAGACGGGTAGCCCGCCAAGGCCTTGACTTTCGACTTTTGGAAAATGTTCCAAAAAGATCGGTATTGATTGGCCCAAAAGCCTTCATGGAGCACCGAATCCTGCATGCGCAGTGCGGTGAAGTACGCATCATAGGTATTCCCGGCATCCTCGTGTGTGGTGTAGGCTCGAATGAACCAGTCATCCTTTTGGCGAATCTCGATGCGGTTTTGAAGGAACAAAATGTCCTTGAGGCTAAAGCGGTTATCGCCTTGGTATACCGTCGTTCCGCTACCAAAATTGAGGCTATAAATCGTTTCTAAACCGGTTTTTGTACGGTAGTGAATGGCTGTGGCTACTTTGAGGTTCTTGGTGTTGTAATCTACCAGGGCCTCTTCCTCGATGCCCCGGCGATGGTACGTGCCAATCCCGGCATAGGTTTTCACATCTCCGCCGTCGTCGTGCGCTATTTCGTCTCCATAGCGGTTGACTGCATCGTAGCCTCCGGGGTTGGTGGCGGCACTTTTGGAACCATCGGTTGGATTCATGTTGGTCGCCTCCCAATCATTCACGCCCAATGCATAGACATTCAACTTCAGTGCCCAAGAGGGTGACCCATCGGGACGCTTGTAGGCCTCTGCCCAACGAAAGGCAACCTCACGCAGTGCTCTTTCTCCTACCTTGATTTGAAAAGTACTTCCTGGCGTGAGATAGGGATCCCGGGTTTGGATGGCAATCACCCCATTGAATGCGGATGGACCATAGAGTGCCCCGGCAGCCCCTGAAATAATGTCCACATTTTGCACGTCTAGCTCGCTGGCGCCCAAGAAATTGCCCAAGGAAAAATTCAGGCCCGGCGCCTGGTTGTCCACGCCATCAATGACTTGAAGGCTTCGAACGGGACTGGTGCTATTAAATCCTCGGGTGTTGATGATTTTAAAGCCAATGCTCGCAGAGGTCAAATCCACCCCCTTCATATTCCCTAGCGCCTCATAAAAGCTGGGGGCGGCTGCCTCGCGAATACTAATGAGGTCGAGGGCTTCCACCGAAATGGGGGATTGCTTTTGTTTTTCGCTGATTTTTGACGCGACGATCAAGGCATCTTCCAAGACCACAGCACTTGGAGAGAGGGCGATTTCCAACTTCGCCGCGTTTTCTTTCACTTGAACACGGCGTGTTTCGTAGCCAAAGGCAGACACCACGATTTCCGTGGGCCAAGAATTGACGGGAATTTGAAAACGGCCATTCGGATCCGACACCACTTTGGCCCCATTTGGGATTTCAACCAAAGCATTGGGCACGAGTTCACGGCTTCCTTTCTCCAGTATGATGCCCGCGAGATTCTGAGCTTTTACTTGGAGGGTAAGCCCAAAAAGGATGAGGAGTTTGATGGCAATGCGCTTATGCATAGGTCCCTATTTTCGTTTATACCAATCTAGGCAAAATTGTTGAAGCACTCCTTTTATGACCAACCGGCGCCTGGTAACGAACGATTTTTATTAAAGCGAGTCGGGATCTTTTGGGACTTTCCGTTGAACCGCACCAAACTAATTCGTTGAGAGCACCTTGTTGCAGATTTCTCCAAAACTTTAGATGAATATGCAATTTTTGCCATTTGATTAGATGTTTTGATGAATACGTTTAGATGTACGTTAGAATGAACCTTTCAAAAACCACATTTGGCCCGGAGAAGGTGCTTGTTGTTTACAATACAATGTTCGAAAAGATCTCATACATATTCTACGCAGCCTAATTGGAGCACGCATGAAAAACGGATATCTTCTCCTCTTACTCCTGCTGTCCCTACTTGTTCAAGCGCAGGTTGTAGTCAAGAAAATTGAACCATCCCCTAATGCCCAATCTACGGGGTCCACTCTCCAAAACAATTCCAAGCTTCGATCCATGAGCTTTGGCCTTACGACCACCCTCATGCTCCTTTATGGCCTTGATGATCTGGCCCTCATTGAATCGACTTGTCTTCATTACCCCAAAAATCAAAAATTATCCTTTTCATTGTTTTCGAATTACGGGGGGAATACAATCCAACAAAACCAGATGAACCTGTTATGAAAATATTTTGCATCACTTAAAATAAGATAACGTT
>Ga0208927_1000370_pt1 | contig 11181 bp, 10 predicted proteins | sample Colrivmet1546C02_FD_187640 | JGI IMG/M metagenome (GOLD analysis project Ga0208927, IMG submission 187640) | Estuarine microbial communities from the Columbia River estuary - metaG 1546C-02 (SPAdes) (version 2) | ecosystem: Environmental > Aquatic > Marine > Intertidal zone > Estuary | place...
GTCTGAAATGATGTTGGATTTTATGGCTTTATTTTACTTGGTGTTCGCCTTTTTTAAATTATTGGATTTAAAGGGCTTTCCAGCAAGTTTTGCCATGTACGATCCTATTGCCAAGCGGCTTTCTTTTTATGGAAAAATATATCCTTTTATAGAGCTGGCATTGGGGGTGTTGCTTTTAATGAGAATAGGGGTGTTCCAAGTATTGGTCATTACTTTAATTATTTTAGGGGCCACTACGATTGGGGTAGTACAATCTCTTTTAAGTAAGCAGCAAATCCAATGTGCTTGCTTGGGAACTGCGTTGAAGCTACCCATGACACAGGCTACTTTTATTGAAAATGCAATAATGATTGCTATGGCCTTGGCCATGCTTGTTTAGCGTATTCTCTGATTTTTTAAAATAAAAAACCCCCTTTGGACGTCCAAAGGGGGTTTTTATATGGTATTAAAACATTACATCATGCCTGGCATTCCGCCGCCGCCCATTGCTGGTCCAGCGTGAGAATGACCGCTTTCTTCTTTAATGTCAGTCAAAGCACATTCTGTAGTTAAGATCATTCCAGCAACTGAGGCAGCATTTTCTAAGGCCACTCTAGTTACTTTCTTAGGATCTATAATTCCTGCTTTAAGCATGTTGGTATAGGTTTCTGTTTTGGCGTCATATCCAAAATCTGCTTTACCTTCCATTACCTTAGAAACCACAACAGAACCTTCTCCTCCAGCGTTTTCAACAATGGTTCTCAGTGGTGCTTCAATAGCTCTGGCCACAATTTGAATTCCGGTTTCCTCGTCTGGATTAAGTGCTTTAATTTTAGACAATGCAGATTTAGCCCTCACTAAAGCTACACCACCACCAGCTACAATACCTTCTTCTACCGCTGCTCTTGTAGCGTGAAGGGCGTCGTCTACGCGGTCTTTTTTCTCTTTCATTTCTACTTCAGAAGCCGCACCTACATAAAGTACCGCTACCCCTCCAGCTAATTTAGCGAGACGCTCTTGAAGCTTCTCACGGTCATAGTCAGAAGTAGTAGATTCAATTTGTGCTTTAATTTGGTTGACCCTTGTCTTGATGTTGTTTTTATCACCAGCACCATTTACAACTGTCGTATTGTCTTTGTCTATGGTTATTTTTTCAGAAGTCCCTAACATATCCATAGTGACATTTTCTAAAGAGAAGCCGCGTTCTTCTGAAATAACAGTTCCTCCAGTTAGAATTGCAATGTCTTCTAACATGGCTTTTCTTCTGTCTCCAAAACCTGGCGCTTTTACTGCAGCAATTTTAAGTGACCCCCTTAATTTATTAACCACTAAAGTAGCCAATGCTTCTCCGTCTACATCTTCTGCAATGATCAATAATGGTTTTCCAGATTGTGCTACAGGCTCTAATACAGGGAGTAAATCCTTCATAGCAGAGATTTTCTTGTCGAACAACAAGATATAAGGGCTTTCTAGTTCTACAACCATCTTCTCTGAATCAGTCACAAAGTATGGCGATAAGTAACCCCTGTCGAATTGCATACCTTCCACAACATCTACATAAGTATCTGTGCCTTTAGCTTCTTCTACAGTAATTACACCTTCTTTTCCCACTTTGCCGAATGCCTGCGCGATGAGGTCCCCAATAGTTTCGTCATTGTTGGCAGAAATAGAAGCTACTTGCTTGATCATCTCTGAAGAGTCTCCTACTTTTTTTGATTGCTTGGCAAGGTCTTCTACAATAGCTTCTACCGCTTTGTCAATACCTCTTTTTAAATCCATTGGATTTGCTCCAGCAGCAACATTTTTTAAGCCTTCCTTAACGATGGATTGTGCCAATACAGTTGCAGTGGTAGTTCCATCTCCTGCGAGGTCATTGGTTTTAGAAGCAACTTCTTTTACCATTTGAGCACCCATATTTTCTAAAGGGTCTGCCAATTCAATTTCTTTAGCAACCGTAACCCCGTCTTTTGTTACGTAAGGGGCTCCAAATGATTTGCTAATAATTACATTTCTGCCTTTTGGGCCTAAAGTTACTTTTACTGCATTTGCAAGTGCGTCTACCCCTCTTTTAAGGCCATCTCTTGCATCTATATCAAATTTAATGTCTTTTGCCATGATTTCTTTTTCGTTTCTAATTAAACAATTGCTAAAATGTCGCTTTCTCGCATCATAATATAATCTGCGCCTTCTAGCTTAAGTTCTGTACCTGCATATTTTCCGTACAGTACAGTGTCTCCAACTTTTACGGTCATTTTTTCATCTTTGGTGCCAGGACCAACCGCGACTACTTTACCGTTTTGTGGTTTTTCTTTAGCAGTGTCTGGTATGTATATTCCAGAAGCTGTTTTGGTTTCAGCGGCCATAGGGGCAATCAGTACCCTGTCTGCCAATGGTTTAATGTTAATTTTAGCCATAATATGATTATTTAGATAATTTAATTTTATGCACAACTAGTGTCATAAATTGTGCCAATTCAGTTTTATGACAAAACCGTAAAAAAAAATGCCAGCTTGTCATAAGCTGGCATTTTAAATATCTTAAAAAAGACCTTTTGTCTTTCAGGGTATTACTCTTGAGTATCTTCTGATTTTGCTGGAACCTCTAAAGTTTCCACAGGAACTTCAACAGCTTCTTCAAGGAGTACTTCTGGAGCTGCAGTATTAATTTCAGTATCTAAAAGTTTAGAATCTGCACCCGCGTAATTGCCTTTTAAAGCTACGTTTGAAAGTAAAATTAAAACAATTAAAAGCGTGGCAAGTGTCCAAGTACTCTTGTCTAAAAAGTCGCCTGTTTTTTTAACGCCACCAACTACTTGGCTTGAACCTCCTCCTAATGAAGAAGACAATCCGCCACCTTTAGGGTTTTGGACCATAATAACAAGCATTAGTAAAACACTAACAATAAGGATCAGGATTAGAAATATGGTAAATGTACTCATGACTATAAATTCTCTTTAATTAATTTTTGTACCACTTTAATTTGGCTTGCAAAGAAACTATTTTTTTCTGGATATTTCAAACTTAATATTTTATAGGCTTGAAGGGCTTTTTTATATTTTTTTTGCTCTAAGTAAACCCTGGCTAGTGTTTCTGTCATTAACGCTTCCTTGTTTATTTTCTGAGCGTCTTTAATCGTTATTTCTTCTGGGTTTGTCAAAGGAGTACTCATCTTAGGGTTTGTGGCTATAAAGGCATTAATTTGTGCCATTTTAGCTGCTTTTTTGGGCGTATCGGAGGTTTTTACAATGCTTGTTTCAGTTTTGTTCTCAACAGAATTTTTAGCACTCAATTGCAGCCACTCTTCAAAAGAATATCGATCATTTTTGTTAAATTCTAGTGGTTTACCGAGCTCAAGGGAAGAAAAGTTTGCTTCTTTGACTTGCTGAGAGTCGTTTTTTTTATCCGAAGTTTGTTCCGTGTAATCTTCTTCAGTATATTTTTGAGTAATAGTGGGTATTTCCGATGGTTCTGCGCCTTGTTTTGCTAGGTCTGTTTCTTTAGAAAGCGAGGTTTGAGGCGCTTTCTTCACTTTTGTCTGGCTGTTAAAAGCTTCTTGTGTGATTATTTCAAAAAGCCAAGAGCGATCCGAGGTGTAGGCAGCATGTTTTTTTAGGGCGGCGTTGTATTTAAAGCTATTAGCGTTTTTTAAGCCTATTAATTCCATTCCTCTGGCTGCCTGAAAATAAGGGTAAGTTTCCACAATCTGTCGCAATGCAGACAGGTCTGACTCTTGTATTATTTCCAAAGGTTTTTCTAATAGATCTGTAAAGCGACTTACTTGCATGTGGCTAATATAAGGAGTTCCCTTTAAATAGTTGTCTATGGTTTACCAGTCTGCTAGAGAGGCACTAAATATATCCTGGAGTATCCTTTCAAATATGGCATCAAAAGCGTCATTCTTGACACTGTCTAGCATGGAATCTGCTGGGTAGTCATAAAAAAACGAAAATCTTTTTTCAAAATCTGCGTCTTCTTTGGTCGTGTTGAAAAAACGCACATTAATACCTATAGTTAACCTGTTTTGAGCCGCAGTTTGTTGGGCAGTTGCAGACATTGGAGATACCCTGAACTCTACAATTTCCCCCTCATAAATAAGATCTCCGTTGGTATTTGTGAGGTCTAGACTGGTTTGATTTTGTATGAAATCTTGCAATGCTAGGGTAAAAGTATTGTCTAAGCCAGGTTCTATGGTAGAGCCTGGATTGTCTGAGGCGTAGTTTTGAAAAAAGTTTACCTGAAATGTTTTAGCTGTACCCACATTCCCTCCTGTGAAATTGTAAATTCCACAGCCGTTTAGTGTTAGTGCAATGATTATGATTAGGGCTATTTTAATTTCTAACCTAAAAGTTTTAAATGTATAATGGCGCATTAGAGGTTGTATTGTTTGATTTTTCTGTAAAGTGTTCTTTCTGAGATACCTAACTCGGATGCTGCTAATTTTCTTTTCCCTTTATTGCGATCTAAGGCTTTAATAATGAGCTCAATTTCTTTGTCATGTAAAGATAGGGTTTCTTCTTCTTCAATTTCTTCTGCAAAATGGTACTTGTCGGAAGGATTTGAATCAGGCATATGGTCTTTTTCAGAAGCACTGTTTTGAATGGCTAATATTGATTTAGAGGGAAGGGGTTCATAATCATTGTCTGAAACCGCCTCGTCGTCATAATTGTCCTCATTTTCTTGATAAGAGGAAAGTGCTTCTAATTGCGTGGATTTTTGAGACTCATTACCGTATATTTTTCTAATGAGGTTGTCGTTTTCTTTTTGTACTGAAGCACCATCTTTTCCTTTTAGCAATTCTAAAGTCAGTTTTTTCAAGTCGTTGAGGTCTCCTTTCATGTCAAAGAGTACCTTATACAGTATTTCTCTTTCATTGGAGAAATCACTAGATTGTTTTTCAGATCCAATGACTGCAGGCAATTGGCTGCTGTGCACCTGTGGGAGGTAGGATTGTAGGGTTTTGACATTTACTTCTCTTGAAGATTCCAATACAGATATTTGTTCCGCAATGTTTCGGAGTTGTCTAATGTTGCCTGGCCACCTGTATTTTATGAGCATTTGAACCGCTTCCTCTGAAAGTCGAATGGTAGGCATCTTATATTTTTGTCCAAAGTCCGATGCAAATTTTCTAAATAAAAGATGGATGTCTTCTTTTCTAGTGCGCAATGGAGGAACCCCTATCTCAATAGTGCTTAATCGGTAATAAAGGTCTTCTCTGAATTTGCCTTCTTGAATGGCTTTGGTCATTTCTACGTTGGTAGCAGCGACTATTCTTACATTGGTTTTTTGGACTTGTGAGGACCCTACTTTTAAGAATTCTCCATTTTCTAGTACCCTAAGGAGTCTCACTTGTGTGGTTAAAGGCAATTCTCCTACTTCATCTAAAAAAATAGTTCCACCATCTGCCACTTCAAAGTAGCCACTTCTGGTTGCTGTTGCGCCTGTAAAAGCGCCTTTTTCATGACCAAAAAGTTCACTATCTATGGTGCCTTCTGGAATAGCTCCGCAGTTTACGGCAATGTATTTTGAGTGTTTTCTGTGGGAAAGTCCGTGAATGATTTTTGGAATAGATTCTTTTCCTACCCCACTTTCTCCTGTAACCAATACGGAGATATCTGTAGGGGCTACCTGAATAGCTTTCTCCAATGACCTATTTAATGTAGGGTCATTTCCAATAATTTCAAATCGTTGTTTAATGGCTTGCAAGTTTTCCATTATGATGAAAGTTTGGTGTGTGAAATGGCTTTTCCTAATAAGGTTCCGGAGGTGCAATCTGTAATTTTTACTGCAACTAGGTCACCAATTTTATAAGTTTCTCTTGGAAATACCACTACGGCATTGTAGTTGTTTCTTCCCATGAGGTCTTTCTCTGATTTTTTAGATACCCCCTCTACCAACACGGTTTCAATTTTACCTATCCTATTTTGAGTGTGCATGGCAGCATGTTTGCGTTGGACGGCTATGACTTCTGCAAGTCTTTTGCTTTTTAAGGTTTCCGGGATATTGTCTGCTAAGTTTTTTCCAGCTGCAGTTCCTGGCCTGTCTGAGTAGGAGTACATATAACCGAAATCATATTTTACATATTCCATAAGGTTTAGTGTGTCCTTGTGGTCTTCTTCGGTTTCATTGGGGAACCCAATAATCATATCTTGAGAAATAGCACAGTCAGGGATTATAGCCCTAATATTGTCTATAAGAGCCATATATTCTTCTCTAGTGTGTTGGCGGTTCATGGCTTTTAGAATACGGTTACTTCCGCTTTGTACGGGCAAGTGAATGTGCTTGCAAATATTTGAATGTGCCGCCATGGTTCTAACCACATCCAAGGTCATGTCCTGTGGATTTGAAGTGGAAAAACGAATTCTCATTTCAGGAAACTTTAGCGCTACTTTTTCTAACAACTGTGAAAAATTTACTGCTGTAGCCTGAGCCATTTGGGTGGCTTTATTAAAATCTTTTTTTAAACCACCTCCGTACCAAAGGTAGCTGTCTACATTCTGCCCTAAAAGGGTCATTTCTTTATAGCCTTTGTCCCAGAGGTCCTGTATTTCTGTAAGTATGGAAAGTGGGTCTCTGGATCTTTCTCTCCCCCTTGTAAATGGGACTACGCAAAAAGTACACATATTGTCACAGCCTCTTGTAATGGAAACAAAAGCGGTAATTTTATTGCTGGCCAGTCTCACAGGAGCAATGTCCCCATAGGTTTCCTCTTTTGATAAAATCACATTGACGGCATTTCTTCCAGCCTCCACTTCTTTAAGTAAATTAGGAATGTCTTTATAGGCATCTGGGCCTACTACCATATCTACAATTTTGGCCTCTTCGAGTAGCTTTGTTTTGAGTCTTTCTGCCATACACCCTAACACCCCTACTTTCATTTGTGGGTTGCTGCGTTTCACGGCCTGAAATTTCTCTAAGCGTTTTCTCACGGTTTGTTCCGCCTTATCTCTAATGGAGCAAGTATTGATCAGCACAAGGTCTGCTTCTTCTAATACCTCTGTGGTGTGATACCCCTCAGCGGCTAATATTGACGCAACTACTTCGGAATCTGAAAAATTCATGGCGCAACCATAACTTTCTATATAAAGTTTTTTTGCGTTTGAGCCTTGAAGGTTTAGCTTCAATGCGGTTCCTTGTATGTTTGGATCAATAGTTTTTTCCATAGGGGAGTAAGCGGTATTTAAAATGGTTTACAAAGATAGTACTAAATTCAAATTAGTGACATTTTGTCATGGATTTTTTGGTCCTTAGTAGGGCTTTATTTAAAGGTGCTATTCAAAACAGATATGACTGAGACCGGTTAAAATAAAAAAATTGACCTACTTTTGTTTCCATAAATACGATCAATGGCAAAGAATTTAGTAATTGTAGAGTCCCCGGCAAAAGCCAAAACCATAGAAAAATTTTTAGGACCAGATTTTAAAGTAGCCTCTAGTTATGGGCATATTGCAGATCTTCCGTCCAAGGAATTGGGGGTAGCAGTGGATGATGATTTTGAAGCAAAATATATAGTTTCCTCCGATAAAAAAGCATTGGTAAAACAATTACAAGTATTGGCCAATAAAGCAGAGATCATTTGGTTGGCTAGTGATGAGGACCGAGAAGGAGAGGCTATTTCTTGGCATTTGTCAGAAACTTTGAAATTAGATAAAGCCAAAACCAAGAGGATTGTATTTAACTCTATTACAAAATCTGCGGTGCAGCATGCGATTCAAAACCCTAGAGAGATAGATTACAATCTTGTCAATGCACAGCAAGCCAGGCGTGTTTTAGATCGTTTGGTAGGTTATGAATTGTCTCCTGTGTTGTGGAAAAAAATTAAGCCAGGACTTTCTGCAGGAAGGGTTCAATCCGTTGCTGTAAGACTTATTGTAGAGAGAGAAAGAGAGATTGACTCATTTAATCCTGAAGCTTCCTTTAAAATTACGGCCCAATTCAAGACCCAGGCTGGGGTATTGTTTTCTGCAAAAATATACAAGACCTTTGCTGACCAAGGGGCTGGATCTGCCTTTTTAAATCAAAATATTGGGGCTCATTTTTCAGTGGCGCAATTGGAAAAGAAGCCTGCGAAAAAAACACCTGCTGCACCATTTACCACCTCTACATTACAACAAGAGGCTTCTAGAAAAATTTATTTTTCTGTATCTAAAACCATGCAAGTAGCCCAGAGACTTTACGAGGCTGGACACATTACTTATATGAGAACAGACAGCGTTAATCTTTCCAAAGAGGCAAAAGAAGCTGCTGCTGCTGCGATTATAGAAAATTATGGAAAATCTTTCTCTCATCCGAGAGATTTTAGGGGTAAGACCAAAGGAGCTCAAGAGGCTCACGAGGCCATTAGACCGACAAATATGATGGTTCAAAATCCAGTGAGTGACAGGGACCAAGCCAAATTATATGACCTTATTTGGAAACGTACCTTGGCTTCTCAAATGTCAGATGCTCAATTAGAAAGAACCAATGTTAAAATTGCGGCCAACACCCATGACGAACAATTCACAGCCAGTGGAGAGGTCATTACTTTTGAAGGTTTTTTAAAGGTTTATCTGGAAGGAGTAGATGACGAAGATCAGGAGGAACAAGAAGGTATGTTACCTGCAATGAGTCTATCTGAAAGCTTGGATTATCAAAACATTACAGCTACCGAACGTTTTTCAAGACCTCCTTACAGGTATTCAGAAGCTTCTTTAGTAAAGAAACTTGAGGAATTAGGTATTGGAAGACCATCTACCTATGCGCCAACCATATCTACCATTCAAAATAGGGGGTATGTGGAAAAAGGTACTATAGAAGGAACCGCAAGGGCATACCAACAGTTGGTGCTCTCTAAAGACGTCTTAAAAGCCAGTACACTTTCTGAAAATGTAGGCTCTGACAAGGGCAAAATGGTCCCAACAGACATTGGCATGATTGTCAATGATTTTTTAGTGGATCACTTTGCTTCTATTATGGATTATCATTTCACGGCTAAAGTAGAAGAAGATTTTGATGAGATAGCTCAAGGCACAGAGGATTGGAAAAAAGTGATGAAAAATTTCTATCAAGACTTTCATCCCAAAGTACTCAATGTAGAGGAAAATGCGGAAAGGGCTTCTGGAGAAAGACTTTTGGGAGACGACCCCAAGTCCGGAAGACCCCTTATTGTTCGTTTGGGTAAATTTGGTGCTATGGCACAAATAGGCCATGCAGACGACGAGGAGAAACCCGTGTTTGCCAGTCTTTTGCCAGAACAATCACTGGGTACAATCACTTTTCAAGAGGCATTGGATTTATTCAAATTGCCCCGTGAATTAGGCACCTATGAGGGTAAAGAAGTTCTAGCCAATGTGGGCAGATTTGGTCCATACATTAAGTTTGGAGAAGCGTTTGTTTCTATGGATAGGGCAGAAAGCGCTATGGATGTTAGCTTTGATAGGGCCGTAGAACTTATTGTTGAGAAGCAAAAAGCAGACGCCCCAATCGCACACTATGATAACCATGAAGTGACTAAAGGGACAGGTCGTTTTGGTCCTTTTATAAAATGGAATGGGCTATTTATAAACGTGAATAAAAAATATGATTCTGATGCTTTATCTACTGCAGACATTGCAGAACTCATTGAGTTAAAAAAGCAAAAAGAAATTGAAAAAGTAATACATGACTGGCCGGAAGCTGGGGTTAGAATTGAAAAAGCCAGGTGGGGACGCCATAATATTTTGAAGGGTAAAGTAAAAATTGAACTGGCAAAGGAAGTGGCGGTGGAAGCCATGACCTTGGAACAAGCAGAGGCCATCATAGAACAAAAGGCCCCTAAGAAGAAAGCGGCCCCTAAGAAAAAAACGGCTGCTAAGAAAACGACCACTAAAAAGGCATCGGCTGTTAAAGCCAAGCCAAAAGCAACGGCTAAAAAATAGTATTTAATTTCCCTTATCATCTTTTGACATGGCCTTAGAATTTTTACTCCCCGTCTCAGATAAAGTTTTGGCACATAGTGCACTTTTACCGGAGCAGGCTATTGGAAATAAAATAAAAGTACATACGCAAAAATCAGGGATTCCTCCTTTAGATGGCGTTCAATTGGCTTTTTTAGGGGTACATGAATCCAGAAATGCCTTTGAAAAAAAGCCGTATAGATTAGCTATTGACGCCATTAGAATTCAATGGTACAAGCTCATGTTTGGCAATTGGAATAGTGCTGTGGTGGATCTTGGAGATGTGCCAGAAGGTGCTGAGGTTTCAGATACCTACTATGTGTTGAATCAGGTAGTTTCTGAATTGGTTACTAAGGGCATAGTACCCATTATTGTTGGGGCTACTCAAGATATTACCTACCCTATTTACAGGTCTTTTGATCTGAGTGGGAAAATGGTCAATATGGTTTCCGTAGACAGTCGTTTTGACTTTGGCAGCCAAGATGAATTGATTTCATCTCACTCTTATATGAGTAAGATTATCACCGAAAAGCCCAATAATTTATTTAATTTTTCAAACCTTGGTTACCAGAGCTATTTTAACGCTCAGGAGGCCATGGATTTGATGGATAGACTTTTTTTTGATGCTTACAGATTGGGAAGTCTAACCAAAGATTTAAGCGTGGCGGAACCTGTTTTGAGAGGGGCGCACATTGTAGGTATAGACGCAAGGGCTGTTAGGGCCTCTGAAATGGGCGGAGGCAGTGATTTCTCTCCCAATGGTTTTGATGGCAGAGAAATTTGCACGCTTTCTAGGTATGCTGGTTTGAGTGATACTGTGGCTGTTTTTGGAATTTTTGAAAGTGACAATCATCCTCAGAGCACCCAGATGGTTGCTCAAATGATATGGTACTTTATGGAGGGGTATGGATTTAGACATCCTGAATCTCCTTTGGAATCACCAGATAACTTTATTAAATACACCCTCCCTTTTGAAGACAGGGACTTGGTTTTTTATAAAAGCCAGTTTACACAGCGTTGGTGGGTTGGGGTATCTTTTTTAGAGACTGAGGATAATAAAGCCGCAGCTACGGCGTTATTACCCTGCACAGAACAAGATTATTTAGCGGCTTGTAATCACAATATTCCAGAAAGGTGGTTTAAAGCGCAAAAAAAAGGTTTTATTTAAGTAGCATTATGCTATTTTTGAAGTTAATTGTAATTAATGAGTTTTATTAATAAGTTTGTAGGATAATAAATTACCCAATAAAATGAGGCAATTTCATATTGTAGCAATATTTGCATTTTTAATT
>Ga0208927_1000396_pt1 | contig 10737 bp, 8 predicted proteins | sample Colrivmet1546C02_FD_187640 | JGI IMG/M metagenome (GOLD analysis project Ga0208927, IMG submission 187640) | Estuarine microbial communities from the Columbia River estuary - metaG 1546C-02 (SPAdes) (version 2) | ecosystem: Environmental > Aquatic > Marine > Intertidal zone > Estuary | place...
CGTCCGAACCCACAGAGAAAAACATAAAATTTTCCTCAGAAAAACGCCACCTGGGCCCTCCCCTTAAAAATGCATTGATATTAATTAGGGGCTTGTGGGTAAGGCCCATCTCAAAATTCCAGTTATTAATAGTATTAACTTCCCCCCTAAAATCATACTGAAGACGGTTGTTATTTCCTTGAAAATCATAAGTACTGCTCTGAGAAAAACGAAGGGAGGCACTCCTGTACCATGAGGTAGGATTTAAAAATTGGGCCCTTAAATTCGCAAACTGCCTAATGAGGTCTGTTTCCCTTAAAAATCCCACATCGTTGAGTTCTAATTCAGGAGAACGCCAATTCCCCCCCATACTGTATTGCCAAAGACCCGCTCCTTTTCCAAAAACCAACTTACCCCCTGTCCCTGTCATACTGGTTTTAGTAGGATCTAAGCTAACATGCGTAGCGTCTGAACGCTGGAACATATGCACAATACTTTCCTGGGTTTCTTTAATGGCTTCTGGAGTGCCTTGCACCCTAGAACCAATCACATTCCCTTCTATGTAATAAGTACGGTCTTTCCATTGGTGCAAAAAATCAATTCCACCTGTATAGGCTGCTTTGTGTAAAGAAACTGCCAATGGATCTGATTGCCTGTTGGTGGCCGTAAAAATAGCCCCCAAGAAAGACATGCGGTTGTTAAAATCTTTCTGTGCACGCCCCACCAAATAATTGGTCATGGGCTCCACCAAAGTCTCTGTTCTTTGTCCATTGAGGTCGGATTGCGCATACATCCCACTAGTCACACTCTCTAAAAGACCCAAAGACCAACCGTTTTTAGTCTTACCAGAAAACTTAGCGGCCCCCAAAATAGTAGTATTGTTTGGCCTTTTAGTATGGTCCCCTTCGGGCGCCGATGCCCCCAACTGTGGACTTCTGCCAATCCTTCTAGAATAGAACAAATTGTCGTTTCCGTTGGCAAACCTAAAATCAAAAATATTTTTATTCTCTACAAAAAATGGCCGCTGTTCTCTAAAAAAGATTTGAAAACCATCTAAGGCTATGGCCCCAGGATCTGCCTCCACCTGACCAAAATCTGGATTCACCGTAAGGTTTAAAGTCAGGTCATTGGTAATACCAATTTTGGCATCTAAACCTACATTGAGCTTAGGATCCTTACCATCTCTGAAAGGATTGCCGCTTTGGGCCTGATAAGTGTCGTATTGGCCCACAGTAAAAGGTTGAATTTCCAACTGCCTTTGTGGCTCAATATCTATCAGTCCCCTTAGGGTCCCAAATTCACTGACCATCCCTGCAGCATTTTGTGGAATTCTATCCCAAGCAGAACGCTCTTGCGCTCTAAATAACATTCTGGAAAGTTGTAAGCCCCAAAACTGTTCTTTGGCATTTCCAAATTTTAATTGACTGAAGGGAATCTTCATTTCTGCCGTCCAACCCAGCTCATCAATATGAGTGGCCACGTACCAGATAGGGTTCCATGAGTCGTCCCAATTGTTGCCATTTTCAGAGACAAACTCATCTCCTTTTACCCCTGCGGCAGTGACAGAAAAGGCAAAAGCAGTTCGCTTGTCTAAATAACTATCCAATATAAAAGCTACTCGGTCTCCCTGAAAGCCATCTCGCCTAGACAAACGCTTTTCTATTTTATCAGGTTCAGTGTCAAAACAACGCACCGCTACATAAAGGTATTTAGAATCATAGGTAATTTTAAATTGTGTTTCTTGGGCTGGAGAAGTATTCTCATCGGGCATTTGTTCTATAAAATCTCCTGTCCATGGAACAATATCCCAAATAGATTCTTTAATAATACCATCAATACTAGGCGCTTCATTTTTTGGTAGTCGCTGAGTTGTATAGGTCTTCTGATCATATTTAGACGGCCTTAGCGTGTCAGAAACTGTAGTATCTTCCTGAGAATAGACAAAGAAATTAGTTACAAAAAAAAGAACAGTAAGGTATTTAAAGCGCATAAATATAGGGTGGAATAAGTGGCAAAAATACCTTGCTCAATTGTAACATGAGCCACTCACAGGAGTTTTAACATTTCCTTATGAGTTCAAAAAACAAAAAAAATGAACTTTATACGAAAATAATCAAAAAACAGCATTTGGAATTCAACTAATTAGTTGTACATTTGCAGCCCGATTATCGGGATTATAGTGTTTAATCAATAAAAATATTAGTGTGGACACATTAAGTTACAAAACTGTTTCAGCTAACAAAGCTACAGTTAACAAACAGTGGGTACTGGTAGATGCAGAAGGACAAACTTTAGGACGTTTGGCTTCTAAAATAGCTATTATGCTTAGAGGTAAAAACAAACCTAACTACACCCCTCACGTAGATTGCGGGGACAACGTTATAGTTATAAATGCGGAGAAAGTTACCATGACTGGTAATAAGATGCAGACTAAAACTTACATCAGACACACTGGTTATCCAGGAGGTCAACGTTCTCTTACTGCTAGTGAATTACTAGCGAAAAAGCCTATTGGTCTTGTTGAGAAAGCAGTGAAAGGAATGTTACCTAAAAACAAACTAGGTGCGGATCTTTACAGAAATTTAAAAGTATACGAAGGTACAGCGCACGGTCAAGAGGCGCAAAAACCTGTAGTAATAAACTTAGAATCATTTTAGCAATGGAAGTAATTCACAAAATAGGAAGAAGAAAAACAGCGGTTGCTCGTGTATACCTTACACCAGGAAACGGTAAAGTTACGATCAACAAAAGAGATCTAGAGAACTACTTTCCAACAGCTACCTTACAGTACAAAGTACAACAACCTTTCGCCCTTACAGGAACAGAAGGAACTTATGACGTAAAAGTGAATGTGTATGGCGGTGGTATCACTGGTCAAGCTGAAGCAGTACGCTTAGGGATTTCTAGAGCGTTGTGTGATATTGACGTAGAGAACAGGTTAACACTTAAGCCAGAAGGTCTTTTAACAAGAGATCCAAGAATGGTAGAGCGTAAGAAATTCGGACAGAAGAAAGCCCGTAAGAAATTCCAATTCTCTAAACGTTAATCGTTTAAACTATAAAATTAAGGCCTTATTCGTAGGGCCTTTATATGTTCTTAAAAGTATCCTCCCATCTTGGGAGGTCTTTATTATAAATAAGTTGTTATCTGGATACACCAGAAACTAGTTTAGCATCTAAATGTTACGTAGTAGCATTGCTAATCCAACAGAAAGTAAACTAAGTAAAAATGGCAAACAAAATTGAAGTTAAAGACCTATTAGAGGCTGGGGTGCATTTCGGTCACCTTACAAGAAAATGGAATCCAAATATGGCTCCTTACATCTACATGGAGCGTAATGGTATTCACGTAATTAACCTTTACAAAACTGCTGCAAAAATTGAAGAAGCTAACGAAGCATTAAAGAAAATTGCTGCCTCTGGTAGAAAAATTCTTTTCGTAGCGACTAAAAAACAAGCAAAAGACATCGTGGCTGAAAAAGCGGCTAATGTAAACATGCCTTACATCACAGAAAGATGGCCAGGCGGTATGTTAACCAACTTTATAACGATCCGTAAAGCTGTGAAGAAAATGGCTACAATTGATCGCATGAAAAAAGATGGTACCTTTTTAACCCTTTCTAAGAAAGAGCGTTTACAGGTAGATCGTTTAAGAGCAAAATTGGAGAAAAACTTAGGTTCTATATCTGACATGACTCGTTTGCCTGGCGCTTTATTTGTTGTAGACACCATGAGAGAGCATATTGCTGTGAAAGAAGCTTTAAAGCTTAACATTCCAATCTTTGCCATGGTAGACACCAACTCAGATCCAAAACAAATAGACTACGTGATCCCATCTAACGATGACGCGTCTAAATCTATCGAAGCAATTTTAGCCCATGTTACTGGTGCTGTTGCAGAAGGATTATCAGAAAGAAAATCAGAAAAAACTGCTGAAAAAGAAGGTGCCTCTGACGCACAAGAAGCAGCTCCAAAAGCTGAGGCAGCTCCAAAAGCTGAAGCAGCTCCAGCAGATGACTTAAACAGCAAGACTGTTGCTGAATTAAAAGAAATGGCTACTGCAAAAGGTGTAGAAGGTATTTCTAGTATGAAGAAAGCAGATTTAGTAGCTGCATTAAGTTAATATAAAGTAAATCAAAATAACATGGCAAATATTACTGCTGCAGAAGTAAACAAATTAAGACAAACTACCGGTGCCGGTATGATGGACTGTAAGAAAGCCTTAGTGGAAGCTGAGGGTAACTTTGATACAGCTATTGAAATATTACGCAAAAAAGGACAAAAAGTAGCTGCCAATAGAGCAGACAGAGATTCTAGTGAAGGTGCTGCAATTGCAGTGTTAAATTCAGACAATACACAAGGAGTTGCCATTTCTTTAAATTGCGAAACTGACTTCGTTGCTAAAAATGATTCTTTTGTAGCCTTGGCTACAGAATTGGCTTCTTTAGCCCTGAATTTTGACACCAAAGAAGCTTTCTTAGGAGCTGATTTCAAAGGAACGTCTGTTCAAGAAAAATTGACTGAGCAAACTGGTGTTATTGGTGAAAAAATAGAAATTGGCGGATTTGAGAAATTAAGTGCTGCATTCGTAGGAAGCTACATTCACGCAGGAAACAAAATTGCTACTTTAGTAGGTTTGTCTGCTGCACCAGCCGGAGCAGATGTGATCGCTAGAGATGTGGCTATGCAGGCTGCTGCAATGAATCCAGTTGCTTTAAATGAAAGTGGTGTAGACCAATCCATTATTGACAAAGAAATTGAAATTGCAAAAGACCAATTGCGTCAAGAAGGTAAACCAGAGGCTATGTTAGACAATATTGCCAAAGGAAAAATCACTAGATTTATGAAAGACAATACTTTAGTCAATCAAGAATTTATTAAAGATTCTAAAATGAGTGTAGCGCAGTATGTAAAAACTGCAGACGCAACTCTTGAAGTAGTTTCTTTTGCTCGTGTAGCATTAGGATAATCCCTACTCAAATAACATTAAAAAAACCCGCGTTCTTCGAACGCGGGTTTTTTTTTGAATCTCATTACACACATAATCGCTATGCCTAAATAAATTTGATTATTTTTGTGAAAAGAAATTCCCCTAAAAAATGCCATACAAAAGAATTTTACTGAAATTAAGCGGAGAAGCCCTCATGGGAGATAGGCAATACGGAATAGATCCAAAGCGTATTGCAGATTACGCTCAAGAGATCAAAGCGGTTGTAGAAAAGGGCATTGAAGTGGCCATTGTTATTGGCGGAGGTAATATTTTTAGAGGTTTGGCAGCAGCCAGCAACGGGATGGATCGGGTTCAAGGAGACCATATGGGTATGCTTGCCACTGTCATAAACGGACTGGCCTTACAAAGTGCTTTAGAAGAAATAGCCGTTCAAACACGCCTGCAATCTGCGATTCAGATTAATGAAGTAGCGGAGCCTTTTATTAGAAGACGCGCTATGAGACACCTAGAAAAAGGTCGTGTAGTTATTTTTGGTGGAGGTACTGGAAATCCATATTTCACCACAGATTCTGCAGCAGTGCTTAGGGCTATAGAGATAGAAGCAGACGTTATTATCAAAGGAACGCGGGTAGATGGCATTTACACTGCAGACCCAGAAAAAGATGCTAATGCCACTAAATTTGACAATATTTCTTTTAATGAAGTACTGTCAAAAGGGCTGAAAGTAATGGACACCACTGCGTTTACTTTAAGTCAGGAAAATGAACTTCCTATCATTGTATTTGACATGAATAAGAAAGGAAACCTTTTAAAGATTGTTTCTGGAGAAGCTATAGGAACAGTTGTAAACTTATAAAAACATCGTTTTAAAGATGAATGAAGAAGTAGATTTTATATTAGACAGCGCTAAAGAAAACATGGACAGAGCCATGGCGCATTTAGAAAAATCATTTGCAAAAATCAGGGCTGGAAAAGCGAGTCCTATTATGCTCTCTACCGTTAAGGTAGATTATTATGGATCTCCAACGCCACTCTCACAAGTGGCCAATGTAAATACCACAGATGCGAGAACCATCTCGGTACAGCCTTGGGAAAAAAACATGCTTCAAGAAATTGAAAAAGCCATTACAAACGCCAATTTAGGATTTAACCCTATGAACAATGGCGACCTAATTATCATTAACGTGCCTCCTTTAACGGAAGAACGTAGAAGGGATTTGGTCAAACAAGCCAAAGCAGAAGCGGAGGATGCTAAAATTGGGGTTAGAAACGCAAGGCAAGAGGCCAACAAAGACATTAAAGGAACTGACTTACCAGAAGATACGGCAAAAGATGCTGAAGCATCTATTCAAGAGCTCACCAATCAGTACAGTAAAAAAATTGAAGAACTGCTCACTGTAAAAGAAGCAGAAATCATGAAGGTGTAAGGCCTTTATTAAAAAAACCTCATGATAGGATTTAGTACCCAAAACTTTTGGGCTACCACTGCTAGAATTATTCTTAGAAATAGGATCACTATCCTTATTGGGGTCTTTCTCTTCACTGTTTTTATGGCCATGCAATGGAAAAATATGCGTTTTTCCAATACAGAGGCCAACCTACTTCCAGACAACCACCCTGTAAACTTAGCTTATCAAGACTTTGTTTCACGCTTTGGAGAAGAGGGTAATATCATAGCCATTGCAGTAAAAGACAGCGCTTTATTTGAGCTTAATAATTTCAAAAAGTGGAATAGATTAAGCAAACAGTTGGCCGCATTCCCCGAGGTAATTGCCGTACTTTCCACAGACAACTTAAAATTATTAGAGCGTTCGAAAACGGCAGGTAAATTTATTTTTTCTCCCTTCAAAGGAAGCTTGGCACAGGATCAACAAAGCCTAAATAAACACCTAAAAGACCTTTATCAAAACCAGCCTTTTTATGACCAACTGCTCTTTAACAAAGAGACTGGCACACTCAGAACGTTGGTTTATTTAGACAAAGAGATCCTCAATACTTCTGTTAGAAAAGACTTTGTCCTTAAAGATCTGAAACAATTACTAGACAATTTCAGAGAAGACACCGGACTAGATGTTCGTATTTCAGGCATGCCTTATATCAGGACCATGAATGCCCAGAGTATTATTGATGAAATTGGACTCTTTATACTAGGCGCCTTAGCGGTTACTTCTATTATATTTTTCTTTTTTTTTAGAAGTGTTAGGGCCACGATTATTTCCATGGCAGTAGTTATTATTGGGGTTATGTGGTCTTTTGGTGTATTGGGATTACTTGAATATGAGATCACAGTACTCACCGCCTTAATTCCTCCATTAATTATTGTGATAGGAATTCCAAATTGTATTTTCCTAATCAATAAATACCAGCAAGAGGCTCAGAAACACGGAAACAAAGCACTCTCCTTACAGCGTGTCATTGCTAAAATTGGGAACGCTACCTTAATGACCAATGTTACAACCGCCTCTGGATTTGCTACTTTTATCATTACAGAGAGTACCCTTTTGAAAGAGTTTGGTATAGTGGCTTCTATAAATATCATTGGAATTTTCATTCTCTCCTTACTCATTATCCCTATTGTCTATTCATTCATGTCTATGCCCAAAGAAAAACATTTAAGGCACTTGAATAAAAAATGGATTGACGGTTTTGTGGGAAGTATGGAAAAGATTGTGAGAGAGCAGCGAATTACAGTATATATTGTGTCTATTCTTTTACTGATCACCAGCATCATTGGAATTTATCAGATCAAAACTTCTGGAAGTCCTATAGAAGACATGCCAAAAGACAAGGCTTTCTTTAAGGATATTCGCTTTTTCGAACAAGAGTTCAACGCTATTATGCCCATTGAAATTGTCATAGACACCAAAAGACCTAATGGGGTATTAAGGCCCAGCACCCTGGAACAAATGGACGCTTTAAGCCAGTTTATAGAGGAAACACCAGAGCTTTCAAAACCTATTTCAGTAGTGAATTTGGCCAAATACGCCAAACAAGCCTATTACAATAATTTACCTAAATATTACCAGCTTCCCACTTCCCAAGAGAGGGGCTTTATCTTGTCTGCAGCCCAAGGTGCCAATACCAACGAGGATTTACTCAAAAATTTTACAGATTCCAGGGGGCAAGTCGCCAGAATCTCTACAGCGATTAAAGATGTAAAAACCGATCAAATGGAACAGGTAGAACTGGATTTATTGGAGGAAATAGACAAACTATTCCCAAAAGATCGCTACAACGTATTGCTGACAGGAAAAGCACTGCTGTTTTTAAAAGGAACCAAGTACTTGATTAAAAACCTAATCATGTCATTGGCATTGGCCATTTTTCTCATCGCTCTATTCATGGCTTACCTTTTTAGGTCCTTTAGAATGATTGTGATTTCCCTTATTCCAAACTTACTTCCCCTACTGATTACTGCGGGAATGATGGGATTCATTGGGGTACCTATAAAACCCTCTACCATATTGGTATTTAGTATTGCCTTTGGGATATCTGTAGACGACACCATTCACTTTTTGGCCAAATACCGACAAGAACTCATTGCCAATAAATGGCGCATAAAACCTTCTGTTTACGCTGCTTTAAAAGAAACAGGCGTGAGTATGTTTTACACCTCCATTGTACTGTTTTTTGGATTTTCTGTATTTACAGTCTCTAGCTTTGGTGGAACAATAGCTTTGGGTGGACTCGTTTCTGCTACCTTGCTTTTTGCCATGCTGTCCAACCTAATTCTATTGCCTTCTCTTTTACTGTCTTTAGAAAAAAGTATTGCCAACAAGCAGACCTTTAAAAAACCTCAAATAGATATTTTACCAAAAGAAAGTGAAACTTAAGTGATTAAACTATCTTTGCGTTTTAACTGAATAGGAATACAAACAACCATGATTACACCGAGAATTAAATCTATTTTACAAGATGTAGCCCCGCTGACCACCTTAACTGTTCAAGGATGGGTAAGAAGTTTTAGAAGCAACCGTTTTATTGCCTTAAACGACGGGTCTTGCATGGAAAACCTACAATGTGTCATAGATTTTGACTCTTTACCAGAAGAAATATTAAAGAAAATTACGGTTGGTGCAGCTTTAAAAATTACTGGAACACTTCAAGAAAGTGAAGGCAAAGGGCAGCGCGTAGAAATACAAGCAACAGAGGTGGAAATTTTAGGAGTTTCAGATCCAGAAACTTATCCCATACAACCCAAAAAACACTCTTTGGAATTCCTGAGACAAAATGCACACTTAAGGGTTCGAACAAATACTTTTAGCGCCATTATGCGGGTGCGCTCTACACTGTCTTTTGCAGTGCACCAATACTTTAGGAGTCAAGATTTTAATTACGTACATACGCCTATTGTTACAGGTTCAGATGCAGAGGGTGCAGGAGAAATGTTCCGCGTAAGCACCTTAGATCCCAAAAACCCACCGCTGGATTCCAATGGTGCAATAGACTATCGTGAGGATTTCTTTGGCAAAGAAACCAACCTAACTGTTTCAGGACAATTAGAGGCGGAAACCTACGCCATGGCGCTGGGTAAAGTATATACTTTTGGTCCTACCTTTAGAGCAGAAAACTCAAATACCTCTAGGCATTTAGCAGAATTTTGGATGATAGAACCAGAAATGGCTTTTTATGATTTAGACGCAAACATGGACCTAGCAGAGGACTTTATACAAAACGTGATTAAATATGTTTTAACACATTGCCAGGAAGACTTGGCATTTTTACAAGAAAGACTCCTGGACGAAGAAAAACAAAAGCCACAAAATGAACGCAGTGAAATGCCATTACTGGAAAAGTTAAAGTTTGTGGTAGACCAAAACTTTGTGAGGCTCAGCTATACTGAAGCCATTGAAATACTTCAAAATAGCACTCCCAATAAGAAAAAGAAATTTAAATATCCAATCACAGGATGGGGCGTAGACCTTCAGAGTGAACACGAACGCTACTTGGTAGAAAAGCACTTTAAATGTCCTGTGATTTTGTTTGATTACCCAGCAGACATTAAAGCCTTTTATATGCGCTTAAATGAAGACAAGAAGACCGTTAGGGCCATGGATATTTTATTTCCTGGTATTGGGGAGATTGTAGGAGGTTCTCAAAGAGAAGAACGTTTAGAGGTGCTAGAAGAAAGAATGTCTGCCATGGGTGTAGACCACAAAGAGCTCTGGTGGTACAAGGACCTGAGAAAATATGGGTCTGCAGTACATTCAGGTTTTGGATTAGGCTTTGAACGTTTGGTGCTTTTTACCACGGGTATGGGAAACATTAGAGATGTGATCCCTTTTCCAAGAACACCTCAGAACGCAGAATTTTAAGGACGGTCTATAATACTTTTTTGTAACTTAAGGTATTGAATCCTGTAGTATCTTATGCTTAAACAATACCTTCAATATAAACTTTCACAAAAGCTGTCTCCACAACAGATACAGCTTATGAAGCTCATACAATTGCCTACCCAGGCATTTGAGCAACGCCTAAGACAAGAACTAGAAGACAATCCAGCCTTGGAACCAGGTAAAGAAATTGTAGAGGACACTGAAGACATCTATGAAGACAATTACGAGGAAGATTTCAAAGAAGACAATGAACATATAGATGCAGAAGACATCAATATAGATGAATACCTCAGTGACGACGAGATCCCTGATTACAGAACGCAGACTAATAATTACTCGGAAGACCAAGATGACAAGGTCATTCCCTATGCAGCTGCAACAACTTTTTACCAACACTTATTGGCCCAACTACAGCAACAATTTATTGTAGAAGAAGATTGGGCCATTGCAGCATTTTTGATAGGAAGCATAG
>Ga0208927_1000399_pt1 | contig 10711 bp, 10 predicted proteins | sample Colrivmet1546C02_FD_187640 | JGI IMG/M metagenome (GOLD analysis project Ga0208927, IMG submission 187640) | Estuarine microbial communities from the Columbia River estuary - metaG 1546C-02 (SPAdes) (version 2) | ecosystem: Environmental > Aquatic > Marine > Intertidal zone > Estuary | place...
TTGCCGTTGCTTTGGCTAATCCCGGGGGCCCGGATTAGCCAAAGCAACGGCAAGTGATGAGAGTATTGCTGACTGGTGTGGCTTGGGTGCCGTCAATTTGAATAGGAGGAATAAGTAATCGATAAAGCTGGCATTTTTAATAAGATCGCCGTAGACGTTGTAGCCGCCGCAGTAGCATTCTGCGGCGGCAAAGGGATTGTCCGGCTGAGGGGTTTCGCGCCAAATTTTGCTGGTTATTGTCTCGGTGTCTTCGCTAGGCATGTTGCAGCTTCAACACATTTGTTCTCATGGAGATGGGTGGTGCTTCAGTGCGATCAATTCTAACATCCAGTACCGTCGGCCCCTTTCGAGCGCATATGGTGTCCATTTTTAATTGCGCGAGATCTTCCGGTGAAGAAATGATGTGCCCAGGGGCGCCCATGGCTTTTGCCAGCGCGCAAAAATCAACCTTAGCAAGGGTATTGGCGGTCGCCTCAGCACCCGTTAGCGCGTGACCATGTCGTACCATGCCATAGCCACTGTCATTAAGAATAATAAAAATAATAGTTAACTTTTGTTCGATCGCGACGGTAAGCTCTTGACCGCTCATTAGCCAACTTCCATCACCCGTAATACACACTACCGGCGTTTCTCTCATCGCTAAGCTGGTACCCACTGCGCTCCCGATAGCCCAACCCATCGAGGCAAAGTCGATAGATATATTGAAAAGTCCTGCGCTGCCTCGCATGCCTGTTAACCGCCGATCAAACGGGTGAAGATAATGCGTTGCCCACGCAAAGCTCGCACCGCAGTCAGCGAGATAGCGTGTATGTGGAGGAAACAAACGAGGTAAGTCGCGCATTAAGCGCTGAGGTTTAATCGGCGTAGCATCTGAGTTGTAGGCTTGAATATTATCAAACTCAAAATGCATTTTAAGACTGGCTGAAAACTCTTCATCAGACAGCTTTGCAATTTTTTCTTCTTGCTCGGTACGCTCTACGACTTTGAGCCTATGACGCGGATCGTTTCGATATTGATCATGGATATGGCTAAAAATTGTTGCTAGGCAGCCTCTCACGTGAAGCTTCGCCATAGGGGTTTGCGTCAAATTCGATTCGGTGGATTCAATATGCACTAACTTGCCATTCAGTAAAGTTTTGGTATCCCATGCATTACTTGAAAACTCACCAAACCGCGCCCCGATAGCGACAACTAAATCAATTTTGGGATCAGAAAGGAGCCTTTTAGCAGAGGCGTGCCCAGCGAACCCCACCACGCCCATAAATAGGGGGTGGTAGGGACTAACCAATCCTTTCCCATGGGGCATCACCAGTATTTTTGCGTCAACCAGTGAGGCTAGATTGAGAATACTCACAATCGCGACACTCGCCTCATCGCCAACAATGAATACGGGGTTTTTGGCATTACTTAACTCGGAGTAAAACTTGCTGACGGCTTTTTCGTCGATTAGCATCGGCTTATCGAGTATGTGGTTTAACTGATAACTTACTTGAGAAACCGTTAACTGGGATGCCATCACATCGCGAGGGATACTTAAATGCGCGGGGCCGCTCTGAGATCCCATAGCCGACATAACTGCGGCTATTAGTTTGTGTTCAAACTGATCGACGTGAGAAACCAACGTATTGTATCGAGTAAAATATTGATACAAACCAACAGTGTTTACACCTGTGCAGGAAGAGTCCTGTAATGCACCGCGACCAAATGCCGTAATCGCCGTCTGAGCCGTAATAACCAACATCGGTATATTGTTTTCATAAGCCGAGGCAACGCCAGTGATCATATTGGTTGCGCCCGGTCCGGTGGTTGAGCAGCAAACACCTAACTTGCCTGTGTTGCGCGCATAACCTTCAGCCATAAAAGCAGCGCCGGTTTCGTGGCGGGCAACCACCGCGCGGCAGCCTCCTTCGCGCTCACTGCGTGCTAATGCGTCATACAAGGGCTCTATGGCGCCACCAGGTACGCCAAAAACATATTCAACACCGAGTTGGTTAAGGTAGGCGACTAATAGGTCGGCCATTTTTGAGCCAAAGATCACAGAGGGTTGGTCAGCGAGGGAAGCTTCAGGTTCTTTCATTTTTTTGCCTTATAAATTAATTAAACACAAGGAGGCAATAACTTCGAGACGTCATTTTTTAATGCCTTTATTAATAGATGAGGAATTGAGGCTTATCAAAGATATTTACTCTGCGACAATGGCGGAGTGGCAATAACCAAGGTGGAGCATCCTGTTTCTTGCCGATAGTAAGGAACCATATCGACAAACCGCGATGAGTGGTTACAATGCCTGTCCATTTTTATGATTTGCGATTATGACTAGCACCATTGACCGCGCGACAAAACCTGCGAAAAAAGAGAGCCTGTTGTTAAACATGGCCTTCAATATTCTGATCCCTACTCTGGTGCTGACGAAACTGAGTGGTGAGGAGTATCTTGGTATCAAGTTGGCGATTATTGTGGCGCTGTCGTTCCCGATTATTTACGGGGTGAGGGATTTTCTAAGTCGCGGCACTTTCAATTTTTTCTCCGCGCTGGGCATTGTTAGCGTCAGCATGACGGGCGGCATTAGCTTGATGGAGCTAGACGCTATTTACATTGCGATTAAAGAGGCCAGCATCCCGCTGCTCTTTGGCGCTGCAACACTCGTGTCGCTGAAAACATCGCAACCGCTGATTCACACGTTGCTGCTCAATGACGCTATTCTTGAGACCGACAAAATTGCGGCGGCGCTGCAAGCCAATAACCGTCAACCAGAATTTGATCGGCTGCTGGTAAACGCTTCATGGATATTGGCAGGATCATTTCTATTATCGGCGGCACTGAATTATTTTCTCGCGGTGTATATGTTAACCGCCGACCCCGGCACACAGGCATTTAACGAACAATTGGGGAAGATGACAGCACTCAGTTTTCCGGTGATTGCCGTGCCCGCCATGATCGTTATGATTGGCGACATGTTTTACCTATTTCGCGGGATCAAGCGCATTACTGGCATTCCGCTAGAAGAGATTATTAAACAAAAATAAGGCTGACACCTATGTGGTACGCGATTATGAGTGAGGACGTTGACAACAGCCTCGCGAAGAGAATGCAGGCTCGCCCTGCACATTTGGAACGATTACAGCAGTTAAAAACTGATGGTCGACTGTTTGTGGCAGGCCCGCACCCAGCTATCGACGCGCTGGATCCCGGTGATGACGGGTTTACCGGCAGTTTGGTGATCGCCGAATTTAGTTCGCTGACCTATGCTCAGCAGTGGGCTGACGCCGATCCCTATATGGCCGCAGGGGTCTACAAAAAAGTAACCGTGAAGCCCTTCAAGAAAGTTTTACCCTGAGACTCTGTTTAGGCGGCAAGTGGTTATCATTTGCCGTTGATCAGGGTATCATCCCCCTTCGTTCAACTGATCATCCGATAAAATCATGAATTATTTTGTTTTGGCATTTTCACTGCTTTTTGTCTCGCTGGCCTCTGTCGCGACTGCTCAACAATCTGAGGCTGACGATGCCGATGTGGCCGAGGCCACGTCCAGAGTTGTCTACCCAGAGGGCACGGTGGCTTATGTGACTGATGTATTCCGCGTACCGCTGAGAGAAACGCCCTGCTCACGCTGCACTATTGTTCATCGCGGAATTAAAAGCGGCACTAAGATGACCTTTATTGAGACGGTGGATGGCTGGGGACACGTTATTACCGACAAGGGTATTGAGGGCTGGATGGAGCAGCAATACCTTGTTCAAGAGCCTATCGCTCGCATTAAATTAAGCAAAATAGAAGCGCAGTCGGGCACCCTAGGCGAGCGCAATGCCGCACTGGAGAAAATGCTGGCGGAAGCACGTGAGGAAATAAAAGCCATTCGCGGCCAGCTGGACAGCTCTGAAGGCGCCAAAGATGCGTTGTTCGGCGAGTTAGCGGAGATTAAAAATATTTCTTCTGATGCGATTGCTCTAAACAATCAGAACGATCAGCTAGTGAAAAACAATCATATGTTGCAGCGTGAAAATGACGCGCTGAAAGCCAACGTGGATGACCTGCAAAAAGACAAACGCAATGAATCGTTTTTGTATGGCGGTTTGACTGTGTTTCTCGGCGCTATCTTAGTGGTTCTTATTCCAAAACTGCGCGGCAGAAAACGTTTCTCTGAATGGCAGTAGCAATCTACCCAAGGAGTTTGTGATGGTAATTCGCAAAGTGACTCGACTGGCGGCCTCGCTGTTTTTGAGCTGCTGTGTTTTTCTAACACAGGCGCAAGCGGAAAACCCACAGGTGCTGTTGCACACGGATTTGGGTGATATTGTGATAGAGCTTTACGCTGATAAAGCGCCAGTCACTGTCGACAACTTCATCAAAAACACCAATAACTATCACTATGATGGCCTGATTTTTCATCGCGTCATCCGCGGCTTTATGATTCAGACTGGCGGTCATACATTCGACCTCAGCTATCGCGAATCGGGTCGCCCGTCGATTGTGAATGAAGCGGGGAGTGGCCTAAAAAACACTCGCGGCACCGTTGCTATGGCGCGCACCGCTGATCCGGACAGCGCTCAAGCGCAGTTCTTTATCAATCATCGCAACAATAAATCACTCAATCGCAGCCAATCCAGTGCCGGTTATGCTGTGTTTGGCGCTGTTATTTCAGGTATGCAAGTGGTCGACAAGATTGCCGCAGTTGATGTTGAGACTGTTGGTGACTATCAAAATGTACCGGTTGAACCAGTGCGTATTTTGACCGCTCGCCTACTCAATCCCGCCGCTTGGCAAGCGCTGCCAGAGCCAAAACCTGAACCACCGCGTAATATGCCTGTTCCGATTAAATAATCACGCAGTAACCATTCACTTCTGATTGAGACGGCCCCACCGCTATGACTGCTTTAAGTATTAACCTCAACAAAGTAGCCCTAATTCGAAATTCGCGGGAGGGTAATTATCCAGATGTGGTCAGGTATGCGCAGCTCTGCATGGACCATGGCGCCGACGGCATCACTGTTCACCCACGTCCAGACCAGCGCCATATTCGTCCCGACGATGTGCGCCGCTTAGCAGCATTGGTCAACCCTGTCGCGGGAATTGAATTCAATGTTGAGGGCAATCCCTTCGCCCCGGCTATGGGCAGCTATCCTGGCTTTATTGAATTAGTCGAAGAAACGCAGCCGGATCAATGCACATTAGTGCCGGATGGCGACGACCAATTAACCTCTGATCACGGCTTTGATCTAACCCAGTCAGCGGATGCCCTGCAACCAATTATCCAACGACTGCAAGACCGTGGCATGCGCGTCAGCCTGTTTATGGACCCTGATCTTGAGCAGATAAAACTCGCAAAGCAGGTCGGTGCCGACCGCATCGAACTTTACACCGGCCCCTACGCCGCAGCGTGGGGCACTGAGCAGCTAGAGCCCCTTTTTCAACAGCATTTTGCGGCAGCGATGTTAGCCACAGAATTGGGCATGGGTGTGAACGCTGGGCATGACCTTAACCTGCTAAATCTCGGAAAATTCGCCACTATTCCCGATCTGCTAGAGGTCTCGATTGGTCACGCATTTACCGTCGACTCGCTGGAGATGGGCATGGCCAGCGCAGTGCGGGCCTACAAAGCGCTGCTTGGTGAATCTTGAGTAGCGTGCCAACGCAGCTAACTCTCTCGTGTATAGGCGCTGGCCGCCTCGGCAAAACGCTGTGTAAACTGATGTCAGCAACTGCGTTGGGCCATGCCCTCAAGCTGCAACAAATTATCAACACCTCGCTACGCAGCGCAGAATCTGCGGTCGCTTTTATTGGCAGCGGCACCCCCACAACTGGCACTGACAATCTGTTGCCGGCGGATATTTGGCTTATTGCTGCGCCGGACCAGGCCATTGCACCAGTAGCGATAGCGCTCACTGAAAGTGGTGTACTCCGGCCTGGCGATATTGTTGTGCACTGTTCGGGCGCGCTTTCCTCCGAGATTTTAGGGGTACCAACAGAGGTGTTGCGCGCCTCTGTTCATCCGAGCCACAGCTTCGCCAACCCAGAGGCCTCGCTGCTGAGCTTTGCCGGTAGCGCCTGTGCGGTGGAAGGTGATGATGTGGCCACGCAGCGCTTGATGGGCCTTTTTAGCGCCATTGGTGGCCGCTGTTTTACCCTCGACCGTCAGCACAAAGCCCTCTACCATGCCGCGACGGTGATGGCCTCTAACAATTTTGTCAGTCTGCTGGCCGTTAGCCAACAAATGCTGGAAGCCGCAGGCGTGTCTGCACAGGAGAGTCGGACGATTCTCCAGCCGCTGATGCAAAATACTTTTTCTAATTATCTCAAGAGCAATCCTGTTGCTGCGCTGACCGGACCTATTTCTAGGGGTGACAGCAGCACGGTGGCCAGTCATTTGGCGAGCCTTGAGCAGCACCCAGACTGGCGTGCCATCTACTCAAGCCTCGGCGCGGCGGCGCTTGGCATTGCCGCCCAGCAGCCCTATGCCAGTGAGGCACAATTAGATGCCATCGCCCGCTTATTAGATCGAGACAGCCCCCATGAATAAACCTGATAGCGCCGAATATCTGGCTCGCAAATCCTTCTTTAATCGACTTATTACCGTGTATGGACGCAATCCGGTCTATGAGATTTTAACTGACACATCGCTGCAAGTATTTCGCTTACATCTGGCGGAGTCGAATCGCACGGGCGGCATTATTGATCAAATTAAGGCTGCCGCGAGTCAGCGCAATATAGAAATTTGCTACCACAGCCGCGAGCAGTTGGCGCGAATTTCCCGCAACAGCAAACAGGATCAGGGCGTTGCCTGCGATATTCATTGCGCGGGCTACGAGCCCTACGAACAGGCCTTGGCGAACATGCCTCACGCGGGACAGCGCCCCATTATTGCCCTCGATGGCATTACTAACCCGCAAAATTTAGGCATGATTATTCGCAGTGTCACTGCCAGCCCCGCACACGGCATATTACTGCCGAGTAAAGGCTGCGCGGATATTGGCCCACTGGTGATTAAAGCCAGTGCTGGCACTCTCTTTAAAGGGACAATTTTGCGCTGTGACGGTTTAGTCGCTGCCCTGAAGGCGTTTAAGCAGAAGGGTTTTGAAATTTGTACGCTGTCGTCCCATCAGGCCGTTCCCTTGACAGAATTCAAACCAAAAGCGCCTGTTGTCTATGTCCTCGGCAATGAAACTGAAGGGGTAAGCCGCGAGGTTGCGGCCCTCAGTGATCACCGTGTCGGTATTCCTATGGCGAACGGTGTTGAGTCGCTGAATGTGGCAATTACAGCCGCATTAATCGCTTTTAACGGTCTTTAAATGCCAGAGCGGCGAGCCCAACGCCGCGACGATCGATACGACCATGGTCATAACAGCAATCGCGGTAAATGTCTGGGTAAGACCGACATTTTCGATGGCAAATCCACACGCCCACGCGCCGATCGGCGCGCCCCCAAACAGACACAGCTGATAAACCGACGCCGCTCTTGAGCGGTGCGAATGGGGAACTTGGTTGTGTAAAATAGTGCGCCCGAGCGTCATGGACATACCTGAGAACGCGCCCCAAATATAGATTGCGGGCAACAGTAACCAAAAATTTGGCGCGGTCGCGATAACACAGACCAGTGCGCCACGGCCAAGAAAACTGATAATCATCAGTCGACCCGGTCGTTTGAACGTGTCTTTTCGGCGACTGACGAGGAAGTTAGCGGAGACGATGCCTAGCGTAAAAATGACCTGAAATGTCGCATAGAGACCCGCGCCGCCCATGTAGGACTGGCTCGCGAGCAATGGCATGCCCACGAGGTAGACACCGAACCCCAGAAAACCGGTCGCCGAGACCAACAGCAGGAGATGCAGCAGCCGTTTATCGGTTAGAAATAGTGCGAAACCGGCGCGCAGTTCACGCAGAGTTTGCTTCTGATTGACTGCTTTAGTATTCGCCTCTGTCTCATCCTGTTGACGCTCAAGTGTCGCCAACAATTCCGCATCGACTTCCTGCTCGGGGTGGCTGCGCTTAATCAGCAACGAACTCAACACAAACATACTGATTTGCACACACAACAGTGTGGTCAAGCCAATATCATCGATCTGTCCCGCCAGAATAAAACCGACACCCTGCGCGAGAAATTGCACCATGACCGCCTTGGCCACCGCCTGATGCATACTATTTTGCGGTGCATAGCCGAGCAGGCTCTCCCGCGCAGGCTGAACAAAGGCCGACACAGTGCCATAAGCCATACCAAACATCAGCAAGAGCGAAAATGTCAGTTCACCGGAAGCGGCGGCCCCAGCCAAAATCGCAATTGGAAATGCGTACAAGAGATACAGCCGCGACAGCCACGAGCCGCGATGACGACGGTCAGAGATGACACCACCAGGCAATATAAAGAGTAAATTTGGCAATAGAACGGCAAGTTGCGCCAAACCTAAGCGGCTCGGCGATTCGTTGAGTACGCCTATCACCAACCACGGGTAGAGAACGGTGTGCAGGCCCATAGCCAAGTTGCTGGTGCCGATGGTTGCCAGATAATGGCGAAATGAAAAGGCTTTTGAATCCACCTATTTACGCCAGCGGCGGATAGCCGCCAGTAGCCAGACAAGCGTCGCGGCGCTGGCGAGAATTATGCCAAGCACGAGCAGTGCCGTGAGTAAATTACCCCATAATTCGCCGAGCGAAACATGGTAAATTTTTACCGCCATCACTAAAAATGCGGCGCAACCAAACATGGATGCGAGCCATGCTGAGCGCTGCCTGATGGCGTTTCGTCCGGTTTTTTTCAACCCGATTCCCCTTTCTGTTTTCTCTTTGCCACTGACAGTGCGAAGCGGCTGACTTATGCTAACCGGCCTCTTTGACCCATTCGCAGCGAATTTGAATATCCGATTGATTGGGCTTGTGGCCCATGCCATTGGTGGCAAATACAAAGGAGTGGACACCTGACATCTCAGTTTCCAGATGTACCGTGGCACTCACCCAGTACATTTTACGCAGCAACCCTTCAAACTGTTCTAACCAGTATTTCCACTCATGTTCTACGCCGATATAAGAGGCGCCAAAATGCATCACTTCGGTGGCTAAACTCAAGTCAATCGACTGTTGCTCTGGCAGAGAGAACATTTCTCTGTTGACCAAACTCCAAGATTCTGCGGAGGGCAGCTGCTCCATCGCCCGACGATTGTGGTGGCGATGCTGCGCGACGTCTTGCTCGGCAATGTTTTTTATCACACCGTAAACTACGGACTCTCCTCGAACATCACTATTCATTTACTTCTCCCTTTTTTTCCTGCCTCTCTGTCAATGCCAGCCTAGCATAACGGTGCTCTCTGGCTATGTTTTAATCCGCGCCAAAAAGGCGATAAAGTCCGCCTCGTCCATGACTGGAATATTCAACGATTCTGCTTTATTCAGTTTCGAACCTGCGCCCGGCCCAGCGACAACTTGAGTGGTTTTTGCGGAAACACTGCCGGCGACTTTGGCGCCTAAATCCTGTAATCGGTCCTTGGCTTCGGCGCGACTCATCACGTCCATGGCGCCGGTCAGAACCCAGGTCTGACCTTTGAGCGGTTGGGAGTCCCGCGCGGTGACATCAATATCCGACCAACTCACGCCTGACTCGCGCAACGCATTAATAATGGCCACATTGTCAGGATTGCGGAAGAAATCGCGAATAAAGTAAGCCACCACAGGCCCGATATCATCGACCTCTAACAACGCCTCTAAGTCAGCGTCAAGAATGGCCTCGAGCGAGCCAAAATTTTTCGCCAACGTTTGCCCCGTCGCCTCGCCTACTTCGCGAATGCCCAAGGCAAAGAGGAACTTGGCCAGCGTGGTCTGTTTACTTTTTTCAATGGCCTGAATGAGATTGGTCGCTGACTTTTCGCCCATGCGCTCGAGACCGGCAATTTTCTCAACCGTCAATTCGTAGATATCCGCCACAGAGTAGATTAAACCCTCATCCACCAGTAATTCGACGAGTTTGTCGCCGAGACCGTCGATATCCATGGCCTTGCGCGAGGCAAAATGTTTGATGGCTTCTTTACTTTGCGCGCCGCAGAAAAGCCCGCCTGAACAGCGAGCAACCGCTTCTCCGGGTGTTCGTCGCACGGGGGAATGACAAACAGGGCAATTTTCCGGAAAGAGAATCGGTCTGGCATCAGCGGGACGTCTGTCCAAGACAACTTTGGCGATTTGCGGAATAACATCTCCCGCGCGGCGAATAATCACTGTGTCGCCAATACAGACACCTAAACGCTGAATTTCGTCGCCATTGTGCAGGGTCGCGTTACTGACGGTAACGCCTCCAACAAAAACCGGCTCAAGTCTGGCGACGGGTGTAATGGCGCCGGTTCTGCCCACTTGAAACTCCACATCGAGCAAGCGCGTCATCTCTTCTTGGGCCGGAAACTTGCGGGCGATTGCCCAACGCGGCGCTTTGGCAACAAAACCAAGCCGCTGCTGCAGCTCTAGGTCATTGACCTTGTAGACAATGCCATCAATATCGTAGGGCAGCCGATCTCGGGTCTCTTCTAGGCGCCGGTAATAGTCCTGACAGGCGGCTATGCCCTGTGCAACCTCGGTGTGACGATTGATCTTAAAACCCCAAGTGCCGAGCATATCAAGCATATGCAGGTGACTATCGGGCTTACTGCCGCCTTGAAATTGGCCAACACTGTAGGCGCACATTTCCAGTGGCCGGGTTGCGGTGATTTTAGAATCTAACTGTCGCAAACTGCCGGCTGCG
>Ga0208927_1000447_pt1 | contig 10069 bp, 3 predicted proteins | sample Colrivmet1546C02_FD_187640 | JGI IMG/M metagenome (GOLD analysis project Ga0208927, IMG submission 187640) | Estuarine microbial communities from the Columbia River estuary - metaG 1546C-02 (SPAdes) (version 2) | ecosystem: Environmental > Aquatic > Marine > Intertidal zone > Estuary | place...
TACTATGCCAGTGCTAGTCGCCTTTGATGTAAAGTTACGGAAATTTTTTAGATTTACCAAATCCCATTCACTATTATTTTTTAATTCATTTACAAATTTTGCAGGCCCATCAAATGGTACAAAATCTTTCTTAGCTCCTTCTGCAACTACTAATGTATCGTGATAGGATTTATCCGTATCGTGTATTGTTATTAACCCATTTTCACTCATTATAGTTGAGTATAATTCAAAATCTTTTTTAACTCCTTCATATGAATGGTCGCCATCTATATGTAGATAATCTATTTTAATATCTTGTCTAACAAAATAATCATAGAATACTCTTTCAGAAGTTTCTAAAATAATTTGCGGTTGAAAGTTATATCTTAAAAAACTATTCTCTTCAGTCCAATCAGTATTACCACCTACACCATTTGCAGCATCGACTATTATTGTAGTTCCAATATCTCCCCATTCATTTTGTGGGTTTCCTTCAAATATCTTTTGTTGATGTAAATCATATCTTGCTTGAGTCATTATGCGTGGGATGAATCCACCACCACTACCAATACACACACATACCTTTGCTCTAATGAATTGTATAAATGAGTATATTAATAACCCATCTCCCATATGTAAATCAGTTGCACCATGTGTCCATCGATAATTTACAGGCGTGTGGATTTTATTACCATTTTCATCTAAATGTGTATTATTTGTAATAAACTCATTTACCCTATTTAAATTTATAAGAGATTCCATATTTCAGTAACCCATTTTTGTTTGTTAGTGTATTTAGTTAACCCATCTCTTAATTTAGAAAATTCTAAATTTATAGTATCGAAATCATCTTCTTGTAATTCTAAATATCTTTGATGAAATTTTTTTTTACTATTTGCTCTATATTTGTAATCAATGTGCTTCATCCAATCGGTATGTATAATAGGAATTTTACCATTATCAATTGCATCAAAAATTGCGTATCCAAATGGTTCTTTTTCATAACATCCGTGAAATATTTGAAAATTACTTTGAAAAAACTTTTTATGAAATTGGTAATCAAATTCCATAAATCTATGATGTTCTGAATTAATTTTAGAACCTTCTAACATTCGCTTATAATCGTATTTATTTGAAAATATAATAGACGGTATCAAATCTAAGTAATGTGCATTCTTTCGTGTTTCACATCTCGCTGCATAACCTATCTTATTAGTAATAATTCCTAAAAATGGGTTGCTTTGTTTCCACTCATAGTAATTTATAATGTTAATAACGTGTGGATAACTTTTGTGTATAGTATCATCTTCATATCCAATCCATACAATATTATCAGAATTATCTAATATTTCTTTTTGCCATTCCCAATCAACCTTAGTCATTAGGTTTTCGTATTCCGAATTTAATCCTAACATATCGGGAATAAAAGCGTGAACAAACGTTGTGTGAGTTTTGTGAAGATACTTTTTAATTATAGGATTTGGTTTGTAAGAATGATGTAAAAACACTATCTTATCACACTCATCTAATATCTTATCTATTTCCTCATCGTTTCCAAAAGTGTAGATTGCCCCTTCTTCCGGCAATAATGGCCTACCATCAACTACAATTTTGTAATCTTCCGTAACTAATGGTAAAATGTTCTCCATAAAGTTATTACACCATATATCTGAACCTCCCACTATATTTTTTCCGTAACCTGTTGTAATGAATACTATCATATAGAACCGCTTATTTTTACTTCTAATTCTTCTACTTTTGCTGATAATTGTTGAATTGCTTTAATCATTGGAGATATTAATTCGGTATATGCTAATCCTAATTCGCCTCGCATTGATGCTGAGATTTCACTTTCCCAAACCGGCCAATCTTCACGTTTTTTCCAACCTTTGATATCTTCTTCGGTATATGATAATGATGATGATGCTATAAATCCAACATCAGATGTTGTTTTATTAAAATCATTTAAAGTTCCTATCATTTCTTGTGCAATTAATCCATAATGATATCTTGGAGATGTAGCTGCATTATTTTTATATTTGACAGGTCTTAATTTATTTACAAATTCCAATCCTAAATCAGTATCTTCAATTGAATTTTTCAATCTTTCATCTGATGTTACATTTAATGGATTATTAGTCCAAACAGTTCTCCATCTATTTCCGGTTGAACCTAAATCGTTTGTATTACCAACACTTGGATGTATTACTCCATTAAAGTATGAGAATTGGCCGGCTGGAGATGTTACAGATATACTCCCAAAAGCTTCAAATGCATATGAACTATTTCTAGCTATTTTTGCATATTGTGTAGCAGATGATGCAACTTGTAAACCATACTCTGTTAATTCACCAAAATCCACTTCAGGGTTAAAATTACTACTTCCTCCCGTATAACCCCCGCCGGCGAGTTGTACATATCCACTTGTAAAATTACCTGTGATTGCCCTTACAGGAAATAAGTAAAAATTACCAGAAGTAGGAAATGATAATGTTGTAACGTATGGATATAATCCCATAACTCCCGTTTCATTCGGGACACCATATGTTGTATCACCACCAACACTTATATATCCAACAGTAGCTGCAGTTGCATATGTAGGTCCATCTTTAATCTCAATCCAAAAATTAACAGAAAAATATCCATTAAAAGTTGGGCTTGTATAATATAAGTTAGAGCCATTTCCAGAAAATGACGGAGTACCAATGTAGTTACCCGCATCTGGTACATATATAGTTTGCATAGTACCAACTGTTTCACTATACACACTTGTATAAAAAGTACCGGCGCCGGTTGTTTGAGATGGCATTGAAAGACTTGCTTGATTTCCTCCTAAATATGTTAGCTGACCTGTCCTTATTGTTAATTTTGTTGCACCAGCTACATTATTAAATTTCACAGATGGTATAGCTGGGTCTAATATAATTCTACCAGCAGAACCACTTCCAATTAATTGAGTACCATTAATAGTCCATCCACCAATTGAACCTCCCGTAGCAGTAACTTGTCCAGTCATAGATGCGTTATTTGCAACCATGTTTCCTGAATTATCTACTGAAAAATTAGCACCAATTGCAATTGTACCACCGCTTATAGTACCACCACTAATAGTACCGCCAGTTATTGTTGCGGTTGATGTGATAGGGCCGGAAAAAACACCCGATGTTGCGTTAATTACTCCCGTAATATTGGCAGAAGATGCAGTTAGAGCTCCTGCAGGAGTAACTCTAAAAGGAGCAGAAGCAAATGTTGCATTACCCAAATAAATACCATTACTATCTGCTTTAAAAATACTATTACCACTACCAATTGAAATTGTACCACCACTTAATGCTCCGGTAAATGTGCCACCTCCCGTTATATTTAAATCACTCCCATCCCATGTTAAAGAGTTTGTTGCACTTTTTAGGGAAAGTTTTCCATTTGTACCATCACTACCTAAAAATGCACCTACATTATTATATCCTTTAGTTGCTTGTCCAATTGAAATATATGGAGATGTACTTCCACCTGCAATAGTAATGTTAGCATTACCTGAAGCATTTGTTCCAACATTTATTGTGTTTTGTACATATGATTCTTTAGATATAAACATTTCAGCTGCTACAAAAAATGAATCTGCTCCTAATGATTCCCAAAACGTAGTTTCAGTATTAGGAGTTTTATTTAAATTTGCAGATGCATTTGTCTTTGTTGCATAGTAAATTCCACTATATAATACCACATCTCTACGTGTTGGGTCTTGACTAATACTATTATAAGTTATTGCAGCACTCCACGGTCCTCTAAATACTACACCTGGCCCATCACCACCATTCGCACCATTAGTTCCGTTAGTTCCATTTGTGCCATTCGTACCATTTGTGCCATTATCTCCTGTTGCTCCTGTTGGAACTTTGGTTGACCTTACTACTATTGTTTGAGTTTGGCCGGATGTTCCTTCACTATCAGTATGTGTTACAACTATTGTAGCTGATGCTTCAGCTGCATTCATAACTGCAGATGTCATTGTTAAGGTATTAGTACTAATTGTTGGGTTAGTAGAAAACCCAGTATAAGTTCCCGTCATAGATGTAAATCTACTAGTAGTTCCTTCTAATGCAGAAATTGTAACATTTGATAATGTTCCAGTTTGAGTACCTGCTGAATTTGCTAATACAGATTGAGCTTGGGGTGAAGCAGAAATTAATACCAATGGAACTGCTTTTTTAACTTTTGATAAACTTAATGTATCAGTTAGAGTTCTACTTGTTCCTTCAGAATCAGTTACAACTGCACTTATATTAACAGTTGTAGAATTTACTCCAACTGCTAAAGTTTGATTAGTTAAAGTTACTACTCCGCTTGTATTATTTACTGTCAAACTTCCACCGGTATCTACTCTAGTCGCAGTTAATGTTGCTGGCAAAGTGGTAGTACTACCATTATAAGTTTGCTTTACAACTATTGTTGCGTTTGCAAATGAATCAATTTGTTCACCTGTTGATTTAGCAGTTACACTTTGGTCTTTTGGTGTTGATGATATAGATAAAACGGGTGCAGCTTTTTTAATTTTTGTTAAAGAAACGTTTCCAAATACATTTCTACTAACTCCTTCCGAATCGGTTACAGAGCCTGTTATAGAAAGTTCAACTGAATCCGTACCGGATATCATAGTTGGATATGTTAAATTTGTAGTTGTTTTTGTTATAGTTGTAAACGCTGAACTACTATTAATTGTTGGTGCAGTTACTAAAGTTAGAGTTGATGCAACACCATTATATTGTTCTTTTACAGATAAGCTAGAATTAGCAAATGCAGTAATTTGTTCACCCGTCGATTTAGCATCGGTTGATTGATTATTATTTCCAATTATAAATTCTAATACTGGTGCTGCTTTTTTAACTTTTGAATAAGTTATTTCTTTTGAAGAACTTATTATAGTTCCACCACCATCTTGATATTTTACTAATAAGGTTAAAGAACCACTATCTGCACTTAATGCATTTATTGAATAATTTGTTCCGTTAAATGTATTGGCAGTTAATCCAGAAGTTGCAGAAATACTTGCACTAAATTTGTTATCTGCAATAGGTGATGCATAACTTATAACTTCGTTACCAACTTTAACTGTTATAGAACCACTACTTGCCGCAAATCCACCAATTACTGAACCAATCGAATTAGCAGGAAATGATGTATTCTCATTACTTGCCGCAATTGAAAATCCATCTAATATTTTTACAGGACTTATTTTAATTGCGTCTGAAAATTCATTTCCAAATTGGTCAGAACCTGAAATAGAATAAATGGTTTCGTTTGTTCCAAATGGATAAGTTGAACCTGCTAATGAATATGTATCAACACCATTGGTTGCATTTGTAGATACCAATGTTAATGGTGGTTTTCCACTACCCGAATTTACAGTCAATGGAGTTGTTGCCGATGCTAAATTTTTTCGCTTAGCTTCTATTGTTATAACTTGTCCCGTTGGGTTTAATGATAAGTCGGTTGCTTTGTAAATAAATTGATTAGTATTTGCAGTTACAAAAACGCCTGGCGCATTATCGCCATCTTCAAATCTATAAATTGTTTCAAATTCCTGAAATCCTTCACAAGATGCAGTATAAACAATTGAACCAACCAATACAGTTGCAACACTTCCACTAAAACTAGCTATATTTAAAAGCGCACCATTATCATTTTGAGATACAAACGCACCTGGATAAGTTCCGGCGTATGAAGATGGTTGAATATAAGTACCACCAACATCAAATGCAGATGATGCATATGTTATTGAGCCTGTAAAATTTGTTTTTATAGTTTTAAATCCCACAGATTGGTTTGGTGGATTGGCAAATGAACCTGTTGAAAATCTAAATGCGGTTCTATCTGATTCAAATGTTAATAGTTTTGTAATTGCATTAGAGCCTCCGGTAAAATTTGCACTACCAGTAACTAATACGGGAACAAAATTATTATTTACATCATAAAATTCAAATTTAAAATTAAAATCTTCATTTCCAATTACCGTCGGCATTGTAGTAATGAATGAAATCTCATCTGGTGAAAATGCAGTATCTTCTGATAATCGTAAACTAATATTTCCCAAATGCCACTCACCTTGTGATTGTGAAAAATATAAAGAACCACTTTGAAAATTAGAATCTAATTTAAATGGAATGACCGTATCTAATAGATTTTTTGTAGGAGTTATTCCATTTAATGTACTAATTAAAACATTACCTCCATCCGAACCACTTATATATATTCCTAAATTACTTGATGTAGATGATGAGTAAAACGCATCTAAATTTAATTCATAAGTATTTGCGCTTTTTAAATCTAACGATGATGTATATCTAAAATTACCATTACCCGTTAATTTAACTCCACTTTCAATTCGACTAGATGTAAGTTCTGTATTTAACGAACCCGTATTCCAAAAGTTTTTAAGTGTTTCTGATGTAAATATTCCTGTATTTCCAACTACACTTCCTGATAATTCGGTAGTTGTTAATAATTCTTTTGATTCAACTAATATATCTTGTATTAAATCAAAATCCGATATATCACCTTGTGAAGTTCTAAATACTTTTACTCTTTTAACATCACCTGCAAATGTTTCTAATTTTGAAAGTTTAATGTTTGCAAATGATTGGTTGATTCCTGAATTTATTTTTACACCATTTTCTATTCTAAAAATTGGTGATATTATTTCATTAATTGTTACAACTGGTCTTTGGTAAAATCTAATCTTTGTAGTATTCGATAAAGATGGATTAACATTAATTTGTTTTTGCCACTTTACATTATATTGTCCTTGCCAATTTACCGGAATTGGTGTAAGTAATCCATTATTATCATATTCAGAAAGTTCTCCTAATATTGTAAGAGTGCAGGGACCAAATGCGGTTTCTGGATATACATAAACTGCTACTACTTTAGAAACACCTTCATAATATTCAGTTATAATGGCTTTACCACTTTCATCGTTTAATGATGATGAAAAGTATCCTTCTCCTGGTTCGTGATAGATTATATTGCCAGATGAATCTTTTAATTCAATTTTAATTAAAGTATCTGCTACTAAGTATTCTGAACCTTGTATAAGAAATGCGTTTTTACCACCTGTAAACGTATCAGGTAATTCCGTTATTTTAAAATATTTACTATTGGTATCAGTATCTTGTACAAACGTATTGTATCTATCTAAATTTTCACCAAATAATGTTTTTTGTATTAATGCCATTGTATTTGAAATATTTTATACTAATAAATATCTCTAAAAAATAAATAACTCATATTTATATAAAGAAAACTAATAAAAACTAAAGAAATATAAAGTTATGAAATATTCAATGATTCAAATAAAAAAAGAAACCCATGAACTTCTCAAAAATTATTGCGAAGAACACGGGTTTAAGATGGGTAGCTTGGTTGAAAACTTAATTAAGAAACACGTTGGTGTAACTAAACCTCAAGCGGGTGTGTTAAGAGCTGATAAGGTTAAAAGTCAATCTTACTAAATCCATCTACTTTTTTAATCTCTATTAATCCATCTACGATATCTCTCATTTGTTCTAAATGAGAAATCATCCAAATAAAATCAAATTGAGTTTTCAAATATTGCATCATCATAAATAGCGATGATAAGTTGTTTGCATCTAATGTACCAAATCCTTCATCAATTACTAAGAAGTTTGGACGGGGTAGGTTACATATGTTAATAAGTGCTACTCTAATAGCCAATCCACTTACAAATTTCTCCATACCACTACACATTTCTAATGGCCATTCTTGGTCTTCGTAAACGATTTTTGCGTTGATGTTTTTACCATCGATATCCATTACAATACTAAAATCAACAACCTGTCCTAATATATTATTGATTTCATTTTCAATAACTGGCATTGCTTTGGAAATCAACTCATATGGAATACCATCTCTCTTAACTGCATCTAAATAATAGGTGTATAGGCGGTTCTTTTCTTCTAAATCCTTAACATCATTCATCTTCTGCTTTATCCCTTCTATAAACGATTCTAATGAAGAAATAGAGCCATTTAAGCCTGCAATATCTTTATTGATTGATTTGATTTCTAATTCAATCTCACTTTTGGTTTTATTCAATCCATTTATTAGAGATTCTATTTGTTTATTACGTTTAATAGTATCTTCGTTATCGTGATATTTTTGAATATCAACTTTAACTTGCTCCAACTGATTATCATATAATTGCTGTTGAGTTATGAATCCATTTAATTCTGCAATTGTTTTTTCTTTGATTACAATTGCTTTTTGATATTTAGATTTTAAATCAACTAACTCATCCCATTGTTCATCCACATCTGCTAATCGGCTAGCTTGGTTAATCAAAGAATTTAATTTACCATGCATCTCTTCCAAATCAGCCATTTGCTCTTCAACTTTCTTTTCAGTTTCTTTTGCATCCTTTACGAATACATTGTTCATACAAAAGTTACAATTAGGGTCATACTCATGCTCTGCTAAATGCGATAACTTCTCTTTATTTGATTCCAAAGATTGTTCTACTAATGCAATATAACGTTCGGTATTATTAATTTCACCTTTTAGTATATCCCATTCTTTCTTAGCTTCTTCAATTGGTTGTTCGTTAATATACTTTGTTTCTTCAATTGATTTTGAAATTTCAGATATAGATTGAGTATATCCATCCAATTTTTCTTTTTTAAGTTTTTCTTCTGAAAGTGTATGTAAGATATCCCTACCAATATCATTCTTTTTCTTTTCTAATATTTCTAAATCTAAATTACCATCTACTGGCACTAGCTCTTTTGTTAATCCTAATATTCTATCAGATAAGTCCGTTACATCTATTGTTCTACTTTCTAATGTTTTTTCAAATCCTCTTAGTTCTGATTTTTTGGTTTGTCTTTCTAATCCTTTTTCTGCTAATTCAGATGTAAAATCAGTTTTCTTAAAGTTTTTAATAAGAACTGCCACCTCTTTAATATCTTCGGTAGCTGTTTCGTATAATTTATCAAATACATTCAATCCCATAAATTGAGCAAGTAAATCTTTTCTCTCGCTTTGGGATTTATCAATGAATATAGAGTTATTACCTTGTAATGATAATGCAGTCAATACAAAATCTTCATACTTACCAACATATTGTTCAATTACGATATTCGTATCTCTTCTCTCCGTTCCATTTAAGGATGTCATAACCCCACCCTCTTCTTTCCAAAATTGAACATCTACTTTAACATTTTTACCTTTATTAATAGTTTTTGCGGTTCTCTTAATAAAGAAATCAATTCCATCAACTTGGAAGTGTAGTTCACACTCAAAATCTGATTTACGATTATTCATAATATTTTGAGCTTTATAAGCTCTACTACATTTATCGTATAAACAAAATGAAATAGCATCAAATAGAGATGATTTACCAGCTGCGTTTGGTGCAAACAATCCCATTAATCCTCCAATTTTTTGGAAATCAATTTTATTAGCTTCACCATATGAAAACATATTACTAAATTTAAATTTAATTGGTTTCCAATGAATATTTCTATGTATTTCTTCTTGTGTTATTCTACTATTGATATCTCTATTAACACCTTCTAACGCATCCAAATCTTCAGTAGTTGTAAACGGCATCATTCTCTGAACATATTCTCTTATCAATGTATTTTGATGATTGATATCGGTTACATCTTCAAAATCCAATTTGCTCAATCTATTTCCAGTCTTTTGTTTATTAAATGAATCGGTTCTAATAATTGTAAAATCTTCAACACCATATCGCATTTTAATTTCAGTAATTACCTTTTTTGTATCAGCTGAATCGGTATTTGATAATCGAACTCTTAAACGAGGTTTTTTTGGCATATCAGTTACAATTGGAACTTTTCCATTATCAATATCCAATGTATAATATCCATATTCGTTTGGAATATCAATTCCTTCGTATTTCATAGAATCTAAATCCCAAGCTAAGAATCCATGTCCATTTAAACTTTCACCAAAGTTTTGTTGTACTAACGAACCAGCATAAACTACTTTACATCCGCTTGGAGAAATCATAGTTTGCCTTTTATGGATATCACCTAATAGTGCTAAATCA